>NPID01001879.1_pt3 | contig 52341 bp, 29 predicted proteins | sample 8637491 | NCBI WGS metagenome assembly NPID01 (sample SAMN07420843, study PRJNA396082) | bioreactor metagenome | isolation source: sample BA6 brine-fed electro-methanogenic bioreactor BA | place: Japan: Kochi | collected 2016-06-14 | reverse complement strand
GGTACCTGGTACCCGGAACCTGATCATAAAATGTATAACCCTAAATAATCGAATTCATCATGGCATTCAACCTCAGAAACCGGAACTTTTTAAAGCTTCTCGACTTCTCTCCCAAAGAGATCAAATTTCTCCTCGACCTCAGCATGGACCTCAAAAAGGCCAAGTATGCAGGCACGGAACAGCAGAAACTGAAGGGCAAGAACATCGCCCTGATCTTTGAAAAAGCCAGCACCCGCACCCGCTGCGCCTTTGAAACCGCCGCCTTCGACCAGGGAGCGCAGGTATCCTACCTCGGGCCCTCGGGAACCCAGATCGGGAAAAAGGAAAGCATGAAAGATACTGCCCGCGTGCTCGGACGCATGTACAACGGCATTGAATACCGTGGTTTCGGACAGGATATCGTGGAAGAACTCGGAACTTATGCCGGGGTACCCGTATGGAACGGGCTCACCAACGAATACCATCCCACCCAGATCCTCGCCGACTTCCTCACCATGATGGAGCACAGCGACAAGCCCCTCCACCAGGTTTCCTTCTGCTACCTGGGCGATGCCCGCAACAACATGGGGAACTCCCTTATGGTAGGCGCTGCTAAAATGGGTATGGACTTCCGCTCCGCGGCCCCAAAAGAATTCCACCCCACCGACGAGCTCGTGAAACAATGCGAAGCCATCGCCAAAGATACCGGTGCCAGCATCATGATCACCGAAGATGTTGACAAAGCCGTGAAAGGCGTTGACTTCATTTATACCGATGTATGGGTATCCATGGGCGAACCCGATTCGGAATACGAGCGCAGGATCAAAATGATGATGCCCTACCAGGTGAACAAAGAACTGATGCAGAAAACCGGCAACCCCAAAGCCAAATTCCTGCATTGCCTGCCTTCTTTCCACAACCGTGAAACCCAGATCGGTGAAGAGATCTACCAGAAATTCGGAGTGGAGGCCATGGAAGTAACCGACGACGTCTTTGAATCCGACGCTTCCATCGTTTTCGACGAGGCCGAGAACAGGCTGCACACCATCAAAGCCGTGATGGTGGCTACCCTGGGCGACTAAGACTGATTTCTGTTATTTCCCCTCCGGGGCGACCACCACATTTTGCCGGATGAAATCGGCAACGATGGTTTCTGCATATTCCACCGCCATCTGGCGGATGTTTTCTATATCTGTAGTTTTCGACTGCGCTGACCACAGCAATTCTCCTGTTTTAAAATTGAAGAAGTTCGCTTCCAGGAAGATTTGTACGGAACCGGTATAATATCCCGGGGTATAATAATAATTGCTGAAACCCCCGTAATAATCGTAAAAGGGAACATTGTAATAATAGGGGGTGTAATAGGTTCCCCTTGCAGGAACATAGCGCCGGGTATCTTCCATATGGCGGACGCTCATGGTAAAGACGGCATCCGCTTCGGCAGCCTTGAAGATCTCAACAACCACATCCTTTGATATAGTACCAATGGCAGCATTGGGCGGCAGCAGATCGAGAGTGGCAACCACCGGATAGCCCTTGTCGAAAAGGCGTGTTTCCACTTCATCTTCGAACAGGCGGCGGTTTTGTGAATTCGCCCCAATGCCGAGCACCACAATCTTGTTAAACTGTTCGGGCTCGTGGTTGAGCCGGGTCCAGGAGCCGGTAACTTTGGTAGTGGGGCCACACATGACCATCAGGGCTATAAGTAGCGTTAATACAGCAAAACGAAAAATAGGTTTCATAGTTTTGGTTTTATTTGATGGTTAATTCCCCAGGCGAAACACAATGCCTCCGCTGAGGTCGCCCTGCAGCACCAGCGATGACCCGCCGAAGGTGAGTCCGCAACTGCTCCCGCCGGTTCCGATGCCGCAAAAGGCACCAACGCCCCCGGCATAAATGGGGAAAAGCATGCGTCCCTGCACCCTGATGCCGATATGATCGTTGAAGAAATATTTGAGGCCGGCATTTACCCCGAAGGCAAAGCGCCAGAGGTCGGCCAGGTTTTTCTGCGTGGTATTATAATAAGCCGCGCCCAGGGTAAACCCGGCAAAGCCGTAAAAATCCTGCTCGATCTCCATTTCCTTGATGGCCCCCACCTGGAAATAATTGATATTTACCCCGAACTGGGTATAAGGATAATCCTGTTCATAGCCGAAGGAAGGTTGCCATTTGGCTGTGGCTTCAGAGCGGGTGTAGGAAAGTTCGGCGATCACGCCATACCTCACGGGAATACCCAGGATCACTCCATAGTCGGCCCCGTTGCCGATGTTCAGGTCGCCCTGGATAAATTTCACTTTCCCATTGAACATATAGCCTCCGAAAGGAGTCAGTTCCACCTGTGACTGTGAATTCATGGGGCTGAAAAACAATACTCCCAATAGCCCGATCAGGACCAGGCTTTTGCTTTTTCTGATCTTCATAATACTGGTGTTTCCGGCTTAGAACCCAAAGATGACTCCCAATCCGATATTGAAATAATTCAGGTTTTCAAGGTCGTTGCCATAATTGAATACGGTATTGTATTTCCCGTTTACGACAAAGCCGATGCCACTGTTCGGCACTTCCATCAGGATACCGATCTCGGGGCGAAGGCCGAAGTTCCAGCTCTCCTCCCTGAAATACAATAGCCCGACCGAGAGGACCTGTTCGGTATAATAAGCTCCGATGCCCAGGCGGGCATAGGGGGTCATAAAAAAGTCCGATTCATAGGCATATCCGGCTTCCGCCAGGAAATAATAGCTATAGAGATCGCGAAACTGTATGGCTGTAATCGTATTGTTCCCGTTTTCCACTGTGATTCGGGGTGTTTTGTAGAAATAGGCTCCATAGCCTACAGCCCCCCCGGCGGTGAAACCGGTTTCGAAATGATAGTTTCCGCCAAATTCGATTCCCCGGATACTGGTTTCATCGATCCAGTCTTTGAAGTCGCCGGTGGGCATGCTGATGTTCCACTGCAGTTCCCAGATGGTATGTTCCTGAGCGTTGAGGTTCTTGCCAAGCATGAGCGTAAGCAGGGCAAATACAGGTATGATGATATATTTTTTCATGATGCTGTCTTTTTCAGGTTAAGGCTTATTACGGATTGGTGTATAAATAGGGTGACTGCTCAAAGGCCTGGTCGATATAGCCATAAAGGCGGGTATCGAGCAAGCCGCTGTTGTTGGTGAGCACACCTCCGATCATCCCGGCCCATAAAGCATTGATTTGCTTATTATTATGATTAATATTGCTGAGGTCGGAAATATCGATGATCAGGGCTCCTTCTTCATAGGAGCCGAGATACGTGGACCAGGGGTAGTAATAGCCATAGCCCGGCCATCCCCAGTAAGGGGGATAATAATACCACCAGTTGTAGGAATACACGTAATTGGTCTGGCTGACGATGGAGATCCCCATTCCCATATCCGGGTTGGCGGATGAATCCACGCGTACGAAATTCCGTTCGCTCATATTCTCCACGATCTGATCGACCACGGTTTCGTAGTACTTCTGAAAATGTTCCTTTTCCTCCTCCGTTGCCGATGAATCGATCAAGAGGGTATCGGGAAGGAAATAGGTTTTGTACTGAGTGAAATCAGCTGATTCGTCGTAATTGGTCCAGACCATATCCAGGTCGGGAGTGTTTACCGTGTAGGTAGGATACTTGCTGCAGGAAGCAATGATCATGGCTCCCAGCAAAACAACCAGGACCGCAAAGGTCCGATAAGCAGTTCTTTTTTTCATGGAAATATGTGTTGGTCAATAAATTGGTGCTATCAAACAATTGGTAATGATGGGTGTTCATCATATATTTAGATACAAATATAGAATTATTCTAAAGAACATAGGGCTAAATATTTAAAGTGAATAACCTTAATTTAGACCTGGTAAAATATATTACCAATGAATCCGTCATAAGAAAAATCATGGATACAATTCAGAAAGACAGCATCAGCGACTGGTTCAACCACCGCCTGGCCGACGGTGGGCCGGTATATGCCGAAACGGGCACTGCTCATGGCTTGCTGGTGGAACCCTGGAATGCCATCACTTCCCTGCTCATGCTGATCCCGGTGATCTACTGGTTGATCAGGATATGGAAAGATGCGGGTACCTATAGATTCATGCTTTATGCCATTCCCCTCATGGCCCTGGGCGGGATCGGCAGTTCTCTCTTTCACGGATTCAGGGCGCATGTGGGCTTTTTGATCATGGATGTGGCCCCATCGGCTTTGCTCACCCTTTCCCTGGCGATCTATTTCTGGTACAAGCTACTCAGGAAGTGGTACTGGGTATTGTTGTTGTTCATACCCATGTTCCTGGTGCGTTTCCTGGTGTTTGCCCACCTCCCCGACTATGCGGCCATCAACCTTTCGTACTTCATCACCGGAGTCACCATAATGTTTCCCATTCCCTTTATCCTCCACCGGATGAACTACCGTGGCACCTGGTCGATCGTCCTCACGCTGGTCTCTTTCGGGCTTGCGCTCTTATTCCGCGAGGCGGATGCCCGTGCCGCGGTATATCTCAGCATCGGCACCCACTTTCTGTGGCATGTTTTCAGCGCCATCGGAGGATACTTTATTTTGCAGTACCTGTATATTTTCAGAAAACAGGAGATTGGAGTAGAGTAGTGAGTACTGAGTACTGAGACGATCATGGAAGATCCAGGTTCCAATCCCGAGAAACCGGAACGACCAACGGCTACCGACTAACGGTTAACGGTTAACGGTAAACGGTTAAGGATTAACGGTTAAGGGTAAACGTTAAGATCTATAAACTAACTCAACCCTCAACACTCAACACTCAACCCTATTGTCATCCCGAGCACTTCGACAAGCTCAGTATAAACTCCGCGGAAGGGCATAATCCATAATCAAATAGTCAGAATAGGACACAGACNNGTTTATAGCAAATTGCCGTGTTCATCCGTCAGTTCCGTGGGATCCGTGGTCCATTTTCCTCAAAAGCCATGAAGCCGGGAGTGCCGAATCCACTTCAAATATCAGATATCCCATCCATAATCCATAATTCATAATCCATAATCGTATTCATGGCTACATGGTTACATGGCTACATGGCTAAATGGTTTCAATGTTTCAGTGTTTCAGTGCCTGCCCCGAGAACTCGCGGGTTTCAGTGTTTCAATTTCTCGACTAAACAAATCACCGACTAAACGAATCAACAGTGTTGCATGGTTACATGGCTACACGGTTACATGGCTACATGGTTACATGGTTAAGGGTTTAGGGTGCGGGGAGTCCCGAATCCACTTCAAATATCAGCTATCAAATATCAGATATCAGATATCAGACAGGGTTCTATTTCGTAAGTATCCGCAGGTTCTTGTTCAGGCGGAAACGGTACACGAGATTGAAGCGAAACATACTGGTGTTGTAGCCCAGCCAGGTGCGGGGTACCGGTGACTGGTTTCGGTTGAGGATCCCCAGGTAAGAAACGCCCACGTAAACCCTCCGGCTATTATACCCGGCAGCAACCCTTCCGGTAAGGTTCCCGGCCAGGGTAAAACCGCTGCGGTCAACTTCCGCCTCCTCGCTGGTATAGGCCCAGGAACCACCTCCGCCCAGGCCGCCCACCAGCGACATGGTCAGGAAAAAATGCTGTTTCACCACGAAAGTGTAGGCATAGCCGGCAATCAGGCTTCCGTTGATGAATCGGTACTGGCTGAAATGCAATCCTTCGAAAAAACTGCTGTCGGGACCGCCGGGAGGAACCAGGGAAGAATCGCCCTGGATATCGACATAAAAGATATTTCCGCCGGCCAGGAAAGAACCCGCACTCTTTTTCTGCCATTCGTTCTGTAAAAAGGGCGCCCGGTACGAAAACTTTTTATTGTTGAAAATATACTGCCCGTTCAGGCCAATGCTGATCGACTGAAGATCATTTCGCAGGGGCAGGGTGTCGTATTGCGGCCAGTCGGTGTACCAGTCGTTCGGATCCCGCTGGTTATAGCCTTTGTAATACTGTGCATAAATATCCAGCACCAGCGGACGAAGATAGATATGCGTTTGCAGGTCGAGATAATCCGTTTTCCCGTACTTATGGTCGTCGTTGTTGATGAAAGGAAAGTTAAAACCGATGTTCAATCCCAGGATACCATAGTTCGCCCCGATTCCCAGAATCAGGGGGGAATTGGGCTTGTAATCGATCTGATGGCCGTTCTTTTCATCTCCCAGGGAAATAGTGGCCGACTTTATCGAGGCATAGGTACGGGCAGTAAGATGATCGAGGTAGCTTTCAACATAATTGGTATCGGTTTTTCCGTTAAGACTTTGCAGAAATCCCTGGGCCTGCATCGCGGGAAGAACTGCCACGAACATAGCCAGCAATATGCAAAAGCGAAATGTTCCGGACCTTGCCCGAAGGATGAATTTGTATGCTTCGCCTGGATTCTTCTGCTCCATTGTACTATAAAAACCTGTATGGTGTTTGATCGTTGAAGCTTCGAGCAAAAGTATGAAAATATTCAGATGCATATAATCTGCTTTATACTTACATTTGTTTCTTCATGAAAAAAGCGGCATGAAAAATATCGTTCCAATCATCCTTTTTCTATTGTTGAGCACAGTACTGCACGCCCAGTTCGGTTCATACGGGGTCACCGATGCCCGCAGCCTGGGCATGGGCAATACTTATAATGCAACTTCATACGACCTGTATGCGATCGGTAAAAATCCCGGGTTACTGATCAAAAACGATGCTCCCTGCAAAGTCACTTTCATCTTCCCCAATTTAACCGCCCAGCAATATGGGATCAATCAAACTTTACAGGCTTTCGACTATTATACGAGCAATAAGCTCAAAAGCGATGGCCTGGTTTCCATCGACAAGGATAAGTTCAGGGTCGCTCTCGACAATAATGGTAAGATCTTCGTAGATGCCCTGCTGGGCTTCTTTTCGGCGGCCTACCACCCGAATGAGCGCCTGGGTAGTTTTTCCTTTTCCATGGCAGATTACATTTCCGGATATCTCGATATTCCGGATGTGATCCTGGATATTAATTATGGGAATGAGGTTGGCGGGGGAACCTTCAACCTGGACAATTTCACCTTCAAGAGCTGGTGGATCAGGACCTATGCTCTCTCCTACAGCCGCTATGTGTACAAGGACCGCAGCCTGTACCGCAATCGTGAAGGACTGATCACCTCGGTCTCGGCGGGGATCACGGCCAAGTATGTGCTCAGTTATGTTTACAACGACATCGGTTTGTCGGCCAATGCCTCCTATTCCAACGCCACACAAACCCTCAGCGGTTCATACGATGCCACAGCAATACATTCCTATTCTCCCGACCTGGCCCTGATAAACAACTATCAGGGACAAAATGAAAAACCCCCTGGTTTCATGGCCCTGGAACCGGCAGGCCGTGGTTTCGGGATCGACATCGGCGCCGCCGCGGTACTGAAAAAAGGCTGGACCGTAGGAGTAGCGGTAACCGACATCGGAACGATCGCCTGGAAAGGAGATGCCGCCACTTCAACATTTAACGGAAGCATTGATATCAGCGGAGCGATCGATAATGAAACCATCGACTCCCTGGCGGCAGAGATCTCCCTGCAAAATGAAAGCCGGGAAAACTTCAACACACCGATGCCCACGGCAGTGAGGTTGGGGGTAGCCCTGAAATTTGAGGAAATGATCAAAAACTTTCCCGGCGAACTGCTCATGGGAGTGGATTATAACCAGGGACTGAACAACGAACCGTCCAACTTTACCAAGCCCCGTTTTTCCACCGGGCTCCACTACCGTTACAAAGCGAAATGGCCGGTATTGCTGGCCGGATATACCTATGACCTCCTGGGGATAAACCGGGTTGCCCTCGGGCTGGGCTACCAGACCTGGTTCATGGATGTGTATGTCAGCACTATCGATGTTATTGATATCTTTTCAGGAGGGGATCGCTTTTCCGCCTCCCTGGTGGCCCGCTGGAAGATCCTCTGCGGTTACCGGAAGAACAAAGCTCCGGAATGTTTTTGAAAGCCCCGGTTTGCAATTCCTGAGCGAATGCCCTATTTTTGATCCTGGTAATAACAAAAAGAATGAAAAGCGGCATACTGAGCCATCTGTACCAAAAAAGATATTTCTACCTTCTGGCAGCCACCATGCTGCAGGTATTCCTGGTTTCCTTTTTCCCCGACCGGGGGAATAACGTGCTCAATGAGATCACCTTTTCCATATTTATGCTGGCCAACCTGAATTTTATCTGGCACAGCCGCAAAGTGATCCTCCTGATGATCGTTTTTGCAATCACCAGCATTATACTGATCTGGCTCCCGCCATCATACAGCTTAGGGCCGCAAACCGCTCCCGTCATCAACCTGCTGGTTATTCTTTTTCTCTCCGTGATCATTTCCAATATTATCCGGCAGATCATTTTCAGCAAGGATGTAAGCGTAAATATGATCCTGGGGGTGATCACCATATATATACTGTTCGGAATGGTGGCCGGGGAGGTCAACCAGATGATCTATTACTTCAACCCGGAAGCCTTTGCCGGGAATCTTGGTTCATATGTTCCAGCCGGGTTGCGCTACTACAGCTATGTTACCATGACCACACTGGGCTATGGCGACATTGCACCGGTCACAAAAATTGCCAGGGCTTCGGCCGTGTTTTTCAGCCTGGTCGGGCAGATCTACCTCGCCGTGGTCATCGCCCTGATCGTGGGAAAATACGTTTCAAATTCGGATAGTAAAAAGAACATAGGCAAGTAGTATCAGCTAAAAGTAATATTTTTGTATCTTCAAACTTGCATTGCAAACCCTAATCAAAAAAACTGATATGAAAACCTTCAAAAGTACATTTATCCTGAGTCTCATTGTATTGTTTACGATCCTTGCCGGATGTAAAAAGGGCAGTGATGAGAGCCCGATCAACCTCTTTTCGTCCGACGACGACATTGAATTCGGCCAATCCATGGAAGCAGAGATCGCCGCCAACCCCCAGGAATTTCCTCTCCTCGACGCCACGGCCTACCCTGCAGCCTACGATCACCTCTACCGCATAAGGGATTCCATTTTAAATACCGGAGAGCTGTATTATGAAGACAAATTCGAATGGAAGGTATACATTATCGAGAACGACAGCATGCTGAATGCTTTTGCCACCCCGGGCGGCTATATGTATTTCTACACGGGCATCATCAAATACCTCGACAATGAGGCCCAGTTCGCCGGGGTGATGGGACACGAAATGGCCCATGCCGACCTGCGCCACAGCACCAACCAGATCACCAAGGCTTACGGGATACAGATCATGATTTCGATCATCCTGGGCGAAGCTCCCGGGCAACTTACCGAGATCCTGGCCAGCTATGCCTACGGCCTGGGCACCCTCGCCTTCAGTCGCGACCACGAATACGAGGCCGATGCACACTCCGTACAGTACCTCTACAAAACCTCATACGATGCCCGCGGTATTGCCGACTTTTTCATCAAGCTGGGCGATTCTTCACGCCCCCCTGAATTCTTAAGCACGCATCCATCGCCCGACAACCGCATCGAAAAGATCTATGAAGTTTGGGAAGGGCTCGGCGGAAAAACCGGGAACACCTATGTTGACAGTTACAACGCCTTTAAGGCAAGCCTGCCCTAGGTCAGGAATGATTTTTGGGGCCGCATCCAATTTTACATGTTTTTCATTGTATCTTTGGTAGCATTCAGATAATCTGTTAAGCTACATTTTATATGGAAAAAGAATCCTTACTGCCGGGCATGAGTGCACGATCCGTGTTTTATGTCCTGGCTTCCCTCACCCTGGGGATATTGGGCATGCTGTATTTCAGCAGTATTCTCAAGCCATTGGTAATCGCATTCCTGATCTGGTTCATCATCAACCAGGTAAAGGTATCCCTGGGCTATATCAAGGTCCGGGGACGCTCACTTCCGGCCGCCATCCGGAGCATCCTGGCCTTTTTGGTCATTTTTATTGTGATCTACCTGGTAGCCGAGTTGCTGATCTACAATATTGAGGGTATCGTGGCTTCCATGCCGGAGTATATCGAGAACCTGAACCTTTCCTTCAGCAAGGTGAGCGAGATCATCAACAATCCCAACTACACCGAATACCTCCAGAAATGGATCAACAACCTCAACCTTTCCGGCATGGCCACATCTGTAGTTAGCTCCCTGTCGGGATTTGTCGCCAATTCGGCTGTGGTGCTGGTATATGTGATCTTCTTCCTGCTTGAGGATGCATCCTTCAGGATCAAGATCGACCGGCTTTTCCCAAACAAGAAAGAGGAATACACTCGTTTTATCAGTAATCTCAGGAGCATTAACGATTCCATCCGCTACTACATCTGGTCGATGACGGCCGTTAGCCTGGTAACCGGTGTGGTCAGCTACATTGTTCTGCTCATGATGGGTGTGGAATATGCCTTCCTCTGGGCATTCCTGGTCTTCATACTGAACTTTGTCCCCTACATCGGGCCCCTGATCTCCTCAGTCCTGCCAGCCATTTTTGCAGTGATCACCACCGGTGAACTGCTTCAATTCATTTATGTTTTCGCCGCCCTGGAAGGAATACAGATCATCATTGGGAATTTTATCCAGCCCATGGTGATGGGAAAAGGCACCAATCTTGCCCCCATTACCGTGATCGTAGCCCTTTCGGTCTGGGGAATGATCTGGGGGATCGTCGGTATGATCCTTGCCGTGCCCATCATGGCCGTACTGGTGATCATCCTGAGCCAGGTTCCCTCAGCAAGGTACCTGGCCATAATCCTGTCGGAAAAAGGCAGTATTCCTGAGTTAAAAAACTAATCTGTCAAGCCCATGAAAAAGCAACTGGTCGTTTCTTCTTTGCTGGTTTTTCTCCTGGCGGGATGGCTTCCCCTGAAAAGCCATTCACAGATCCTGATCTCCATTCTGCTGGGCGATAAACTCAATACCGGAGCCATAGAGTTCGGCCTCACCGGCGGACTGAACCGCACCTATATGTTCCAGATGGAGGAGGCTAAAGGCCTGAACAATTTTAACCTGGGATTTTATTTTGATTTCCGCCTCAAAAAAGACCGGCCATGGTATATTTACACCGGGGTGCTGGTGAAATCGGAGATGGGTGCCGGAAAGCTGAATGTATATGATCTGGAGGACCCGGAGATCGACACGGTAATGGTCGGTGGCCACGTGAACCGCTATGTCAGCTATTTCAATGTGCCCATCAGCATCAAGCACCGCTTTAAAAGCAATATTTATGTACTGGGCGGTTTCCAGGTTTCGTTACGGCACAGGGCCCGGGACGAGTTCACCAACAAGGTTGAGGATGAAGATGACCTGGTATATAAGCTCGACACCCGCGATGAGTACCGGCGTATCGATGCCGGTGTTACAGCTGGTTTGGGGTACAAATTCCGCTACGGCATGATGGCCAATATGGGAGTACGCTTTTACCAGGGATTCACCTCCATTTATAAAAATGGCTTCAAGGAAGACTATGGAGATATTTACAATTCCTCACTCTATGTATTCTTCGAGATCCCTATTGGCATAGAGCGAAAACTCCGGCCCCCGAAGGAATAAAAAAAAGGCATGCCCTGATTCAGACATGCCTTTGATTAATCTATATTTTCTTTAGAACGGTGAGCATTCCAGTGCCCGCGGCATGCTGTTCATGCGCCGGTTCCCGAAATGGTTCCTGTTCGATCCGAACAGCCTCATTTCATCCAGTTCGAAGATCAGGGTCAGCTCATGTGAACCACCCGTAGCCCGGGTAATGTCCGTCAACATGATATCATAGCTATAAATAAGCTTCATGCGTGTATTATCGCCGAAATTGGTGTTGAGCCCCAGCATAACGATCAGTGCATCATTGTTCAGGAACTGGAACTCGCTGTTCCTGTACCAGGCTCCCACATAGAGGGGATTTTTATAGATATTCAAACCCACCGACCAAGAATCCATGCCCGCCTGGTTCATATAGATCAGGGCAGGGTTGAACTTGAATCCTCCGCTGCTCCGGCCGTAACGCGAGGCCGATTCGCTCTGCTGGATCTGGAAATCAGCAGTGGCCACCACCTTTACCGGAAGCTTCGATTCCATGTTAATGAATGATTCATTCGGTTCGAATACATGTTGTACAGCAAATCCGAAGGTTCCGATCACTTCACTGTCCTTGCCGGCATTCTGTGCAAAACGGAAAACACCCCCGACGGCAAAATCGGGATAATTAACCTTGTTCGAGCTGGGAGGAGCAAAGTCGGAAGTGTAAATATTTCCGTAATACTCATCCAGCTGGTCGCTGAACACCAGCCTCGACCAGTCGATGTATTTCTGCACAAAAGAAGCCGAAATACCCAATTGTGAAACCATGCTCTCCAGGATGGGGATCCTAACCGAGAGGTTCAGCCCGAAGGTATTCCTCTTGATCAGTCCGCCCCCCTCATTGGAGGAGTCGAACATCAGGCCCATCCCCCCTGAACCGGGGATACCCCTGGCCGCAATATCCATGTTGAAGTTCATGGCCTTGAAGTCCTGGGGCATTTTTACCCACTGCCTGCGGTAAGCGAATTTTGCACGCATACCCCTGGCCAATCCGGTGTAGGCCGGGTTGTAGTAGAGGGGGAGGTTGGTAAACTGGGAAAACTGGTGGTCCTGCGCCTGCGCCTCGGGCAGCAGGAACAGGAAGACCGCAACAGAAAGAAGCAGTGCCTTAAGCTTCTTCCGGGTTTTCATCTGGTTTTGTTTTGCTGTTTTCATAGCAATATGGTTTACTGATCGTTATTATCTTACAAGGGTTACAGTACCGTGGGTCTTTCCTGAACTTCCGTCGGTGTTGCCCACTACATTTCCTTCCCAGAAGGATCCGTCCTTAAATACGGCCCTGGCACGCCAGATATATACATCCGTCGGCAGGAGTTTACCGTCATAGGTTCCGTCCCAGTATTCTGCCGGACGGCCAAGGGCGTCGAGTTTATCGCTTTCCCAGAGAAGGTTGCCCCACGAATCATGAATGGCAATATAGAATTCATCCAGGTTGCGTCCTTTAGGCTGGAATACCTTCACTTCAGGATCGTGTGAAGAGGGTGCCAGCGCATTGGGGATGTAGAGGGTCTTGAACATGAACTCATAATTCATCAGTGCCGAATCGGTACATCCGTACTCATTCCAGATCACCAGGCTGACCGGGTATTCCCCGTCTTCTTCGTAAATATGGGTCACCGGCGGACTGGCATTCCACTCCTCGTATCCGTCGCCGAAGTCCCAGAGGTACTCAATGCCATCCTCCGAGAGGTCTTCGAGGAGAATGGATCCCTGCATATTCTCATGGTTGTTATGCAGCAGGAACTCAGCATGCGGAATGTCGTTCACTGTAATCTGTATCTCGGTGGTATCCAGGCATCCGTTTTCATTCCGCACGATCAGGCTGACAGCATTGGTGCCCTGGTGGCCATAGGTCCACGAAGGATGCTGCATGCTGGAAGTATCACCGCTCAGTATGGGATCGTTGAAATTCCAGTTCCAGGATACGATCTCTGAATCAAATCCGTCGGAGAGGTCGGTAAAGTAAACCTTATCGCCCTCGCATGCGGCAGAGTATTCAAAGTCGGCAATGGGGATGAAGTCCACCTTGGCCTCCTGCCTCACACTGTCGTAACAACCGTACTGGTTATAGGTGATCAATTCAACATTGTAGATACCGGCGCTGTCGTAGTGGAATACCGGGTTCTTGTAGGAAGAAGTATCCTCCGGAGAACCTGTACCGAAGTTCCATGAATAGGATTCGATATAGGATCCGGGATGCTGCGTATTGTCCATGAAATGGGATGATTCGCCGAAGCAAACCGGTTCACAGAAGAATCCGGGTTGCGGTGTCGGGTGCACTGTAATGGTGCGAGCAAAGGTGTCGGCGATCAACACATCATTGAATATGGCGCTTACCACCAGCGAAACCTCATAGTTCCCGGCAGTAGCGTAATAATGGCTTACTGTATCTGATTTAACATGGTAAAGGGTATCCTGTCCGTCGCCGAAGTTCCATTGCCACTGCTCAATGAGGAAGTCAACCCCGGAGCTGTCGGCAAAGGTGATGGTATTGCGTTCGCAGATGGCATTGTTCACCACAAAGAAGTCGGAATTCAGGCATGGGTCGCGTTCAACATCCATGGTCACCGAATTGCTGCAGCCATTGGCATTGGTCACGGTGAGGGTTACCGGGTAGGTTCCTTCAAAGGCGTAGAAATGATCGGTATTGCCCGGAGGAAGCTCAATATACTGCGGTACGCTTCCGTCGCCGAAGTCCCAGAGCCAGCTCTCAATCTCAGCTCCGTTGCCCACCGAAAGGTCGGTGAAGTAGAGGGTGCTGTCGCAGAGGGCTCCGCTGTATTCGAAAACAGCATCCGGCAGCATATCCACCAGAACCTGTTTGTACACCGTGGTCATGCATCCGTGGATATCTTCTGCCGTCAGGCTGACGGTATAATATCCGGAGTTGAGGTACGTATGCTCAGGCTGCGGCAGGTTGGAGTAGTTGTATGGTCCGGAAGCCGGCTCGCCGAAGTCCCAGCTATAGGAAAAGATCGAATCCTGTGCCGGGGCAAGGATGCTTGCGCTGAAATGCATGGCATCTTCGAAGCAGGTTTGTGTGCTGTTCAGTGCCACTTCAAAGCCTTCCGGTACATAGATCTCTTTCACCATCTCGTCGGAGCATCCGTTGGCATCCGTCACCGTCAGGCTGACCAGGTAGGTCGTATCCGTTTCGAGGAAGATATGGTAGGGATCCGGGATGTAGGAATAGGATCCGGGCTCCATATACCATTCCCATTCAACAATGGGCGACTGCAGTGCCTGCGATGAGTCACTGAAATACACCAGTCCGGGTGAGCAGGGATCAAGTTGGAAAGTAAAATTCGATTCCGGGGTGGAAGATGCTGCCACTGGTATCACGATGGAATCCTGGCAACCGTGGTTGGTCGTCACTACGAGCTTCACATCATAGTTGTTCATTCCCGTAAACACATGCATGGGGTGCTGCAGGCTTGAAAAGTTGGCCGCACCGGATGCCGGATCGTTAAAGTCCCAGTACCAGTCGATGATAAGGTCCCCGTTCAGGGTGTATGAAAGATCGGTGAAATAAGCCGTGTCATTGGCGCAGGCCGCTTCATATTCGAAGAGGGCTACGGGGTTGTCCCTGACTTCCACTTCGTGGATGATGGAGTTGGAGCATCCTGATGTGTCGTAAATGGTCAGCATGGCATTGTAAATGCCGGCTTCATCATACATATGGCTTGGGTTCATCAGGTGTTCCAGCGGGCTTCCGTCGCCGAAGTCCCATTCGTACAGGATCACGGCATTAGTATCGGTAACTTCCGTATCCACATAGAAGAAGGTAAGCATGTTCAGGCAGGAATCCGCCGACCAGAAATCGACCGGGATGCCGTCGTTCACAACAACCTGCTGCAATACGGTATCGATACATCCTCCTACATTGTTCACCGTAAGGATGACATCATAGGTTCCGGGTTCGGTATAAACATGCTCGGGATTCTGCAGGGTGGAAGTATTGTTCACTCCTGACTGCGGATCACCGAAATCCCAGTACCAGGAGGTGATGGTGAGTCCGCCGCCACCGCTCGAATTGTCCCAGAACTGTGTTGGCGTTCCATAACATGCCGGGTCGTAGTTGAAGAGGGCGATGGGTGAGGCGTCGATCACCACATACATCATTTCATCGCCATAGCAACTGTCGGCGCTCACCACGGTCAGGGTCACCGGGTAGGTGCCATCCATGGCATAGGTGTGCTCAACATCCGGTTCGTCGGGGAAATATATGGTTGTATCTGTACCATCCCCGAAGTCCCAGTGCCATTCGATAATATAACTTGCACCGACCGAAGAAAGATCGTCGAAGTACACCGGGTTACCCATGCAGGTGATCTCCGAAACATCGAAGAACGCAAGGGGCGCTTCATCAATGTAGATCTCCTGGGTAAGGCTGTGTGTACAAACGCCGGTATCCTGTACCGTCAGGGTAACATTGTAGTAGCCGGTATTCTCGTAATTATGTGCCGGTGAAGGCTCGGTCGAGAATTGTCCGTCGCCGAAATCCCAGTACCAGCTGGTAATGGTTTCGGGCGACATATTGGCTGAATCCGGCCAGAAATAGGTCAGGGTATCTTCGCAGGAATTGCCCCATCCGAAGGCCACATCCGGGGATGCGTTCACCGAAATAGGCTTCACGATGGTATCCGTGCAGTTGTTGAAATTCTCCACGATGAGGATCACATTATACACGCCGGGCTGGCTGAAAATATGCACAGGATTCTGCTGCACCGAAGTATTGTTGATGCCCGACATGGGATCGTCGAATTCCCAGAACCAGCTCAGGATGTTCCCCTGTCCGTTCGGGAAGGAAGCATCGGTGAACTGCACCTCTTCGTACTGGCAGGGGTTGGCCGACCAGTGGAAGTTGGCAATGGGGGTTTCCAGGATATGTACTTCGCGCATGAAACTATGCGAACACCCTCCCGAATTGATCACGGTCAGGGTTGCCCCGTATGTGCCCGGATCGGTATAGGTATGGAATACGTTCGGGTCGCCCGGGAAATGGATGGTATCCAGGGGTGATCCGTCGTCGTAATCCCATACCCAGGTCTGGATGTATCCCCAGGTGGTCGACGACTGGTCGTCGAAGAATACGCTGTCGCCGTTGCAGGTGGGCTCCGAGATATCGAAGAAGGCCACCGGCAGTTTATCCACGGTCACATCACGGGTAATGCTGCCCTCGCAGAGGGAGGTATCGGTCACCGTCAGGGTCACTTCGTAAGTGCCCCAGGCCGGGTACATGTGGGTCGGATCCTGGAGGTTGGAGTAAGTTCCGTCGCCAAAGTCCCACTGCCAGTCAACAATGGTGTTCACATTCATCACCGAGTCATCGGCAAAGAATTGGGTGAGACTGCCCTCACAGGCATTTTCCCAGTAGAAATCAACCGGCGGGCTGGGTTTGACCGTTACGATCTGTTCCACGGTATCGCGGCAGGAATTATCGTTCCAAACGATAAGGGTCACCAGGTAATCACCGGTACCGGTAAAGATATGGGATGGATTCGGCAATTGAGAGTTATTGGTCGCTCCGGAAAGCGGGTCACCGAAGTCCCACCACCAGTTGATGATCTGTCCGCCACCGTTCTGGTTGGTGTTATCGGTAAACTGGATCAGCATATCCTCGCAGGCATTCGTGTGATAGAAGCTGGCGATGGGTTTCGGCAGTATATTGATCGGCTTGGAGGTGATGCCGATACAACTGTCGATGTTCATCACGGTAAGCGTTACGAGGTGCTGTCCCGGGCTGGTATAAATATGTTCTATATTCGGGTTGGCCGGATGATAGATGGTATCGATGCTTCCGTCGCCAAAGTCCCAGATCCAGCGGGTAATGATCTCTGTAGGAGTTCCCGACTGGTCGATGAACAGTACGGTTTCGTCCACGCAATGCTCATTGGTAAAGGTGAAGTTGGCATAGGGCCCGATCAGCACTTCGATATCCTTGGTTACTGAATGCGTGCATCCGCCATTGTCGGTCACGGTGAGGGTGACACTGTATATTCCTTCAAGCGAATAAACGTGGCTGGGGTTCTGTTCATAAGAGAAATTGTACATACCGGATGCCGGATCGCCGAAGTCCCAGAACCAGGCCGAAATATTGGCCGCAGGCACCGAAAGGTCAGTAAAGAGGGTGGGCTGTCCGAGGCATACCGCGGTTGCGGAAAAGTCTGCTGTCGGAGCCTCATACACTTCCACTACGTGGCTGATCTGGTCTTCGCATCCGCCCAGGTCGGTCACGGTCAGGGTAACGGTGTATACGCCATAATTGCTGTAGAAATGGAAGGGGTTCTGCGCCGAGCTGGTATCCCCGTCGCCAAATTCCCAGAACCATTCCACGATCGGCAGGCCGCTGCTCGTTGATTCATCATAGAAAGAAGTCGCCTGTCCGAGACAAACGGTATTGGCGCTGAATTCGGCCGTAGGCCCTTCAAATACGCCCAGGTTGGTTGTTTCGGTATCGAAACAGCCATTGGTATCGGTTACCACCAGGGATACGGTATAGGTACCCGGGTTGGTGTAATAATGGGTCGGATTCTGCTGGGTAGAGGTATTTCCGTCACCGAAATCCCATTCCCATGAAATGATGGACCCGGTGGAGAGGTCGGTAAACTGAATGGTTTCTCCATAGCAGGCCGAAGTATGGTCGAAATTGGCAAGCGGCGGCATAAACACCTCGATCATCTTCACCACATTGGCCACACAGCCCATGGAAGAGGTCACCGTGAGGCTGACGTAATAGGTTCCGGGAGCGGAGTAGATATGGGTCGGATCGCTGCCGGTGGCCGTTGTTCCGTCGCCGAAGTTCCATGACCAGGCAACGATCACATCGCCGGTAACATAGGAAAGGTCGGTAAACTGGGCCGTGGAATTCACACAGGTATTGCTGACATCGAAATCAGCTACCGGCTTGTAAATATCCAGGGTCTGGATCAGGGTATCCGTACATCCGAGGGAGTCGGTAACAACGAGCATCACATCATAGGTGCCCGAATTGATGAACACATGCATGGGATCCGGAAGGGTGGAATAATTGTTCCATCCCGAAGCCGGGTCGCCGAAGTCCCAGTACCAGGAGATCAGGGGTGCTCCCGCACCGATCGACTGGTCGGTAAAATATACGCTGTCGCAACTGCTGGTCAGGTGGTCGAATCCGGCCGTCGGACCAGGATTCACATATACTTCCTTGATCACGGAGTTGAAACATCCGTTGGTATCATAAGTAGTCAGGGTCACATTATAGAGCCCCGGGCTGGTGTACATATGTACGGGATTCTGGTTCAGGGTATCCGTGCTCCCGTCGCCGAAGTCCCAGTGCCAGGCCGTGATCACATTTCCACCGATGAACCACGAGAGGTCGGTGAAATAGGTCGAATCCGGGTAACAGTTCGGGATGCTGTAGTCAAAGTCGGGTACCGGAAGTTCATTCACGGTGATGGGCTTGACCACATTATCGACACAGCCGTTTTCTGTTTCCACGGTCAGGGATACATAATAGGTTCCGCCGCTGCTGTATGCATGCGATGGGTATTGCAGTATGGAAGATGTTCCGTCGCCGAAGTCCCAGTGCCATGAAATAATGTTCTCTCCAATGGCATAAGAAAGGTTATTAAAGAAGGTAATAAAGCCAACGCAGGTGCTGTCGGCCTCAAAATCGGCCACAGGTCCCGGAGTAACCGTAACGGTCTGGGTCACCTGGTTCTCGCAACCTTCTTGATTCACCACCCAGAGGGTGACAAAATAATCGCCTGCCACCGAATACTGGTGGGTAGGATGCTGCAGGCTGGAATTGTTCATGATCCCCGAAGCCGGGTCGCCGAAGTCCCAGTACCAGCTCACTATGTCGCTGCCGGCACCGTTGGAATAATCGGTAAAATGCGTCAGGTTATTCACGCACGACTGGTTGTAGGCAAAGAGGGCCGTAGGCTTGGGATAGATCACCACCATACGGGTCTGGCTGTCTGAGCAACCCACCGAATCGGTTACCGTCAGGGTTACATGATACTGTCCGGAAACCGGGAAGACATGGTAAACGCTGTCGGTAAAACTATTGTAGGTTGTTGTGGTCCCGTCGCCGAAGTCCCATTCCCATTGGGTAAAGGGAGCTGTTGCCGGCAGGGAAATATCCAGGAATAAGGTGGAATCGTCGTCGCAAACATTTTCAAAATTGAAGCCCACTGTCGGGTTGGGGTGGATGGCCACCTGCTGCATGACCGTATCCACACAACCATTGGTATTGGTTACAATGAGTGTTACATCATACACACCGGCAAACACATAAATATGGGTGGGGTTCTGCATGGTGGAGGTGTCGGCATTCCCGGAGCCCGGGTCACCGAAGTTCCAGTACCAGCCGGCAATTTGTCCGCTGGGGGTGCTCGACAGATCGAAGAACTCTGTAGGTACGCCCATGCATCCGCTGCCCACAGTAAAGTTAGCCACAGGAGCAGGATTAATCAGTACACTCTGGGTGATGGTATCCATACACCCCAGGGAATTGGTTACAGCCAGGCGAATATCGTAGAGGCCTGAAGCAGTGTAAACGTGGGTCGGATGTTGCAGTATGGAGGTATTTCCGTCGCCGAAATCCCATTCCCAGTCGGTCAGGAAACCAACATTTGCAATGGAAAGGTCGGTAAAGAAGGTGGTATCACCGGCACAGGGCGAGGAATCCACCATAAAGTCGGCGGTAGGAGCATCAGCAACCGTGATCAGCATGGTGGTATCATCAACACATCCGTTGGAATTGGTCACGGTGAGGTTCACACTATACAATCCTCCACCCGGGAAGATATGCTGCGGGTGCTGCTGATTGGAGGTCAGTCCGTCGCCAAAGTCCCAGTACCAGCTTATCAGGCTGTCGGCATTGGCCACCGAAAGATCCGTAAAAATGGTCGGGCTGGCTTCGCAGGGTGAAGTGTAGGTAAAGGCCGCTTCGGGCAGTTCATAAACACCGGCCACATGGCTGATGGTATCGGTACATCCCGTGGTGCTTCCGATAATGAGTTCAACGGTGTAGAAGCCCGGGTTTGCATAAAAATGGTTCGGATTCTGAAGTGTTGAGGTGTTTCCGTCGCCAAAGTCCCAGTTCCAGCTGTTGATCACTCCCATATAGGAGGTGGAAAGGTCGATGAAATGCGATGGGGCACCCAGGCAAACGGTATCCGTCTGGAATTCGGCCATGGGAGCCGGAAAGACCACCACCGGTCTGGTGATAGAATCCAGACAGCCGTTCAAGTTCTCAACAATGAGGGTTACGGGGTAAGTGGCAGCCACGGCGTACAGGTGTGAAGGATTCTGCAGCGTGGAAGTATTTCCGTCGCCGAAGTCCCAGAACCACGACACCACGGGAGATGAAACGGTATCCGTGAGGTCGGTGAAATAAGTCACATTATCAGCACAGGAAGTTGAGTCGGCGAAATCGGGCAGCGGCAGGGCAAACACCTGTACCTGGAAGCTGGTGGCCTCGGTACATCCGCTGGCGTCTTCAACCGTAACGCTGACATTGTAAACACCCGGTAAAGCATACTGGTGTACAGGGTCGGGAACGGTATCGGTATATCCGTCGCCAAAATCGTAAAAATAGCTTACGATCACCGCGGCAGGATTCAATACGGTATCATTGAAATGGGTGGGGTTGCCGATACAGGCGGTATCCGCTTCCACCACCAGGTCGAGCATGGGATTCACATAAACCCCTTGTATAATGGTATCGCTACAGCCATTGCTGTTGACCACGATCAGGCTAACACTGTAGGTGGTATCCAGTACAGCATAGTTGTGTGTAGGATGCTGCAGGCTCGAGAAATAGCCATCGCCGAAGTCCCAGTCGTAGGAAACAATGCTGTCGCCATTGGCCGAGGAAACATTCAGGAAGTTCACGATATTGCTCGCGCAGGGATTCTGGTAGATAAAGTCAGCCGTCGGACTGGGAACAACATTAACGGTGATACTGTCAGTAGCTGTACAGCCGCGCTGGTCGGTGATCTCAATAAAATAGGTCGTGCTCACCGAAGGCGTGGCTACAGGATTGGCAATGGATGGATCGCTCAGGCTTGCGGCCGGGGTCCATGCATAGGAAACAACCGGCAGGCTGCCTCCGCTGACCAGTGCATCCAGCTGAACGCTGAAGCCGGTGCAGATCAGGGTATCCGAAGTGGTAGCATCGACGATCAGCTCAGGATTCTCGATCACTTCTACCTGGTCGATGGTCACACAGGAGTTCTGGTCGGTCACCGTAATGGTATAGATCCCGGCAGAAAGGTTATAGATCGAATCCGTTGTGGCACCGGAACCTCCGCTCCAGAGATAGGTGTAGGGAGGAATTCCGCCTGCAGCCGTTACTGTGGCCCATCCGTTCGAAGCGCCGAAGCAAACCGTATCGGAGAAGGCCAGGCTCAGGGCCAGGGTATCCGGCTGTCCGACCTCAATGGTATCCTGCAGCATATTGCTGAAGAAGTCGTATACGGTGACGGCATAAAAACCGGCATCGCAATTATATAAGGTATCATTTGTTCCGATCACCGTAGGTGAAGGCAGCTTGGTCCATTCGTAGGTGTAGGGGGCGGTTCCGCCGGTCACGATGGCAGCGGCCCATCCGCTGTTGTCGCCATAGCAGATCGCATTGGAAGAATCCATAACCAGCGTAAGCGGGAAGGGTTCATCCAGGTATACCGAATCGATGGTCTGGCATCCGTTGGCATCGGTCACTGTATCGGTGTACCAGCCTGAGATCAGACCGGTAGCGGGGTTGCCGCTCATGCCATTCGACCATGAGTGGGTATAGGGTGTGGTACCGCCGATAACATTGGCCGTGATCTCCCCGTCGGGGCAACCGGCACAGGTCGGGGTAATGGTGGTGAAACCCGTGATCTGAAGGAGGGCCGGTTCCGTGATGGTGACCGGGATCCCCATGGTTTCACATCCGTTGGCATCGCGCACGCGAACAATATAATTGCCCGGTGTCAGTCCGCTGAAATTCGAGAAGGGGAAATAGGTAAATCCGTTGTCGATGGAATAATCAAGCATACCCACTCCACCGCTGGCCGTGATCGTGATCGTTCCGTCGTTGTAGCCGAAACAGCTCACGTCGGTATGTGTTTCACCGGCCGTTACGCCCGGCGGGTTCACGATGGTGAAGTCCGGTGCATTGGTACTGCATCCGTTATCATCGCTTACGGTCACGGTATAAGTCCCGGCAGCCAGAGAATTGAAATATCCTGAGCTGTTTGAAACTCCGCCAGGGTTAATGGTATAGGTAAGCATCCCGGTACCCCCGGAAGCCCATACCTGTACCCATCCGTCGTCGTAATCATGACAGGTGATATCTTCATAATCCGTGGAATCAATGATCAGTTCCGGAGGATTGATAACCACCAGGGGATCGCTGGTATCTGAAGGACAGCCATTGGCATCTTCTACAACGATAAAATAGGTTCCGGCAGCCAGGCCGTTAAATTCTCCGGTGGCATTGGTGGTTCCCGAAGGAAGCAGGGTGTAGCCGAGGGGAGGTGTACCTCCGGTAGCCGTTACGCCGACCATGCCGTCGTTGAGGTTATAGCAGCTTATCGGGCTCACCGTATCGGAAGTGATCAGGATCTCATCCGGGTTCAGGATGATGATCATGCCTGTTGAATCGGCACATCCGTTTCCGTCTTCCACCCTCACATAATAGGTATTGGCGCCCAGGCCGGTAAATACTCCGCTGGTATTGCTGGATCCGCCCGGCATCAGGGTATACAATGGCGTTCCGGTACCTCCGGATGCCGTCACGGTGATGCTTCCGTCGAGGGTGTCGTGGCAACTCATGTCGGTATAGCTGAAGCCATCGATCTGCACGGAACTCGGGTTGATGATGTCAATGGGAGCAGTGCTTACATTACAGCCGTGGTCGTCGGTCACGGTCACGGTATAGGTGCCGCCGGCGAGGCTGCTGAATAGTCCACTGGTATTGCTGATGGCAGGCGGGTTGAGGGTGTAGGTCAGTGTTCCGGTTCCTCCGGAGGCCCATACCTGTATCCATCCGTCGTTATAGTTCTGGCAACTGATATCCATGCTCTGAACGGAGTCGATGATCAGTTCAGCCGGATTGGTAAGGGTAAAAATGCTGCTGGTATCCGTCGGACAGCCATTGGCATCTTCCACGATCACATAATAACTTCCGGGAGCCAGTCCGCTGAATAATCCTGTACCATTTTGTACAACAGGCGGATAAAGGGTGTATATATAGGGCAGATTCCCTCCTCCTGCAATCACTTCCACGATCCCGTCATTAGCATTATGGCAACTGATGGGAGTCAGGTTTTCATTGGTGATCAGGATCTCACCCGGGTTCACGATGGTGATGTTCGTAGTGGAGTCGGCACATCCGTTGGCATCTTCCACACGCACATAATAGGTTCCTGCACTCAGGTTGGTAAATACTCCTGTGGTATTGGTCGCCCCGAGGGGGAGAAGGGTAAATACCGGTATGCCGGTCCCGCCGCTGGCGGTTACCGTTATGCTGCCGTCGATGGTATCGTGGCAACTCATATGGTTATAGATCACGTTGGTGATCTGCACTGATGTAGGGTTGATAATGGTGATGTTACCGCTGGTGGTATTGCATCCGTTGGCATCTTCCACCGTCACGGTATAGGTTCCTCCGGCCAGGCTGCTGAAAAGCCCGGTAGTGTTCATAGTTCCCGAGGGATTCAATGTATAGGTCAGTGCTCCTGTGCCACCCGAAGCATAAGCCTGTATCCAGCCGTCGTCGGCATTGAAACAGCTTACATCCATGCTCTGGATGGAGTCGATGGCCACGGCTGGCGGGTTAATGATGCTTATGGGAGCGCTGGTATCGGCAGGGCAGCCATTGGAATCATCCACCACCACCTGGTAAACTCCGGCCGGCAATGATGTAAATACTCCTGTTCCATTGCTGATTCCCGGAGGGATCAGGGTATAGGTCAGGGGTGCTGTTCCGCCGGAGGCGAAAGCCGTAATACTGCCGTCGTTATCGTTATGGCAGGTAATATCGGTAGCAACAATATTGTCGATCTGTATCGCATCGGGGTTATTGATGGTAATGTAGCCTGTTGAATCGGCGCAACCGTTTTCGTCTTCTATCCTCACATAAAAAGAACCTGCACCTAAGCCGGTAAATGCTCCTGTTCCGTTGATGCTGAAGCCGGGCATGAGGGTATAGGTGAGCAGGCCGGTACCGCCGGAAGCCGTAACCGTAATGCTTCCGTCGAGGGTATCGTGGCAACTCATGTCGCTGGAAACCACGTTGCTGATCACGATGGCCGGAGGATTGATGATATCCACATCCATGGTGGTATCGGCACAACCGTTATCATCGGTCACCACTACAAAATAGGTGCCTCCACCGAGTCCCGTGAAGATACCGCTGGTATTGCTGGTTCCACCAGGATTCAGGGTGTAAGTAAGCATTCCCGTGCCGCCCTGCGCCCACACCTGCATACTTCCGTCGTCGGCATTGTGGCAAGTAATATCGGCACTTTGCAGTGAGTCGATGATCACAGGCGGGGGATTGATAATGGTAACGGGTGCACTGGTATCAGCCGGACAGCCATTGGCATCCTCTACCACTACCTGGTAGGTTCCTCCCGCCAGGCCGGTAAAAATTCCTGTTGCGTTTGTAGTTCCCGGAGGAATGAGGGTATAGCTCAACGGATTGGTTCCGCCGGAGGCGAAGGCCGTAATGCTTCCGTCGTTATCATTGTTGCAGGTAATATCGGTATAGTGGACCGAGTCCACGGAAATGGGCAGGGGTTCGGTCAGGTATATGGTATCGGTTTCATCCCAGCAGCCCATGGCATCCTGCACCAGTACCCAGTAAGTTCCGGGTCCCAGGTTACCAAAATAACCGTTGGTATTGGTAATGTTCGGGGGTTGCAGGTTATAGGTGATCGTGGGAATTCCTCCCGTGGTATTCACAGTTATGGCGCCATCGTCGGCAGTATAGCAGGTGATGGAATCCACCAGTACGGTATCAATGAAGATCCCGTCAACATAAACATCTTTATAGATCGTTGAATCGCAGCCGTACTCGCTGGTCACGGTCAGGCTGACAGTATAGGTTCCCGTATCCGGGTAAATATGGTTGGGGTTCTGAAGGTTCGAAGAATCCCCGTCGCCAAAATACCAGAGATAATCGGTAATGATGATGGCCGGGTTGCTCAGGAAAGAGGAATCATCATAGGCCCAGGAGAGGCTGGTAAAATGTGTTTCACTATTCACACAGGCCGTATCGAAGGTGAAGTCGGCATGCACCCCGGTAATGTGCATGGCTATGGTGGTATCCGAGCCACCGCAGAGGGGGTTGTCGGCGGTCAGGTTGACCTGGTATGTCCCCGGATAGGCATAAGTATGGCAGGGTTCCGGCTGTGTGGAAGTGCTTCCGTCGCCGAAGTCCCAGAGGTAGTTCACCGAAGAATCGCAACTGGTTGAGAAGCCATGATAGGTGTAATTGAGGAAGCAGAGCGGAACATCGTAACAACCGTGATCACTGGAGTCGATGGTGGCAAAATTTGATTGCGGGCTCTCAAAGATCGTCACGTATTGTATGGTGGAAGTCCAGCTTCCGCAAGCATTGTTGGCAGTTACCGAAACCACATATCCATCCGGTGTGGTCCCTGAGGCGCAATGCGACTGGGTGTAGATATGAGTGACGGTATCATTGATGTAAGGTTGGTTATAATCCCAGGTTACGCTGTTGCCATCCCCGAAATCCCAGGTATAAGTTGTTCCCACAGAGTTCCCGGTATATCCGTGCAATACGAATTGTGCTGTGTAGGGTGCACAACCCGAGTTGGCACCAATACCGCTGATCCCGACCGAGGGATTCACCTGGTTGGCCACAACATAAGTAGTATCATTAACACAACCATTCGTACCATATGCAGTTACGGTCAGCGGGAATTCTCCCATGGTGGTATAGATATGTGAAAGCGGGAAGTCGGCGCTGGTCAGGTTGAGGGTGTCCGAGCCATCGCCCCATTCAATATCGAGGTGAGTAATGCATCCCATGTTTGGCGTGATATTATTCACCCAGAGGGTATCCGTAGGATCGGCGGGGTTCACCGAGTAGCAGTTCGAGAAGTCGTTTCCCGACATATCCATAAGAAGAGGACGGGGAATCCGCTGGGTAGTAACAACATCACTGGTGGAATTCGTACACCCAATGGCATCGGATACCGTAAGTGCAACAAAATACGATTGTGTCAGGTCACATGCGGCATTGTTGTATGAACTGTATGTATGTGAAGTGGTCGCCCAGGGCAGTCCGCTGACAGAATTCCCATCGCCGAAATTCCAGGAATAATTCAGTCCGGTTCCCGTACTCGCACTGGCATCAAAATCGATGGGCACGGTAGAGCATTGACCGTCGGGGCTGAATGTGAAATTCGCCACCGGCAGGTTCGGAAAAGTAAGAACTTCAGTATGTACCAGGCTGTCGCAATACTGATCGCTGATGGTCAGGGTAACGGTATAGGAAGCTCCCAGAATAAAATTATGCGAGGGATTGGTCAGGGTGGAAGTAGTTCCGTCGCCGAAATCCCAGAGGCGGGTAATGGTTCCGGTTCCGGTGGAATTATCGAAGAAGTTCACCAGGGAACAATGGGTTTGATCGTAGGTAAAATCGACGGTAGCAGGATCGAACACGTTTATGGCGAAAAGATAGGTGTTCGAGCATCCCCAGTCGTCGGTCACAGTCAGGGTTACATTGAATATGCCGCCTGTAGCATAAGTATGCACCGGATTCTCAACAGTCGAAAGGTTTCCGTCGCCGAAGGTCCAGAACCAGGCCGGGCTGCTGCCGGCATAGGTGGAGGTGTTGGTAAAGCTGATCTCTCCACAGCCTGTTTGCAGGTAGGAAAAAGAAGCCTGAGGCAGGGCTGTCGTTTCCACATTTTGCACCACAGAATCATAGCATCCTGAAGTATCGTACACATACAGGATCACCTGGTAGATGCCTCCCCCAGGGTAGGCGTGCGAGGGATTATTCGCCGTACTGGTGGTGGCATCCCCGAAATGCCAGATATAGTAATCGACCTGGCCCGGCGGGGTCGCCGTAGACGTATTGGTAAAATTGATCCGGTAATCCTGGGTACAGGATTTGGTGAAATTAAATCCCGGGTTCACATTGCATTGTGCGTTGGTTCTTCCCGGAAACGCGGTCAGGAGAAGGGCTGAAATTGCAATAAGAAATAGCCTTCGGTAGATTTTCGCCATGGCTTAATCTGGTTTTGTTTATTAATGCCTCAAACATCTGCATTTTAGCAGATTACAGTTGTATACGAAAAAACCCTATGGGAGTTTCCGTAAATCATGAAATATTTAAGATTTGGGGGAACGGGTTAATGTTGATAATTGTTGGTCGTTGGGAGAAAGTTAATTTAAAAGGCAGCGTATACAAACAAAAACAGGCCAAAAAAGCAGGCAATTCACTAATTTAGATTCTGTATAAACAAGTCTGTGTGGCTTGGCGCTCTAGTGGATCAACGCAGAGCCTTATGTATCAAGACTTAGCTTATTAATAATAATATAACCCTATCTAGATATAAGACCGAAGGGTGGCAGTTCACAAAATGTTGATAAAAAAGCGGGGCTGAAAAAAATTTCAGTGCAGTCTGAAAACACTTATGTAAAAGGCGAATTCGCGTCTGCATATTTCACGTATTTCCCCTTAGGGGCAAAGTGCAGAAATAAAATCACGTACACTTAGTTTTGAAGAATATCCTTTCCGGTCATGCAGATGCCTTTTTCAACTACTTTTGCCCCGGCATTCTTAAAGCAAAATCTATGGAAATCAGAAATTTGGCAATTATCGCCCATGTCGATCACGGAAAAACCACCCTGGTTGACCGGATACTGCACCAGGTTAAGCTGTTCAGGGAGAATGAAGATACCGGCGACCTCATCCTCGACTCCAACGATCTGGAGCGGGAAAGAGGCATTACCATATTGTCGAAAAATGTATCGGTCCGATATAAGGGTACCAAGATCAATATTATTGATACTCCCGGGCACTCCGACTTTGGCGGAGAAGTTGAACGCGTATTGAACATGGCCGACGGGGTATTGCTGCTGGTGGATGCCTTTGAGGGACCGATGCCTCAAACCCGTTTTGTATTGCAAAAAGCCCTGGAAATGGGACTGAAGCCCATCGTAGTGGTGAACAAGGTGGATAAGCCGAATTGCAAGCCCGAAGAGGTGAACGAAGCGGTATTTGAACTGATGTTCTCCCTGGAGGGCACCGACGAACAGCTTGAATTCCCGACGGTTTACGGCTCCTCGAAGCAGGGCTGGATGGGCCCCGACTGGCAGCATCCCACCACCGATGTGGCTTACCTCCTCGATACTATCCTGGATTATATCGAACCCGCGAAGCCAAATCCGGGAAGCCTTCAATTACAGATCAGTTCGCTCGACTATTCATCCTATACCGGCCGTATAGCTGTGGGAAGGGTGCATCGCGGTGGCCTTAAGATGGGCGACAAAGTGGCCATCGTTCAACGGAACGGGCTGGTGCATTATTCAGTCATTAAGGAGCTCTTCCTCTTCGAGGGACTGGGAAAAGAAAAAACCAAGAAGGAAATTGGTTCCGGAGAGATCGTAGCCATTACCGGCCTGGAGGATTTTGATATCGGCGATACCATTGCCGACCCTGAAGACCCGGAATCCCTGAAGCCGATCTCCGTTGACGAACCGACGATGAGCATGCTGTTCACCATCAATAATTCACCCTTTTATGGCCGGGAAGGAAAATACGTTACTTCCCGCCACCTGCGCGACCGCCTGTTCAGGGAAACGGAGAAAAACCTGGCCCTGAGGGTAGAAGAAACCGACTCCCCGGACCGCCTGAATGTTTACGGAAGAGGAATATTGCACATTTCCATCCTGGTGGAGACCATGCGCCGCGAAGGATACGAATTCCAGCTTGGCCAGCCCAAAGTGGTGATCAAAGAGATCGATGGTTTTCCCAATGAGCCGGTGGAACTACTCTTCGTGAATGTCGCCGAAGAATTTTCGGGCAAGGTCATCGAGGTAGTGACCCGCCGTAAGGGCGATATCATCAATATCGAGAAGAAAAACGAGCGCGTGAACCTGGAGTTCCGCATCCCCGCCCGGGGGCTGATCGGATTATCAGGCCCGATCATGACCGTTACCGAGGGAGAAGCTGTGATCTCGCACCGCTTTAAGGCTTACGAGCCCTGGAAGGGGGAGATCCAGCGCAAGCGCAACGGTGCTCTCATTGCCATGGAAACCGGTACCGTGATCGCTTATTCGCTTGATAAATTGCAGGACCGCGGGCGTTTTTTCGTAGAAGCCAACGAAGAAGTCTATGCCGGGCAGGTGATCGGGGAGAACACGCGGGGCGACGACCTGGTGATCAATGTGATCAAGACCAAGAAGCTTTCGAATATGCGCGCTTCCGGCTCCGACGATAAGATGAACATTGCCCCGGCCGTGAAATTCTCGCTGGAAGAAACCATGGAATACATCGGCGAGGATGAATATATGGAAGTTACCCCCGGTTCCATCCGCATCCGCAAGATCATCCTGAACGAGCTCGAACGCAAGCGGCAGCGGAATTAGCAGGAAAACTTCAGACGGGGAGACATTTTTTGATTATGGATTATGCCCTTCCGCGGAGTTTATACTGAGCTTGTCGAAGTGCTCAGGGCAAGTTCATGGATTATGGATGAGATAGCTGATATTTGATAGCTAATATTTGAGATGAATTCGGAACTCCCGGCTTCATTGCTTTTGAGGAAAATGGACCACGGATCCCACGGAACTGACAGATAAACACGGCAATTTGCTATAAACATACCGTGTTTTTCCGTTTTATCCGTGTCGTCTTTGTCCTATTCTGATTAGATGATATTTGAGGTGACTTCGGAACTCCCGGCTTCATGGCTTTTGAGGAAAATGGACCACGGATCCCACGGAACTGACGGATAAGCACGGCAATTTGCTATAAACATACCGTGTTTTTCCGTTTTATCCGTGTCGTCTGTGTCCTATTCTGACTATTTTATTATGGATTATGGATGGAAGTCTTGAGGCTTGACTTAGTTTTACGTTTATTTGGATCTTGGAATTTGGAATCTCATTGGATTTTGGAGTTTGGAATTTGATATTTGTATTTTGCGGCAGCATAAACTGCACTAAAAAATCAAACCTCCCGCTATAATATCATATAACAAGAGGTTATGATGTTTCTCCGTACCCGGAGCCGGGGTCGAACCGGCACTTCCAAAGGAAACTGGTTTTTGAGACCAGCGCGTCTACCAATTCCGCCATCCGGGCAGTTAGCAGTCAAAAAACAAGGTTCCTGACTTATTGGGTGTGCAAATATACAAACTTCTGAAATCTAAACCCGGCACCCTAATTGTATATATTCAACAACACCACAACCCCGACCAGCACCAGCAGCAATATTCCCCAGATCATCATGGCCTGGCGGCTGTACTTGCGGGCTTTCTTTTCTTCCCACCAGTACTTCGGGGTGATGCCGGCCACCAAAAAGGTGAGTATGCCGGCCAGGTTCACGCAAATGGTATTGGCCAGAAACACCAAAAAAGCATGCATGCTCTGCATCCAGTGGCCGCCACCGGCATACAATCCGGCCCGCATCAGGGGCGGTAAAAGGGCTACTGCCACCATCACCCCGACCAGCGACGACATGCCACCCCTCAGTATGGTAATGGCCCCTGCAGCACCGCTCATGAAAGCCAGAATAATATCGGTAAAACGGATCCCGGGATCGCGCAGCGATTCCAGTCCGCTGCCATAAAACATCCCCCAGGCAAAAGCAATGACCAGCGCAAGCAGGGTGGCAATGCCCCCGCTATAAGCCGAACGCCTCACCAGCATAACATCGCCCAAAACGGTACCGAAAGCCAGGGCAATGTTGGGCCCCAGCAATGGTGCGATCACCATGGCCCCGATCAGCACCGGGGTGTTCTCGGTCAGGATGGCTATGCCCGCCACAATAGACGAGAGGATCACCATGAGGATGAAATTCAGGTTCATCTCCGAAAAACCGGTAATATCATCATACAACTCGGCCCGGCTAATGCGCAAAAGGAGGGTCTTTTTCTTCTCCTTCTTCTCCTCCGGAACCTCCTCCTCTTCTTCCTTCACTTCTTCCTTGCGCGGAATGACAGCCTCCACAGGACTGATAATGATCCTGAAACCTTCTACACCGACAAATTTCTTTTCCAGCCTGTCAAAAAGGTCTTCAGCCATCTCGGCCTCCGAAAGAAAACCTGCCATCTGCAATCCATTCGACATCTGTGCCCACCACACATCAGGCACTTCATTCTTCAGCAGGAAATCCTCCAGGTCTTCCCGCTGATCACTGTGAATGAATATTTCAACTTTTCTGGCTGCCACCCTTCTTGATAATGAATTATGGGTTATGGATTGATCCAACTTCACGGGACAAGGCTTGAGTTCTCAATACTCAGTACTCAGTACTCACTACCCACTACTATCCATCCCATGGAATAAAGATAAGAATTCTTTATCGTTTGCCGTCGTCGGGCCAGATCTTGAGCAGGATCACGCCATGCCAGGGCACCTGTGCGCCGAAGTACTCGTTGAAGGTACCGATGTCGCGCTGCTTCCAGAGATCACGGACCTTATGAGTGCCGCTCACGCCGATCTGGTCGGCGCCCACGGTGATGTTGAGCTTGCGGGTGTCGTTGTTCCAATTGAAGGCCTCCACCGGATTGTCTTTGCCGATATTGAAGATCGCCACGGCCATGCTCCCATCGTAAAGTTCTTTGGTCCAAACCTGGTAACGCACCCCGTTATAGGCCATTTTCGCCTGTTTTCCCAGAGGATCCTGGTTCACGGCCAGCACCTCGGAATTGGTAAGCAGGCTAAGGGTAAAGGCATCCATCTGCGTCAGGTCGCAACCCAGCAGCAGCGGGGCTGAAAGCATGGCCCAGAGGCTGATGTGCGTATATTGTTCGTCCGGCGTAAGGCGGGTATTGCGCAGGTCCGGACCCCAGCCCAGCTTGCCCACCACCAGCATATCGGGGTCGTTCCAGTGTCCGGGGCCGGCGTATGGAGCCAGTTCATTTTGCCGGAAACCGATGCCCGACATGCTGCTCCAGGTATCCACGATATCGCCGGTAGTGCGCCAGAGGTTCCCCCCCACTTCATCGCCCCAGGTCCAGACATCGGCTCGGCCGTACTGGCAAATGCTGTAAACAATATCCCTGTTTACCTGGTCGAGGGCCTCGCGGAAAAGGATGTAAGGTTTCTTATAGGATTCCACGCTCTGGTCTTCGGCAATATCGTTGTACGAACACCAGTCGTATTTTACATAATCGATCCCCCAGGCGGCCCAGGTGCGGGCATCGATCATTTCATGCTCATAACTGCCGAGATAGCCTCCGCAGGTGGTGGGCCCGGGAGAGGAATAGATCCCCACCTTCAGACCCATGTTATGGATATCGGCGGTAAGTTGCTTCATATCCGGGAACTTCTCGTTCGGCATGAGGAACCCCGCCTCATCGCGCTCTGCAGCTTCCCAGCCATCGTCGATGTTGATATAGGTCCAGCCGTAGTCGGCCAGCCCCACAGCATCCATGGCCCTGGCCGCCACTTTCACCTTATTCTGGTCCACGCTTAATCCCCACACATTCCAGGAGTTCCATCCCATGGGAGGAGTGAGCGCAAGGCCCTGCCCCACAACGATGCTGAACTCCCTCTGGTCTTTTCCGAACTCGTTCTCTGCCACCAGGGTTACTTTATAGGTGCCATCGGGGGGGGTATTTCCTCTGATCAGTCCGGTTTCTTCAAAAACCTTCAGTCCTTTGGGAAGGCCCTTCACGCTGAACTTCATCGGGCGGGCACCCGTGGCCGGAATGCGGTACAGGAAACGGTTCCCGGCATTGGCGCCATATACCAGCGGCCCGTTGATCCGGGGTTCCTGCGGTGCCGGAGGCGTGAGAATATAAGGCTGTTGGCGGTAAGGCTCGATCACCTCCGGTGTGCTGTCGTTATAGGTAATGCGAACATTCACCCAGTCGGCATGATCGTAATGGATACCATCGCCGGCATCGGAAACATAAAGCGCAAGTTTTTCGATCCCGCTGATATCCACATCGAATTGCTTCGCATTGTAGCCTTTTTTCATTCATCCGCTTTCCCAGAGGATCCGTTCATCGCCCAGGATATAAAATTCAACGGTGGCCTTTTCGCCTCTTTCATCATCTACTCCGGCAGCGCCCTTGATCCTTTTTCCCATTAATTTCACATCGATCATCATTTTGCTGATGGCATGGGTGCCCACGCCGCGATCATAGGTTTTTCCCGCAATCGACAATTCATTACTGTCGCAACTGTAGCCGGCATTGGGCTGTGCCCAGTCCTGTTCCATCACGCTGAGGTCGGCTTCATCCAGCCACCAGGCATTCCTTTTTTCCTCCTGGGGAATGCCATCGCCGCAAGCCGTGAAAAGAAGGAATGATACAATAAGAAATAGATAGTTTTTCATGGTTTCAATCTGTTTTGTAAAGGGGCTGCAAGATACGAAAAAAGTGGGTGTTGATCGTCCGGACGAGCTTGTTTCCATGGAGGAACCAGGCCTTCAAAGCTGCATCTGGTAAACCGAACCAGGCGATTCAGCAAGTCATCGGGCCGTTCAGGCATGTTTTTCATACCTTTATACGGAACTTACCGGCGGGAATACAGCGACAACCAATCTCAAACGTGGTCGAAAACCCTGATTATAATTTTAACCCAAAATCAAGAACCATGAAATCAATGAAAAATTTATGGCGGAGCATGCTGATCCTGCTCCTGTCAGCGATGATCATCCTGCCATCCGGCTGTGCCAGCAGGAAAGCTGCCTGGGGCAGCCTGAGCAAAGGTATGATCTTGAGCTATGCTCCGAATCCCGACAGGGAACTGAAGTACGAATCGAATTCCTCCTTCGAACAACGCATGAGCATCATGAACCAGGAATTCCTGGTCACTTCCGACATGAGGCAGGTCCTGAATATGAAACCCATTGTCAGCAAGGATGATAACCTGGAGTTCCTGGTCAGTGTGGAAGATATGTCGTTCGAATTGGAAACCCCCAGGGGCAGCATGAAACCTGAACTCGATGAAGTGATCGGCAAGTCCTTTAATCTCACCCTGGACAAGATGGGAAAAGAACTGGAATATTCGGGAGCGGAAAAGATCAGTTTCGATATGGGCACCGGTGAGCAGAAAAGCATTTCCAGCGATATACAAGCCTTTTTCCCCGACCTTCCCGGCCACCCGGTCAGGATCGGCGATTCCTGGAAAAACACCGACGTGATCACCGAAAATACCGGCAACATGGAACTAAAGCTGGTATTCAACAATGTGAACACTTTTGTCGGCCTGGAAGAATACCTGGGGCACGACTGCATGAAGATCATGATGTTATCGGAAGGAACGATGGAAGGCAGCGGCAGCCAGGAAGGCCTTGACCTTACCACCACAGGAGAACTCAGCAGTACTTCCACCTGGTATTATGATTACCGGAACGGGATATATCTGGGCACTGTTGTAGAAGGCAAGGGAGTTACCGAAACTGAAGTCCTTGGCGGCCCTGAACCCATGAGCATTCCCTCCGAGCGGGATTTCAGCATGAGCGTACAATTGATGTCCGGAAAATGAGAATGCGCGGAATATGCTGGAAAAACTAATAAATGAACCCTGTAATCTGAAGCACTAGTATCCGGGAAAGATATTCATGCGCAGGGATAAAGTCATTTCGACCCCGGGCTCTGTCGAGGGGCGGAACTCGGTCCCGATACCGTTTTACGGAATCGTGGATCCTCGAAAAACAATGAAATCAAAGATTTCTGGTTTTTCGGGACACTCGGAACTCGACACTCGGCACTCGGCACTCGGCACTCAATACAGAGCCTTCCGTTCATCGACCAGTTTGTAATGATCCAGGGGGATGATCTTTTTGTGCCTGATGGTATTCAGTTCCAGGAATTCGATCTTTTCGGCCTTTCCGCGCCATTCAATGATAAAATCAAATTCATGGAAGGTTCTTTCTTTCCGTCCGCTCAGGGTAAAATCCGATTTGCCGTTTATCCGGTACCGCAGCGGCACTGATTTTTTCAGATCGAAGAGCTTATGGTTTTGCCGCCCGGGGATTCCGATAGCTGTGGAACTGGAAGCATAATCGAGCATTATTTCGTAGGATTCCAGGCCCTGCTTTTTGATCCTAAAAATATCAAATGACCTGGGAATGCCCGGCTGATCCATTGGAAGGATGTTTTCACAAGCGGAAGGATCATTGGCCAAAGAAGGTTCCTGCACAAGATGATCCCGGATAATGATCAGTTCAGCCGTTCTAAGATTGGCCCGGTCCTTACATTCGATGGGCAGATAAAGGATTCCCCGGTCCAGAAATCCCTGCACGGAATCCATTGAAGCCTGAAGCTCATGGAAGGCCTTTCTGTTCTCCGGTGTATATGAGGATTTCGTGAATGCCCTTTGCGATTTATATACCTGGATGATATCGATCATATTTTTTACCAAAAGAATTTTACACTGCCCGTTGCTTGTTTCTCTTAATCCCTCAGTCTATTTGTCTCTCCGTTTCTCAGTATCCCCATCCTGCTTATCAAACATCCATAAAGCCATCCTTGATGGTATGAGCAGTATGGGCATTTCCTGATTCCTTATTGCCAGTCTTCATCATAATTTTCATTTTCTGATAAATACTCAGCATCAGAATGTTCTTCTTCATATTTTTCTCTGATATGGTCTTTCAAATTGCCATCATCATCATAGTCGGAGTCTTCTTCAACAATCCGATTAGCCATTTTATTTGACATCTTGATCAAATAGATCTTTTCAAAGGTTTCAAACCGAAGCGCACTTACTCTCTCGCCTTTACTGTTGGTGAATGAAACCAAATGTTGACTGAAGCCAGATGGATAAACCAGTTTTATCTGTTCTATCAGGGCTTCATCAAGCTTTTCATAGTCAACAACTATTCTTCTTTTGTCTGACTGCATAGCATAATTAAATTCGTGTATTATTCATTGTGTCCTTTTATGTAAACGGTCCGCCGGCATGTGCATTGCCGGATTTCTGATTTTTACCCCAATAAAGATATAGATTTAGGATGAGATTTCTGATATCTGCTAGTTGATATCTGATATCTGAAGTATTTAAGAACCCGGAACTACCCGGTATCCGGAGGCTGATTGATAAGTGATTAGATCCAAATGATTATTAGCGAATCTTAAGAAAGAAATGAGAAAATTCAGAACTAATCAGTAATAAACAGGATCTCATCATTCATTTCCGGTAGCCGGTAGCCGGAACCATAAACCTGACAAAGAGGAAGTCTCACTACTCACTACTCACTACTAAATACTCACTACTCATTACTCATTTGCATTAAACAAGAATTCAATGTACTTTTGCAGCGCAATCCAAAAACCCTCAACATCAAGCGTATGGCTAAAAAGAACCTCGTCAGTATTTTTGCGGGCCGCGAATCGACTTACCTGGCCGAAAAGATCGCCGCAGAATTTGGTATCGAACTTGGAAAAAGCATCGTTACAGAGTTCTCTGACGGGGAGTTCCAACCTTCCTTCGAAGAAAATATCCGGGGCCGCGATGTGTTCATCGTGCAGTCTACTTTCGCCCCTACCGATAACCTCTTCGAACTGCTGATGATGGTGGAATCGGCCCGCCGCGCATCCGCGCGCAACATCGTGGCCGTGATCCCCTACTTTGGCTTTGCACGGCAGGACCGCAAAGACAAACCCAGGGTGTCTATCGCTTCCAAACTGGTCGCCAACCTCCTGGCCGTGGCCGGGGTCACCCGCGTTATTACCATCGATTTGCATGCCGACCAGATACAGGGATTTTTCGATGTTCCGGTCGACCACCTCTACGCCTCTTCCATCTTCATCCCATACATGAAAGAACTCGACCTGCCCAAACTCACCATGGCATCCCCCGATACCGGTGGTACACGGCGGGCAGCAACCTATGCCAAGATCATGAACACCGACTTTGTGATCTGCTACAAACAACGGGCAAAACCCAATGAAGTAGCCAGAATGGCCCTGGTGGGAGATGTGAAAGGACGCGATATTGTGCTGGTCGACGACATCATCGATACTGCAGGAAGCATGAGCAAGGCAGCGCAGCTGATGGTCGATAACGGTGCCAATAGCGTCAGGGCATTTTGCACACATCCTGTTTTTTCAGGACAAGCTTATGAAAGATTAGAGAATTCTCCCTTTACCGAAGTCGTGGTGGCCGATACCATCCCACTGAAAAAGAATTCCGATAAAATAACCGTTCTTTCCACCGCCAAGCTCTTTGCCGATGTAATCGGACGGGTGGAAAGCAACAAATCAATCAGTTCATTGTTTAAATTCAAATAATTTCATTCACTAAAATTTTTTAACCATGCAATCAGTATCATTGAGCGGTTCTCCACGCGAGAACGTAGGGAAAAAAGATGCTAAAGCACTCCGCGACAAAGGGCATGTGCCCTGCGTGCTCTACGGAGGCGAAAAACAAATCCACTTTTCACTCGACGAAAGGGATTTTGCCAAGATCGTTTACACCCCAGAAACCTATCTTGTCAAGATCACTCTCGGAGGAGAAGAAATTGAAACACTGCTGCAGGACATCCAGTACCACCCGGTCACCGATAAGATCCTGCACGCCGACTTCCTGGAAGTATTTACCGATAAGCCTATCAGGGTGAGCATTCCTGTGCATCCGGTCGGAACAGCTCCCGGAGTAACCAAGGGAGGATCCCTCAACCTCATCCTGCGTAAGGTGATGGTCAGGGGTTTTGCCAAGGATGTTCCCGACGGGATCGATATCGACATCTCTGAACTCGAAATCGGCGATTCTGTCCTGATCCGTGACCTGAAAGTTGATAAACTGACTTTCCTCGACGCACCAGGCACCGTTGTCCTCTCTGTGAAGGTAACCCGCATGGTTGTCGAAGAAGAAGTTGAAGAAGATGAAGAAGGCGAAGAAGGCGAAGAAGGTGAAGAAGGCGAAGGTGGTGAAGGTAGTGAAGGTGGTGAAAAACCCGCCGAAGGTGGTGGCGACGCCCCCGCAGAATAAACAGACAAACCACTTTACAACATATTCAAGATGCATTCTCAGGAGAGGGTGCATCTTTTTTTTGATTGGAACCCGGCACTCATTTTTCCTACCTTTGCGCCATGAAATACCTGATCACCGGGCTCGGAAATATCGGCGATGAATATGCCAATACCAGGCATAATATCGGTTTTATTATTGCTGATGCCCTGGCGCAGGAAGCAGAAGCCAGCTTCAAAACCGAACGCTATGCTTCCGTTTGCAAGATCAGGTACAGGGGAAAGATCCTGGTCGTGATCAAGCCTTCCACCTTCATGAACCTGAGCGGGAAAGCCGTACGATACTGGATGGACAAGGAAAAGATCAGCACCGAAAATACCCTCATCATCACCGACGATATCGCCCTCCCTGCCGGAACATTGCGCATGCGTAAAAAAGGAGGCGCCGGAGGGCATAACGGGCTCGAAAATATCATCCTTAGCCTTGGAAGCGAACAATTCCCCCGGCTCAGGGTCGGGATCGGGAACGAATTTGCCCGCGGCTACCAGTCCGACTATGTCCTGGGTAAATGGACCCGCGAAGAAGAAGAGATCCTTATCCCGAAAATCAAAACCGCCACGGAAATGGTGAAAAGTTTTGTGGCTCGCGGAATCGACCAGACCATGACGCAATACAACAATAAATGAGTTCCGGCTTCCGATTGATCCAATTTACTATTTTTGCAAAATGTCAAATAACGAGGATTTTTTTAAGAAAGTGATCTCCCATGCCAAAGAGTATGGGTTTGTTTTTCCGTCGAGCGAGATCTACGACGGGTTGAGCGCTGTTTACGACTACGGCCAGTACGGTGCTGAACTTAAAAACAACATAAAAAACTACTGGTGGAAAGCCATGGTCCAGATGCATGAGAACATCGTGGGCATTGATGCCGCGATCTTCATGCACCCATCCGTGTGGAAAGCCTCCGGCCACGTGGATGCTTTTAACGATCCCATGATCGACAATAAGGACTCCAAGAAGCGTTACCGCGCCGATGTGCTCGTTGAAGACCATATGGCCAAAATTGAAGCCAAGATCGATAAGGAAGTAAAAAAAGCAGCCAGGCGCTTTGGCGACAGCTTCGACAAAGAACAGTTCATCACCACCAACCCCAGGGTGATGGGATACCGCGAAAAGATCGAAAGCATTTCGAAACGTCTGTATTCCTCCATGGACAACGACGACCTGGAAGCGATCAAAACCCTGATCGAAGACCTGGAGATCGTCTGCCCGGTATCCGGTTCCCGCAACTGGACCGATGTGAGGCAGTTCAACCTCATGTTTGCCACGAAGATGGGTTCCCTCTCCGATGGCTCCAACCAGATCTACCTCCGTCCGGAAACCGCCCAGGGTATTTTTGTGAACTTCCTGAACGTGATGAAATCCGGCCGCATGAAGATCCCCTTCGGTATCGCCCAGATCGGGAAAGCCTTCCGCAACGAGATCGTTGCCCGGCAGTTCATTTTCCGCATGCGCGAATTCGAACAAATGGAAATGCAGTTCTTCGTAAGGCCGGGAGAAGAAATGAAGTGGTTCGAATACTGGAAAGAAGAACGCATGAAATGGCATCTCTCCATGGGCATCCCCAGGGAAAAATTCCGTTTTCACGAACACGAAAAACTGGCTCATTATGCCAATGCCGCCTTCGATATCGAATTCGATTTTCCGATCGGGTTTAAAGAGCTGGAAGGCATTCACTCACGGACCGATTTCGACCTCAAGGCCCACCAGGAACTCTCCGGGAAGAAAATGCAGTATTTCGATCCTGAACTCAATAAGAATTATGTTCCCTACGTGGTGGAAACCTCCATCGGTCTTGACCGTACCTTCCTTGCCGTGATCAGCAATGCTTATACAGAAGAGAAACTCGAAGATGGATCAGAACGGGTGGTAATGAAGATCCATCCGGCACTGTCGCCCATCAAAGCTGCAGTGCTTCCCCTGGTCAAGAAGGACGGGATGCCCGAAAAAGCACGCCAGATCATCGACAGCCTGAAGGCCGACCATATGTGCCAGTACGATGAGAAGGATGCTATCGGCCGCCGTTACCGCCGCCAGGACGCCATCGGAACACCCTATTGCATCACGGTCGACCACCAGACCCTCGAAGACGATACCGTGACCATCCGCGAGCGCGACAGCATGAAGCAGGACCGCATCCCAATCAGCGAGATCGCCGGCATCATCCATAACAGGATAAAAAACCAGTAACCTCTGCTTCACTTCAGAACCCGGAACTCTTTACCGCAAAGCGGTAAAGCAGTTCCTGCCCGAAATCGTAGGGAAACTTACGCAATACGGCTCCGTCTGTATTCCGGATCTCGATGCGGCCGTTCTTGCCCATGAGCTCAGGGTTTTCATAATAATACCACCAGTGGCGGTTCATGCCGTCCTCTACCTTATCGCTCAGGCGGAATTCATAGCAGCCCGGGGGCAGGCTGATGGTATCCCGGAAAAGGGTATCTGTTGTGAAATCGCAGCGCTCAAAAAGCACCGTTCCGTCCGCATCGCTGATGGTGTAAGCATTGTCGCGTTCGCGGCCCAAATCGTTGGGTTCAATGTACAGGACGAATTCACCCGGCAGGCTTTCCGGTACCACCACGCGGGATTCCATAAAATTGTTCCAGGGCCGTTCGTCTTCACCTCGGTTGGGATCCTGCAGGCTCACCTCAAATACCAGGCTTTGCTCAAAGTCTTTCCAGCCGGGTGCCGGAAGGTACACCATTTCCTTCTCAAGGAATTCAAGATCGCCGCTCCACAGGTATTCGGCCTTCATGCTGCCCCGCAATCCATAATAAATGCGGAGGTTTTTCAGGGGTGTGGCCCCCAGGTTCCGGATCATGATCACCGGGCTACCACAAATAGGGTTCACCCGGCTATACCCATCCTTGTCGCTGGGCGCGATGATGTCCTCAATGGCCACATCCAGTTCGAAATTCGGCGGGCCGTAAGTAAATAGCTGGTGCGACATGCGGAATTCCCCGTCTTTTTCTCCATTGTCGCGGTACATCTCAATGCCGTAATCGATGCTGACCGTATCCCCCGCATGCACAAAGGGCGTCAGCTCAAAGTCGTACTCATCTACCTTGGTTCCGGGGCACCAACCGGCCCGGTCGAAAGGCCAGGTCCCCCCCTGGGGATAAATAGGATTGAACCCGCAATCCTTCCATACATTCCAGCGGAAATGGTCCCAGTCGTTGATAAAATAGGTGTGGGTCTTGCTGTCCCATTCGCAGCAATTCCGTGGCCCGTTGTGCCCGTGGCCGGAAATGCGGGCGCGCAGCATATAGCCTTTCGCCCCCGGGTCGAGAATGATCTCCCTGGCCTTCAAAACGGAATCATCCGCCAGGTCACCGTATTTATACAAGCCCCAGGGGTAGAGGTTTTGCACCGAGATCACATCCCTGGGAGGAGTGCCTTCGATAAAAATGAATTTCATGTCGAGCAGTTCCTGGTTGTTGCCCGATTTCAGGTCTACCCTGCCACGCAGCAGTGGGGTATAATCGGTTACATCATATACCCAGGTCCAGCCCTGTTCTCCGCCCATCACCAGGCGTTTCCCGTAAGGGGTGATAAAACTGCCCAGTTCAAAGCCTTCCACGGTATCGCCGTCCGGCAGGTAAACCATGGTATGCGTGTGGTAGTCCCACTCACCGCAGGGGTATTGGTCGCCCTTGGTGGCCGAATCGCATTTCAGGCTGCGTACCATCAGGATCTTTTCCCAGGTCCTTCCATCATCCGGAAAATCGAACACCCCCCGGTAAGGAGCGCTCCATCCCTCCGGACTCGGGTCGTCCCAGCTGAAAGTTTGCACAATTAAGGTATCCTTTTGTGCCATCCCGGCCAGGGAAATAAGCAGGATCAGGGCGAAAACAATGCGTTTTTTCATAGCATAGGTTTTGAAGGGGGGATAAAGATAATGAGATTTCTTGCTTTCATTCCCATGAAAAGAAGCCTATCGCATCGACCGGAGAGCATGCATCTTTTTCTTACTTTTAACCCAAATCCGCTGCTATGAAAAACCTTTACCCCCTGCTGCTCATGATCTTCCTCGTCGTGGGATCGCAGGCCCAGAATTATACTTATCCCTGGCGCGATCCCGAAGTAGATACTGAGCTTCGCATCGATGACCTTATCGGCAGGCTGAGCCTCGACGAGAAAGCTTCGCTTATGCTCTACAACAGCCCTGCCATTGAAGGCCTGGGCATTGAAGAATACAATTGGTGGAACGAATGCCTGCATGGGGTCGGGCGTGCCGGGAAGGCCACCGTATTTCCGCAATCCATCGGCCTCGCCGCCACCTTCGATGAACACCTCCTCTACCGCGTGGCGGATGCCATTTCCAGTGAAGCCAGGGCCAAACACCATGCTGCTGTGCGCAAGGGCAACCGAGCCCAGTACATGGGACTGACCTTCTGGTCGCCGAATGTGAACATTTTCCGCGATCCCCGCTGGGGCCGGGGGCAGGAAACCTACGGCGAAGATCCTTTTTTATCGGCTCTGCTGGGAAAGGCTTTTGTGAGGGGACTGCAGGGGAAAGACCCGTATTACCTGAAGACGGCCGCCTGCGCAAAACATTACGTGGTGCACAGCGGTCCGGAAGCATCGCGGCATCATTTCAATGCCCTTCCCGGCGAAACCGACTTCAGGGAAACCTATCTCCCGGCATTCCGGGAACTGGTGGAAGCCGATGTGGAAGCCGTGATGTGCGCCTACAACCGCACCTTTGATGAACCCTGCTGCGGCAGTTCTTTCCTGCTGCAGGATATTCTCAGACAGGAAATGGGCTTTGATGGCCATATCGTTTCCGATTGCTGGGCCCTCGACGATATCTGGGCCCGTCACCAGGTGGTCGGTACACGGCAGCAGGCGGCGGCCATGGCTGCCCGCGCCGGTGTAAACCTGAACTGCGGCTACATTTACAAATACCTGCCGGAAGCCGTGCGCACCCGGATGATCAGCGAGGAAGATGTGGACGCCATACTCCGGCCGGTGCTCCGCACCCGCTTCAGGCTGGGCCTTTTCGACCCCGACAGCCTGAATCCCTATGCCGCCATTCCCGAAAGTATCGTCGATTGCGATGAACACCGGGCCCTGGCGCGGGAAGCGGCTGTGAAGTCGATGGTTTTGCTGAAAAACGACGGAGCACTGCCCCTCGACCGGGAGAAGCTGAACAGCATTTTTGTGACGGGACCCATGGCCACCGACCTTTTTGCCCTGGTCGGGAATTACAACGGCTATTCCGGGGAGATGGTCACCATGCTCGAAGGCATTGTTGATGCTGCGGGGCCTGCGATCCCCGTCGATTACTCCGCCGGGGTGCTGCTCAACAACGACAGCATATTCAACGGATTCTGGCAGGCCGGCTTCGCCGATTTGGTGATCGCCGTAATGGGGATCAACCGCCTGCTGGAAGGGGAGGATGGCGATGCTATGCTCAATACGAATGGTGGCGACCGCGCCGGCATGGAGTTCCCCGAAAACCAGCTTCGCTTCCTGCGCATGCTGCGGAAGAATACAAACGGCAAAAAACTGATCGTGGTCGTGACCGGCGGAAGCGCCCTTGCCCTGGGCGAAGTAAGCGAACTGGCCGATGCCCTGATCTTTGCCTGGTATCCCGGCGAGGAAGGCGGAAATGCCCTGGCCGATATCCTCTTCGGGAACAAAAACCCTTCCGGGCGCCTGCCGCTAAGCTTTTACCATAACACGGACGACCTCCCCCCATTCGATGATTACAGCATGCAGGGACGAACCTACCGCTTCTTTCAGGGCGAAGTGCTCTATCCCTTCGGTTACGGACTATCTTACAGTACTTTTCACTACCGCTCGGCCAACCTCACCTATCATTTTGCCGGGGAACTGGCTGAGTTGTCGGTGCGGGTAAACATTCACAATCCCTCCCTTTACGACGGGGAAGAAGTGGTACAGGTGTATGTAAAAAGGCCGTTTACCAGTGCGGAAGATCCCCTGAAAACACTTCTGGGTGTTCAGCGGGTATTTGTTCCGGCCGGGCAAAGTGTATTTGCGAGCATCCCCCTGGATATCGATTTCATGAAAGCCTGGGATAAGGAGAAACAGCAATATGTCCTGCGCACAGGGAAGTACCTTTTTGAGATCGGCTCTTCATCCGGGCAAATACATAAGGAATTAAGCCTGGATATAGAATAAAAAAAACCCGGCCTTTCAGCCGGGTTTTCGCCTTATCAAATGATTATTGTTTAATGATCTTCGAGGTTAAAACATCCCCGTCTGTAATCACTTTCACAATATACATTCCGTTTTCAAATGCGCTGATGTCAATCGCTTCCGTTTCGTCCAGTTCTTCACCGTAGAACATCAGCTGCCCGGTGGTGCTGTAAATATACACCCGCATATTATCTACACCCGGGGTCAGGATATTCAGCCTGTCTTTGGCAGGGTTGGGATACACCATGATCTCCATCTCCTCCATATCCTCGGCAAACATCACCGGTGTAGGACGAAGTTCTTCGAGGGCAGTTATGCTGGTACTGTTTGTTTGTATGAACTCCGTTGAAGCGGTGATGGTAATATCGTCGATATACACATCATCGCGGTTCCCGCTGGCATCGCACATGAACCTGATCTTCATATCTGTAGGAAAATTGAAGTTCGACTCCAGGATGCTCACCGTGGCCACATAAAAAATATTGTTGTCGAAATCGATCCCTCGGGCAAAACTTGCAATGGTGGTCCAGGCCGAACCATCATAATACTGTACCCAGAAATCCTCCTTGGTATTATCCATGCTGATCGCGATGAAATAGAATTCAACATCGATCTGGATATATCCGGGAGTGTGGACATCTTCTCCGTTGGTCATATAGAAGGATGATGAAATGCCTGAATTATCCTGTATATCGGCTGCATTGCTTCCGTTCCAGGCATAGGTGCCGGAGGTGTACAGGCTGCAATCGCCTCCGCCGTCGGTCCAGATGCCCCAGCCGCCTTCAAAGTCGGAAAAGCTGAGCTGAACAGTCGTCGGCGCCGGATTTACGGTAATGTAGCCGGTCTTGGTTTCGGTGCCGGAGCCATCGGCATTGGTCGCCGTGAGGCTTACGGTATAGGTTCCGGCGGTATTGTAAATTATCGACGGATTCTGAACATTGCTGCTGGCCGGGCTGCCTCCTTCGAAGGTCCAGTCCCAGGAAGTTGGATCGTTCGTTGAGAGGTCGGTGAAGACCACTTCAAATCCTTCGGGAATGCTGGTCAGGTTTGCCACGAAATCAGCTACCGGCGGATAAAGAACATCGATCACCGTGATGTAATCCACTTTGGTTTCCGTGTCGGATCCATCGGCATTGGTCACGGTCAGTTCAACGGTATACACCCCGGGTTCGTTATAGGTCACATTGGGATGCTGTGCCGTACTGCTGGCCGGGCTGCCGCCATTAAAGGTCCACGACCAGCCGGTGGCATTGCTCGAAAGATCGGTAAACTGAACACTTTCATCTTCATTGATGGTGGTATTGTCGGCCGTGAAATCCGCTACCGGAAGAATGATCACATCATTCACGGTGATATAGCCTGTTTTTGTTTCTGTATCCGATCCATAGCCGTTCGAAGCCACCAGGGTCACGGTGTAAGTTCCAGGAGTGTCATAGGTCACTGCGGGGTTCTGCAGGCTGCTGCCTGCCGGTGTACCGCCTTCGAAAGTCCACGACCAGGTATCCGGATTATTGATCGATAGGTCGCTGAAATTCACCACCCCGCCTTCGTCGATCACGGTATTGTCGGCCGTAAAATCGGCTACCGGAGGATCAACAACGGTAATATACGCTGTTTTGGTTTCCGTGTCTGAGCCTATGCTGTTGGTAGCTGTGAGGCTTACCGAGTAAGTACCGGCCGTATTATAGGTAATGGAAGGATTCTGATCCGTGCTCGATGAGGGTGTTCCCCCGTCGAAGGTCCACGACCAGGAAGTCGGGTTGTTCGTCGACTGATCGGTAAACTGTACGCTTCCGCCGGTAGCGATGTTGGTATTCCCTGCCGTGAATTCTGCCACAGGGGGATCGGGAACAGCACCGCCGTTCACTTCGATCAGGTCAATGGCTATATCGCTGTAATAGGTGGAACCTGCTCCGCTACCAACGATCCCGCGGAAGCGGACCACGATATTGTTCTGTCCACCCCAGGCCGAAAGGTCGACCACGGCCTGTTCGTATGGATCGCCCTGGGCCGACTGCTGCGGTCCGGAAACAGACCAAACACTGTTGTTCCAGGCACCGTCGTATACATCTACGTGCAGTGAGGCTATGGAAACACCGTACATATGGTAGTAGAACGTGAGCTCAGGGGCTGAAAGCGAAGTAAAATTAAAGATCGCTTCCAGGTGGGCCTCATCCCCGTTTACACGCGGGCTGGAGGATTCGGTAAACATATAGTAGGAACCATCGTGGGCCCCCAGGGGGCCGGTGGAACTCGAAGGAGTGCCCCCGCTATTTCTTGACCAGTCGAAATCGTCGTTATTTCCCTGGCTCCAGAGGCCGAGGTCATTCTCCCAACTTTCAGAGTAGGGGAAACTATTGATGATGTATGCACTGGGGTCGATCTCTTTTATGGTGATATCGTCAAAGCTGAATCCGTCGCTGGCCGTGGTGCTGGTGGCCGGGTAGTTGTCTTGTTGTCCGAAACGGATCTGGAACGTGGAGGTTGGGACCTGTCCGGCACCGGCCAGGAGCTGGTCAATATCAAACTGGTTCACATAATTCCACACCCCGGCCGTACCACGGTTGGAATAGAGGTCGTAGATCTCTATCCAGGAGTCGCTGTCGCTTCCCCGTATCCATACCCGGTCGGTAGAATGCGATTCTTCCCCGTGGTGCATATAGTTGAACGAAAGTTCCAGGTTGGATGAAGAAGCATATGCCGACATATCGAGTGTGGCGATCAGGTAGTTTTCAGAATAAGTCCCCGACACACTGGCATCAAGGGTGGCTGCGTGTGAGCCGGAGAGGTAAAAGCCGCTGCCGGCAGAAAATCTCAGGCGGCCATTGGCGGTTTTTTCATAGCTCCATTCCGGCAGGCCATTAACGGCAGTAGCATTGCCGGTATAAGTTGTTGTGACCACGTCTTCAAAGTCTTCGGTCCAGGGTAGTGAAAAGGGAACCGGGTTGCTTACGCTGATATAAGCGGTTTTGGTTTCCGTATCCGATCCCTCGGCATTGGTGGCTACCAGGCTGACATCGTAAGTGCCGGCCACATCGAAGCTCACTTCAGGGTGCTGGGAGTTGGCATTGGTACCGTTCAGGAAAGTCACTGTTGAAGGCGAGAACGACCAGGTCCAGCTTGTGGGAGCATTGGTCGACAGGTCGGTAAATACCACCGTAGCTCCGGTGAGCGGGCTGGTATTGTCGGCGCTGAAATCAGCTACCGGAGGCATGGGTGTGGCGGTGCCGATGCCGGTAACGATCAGTGAGAATACCTGTGATCCCCCGGAAAGGCTGCCATCGTGGTCAACAACGATGGTATAATCGGTTCCGGCCACGGGATTGTCGATCTTCACCACCTCCACATTGTCCACATTATTTTCTCCGCTGCGCGTAGCGGCATTGGAAGGATTGTTCGGGTCGAGTTTCCATGGGTAATAAGTATTGGAAGCCTGCGTAATGCGGCAGTCGAGTTCGTTTACGATCATGGCGGTTGCGGGATCGAGCTGTGCACTGGTAGGTGTTCCGGGAACATCCGTCCAGGCGATGGTCACCTGCAGGGGTTCAGTACCTGAAGCGGTAAGGGTCCGCTGGTAGCTCGCGCCATTGTTCAGGGTAATTTCTTCGATGGTATTGAGTGAAGGATCGGCAGTGATCACTTCGGCAGCTTCGTAGGTGTTCATCAGTCCCCATCCGAACTCATAGTCGGGGCCGTCGTGGCTCCCGGCTTCATCGGCGGTATGGATGATGAGCGCTTTGAGGGTCGAAGCCAGCATATAGTTTCCTGTGCCGTTCAGGTCTTCGTAATGTTCCTGGAGCAGGATGGCAGAACCGGCGGCCGAAGGGGTGGCCATGGAGGTTCCGCTGAGGGAGGTATAGTCGCTGTCGCTGTCGTCGTCGGTCGAATACAGGCTGACGCCATTGGCGGAGATGTCGGGTTTAATGCGGCCATCGTCAGCAGGGCCCCAGGAGCTGAAGGAGCTCATCACCACGCTCGATGGACCGGAGTATCCGCCGGGGGCATCTTCCACGGCAGCTACGGTCAGTACATTTTTTGCAACTCCGGAATGACTTATACAATCATAAGGCCCGTCGAGGGGATAGGCAGGATTTGAAGGTCCGTCGCCGCGATCGTTACCGGCCGATTTGCAGATCAGGTAATACGGGGCATTATAGGCGATCTGGTCCCAGTCCTGGGCCTGGTCGTCGTAAAAACCGAAGAGGTAATCTTCCTGGGTGCTGATGCTGGTATTCCCATACCACTGCCATGTCGTTCCTGTCCATACCCATCCACGGCTGTATCCGTAGGAGTGGTTGGAGATGAGGGCGCCATTGGCAGCTTCCGCGGCCATTTCCGACTCATCGCTGTTCCAGTCGAAAGCACGCAGATCAGCTGCAGGGGCCATTCCTTTAGCATTGCTGACCACCCCGGAGGCGATCATGGTTCCGGCCACGTGGGTAGAATGATAATGGGTGGTTGTAACGCCATCGCCCATTACCACACGGCCGCTGTATTCCTGGTGGGATGTGCGTACCGCGCCCCCGTCCCATTCATGCAGGGTCATGCCGTTGCCGTCGAGGCTGTAGCCGTATCCGCCGGTGCTGTTCACCTTATTGGTGGACACAGTGGCTGAAGCATTGGAGTTGTTGGTGATATAATATTGCGGCTGGCCGTAGGCATCAATGTACATGAGTTCCATCAAAACCTCATCATTGTCGATGATAAAGGGAAGATTGTTTTGATTGGCAAATCGTTGTGCTTCTGCTTTCTGAGCCTGTGCTTCTGTTGCTTTTCGTGCCGAAAAATCATTCAGCGCCTGTTTGTTCGTGCTTACCTGGCCGATCACCTGGCCAAAAATGAACAGGAAACAGATCAGTGCGATCGTAAATTTCTTCATGCCTGTAGTTAATTTGGTTGTTTATCAATACGTTAAGTTGCCCGTTAACATCCGGAGAAACGGTTATTGATAAGTTTAAGAAGATGGGTTTCAGGACGTTGAATAAGTGATTTGGCCGTTTATTTAAGTCCTTGTCAAATATAGATACTATACTATGTTAAAGGAATAAGTAATCCTATCCATAATTAACTACGTGATTTTACTGATATGGGAAGAAAAGGTTTCAGTTAGCGGATCATGAAATGGAGATGGGAATCTGATATTTGATATGTGATATTTGATATGTGATATTTGATAGCTGATATTTTTGAGGTGTGACCCGGAACTCGGAACCCGGATAAAACCGGAATAAATTTGCTGGTGCTGGAAACAGAGGTAGTCATGGGCATCGACGATGAGCTTCCCGCATGGGTCAGGTCCATGGGCGAATTGTTTCCCAATCCTGCCGGAGAAAGTGCTGCATTCAGTATCCTTTCCGACAAGCCATCCATGATTTCCGTGGCTGTTATTGACCTCTCGGCCAGCAGCTTCAGCAGCGTACGATCATGCTTTCGGAGGGATCTTCCAGGATCGAACTGGAGCTTCAGAACCTGAAGAGCGGGGTGTACTTCGTAAATATCCACTTTGAAAAGGCTTATGTGCTGACGAAGAAGCTTCTTGTTATTAAATAGAAAGAACCAGAGAGACCTCACAGGTCCAAGGACCTGTGAGGTCTCTTTTTTATGCTATCTTTACCGGTATAGCCCAATTGCCCATGAAAAGGATATTCTTACCGGCTTGCCTTTTATTGCTCATGCTCCTTTCCTGCAATAAAACAGATTGCCCGGATAAAATCTATGAATTGAGAATTTCGCTCGGCAACGATACCGAATACGAGATCGATGTTCAGCTTTACCCGAAAGCTGCTTTCCTGAGTGGTTCAGGATTGTACCGGGTACACAGTATTGGCGGAGGCTACAGTTATCCATATTTCACCATGGAGCCGTACAGCCCGGGGATGTGGTCGTACGAATATCACCTATACACCACCCATGATACCACGTTCAGCCCCTCCGCCCTGCTCGCGCATGTTTTCGACAGCATTGCCATGGAAGTCTACGACAGCACGGGCACCCGCATTTTCTTCTCTCCCGACACCCTGATCAACTACACGCAAAATCCATACACCTGTGATACGATCTGGGAGTTTATGCTCCAGGAAACCGGCTACCCGGATAATGATTGCGAGAACTGGGCTCAACGCCATGCCTATAGGTATTTTATAGGTTCAGGGTGCAGGGTTCAGGGTGCAGGGGAGTTTTGATCCTCCTTCGTCTGACTACGGAAGACTTAAGCCTGATCATCGTTTTGCTGGCATTGTAAAGCTGTTCACCCCCCAAAAAGGATCCTTTGGACTTCTGCTCAAAGAAGAGTAAACTGTAAGATAAAGATTGAAAAAACGATACCTATTGGAGGTGCTTTATAAAGCGTTTAATCATGATATCGTGCCCCATCAGTTTCACATAATACATTCCCTCGTCAAGGGAGGTAATAGGTATTTGCATTAAACCCGGTTCATTTTTGCATGAAATTTTTTGCAGTATCCTTCCCTGCATATCCAGGATTTGAAGTTCTGAAAATTCCTTTTCATCAGGGATTTGAATATTCAATGTATTCGCGGCAGGATTCGGGAATATTTTGATCTCCTCATCAAGCTGGTATTCCGGAGCCGAGGTTAAAATGGTCTGGTAGGCGTAGTTTTGAAGGACTATACCTACTGTAGAGGCAATCACCTTCACCCAGCCATACATGTATTTATTGCCGATGGGGATCCTGAACCCGATATATCCTTCATCAAAGATCCCGCCAAAAGCATAGCCATTAGGGGTAGTTCTTTGGTACTGGAGAATCCCGGAATATGCCCAGGAATCATCTTCATCCACCCAGTAGTTGGAACTTAGTTGATAGATCCATTCCGGTTCCGGAGGAAACATAATCATCTGGGTAGTATTCTGGGCAGAAAATACTTCCGTGGTATGGTTGATTGAATCGTATCTGCTCCATACCGTCGTACAGAAAACCAGGTCGCTGATCCCGTCCTGGTTAAAATCCATCACATAGCATTCAGTTGCTTTGGGTCCTTCAGGTAAAATGTAAATATCCGTTAACTGATTGAAAACAATTCCCTGTCCGAAATGATTCCCGGTATAAATACCCTGGGAATAGGTTGTATTCATGCAAAACAGAATACATGCCAGCAGGGCAAAAGCCTTTTGAGTGCATAATCGTTCAGGGTAGAAGCAATACATCTAATGTTTTTTATTTCATAAAGTTACATAAAATATCACTTCCTGAAAGCAAGCCGAATAAAGCAAGATAAAAACCAAAAACTTCAAAAAACGCTCAATGATATTTAGGCATAGACAATAGACAAATAGAAAATCGACAATTGACAATCGACAATTGACAATTAAAAAGCCCCCTCCCTGATTGGGGAGGGGGTTGGGGGTGGGGTGTTGCCCGACTAGGGCTTCCTTCGACAAGCTCAGGATAAACTTCTCACCCTATTATACAACAAAAGCCCCCCGGAAAACCGGGAGGCCTTTTGTTGCCCGACTAGGGCTCGAA
>NPID01001446.1_pt1 | contig 52384 bp, 40 predicted proteins | sample 8637491 | NCBI WGS metagenome assembly NPID01 (sample SAMN07420843, study PRJNA396082) | bioreactor metagenome | isolation source: sample BA6 brine-fed electro-methanogenic bioreactor BA | place: Japan: Kochi | collected 2016-06-14 | reverse complement strand
TGTAAGCGGCGATTTTTACTGGTTTACTAAGAAACAAAACAAAATGGTGCTTGTTGCGGCCGACTGTACAGGCCATGGTGTGCCTGGCGCATTTATGAGTATGCTTGGAGTTTCGTTCCTATACGAAATTGTGAACAAGGAGGGCATAATGGAACCAGCCCGTATACTGAATACCCTCAGAGATTTTATTAAGCTCACCCTATCGCAAACCGGGAAAAAGGATGAGCAAAAGGATGGAATGGACATTTCGCTTTGCATGCTCGACACCGAAAACATGAAACTTGAATGGGCTGGTGCTTACAACCCTTTAGTGCTTATTCGCAATAACGAGATTATTGAATACAAAGCCGACAAGATGCCAGTGGCAATCCACATAACCGACCATCAACCCTTCACAAACCACGAAATTGACCTTATGCCTAACGACAGGTTCTACATGTACTCCGATGGATTCCCCGATCAGTTTGGCGGCACAGATGGCAGAAAATACATGAGCAAACGTTTCAAACAGCTCCTTTTAGATATTCACCAAAAACCCATGGACGAGCAAAAAGAGATACTTCATCAAGAGCACCTTAAATGGCGTGGTGAAACCGACCAAATTGACGATATCGTAATTTTTGGAGTTAGGGTGTAAATATTACATGGGTTAAACTTTTCCGAGCAAAGAATTGGGATAAAAATTCATAACTTCGCTGCTCAATTCTTTTTTGGCTTTATGGAGCAAAACAAACACAACAAATCTGCACTTAAAGTAAACCCTGGGGTTGAGCAACCCCCTACGGTTAACCAAAACCTAATTGCAAAGTTTAAATCAGCTAAGAAAAAGGTTTACCCACCCGAGCACTACGTTGAGGGCATACTCAACAAAAACACATCAATTTTAAGCCAAGCAATAACCATAATTGAGAGCTCGTTACCCTCGCACTACGAACTAGGGCAAAAAATAATTGAGCAGTGCTTGCCCTACACAGGTAACTCAATTCGCATAGGCATTACAGGTGTACCCGGTGTTGGCAAAAGCACTTTTATTGAAGCGCTTGGCGGCACCATTACCCAAAAAGGCGGAAGGCTAGCTGTTTTGGCCGTTGACCCAAGCAGCGAGCGCAGCAAAGGAAGTATACTAGGTGATAAAACCCGAATGGAAACCCTTTGCAACGATCCCAACGCGTTTATTAGGCCATCGCCGTCGGCTGGTTCGCTGGGAGGGGTTGCTCGCAAAACACGCGAAACAATAATTCTTTGCGAAGCCGCTGGTTACGACACCATTTTTATTGAAACAGTTGGCGTAGGCCAAAGCGAAACGGCAGTTCACTCTATGGTCGACTTCTTCCTACTTCTCATGCTCGCTGGTGCCGGTGATGAGCTACAAGGGATTAAAAGAGGAATTATGGAAATGGCCGATTTAATTGCCATTACTAAAGCCGATGGCGAAAATGTGAACAAGGCTAAAACAGCAAAAGTGCAATACGAGAATGCGCTACACCTGTTCCCCGCTCCCGAATCGGGTTGGTTGCCACGGGTTAGAACCTGCTCAGCAGTCACCAAATTGGGCATTGATGATGTTTGGGAAGAGATTCTCGACTATACAAAATCGACAAAAGGCTCAGGATACTTCCAAAACCGTAGGCTAAACCAGGCAAAATACTGGATGTACCAAACAATAACCGAAAGCCTAAAGGACGACCTCTTTAACAACCCTAACATACAGTCGGCTATTGAAGAAGCGGAGCAGCAACTCCTTGCCGACAAAATTAGCTCGTTTGCTGCGGCAAAAAAAGTGCTCGAATTATACAAATCACTTTAAACATAACCCCAAGTTCATTGTTAACAAAAACAAAAAAAACATCAAACATGAAGAAACTAATTGGAATTATTGCAGTATCACTTTTCGCCTTTTCGTGCTCAACCAGCAGCTATAAAATTGATGGTAGCATTGAAAATGCAACCGACCAAATGGTTTACCTAAAAACCATGAAGGACACCGAGCTCATCACCGCAGATTCAACCATGATGGAAGCAGGAAAGTTCGTTTTTGAAGGTAGCGTTGAAGTTCCCGACTTATACGCCATTGATTTTGAACAAAACGACGACCGAATCATACTATTCGTTGAGAACTCCGAAATACTTATCACCGGAAATGCCGACAACGTTATGGCAAGCGATATAAGCGGATCGGAAACCCACGATTTACTCCTAGAGTTTAACATGCTTCAGGAAGAATTAGCGAAACCGCTAATGGATATTCAGTACAAGTTTCAAACAGCAGCAATGGATGGTTCGCTTACTCCCGAAATGGAAGAGCAGCTCAGAAACGAGTACATGGACGAGAATGAAAAGCTTACCGATTCGGTTGTGGATTTTGTTAAGCAAAACGTTAACTCGGTAGTTTCGGCATACATAACACTTACGCAGCTTGCAAACCAAATTAGCTTTGAGGATTTAGAGAGCATTGTTAACGGTTTTACTAGTGACATTGCCAAATCGCCTTTTGTTATTGCCCTTAAGGAAAAACTTGACCTTGAAAAGCAAACTGCCATTGGACAAGATTTTATTGACTTCTCGCATCCCGATAAAGATGGTAACATGATTACCTTCTCGTCGGTTACTGGTGAAAACTATGTATTACTCGACTTTTGGGCTGGCTGGTGTGCACCCTGCCGTAAAGAAAACCCAAATCTTGTTCGGCTTTACAATGAGTACAACACTAAAGGATTCGATATTTTTGGCGTATCACTCGACCGCAACAGAAAGGAATGGCTTGATGCCATTGAGGCAGATGGATTAGTTTGGACAAATGTATCGGATGTTACTGGTTGGGAAAACTCCATTGCAAAAATGTATGGTGTACAATCTATCCCAGCTAGCCTATTAATATCACCTGAGGGAAAAATTATTGCCAAAAACCTAAGAGGCGAAGAGCTTGAGCAGAAGCTTGCAGAGCTTCTAAAGTAGTTTCAACTTATACTTAATAAAAAAGGGAGCTTTTGCTCCCTTTTTTATTTAAAAACATTGAAAACTTTAGGATAAAACTTTTTCAAAAAGTTCAGTTGCCTTACCAATTGCAGCAGGTATCCCGCTAACATCTTTCCCGCCTGCAGTTGCGTAAAAAGGTTGGCCTCCGCCCCCACCTTTCATCTCCTTTGCAGCCTCACGAATAATAGTTGAAGCGTTAACCTTGCCATCTTGCACAAGACTATCCGATGCAATAATTGTTAGCAAAGGTTTTCCCGCTACATCAGCACCCAACACTATAAAAGCAGAATCAAACTCATTTCGTAGCTGATAGGCCAAATCCTTAATCGCATCGGGACTTGTTAGCTCAACCTTGCTGGCAATAACCGAAACACCCGAAACAGTTCGAGCGGTTTGCTTCAGAGTTGCCTTAATTTGTTTTACTTGCTCTTTGAGCAACGCTTCAACCTCCTTTTTCAGAGCATTGTTCTCAGCAACCATCTTTTCAACACCTTGTAGTACATCCGATGGATTACCAATAATATCTTTTACAGCCTTTAGCCCATCGACCTGGGCATAAAAAAACTCTTCGGCTTTTTTACCGCTAATGGCTTCTATTCGTCTAACCCCAGCCGATATTGCACTTTCGCTGGTAATTTTAAACAGACCAATATTGCCAGTGCGCGATACATGGGTTCCGCCGCATAGCTCAACCGAATTACCAAATCGAATAACCCTCACCGACTCGCCGTACTTTTCGCCAAAAAGGGCAATGGCTCCCATTTTCTTTGCCTCGTCCATAGCCACATCCCTATGCTCGTCAACTGGAGTATTAAGCCTAATTGCATGATTTACCATCTCTTCAACCTTGCGAATCTCTTCGTCGGTAAGCTTCTGAAAATGCGAAAAGTCGAAACGTAAATAATCGGGGTGAACCAACGATCCTTTTTGCTCAACATGTTCGCCCAAAACCAACCGTAATGCATGGTGCAACAGGTGTGTTGCCGTGTGATTATTGGCAGTACTTTGGCGTTTTGCAACATCAACCTTTGCAACAAACTGCTTGGTGGGATCGCTTGGCAGCTTATTCACCAAGTGAATTATCAGGTTGTTCTCCTTAAAAGTATTCAGTATTTTAACGGTTTCGGCCTCGCTCGACACTTCACCCATATCGCCAACTTGTCCGCCCGACTCGGCATAAAATGGAGTTTTATCGAACACCAAGTGAAACTGTTCTTTGCCTTTTTGCTTTACGGTTCGGTATTTTGCAATGCGCACTTCGCTCTCAAGCGTATCGTAGCCAACAAACTGAGTTTGTGCTGTATGAAAAATATCATTCCAATCCTGAGTTTCAACAGCAGCTGCACTTCTCGACCTATCCTTTTGCTGTGCCATTGCAGCATCAAACTCGATTTTGCTTACCGTTAAGCCATGCTCACGGAGGATTAGCTCGGTTAAATCGAAAGGAAATCCATACGTATCGTATAACGTAAAGGCATCTGTTCCGCTTATGGAGTTGACACCATTTTTCTTGGCCTGCTCCATTAGGTTATCCAAAAGCCTTATGCCTGTTTCAAGCGTACGCAAAAACGAAGCTTCCTCTTCGTGAATAACTTTCACAATAAGCTCTTGCTGCGACTTGAGCTCAGGGAACCATGTTCCCATTTGCTTAACTAGCATGGGAACAAGCGAATTGATAAATGGAGTCGAAAAATTCAGAAAAGTATAGCCGTATCGCACCGCTCTGCGCAAAATTCTGCGTATAACATAGCCTGCCTTTACATTTGAGGGTAGCTGCCCATCGGCAATTGAAAACGATACTGCTCTGAGATGATCGGCAATAACCCGCATGGCAATATCGGTTTTAGCATTTTTACCATAAGCAATTCCGCATTGCCTGCTAATTTCCTGAATTATGGGTTGAAAAACATCTGTATCGTAATTACTTTGCTTACCCTGCAATGCCATGCACAACCTCTCAAATCCCATACCCGTATCGACATGCTTTGCGGGTAGCGCATGTAACGATCCATCGGCCTTTCTGTTATACTGGATAAAAACTAAATTCCATATTTCTATAACTTGTGGATGATCAGCGTTTACCAGATCCTTACCGGGAATTTGCTTAATATCTTCGTCAGATCTCAAGTCGATATGCAATTCGGAACATGGACCACATGGGCCAGTATCGCCCATTTCCCAAAAGTTATCCTTTTTTGAACCTTTAAGGATTCTGTCGCTTGGTAAATATTTCGACCAATGCTCATGGGCTTCGCTATCCATCTCGAGTCCATCCTCTGAACTTCCTTCGAAAATAGTAGCGTATAGCTTTGTGTGGTCAACCTTTAGCTCATCAACCAAAAACTCCCAAGCCCACTCAATGGCCTCTTTTTTAAAATAATCGCCAAACGACCAGTTACCAAGCATTTCGAACATGGTATGATGGTAGGTATCGTGTCCAACCTCATCTAAGTCGTTATGCTTACCCGATACCCTAAGACACTTTTGCGAATTTGCAACGCGGCTATACTTGGCCTCGGTATTACCCAAAAAGATATCCTTAAACTGATTCATCCCAGCATTGGTGAACATAAGCGTTGGATCATCCTTAACCACCATTGGCGCCGATGCAACAATTTGATGCCTCTTCTTGTCAAAAAAATCTAAAAAAGCCTGCCTTACTTGTCCCGAATTCATAAAACATTAATATTATGTTATTTATAGTACGCTACCTAACAATTAGATTACAATATTTTTTGGTAATCTTTTGCAAAAATAAATATTTACGTTAGATTTGCTGGCATTAGTCAAATTAGAAAGATTATAAACAGTAAAAACTAAAGAACAGGTATGGCAAAGAGAAAATTCAGATACAATCCACATACTCTTTCCTTTGAGCCCATAGAGGTTCCTGTTCTTAAAAAACTCACAAATTTAGCAATTCAATTCGTTTTAAGCCTAGCTGTAGCGGTAATAGTTTTCTTTTCATACACCTATTTCTTCGATACACCAAAAGAAAAAATACTAAAACGACAGAACACAGAAATTCTTGTAAAATTTGATCTTTTAGAAAAGCAACTAGAGGAGTCAAGCAGTTTACTTGCCGATATCCAATCGCGCGACAACAATATTTACCGAGCAATTTTTGACGCCGACACAATTCCATCGTCACTCAGAACGGGTGGCTTTGGCGGCGTTTCGCATTACTCCGATTTTGAAGGCTTTAGCAACTCGGAGTTTTTAATTGACATTGCCACAAAGCTCGATCAGGTCACATGGAAAACCTACATTCAGTCAAAATCGTTTGACGAAGTGATTGACTTGGCCAAAAACAAAGAGCAAATGATTGTTAGTGTTCCTGCAATACAACCTATATCTGTAAAGGATTTAGGTCGAATTTCAGACTATTTTGGAACGCGAAGCGATCCTTTCACAAAGCAACGAAAGTTTCATCATGGAATCGACTTTGCTGGTCCAATCGGTTCGCCGGTTTATGCAACAGGCAACGGCAAGGTAATATCAGCTGAATTCTCATTTTTTGGTTACGGCAACGTAGTGCTAATCGACCATGGGTTTGGGTATAAAACCCGATATGCTCACCTCGATTCCATTGCTGTAAAACCGGGCGATACTGTTATTCGTGGCCAGCTAGTTGGGACACTAGGTAATTCGGGGCGCAGCACGGGTCCTCATTTACACTACGAAGTATTACACCGAAATAGGCCTGTTGACCCGCTTAACTACTTCAACGACATGACCCCTGAGGAGTATGAGCTTATGGTAAGCAATGTTACCCCAATGGATTAAGCCAAAAGTGTTTGTGTAACCCCTTTGTAATTCTACCGTAATAACTTTTATGAAGTTTCCAATGCTTCATAACATAATCTTTTTTATATATTTGCGCAAGTATTACACAGTAAAAAAGTATCGCTATGCCAAAGCACAAGTATAAGTTTAACCCCGAATCGCTGAGTTTTGTTAAAGAGCAAACCTCACTATCGAAAAAATTCTGGAAGGGGTTTAACTACTTTCTTTTTAGCATCGTCATTTCAATAGCATACTATATTGCTTATTCTTTCTTTTTTGATACACCTCAGGAAAGAGGCTTGCGCCGAGAAAATCAGGAGCTACTCGTGCAACTCGAGCTGTTCAATAAAAAGTTCGACCACATAACCACTGTGCTTGAAGATATTCAGCAACGCGATGATAATATTTACCGAACCATTTTTGAAGCAGAACCTATTCCTAGTACATACAGGCAGGCTGGCTTTGGAGGCGTTGAACGATATGCCGAACTTGAAGGCTTATCAAACTCGGAGATTGTAATTGAAACTGCCAAAAGGCTCGATAAAATTTCAAAGCAAATCTATATCCAATCAAAATCGTTCGACGAAGTTATTGGCTTGGCAAAGCGCAAGGAAGAAATGATTGCCTGCGTTCCGGCCATTCAACCCATCTCAAATAAAGATTTGAAAAGGGTTGCCTCGCCGTTCGGAGTCCGTATGCACCCATTCTACAAAGTACTAAAAATGCATACCGGAATGGATTTTACTGCTCCTACAGGAACTGAAATTTACGCAACTGGCGACGGAGAGGTATCGGCAGTTATACACTCTGCCAGAGGGTATGGCAACACGGTAATAATCGACCATGGATTTGGGTACAAAACCCTTTATGCACACCAAAGCCAAACACTAGTTAAAAGAGGGCAAAAGGTTAAGCGCGGTGAAGTTATAGGTCTTGTTGGTAACACTGGTATGAGCATGGCTCCTCACCTACACTATGAAGTACGCAAAAACGATGAGCCCATTAACCCAATTAATTTTTACTTTAACGATTTAACTCCCGAGGAGTACGACAAAATAATTGAGCTAGCAGCTCAAAGCGGGCAATCGCTCGATTAGCATTTTACCCAATAATTAACCATACCAAAACTTGCCTTTGGCAACTTTTTAACTATGAGCCAAATTGTTAAACCAGCGGCAATAGCCATTCTAATACTTATTAACCTCTCTACGAGCGCTTTTGCACAAACCAGCCAACCCGACAGCTTAACAATTGACAGCCTTGAAAACAGCTCGATATCAATTATAGGCGTTGGCGATATTATGCTTGGCACCGATTTTCCCCACAAAGGGTATCTTCCTCCTGGGAATAATTGCACACCCTTACTTGAACCTGTTAAGAATATTCTTACCAATGCCGACGTAACTTTCGGCAACTTAGAGGGTTGCTTTCTCGATGAGGGCAAGGTAGTTAAACAATGTCGCGATACAACTAAATGCTACGCATTTAAAATGCCCGAAAAGTATATTCGCTGCCTAGTTGAATCGGGCTTTGATGTGGTTAGCCTTGCAAACAACCACGTTGGCGATTTTGGTGATGCTGGTCGTACGAAAACCATTAGCCTTCTCGACTCTGTTGGCATACACTATGGCGGTCTTCTCACTCATCCAACATCAGTATTTGAGCATAACGGAGTAAAATATGGCTTTTGCGCCTTTGCTCCCAATAAGGGAACTTGCAACATTAATAACATTCCATACGCAAAAAGCATTGTAAGCGGCTTAAAAGATAAAGTTGATATTGTAATCGTATCTTTTCATGGAGGAGCAGAGGGATCAAACCATCGAAACATTACTCGCGAAACCGAATACTTTTACGGCGAAGATAGAGGCAATGTTTACGAATTTGCCCGCCATGTAATTGATGCTGGTGCCGACATAGTATTTGGGCATGGGCCACACGTTACCCGAGCCATTGACCTATACAAAGGAAGATTTATTGCTTATAGCCTTGGAAATTTCTGTACATACGGACGATTTAACCTACGAGGTGCGAATGGTTTTGCACCTATCATTAAGGTATATATCGATAAAAATGGTAAATTTGTTGAGGGTAAAATCTTTCCAATAATTCAACAAGGAAGAGGTGGCGCCAAACTCGATCCGAAAAACCAAGCAATACATGAGATAATTAGGTTAACAAAAATGGATTTTCCCGAATCTCAGCTCACCATTACGCCCGAAGGTTCGATAACAATTAAAGAATAACACAATGCCCTACAAAGAAATTAAGGTTGAAAAACTTTACTACACAATTGGCGAAGTAGCCGATATGTTTGGGGTAAACACCTCGCTAATACGCTTTTGGGAAAAGAACTTCAGCATTATTAAACCCAAAAAAAATAAGAAGGGCAACCGTTTATTCACAAAAAACGACATTCAGAACTTCAAGCTAATATACCACCTGGTTAAGGAGCAACGTCTTACTCTCGAAGGAGCAAGAAAAAAACTCGCTGAAAGCAAGAAAGAAACCATAAATAATTTTGAGGCAATCGAATCGCTTACGCGTATTAAGGAAATGCTTCTTGAAGTAAAGGAAATGCTCTAATTTTTTTTTCTATGACAGTTAACGAAGTTGCTGCAATAGTTGAAGAGTTTGCCCCGCTAGGTTATCAAGAGAGCTACGATAATGCGGGGCTTATTGTTGGTTCACCTCACAGTCAAGTAAACGGCATACTGCTGGCTGTAGACGTTACCCCTGAGGTAATTGACGATGCTTTGGCTAACGATGCAAACCTAATTGTTGCCCATCACCCAATAATATTTGCCGGTCTAAAACGCCTAACCGGAGCAAACTACATTGAGCAAACCGTAATAAAAGCCATTAAACATGGCATCGCCATATACTGCGCACACACAAACCTCGATAGCGTTTGGAACGGTGTAAGCATGGCAATGGCAAAAAGGCTGGGATTACAACAAGTTCAAATTCTATCACCCGCAACTAATCAGCTTGTAAAACTTACCGTTTATGTACCAAAGGTGCATGCCGACGCAGTTCGTTCGGCCATGTTCAGTGCTGGCGCAGGCAATATTGGCGAATACGATCAGTGCTCATTCAACTCTAATGGAACGGGCACATTTAGAGCGGGACAAAATGCAAATCCTTTTGTTGGGAATACAGGAGAACTGCATCATGAGCAGGAGGTGAAAATTGAGGTAATTGTTCCTAAGCCTGTTTTATCGAATGTTACTAAAGCAATGCATGGCGCTCATCCATACGAGGAGGTAGCCTACGATATTTACCCACTGCTTAATGCAAACCCACGCGCAGGGCTTGGCGTAATTGGCCACTTAGCCAAACCACAAAACGAGAATGAATTTCTGCAAAAGGTAAAAAAGCTATTCAATGCCTGCTGCGTTAGGCACACAAAGCTACTAGGCAAACCGATACAAAAAGTGGCTTTATGCGGAGGCAGCGGAGCGGAGCTAATAAAAAATGCTTTGACGGCTAAAGCCGACATCTTTATCACAGCCGATGTAAAATATCACAACTTTTTCGATGCTGAGGATAAGCTAATAATAGCCGATATTGGCCATTTTGAAAGCGAACTGCTCACCATTGATATTTTTTATGAGCTACTTACAAAAAAATTACCTAATTTTGCAGTCCTAAAAACAAATGTGAGAACCAATCCAATAAACTATTTATAAAAGGTATGGTAGCAGAAAAAAACAAAAAGGCCGAGGTAAGCGAAATGCCCGTTGAAGAGAAGCTTAAAATCCTTTACGAACTTCAGCAAATTGACTCGAAAATCGATGAGATTAAAACGCTAAGGGGTGAACTCCCTCTCGAAGTTCAAGATTTAGAGGATGAGCTAGCTGGTCTTGAAACCCGTATTTCAAACCTTAAAACCGAAGTTGATGACCTTAACGAGCAAATCAGCAACAAAAAGGTTGAGATTAAGAACGCACAGGGGCTAATTGCCAAATATGAAGAACAGCAAAAAAACGTTCGTAACAATCGCGAGTACGACTCACTATCGAAAGAGCTCGAATACCAAACCCTTGAGATTGAACTTTGCGAAAAAAGGATAAAGGAATTTACTCAGCAAGTAAAAGATAAGAAAGAGGTTATTGAGGAAGCGGAAACAAAACACGCTGAGCGTAGCGGCGACCTTCAAACAAAAAAGGCTGAACTCGATAGCATTATTCAGGACACCAAAAAAGAAGAAGACGAGCTTGAACGCAAATCGGAAGCCTATCAGGATTTAATTGAACCTCGATTGCTTAGCGCATATAAGCGAATTAGAGGCAATGCTCGCAACGGGCTTGCTGTTGTAACGGTTAATCGCGATGCGTGTGGTGGCTGTTTCAACAAAATTCCACCCCAACGCCAACTCGACATTAAAATGCGTAAAAAAGTTATTGTATGCGAGTACTGTGGACGCATTTTGGTGGACAATGCTTTTTCCGACGAAGAGGAAAACTAGAGCAAATAAATAGAAAAATAGAAAAGGGGCTTAAAGCCCCTTTTTCTGTATGTAGTAAAACTGTCTTCACTACCAGCTACCACGGGCTCCCCCTCCGCCGAAGCTTCCGCCTCCGCCTCCTGAAAAGCCGCCAAAACTTCCTCCTCCTGAGCTAAAACCACCAAAACCGCCACTACGTCCGCCTCCCGACATCATACCCAGAGCAATCCAAAAAGGAATATTCTTACCAATTGAACGTCCCTTGGTTTTATTAACATTAAACAGGACAACGAAAAGAAGAGTTAGAAAAATGATAAACGGTAGAACTGCAAAAAAGCCACCCTCGCCCATGTAACCATCGGCCGTAAATTTACCTGAGGCCAGGCTAATCATTACCGTTGTGGCTCTGTCAAACCCAGCGTAGTAATCATCTTGCTGAAACGCTGGAATCATCTCCCTCTCCATAATTCGCTTGGCAATTGCATCGGGAATAACATCCTCAAGTCCGTAGCCTGTGGCAATAAACCCCTCACCTCGCTCATTGCCTATTCGGGGCTTCACCAAAATTACCGCTCCGTTGTTTTTACTCTGCTGACCAACGCCCCATTTTTCACCAATACGTATAGTGTAATCGGCAACATCGTATCCTTGCAAATCGGGCACGGTAATAATATAGATTTGGGTTGATGTGGTATCGTGGTATGCCCTAAGCTTTGCCTCAAGCATTGACTGCTCACGCTCTGTTAGTATTTTTGCAAAATCGTTAACAAGCCTAGGCGGCTGCATTGGCGATGGCAATTCCTGAGTAAGAGCTATGGTACTTAAGCCAAAAAATATTAGTAGTATAGTTGTTTTAATCTTGTTCATATTTCTGCTCGTTTACTGGTTTCCGTATGAAATATCATCAGGTAGCTCATTCACATCATCGGTTTGGTATGGGAAAAACTGCTTAAGCTTTTCTCCAGCCATTTCAATTCCGGTTACTAGACCTTTTGTAAAATCGCCCTTCTTAAAATGCAGCTGCATTTCTTCTTTTATGCTTTCCCAAAAATTATCGGGTACTTTAGCATTTATGCCAGCATCGCCTAAAATGGCAAATTGCTTGTCGCCAGTGGCAAGGTAAAAAAGCACACCATTTCGTTGGGCTGTTTTGTGCATTTTAAGCATGGCAAATACATCAGCTGCTCTATCGAGCACATTGATCTTACACTTATTCTCAACATGCACTCTAATTTCACCTGAAGTATTTGTCTCTGCCTGCTTAATGGCATTTACAATAAACTTTTTTTGTGCAGGAGTAAACTGTTCTTGCGCCATAATTCACATTATTTTAAACAGATTGTTGGGAAAATTTTTTCCAAAACATCTACATTAAACTAGTTGCTAAAATCGACGGTTGGTGCTTGTCGTGCAGCCTGATCAGCTTCAAAGTATACTTTCTTCTCAAATCCGAACCAACCTGAGTAGATTACGCGAGGGAATGATCGGATATACGAATTATACGATTGCACCATCTCGTTAAATTTTCGTCGTTCAACAGATATTCTATTCTCCGTTCCCTCAAGCTGTGCTTGCAACTCCAAGAAATTTTGGTTGGCCTTTAGCTCTGGATAACGCTCAATTGAAACTAGCAAACGCGACAAAGCGCTACTTAATTCGCCTTGTACTTGTTGAAACTGCTGGATGTTACTCTCGTTTAGATTGGTTGGGTCAATGGTAACCTGAGTTGCTTTTGCCCTGGCCTCAATAACCTGAGTTAAGGTTTGCTGCTCAAAATCGGCATAACCCTTTACCGTATTTACTAGGTTTGGAATTAAATCCATACGACGCTGATAGGCGTTCTCAACATTTGCCCACTGAGCGGTAACTCCTTCGTCGAGCGACACCATCTTGTTATATCCACAGCTGCTAAAAAAAGGAACGGAAATAATAAGTGCTAAAAGGTAAACTATTGATTTTCTTTTCATGGCGATTTTTTTAAATGTTAGGTAAAGTTATTTAAATTTCGTCGGTTAGCACTCAAAAAGTATGCTATAGTTATAAAGCATAGTTACAGAATAAGGCCTAAAAAAATTGTAACTTTACAACCCTGAAAACAAATAAACTTAACGATATGTCTAACGATTCTTTTAAAAATGCCATTCTACAGGGCATCCCTAATGATTTACCAGAACCTAAACAATGGGATTCGAGCATTAACCATGCTCCAAAACGTAAAGAAATACTCACTCCCAGTGAAAAAAAATTAGCGTTAAAAAATGCCTTACGCTATTTTCCCGAAAAACACCATGTCGTTTTGGCAGAAGAATTTGCCAAAGAGCTAAAAGAGTATGGCCGAATTTACATGTACCGTTTTCGTCCCGACTACAAGATTACCGCTCGGAGCATTCACGATTTTCCTCACAAATCGGTACAAGCAGCATCAATAATGCTAATGCTCAGTAATAACCTCGACTATGCAGTGGCGCAACACCCTCACGAGCTTATTACGTACGGAGGAAACGGAGCCGTTTTCCAAAACTGGGCGCAGTACCTTTTAACCATGAAGTACTTAGCTGAGATGACCGACGAGCAAACACTCGTTCTTTACTCTGGCCACCCAATGGGTTTGTTTCCCTCGCACAAGGATGCCCCACGGGTTGTTGTTACAAACGGAATGATGATTCCGAACTACAGCAGCAAGGATGATTGGGAACGATTTAACGCCCTTGGCGTTACCCAGTACGGGCAAATGACTGCTGGATCGTTCATGTACATTGGGCCACAAGGTATTGTTCACGGAACTACCATAACAGTGCTTAACGCAGGCCGAAAAAGGATGAAGCATGGCGAAACCGACCTTCGAGGAAAACTCTTCGTGTCATCGGGTTTAGGAGGTATGTCGGGCGCTCAGCCAAAAGCAGGGGTTATTGCTGGTGTTGTTAGCGTAATTGCCGAAATTAACGCCAAGGCTACACAGGTACGTCATAGCCAAGGCTGGGTCGATGAGGTTTTTGATAATCTCGACAACCTAATTCCACGCATCAAGAGTGCAATGGCAGCCAAAGAAACCGTTTCGATTGCCTATCAAGGTAATGTTGTCGATCTTTGGGAACGCCTAGCAAATGACAACATAGAGGTTGACTTAGGAAGCGATCAAACTTCGCTGCACAATCCGTTTGCTGGGGGTTACTATCCAGTAGGCCTTAGCCTTGAGGAATCGAATAAGCTTATGGCAAACGACCCCGACAAATTTAAGGAGAAGGTTTACGAAAGTCTTCGGCGACACGTTAAAGCCATTAACACGCTTACCGCCAAAGGGATGTACTTTTTCGATTATGGAAATGCATTCCTACTTGAAGCGAGCCGAGCAGGTGCTGACATACTAGCACCCGACGGCGGATTCCGGTATCCATCATACGTTCAGGACATTATGGGACCAATGTTCTTCGACTATGGCTTTGGCCCATTCCGTTGGGTTTGTACTTCGTCCGATCCGAACGATTTGGAAACTTCAGATCGTATTGCGCAACAAGTACTCGAAGAAATTGCCAAAACGGCACCTAGCGAAATTAAAGGACAACTTGAGGATAATATCCTATGGATAAAAGAAGCTGGCAAAAACAAGTTGGTAGTTGGTTCACAGGCTCGTATCCTATACGCCGATGCCGAAGGTAGAATTAAAATTGCCGAGGCATTCAACAAAGCCGTTCGCAATGGCCAAATTTCGGCTCCTATAGTACTTGGAAGAGACCATCACGATGTTTCTGGAACCGACTCGCCCTACCGCGAAACATCCAACATTTACGATGGCTCACAGTTTACTGCCGATATGGCAATTCATAACGTAATTGGCGATTCGTTTCGTGGCGCAACCTGGGTGTCAATACACAACGGTGGTGGTGTTGGATGGGGCGAAGTAATCAACGGGGGTTTTGGTTTAACCCTCGATGGTTCGGACGACGCACAAAGACGCTTGAAGCTCATGCTTCATTGGGATGTAAACAACGGTATTGCACGTCGCAGCTGGGCACGCAACAAAGAAGCCATTTTTGCCATAAAGCGCGAAATGGAGCGAACCCCAAACCTTAAAGTTACAATCCCAAATATAGCAAACGATAAGGTAATTGATGAAGCTTTAAGGAAATAGCACAAATTTAGAAAAGAGGATTGCCAAATTTGGCAACCTCTTTTCTATGCTAAATAATAATTATATTGATATTCATCAATTTACAAAAGAATTATTTACCGCTGCTATTGCAAAAAGGTTAAATGTTTCTGAAATTTGAAGGCCAAATATTCTCATTGTGAATAAAAGAGTTTACATACTGTCGCTACTACTAGTATCGCTTTTGCTAATGGCGGCATCGTGCAAAAAGGAAAACAGCTACCCAAAAAACTCCATTGAGGGTACCTGGCGATGTTTTGAAAACATTGGTGTAAACTCGCCTCGCGATTATAATGTACAGATCAACTATTACAATCCCGACGACTCTACCGAGATTACACTCTTAAACCTTTACAACTTAGGTTATGAATTTGAGGTTTGGGCTACTGTTGAGGACACAACAATTACACTTAACTACACCAATAGTTTAAATGATGACATAACCGGAATAGGTCACTTTACGCGCGACTATAGCGTTATCTATTGGGAACTCTCCTATTTTGGCAATGCTGGATCCGACCCAAATATTGAGGCTTTTTTTAGGAGGCCATAATCTCAAAAAAACCAAAACAAAATGGTAAACATAGGTCAAACAAACCAGTTGCAAGTTGTTAAGCAACTCGATTTTGGCTGCTACCTCGACGGCGGCGAACAAGGTGAAATTCTTCTGCCCCGCAGGTACGTTCCTGAGGATACTCAAATAGGCGATACTATTGAGGTATTTATTTACTTCGATTCGGAGGACAGAATAATTGCCACCACCGAGCAACCAAAACTCAAACTAGGCGAAGTAGCAAAACTTAAAGCCGTTTCGGTTACCGGTGCTGGTGCGTTCCTCGATTGGGGCCTTACCAAAGATATTTTTGTTCCGTTTAAGGAGCAGAAACAGCGCATGGAGGTTGGCAAATGGTATATTGTAGCGCTTTACATCGACCACGAAACAAATCGCTTGGCCGCATCGGCCAAAATTGAAAAGTTTATTGACAATACCCCACCCAATTACCAAGCCGGACAAGAGGTAGACCTTCTTATATACTCAAAAACCGACTTAGGATACTCGGCCATTATAAATAGCGAACACTGGGGCGTTCTGTATAGCAACGAGGTTTTCCAAGAGCTTCGTGTGGGACAAAGCATTAAGGGCTACATTAAAAAGATTCGCGATGATGAGAAGATTGACCTTATTCTGCAGAAACCCGGATACGAGAAAGTTGATGAAATATCCCAGTCAATCCTCGAGCGACTAAAGCAAAGCGATGGCTACCTCTCGCTCACCGATAAAAGCGAACCCGAAACCATATACTTCTACCTTGGCATCAGCAAAAAAGTGTTTAAAAAGGCCATAGGCTCACTGTACAAGGCAAGGCTCATTTCCATTGACGATGATGGCATTAGACTAGCCTAACTTAAATTGGCTGAGTGAGTGATCTAGCCTATAACCATGCTGCTCAGACAGGAGATGAAAAGGCTGCCTTTTGGTGTTTGAAGAAGTAACCAATCTAGTATCGTTTACAAGAACGAGACGAGAGAGCTCGGTGAACCAATCTATTAAGTAGAGATCGCTTCGTTTCATTTCATTCCGCTCGCGATGACGGAAGGAACAGTGAATTGTGAGAGATTGGTTGCTTTAGTACCTTCCGGCGTTTAGCATAACGAGCGTACAATCGAAAACTACCTCTATACCATTCGCTTTTGCTTGCTTAAGCAATTCGGGATTCTCAGTACCCGGATTAAAAATTATACGTTTTGGCTTTAAGCCAATAATATAATCAATGTACTGCTCCTGTTTAAAACGGTTAAGGTAAAGCGTAACGGTGTGCACATCGGTGGGAAAAACTGGGTAGTTGAGAATGTTAACGCCTTCAACCTCGGCGGGTCGGGCGCCAATGGCTAAAACTTCAACCCCATGCTTAACCAAACTTTTTATTGCCAATAGCGAAAAACGACCCGATCGGTTGCTGGCTCCAAGCACAAGTGTTTTCTTACTCATGCTAAATATTTTTTTGCAGCATAACAACGGCGTATGCCGAAACTCCCTCCTCTCGCCCAACAAAGCCCAACTTTTCGGTTGTGGTGACCTTAACCGATACAGTTCCCTGTGGCAAATTAAGCACTTGCTCGAGTGTACGTTGCATTTCGGGTATTAAATCTTTGAGTTTAGGTTTTTGCAGGCAAATTGTTGAGTCGATATTGCCTACGGTATATCCTTTATCGGTAATAATCGACTGCACCCGTTTTAGCAAAACCTTGCTATCAATCCCTTTAAACGAGGCATCGGTATCGGGGAAATGATAACCAATATCGCGCATGGCTACTGCACCCAACATAGCGTCGCAAATGGCATGAATAAGCACATCGCCATCGGAATGCCCAACCGAGCCTTTTACGTGGGACACCTCAATACCCCCAAGCCATAGCTTATAACCTTTGGCCAGCTGGTGAACATCGTAACCTATGCCTACTCTAAAGTTCATACAAGAATGTTTTAACGTCTCCGTCCCGACTGAAATTCAAATGCTAGTGTAAACCGAAATGTATTCGCCAAGGGATTTGTTTGTCCAGCAGTTGGCACTAAATAGGCAAAATCAAGTACAAAAACGTTGTATTTAACCCCAGCGCCAAGCGTAAAATATTTTCGGTTACCCTTAGTTGAGTGCTCATCAAAATATCCTGCTCTAACGGCAAACTGATTAGCATAAAGATATTCCAGCCCAACGGCATAACTTATCTCATTAAGTTCTTCGCTAAATCCACCTGGGGCATCGTAAAACGATTGCAGCATACCTGTAATTACCGGTACATCAGGATTCATTCCTGAGGTAATCATATCAGGTTCATCAGGATTGTAATAAAGAGGAGGTGTTGGTACCAATAACTTATTAGCATCGGCCATAAACGAAAAGCTGTTATATTCATCCATATCAAGGGAAAACCTTGCTCCTAATCTCAAATTTGTTGGAATAAATTGCTTTACAGGATCGTCGTTATAGGAAATTTTTGTTCCAATGTTCGATATATTAAGCCCAATTGCTAGTTCAGCATCCTTATTGTCAACAACAAGTGGCGTTTGGTAGTATGTTGAAATATCGGCTGCAACGGAGTTTCCTGCTTTTGCATCAGGTTGACCTTGTTGCGCAAAACCTCCAGTAAGATCGGACCTAATATACCTAAACGCTATGCTTCCACTAATCCTCTCAGCAAATTTTCTTGAATAGGCCAAATCAACAGCAAATTCGTTCGCTTTATGATCCATTATGGTTGTGCCTCTATAATCAGTAAAAACTATCGTCCCCATTGAAAAGTATAATAACGAGGCACTAACTACTTGTTGCTCATCAAAACGATAATAACCTGACAAATAGGTTAAATCCATATCATTAATAAGATTTTGCAACCAAGGTGTATATGAAAAGGCTACAGCCCATTCATTTTCGACAAAGGCATATTTGGCTGGATTCCAGTGTTGGCTATTGGCATCAGGAACCGTTGCCGCTCCTACATCGCCCATGGATCCTGCTCGCGAATCGGGAGCAATCATTAAAAAAGGTACAGCAACCTTTAGCGCATTTGGGCCTCCAGTTAGTGAAACATCCTCGTTAAACTGCCCATGAGCAAGTAAATTGCTTAATAGCAAAGAGAAAAGTAATGCTGAAAAAAACTTTGAATTCATAGTAAAATATTTGGGTGCAAAAATAGTTGAATTGTTAGTATTGAAAAATTAATTTTTTACTTCAGTACCACTAGTTTTTGGTAAACCTCAATAGTTTTACCATCGGTAGGCCTAACCCGTAGGCGATAAAAATAAACGCCACGACCAATTCTACTGCCAAAATCGTCGAGGCCATCCCAATGCATTGGGCCAACCCTGTAACCCCCATCGCTCGGCCAGTATTGCTCAATGGTTTTTACAAGCTTTCCCGAAGGGCTAAATATCTGTATAGAAACATCAAAATCGGCATAAGGTTGATTGTGCTCAAAGTAAAACGCTGTTGACTCGGTAAAAGGGTTGGGATAGTTAAGCACGTGCTTTAGTTTTAGCTTAGTATCGGATAAAACGGTAAAATCAACTTTAACCTCCGAGCTGTTGTTAAATACATCCCAGGCCTTAACGGTTACTGAGTAATCGCCATTTGGTAGGTCGGCAAACTGATACTCGGCTTTACCTTGCATAAAATTATCAACCTCGGAAACGTAGTAATCGTTCAGCACAACGCTTCGCTCTTCGGGGCCTGTTATGGTTGCGGTTAAATCGTGACCAATACCAACCCCTGTTGTATTTATACCCGAGCTATCGGCTAGCGCTACTATTAGCTTTGGACTGGTATCGGTTGTTCCACCCGGAACAAACTTTTCGTTGTTCATAAACACCTCTATATCTGGGCCAACGGTATCGTCGCCAAAATTTTCGCTTATACCCCCTACAACAACCTCCTCAAAAAAACCTGCGCCTGTACTGCTCCCATCGCTAGCAAAGAGGCTAATCCGACCATCGCCGTAACTATACACAATATCCTTTGGAACTATAAAGTTTGCTGAAAACTCGCCATTAGTAACCGATGAGCGACCTTTATATATGGTATTCTCGCGCGCATTGAAAACAAATGGCGTTCCACCTCTATTGGCTAGCGTGGTAATTTCCTTTACTTTATCGAACAGAACCACTTCGGCCTCGCCAACAAATGCATCCTTGGTATTTAAGTCGGCAACAGCGCCTTTTATCTGCACGCTGCTTAACGCTTTCAGCGTATCGAGCTCTTGGGTAATTGCAATGCCATTAATTTCGCCAACGGTCATGTTTACATCGGGGTAATGCAGCATTAAAGCCGGATCGCCCAGGAGCATGAAATTCCGTTTATTAACCTGCCCACCTGTGGCTACTTTGGCCAACCTGAGTACATCGCCCAACCGGTAATACCTATCGCCTTGCCCCTCAACATAATCGTCGCGCTCAGCAAAAACATGCTGAAAGAAGTTCCTATTAAGGGTGAAATTTGGGTTAGCATAAACAACCCGTGTAGTTGAGAGCAAACCAACGCTGCCCCCGCTTGCGGAGAAAAGAGCATGCTCACCTGCTGAGCGGCCTGCAGGATCATCGAATCGACTAAACTCGCAGGTTGCTGTTACAAAAAGGGGTAGCCTATCGAAATTACGCCACTGCTGAATATCGTTAATCATTAGCACCTTTTCGTGCGCTAACCAACGCGTATTGGCATGGCCAACATAGTTCATTATTAAAGCACCTTGATTTGCACGACTATTAATAACGTTAGTAACATCGGGATAGCGTGCGCCCTGCGAAGTGGATTGCATTGGGAAAGCATCGAAAAAAATACGCTGAACGTTATAGCGCGGATAGGTATCCTCAACAAAAACGCTAAGCTGGTCGGCCTGATCCATATGCAAATTACCATCGCCATCGTCGCCAATTAAGCAAAGCTGATTTTGCCAGCTGCCCTTTTCGCCAAGCATATACTGTCTAATTTTGGCAACTGCAGTATTGGCTTCGGCTGAGGTATTACAAGGGATACGACCAATCCCAATGTCGAGAAGCCCAACTCCATCACCTTCATCATCATCGAGTAAGCCAAAATAATCGTCGGAAACAAACGAAGTCGTGACATGAACCGAATTCTCCGATTGAAAAGTTAGCACTCTATTGGAGTTTGAAGATGATGTTGAGCGATTATTATACGAACCATCGCCAAAAAGGAGTAAATATCGGGGCAGCTCATCGTCGTTAGTGGCTCGCTTATAGAACATTCGCATCATATTACGAATTGCCGAAACATCGGGCGTACCAGATGAAAACTCGTTATACACTTGCTGATTGGTGTACACAGCTACGTTTAGTTCGCTATAATTTGTATGCAGTTGCGCTAGCTCATTGGCCTGCGAAAGGTAATCGGGGTGCGTAACAATAACCATATCGGGCTGCCCAACACCATGAATATTCTGATTGGCAACACTACCAACAACGCTTACGCTATAACCTTGCGAGGGTTTAAAGGCAATAAACTCTTTTAAATTTTGGGTTGATATTTTAACCTGAGCAGTAGAACCTTGAAGTGTATACTCGATGTTTTGTGGGTTGAAGAAATTTGTAACCTCCCAAACTAGCACATCGGAATTAGCACTGGAAATATCGAAGCGCGTTATATTACTTTCGCCAACGCTCTCCAAATCTCTAAAAAGAAGTTGGTTTGCTTGTAACGACAGGCTCTGCCTTGCATTAACGGTTATGTAATCGAGCCAAGCTTGGGCTGCTGGTGTAGGCTTGTTGTACTCAAGTTCAAGACTCAGTTCGCCTTGGGTGTATGGAAACTCGAAGGTTCGGGTTGCAACCGAGGCAAAGGTTGAATATTGGTCGGACAGGTTAACCGACGAAAGAGGAATAGACCCTACAAACGAGCCGTTTGCCCTTAGCGAAAATGTGCTCGATACTGATGTTCGTGCAGCCGCACGAACCCGCACGTATGCCTTACCTCCCGAAACAGGCAGATTAAACGGAAGGTTATAGGTTTTACTCGTAAAAATTTCGAAGCTTTCGCCAAACCACTGCCGTCCCGATTTTATCAGGTTTGTATCGTTAACCTCAAAGTAGTGAAGCGCATCGTAACTTGTTGAAACACGGTTATGCGTTAATGCAGTATTATCGACAGTTGGAATTCGTAATGGTGTAGGCATGTCGGTAGTTAAAAAGTAGCTAACCTTCGATGCATAATCGTGCAACCGATGCGAAAAAATTGTATCGCCCTCGTTAACTGACCATTCCACAGGGCCGTTTGCATAAAAAAGGATATAATCGCCCTGATTAAAAGTTCCGTCGCTCCCCCTTTCAACCCAAATGGGTATTTGCTGCAAATCATCAATAGCATCGTCACTATTAAAAAAGGAAAGCTGCTTGCCATTGTGCCCCCACAACGAAATGTTATTGAGATTTATCAACCCCATATTAGTAAGCTCTGAATACGAAATTCTATGAATCCCACTCTTGCTAACGCTAATCTGCTGCCATGTACCGCTTGCCAAAACCGAGTTTGAAGCGTATCGAGTTGCTAGTTTCGGCGTTGGTGCTGAATACTGCTGGTTGATGTTAAATGTAAAAGCTACTAGCTTCTCAATTTCGCCCGACGAAGGATTTACTCTTAACGCGGGTATACTAATCTGCAAAAACCGATTGTTACGAGAGGTAAACACATTGTGCTCAACACTTAGCTTCGAAATGCTATCTGCTTCTACCTTCGAGAGAAGAGCACTCTCACTAGCACTTAATCTTTCGGTTTGAATATTGGATAGTTCCACCTGCACATCCTCTGTATTGGTAGCTAAACCCGAAATGAGAATAGTCTCAACGTAATAAGGAATCATAATGGGAACCAAAGGGTATTCAAGGTTTTCGTCAAATCGAAGATGCGGCTTTACATGATTACCTTGCTCATCGGATACATTATAGCTAGCTAATGGCTCTGAAGGCCAATTTATGGTACGCGAATGCTTTTGGGCAACTATTGTGTTAGCACACATCAACATCAAACTCAACAGAATAGCAGATCGAGACATTACAATATTGTTTTAACTTTGCAAATAAACAAAAAGTTTGATATACCTTTAACGGCAAATTTATGAACGGACAATATTACTTTTTATTTTGGTAAGAGCTATGTTAGCCTTTAATTTTAGTTTATTATCATAGGTTAATTAAATACAATAAGTTTATACAAAATTTGGTTTGTAGAGTTGTAGAAAAACTTAATAAACGAAATGCTGAACAGCAAAAAACTATATATAGCCTTCGCCCTTTCCCTAACTCTCTTTAATGGTAAAGCCCAGGATGCTGGTTTTTCCCAATTCTTCTCAAATCAGCTTTACTTAAACCCTGCTTACGTTGGTCACCCAAAACATCAACGCTTACAGCTTGCATACCGAAACCAGTGGCTTGTTTCGCAATCGCCATTTATGACTTATGGCGTTAGCTACGACAGATTTTTTATTGAGCAGAATAGTGGGTTAGGCATTAGCCTAATTAACGACATGCAATCGCTTGGGGCAATTAACAATACATTTGCTAACCTGCTATACTCCTACACCTTTCAAATAGCCTACAATTTTCAGGTAAGAGGAGGCATTCAGGCTGGTGGTATTTTAAAATCGCAAAACACTAAAAACCTCGTTTTCCCCGACATGGTTAACGATGATGGTGATATTGTTGGGGCGCCAGGATTTTCCGGTGAGAGTAAATTTGCCCCCGATTTTGCTGCCGGAGTGCTAGCCGAATGGGATTACCTTTACTTTGGATTCTCAGTTCATCATCTCTCGGAACCACAAATTGGAGGCAGCGGGGAAAACAAGATTGTTTTACCTAGAAAATACACTGCTCAAGTAGGAGCTGCGTTTAATCTATACAAAAGGTATCTTTTCCGTAAAAGTTTAATCCTTTCGCCAAATATCATCTACCAACAACAGCTCGATATTAAGCAGCTGAATATTGGGCTCTACCTGCGCCATCACAGCCTTGAGTCGGGTTTATGGTTAAAAGAACGTATCGGATTTTTCAACCATACATTTGCATTTCTGCTAGGCTATCACAACGAAAAGTATTCATTTGCATACAGTTACGATTTTAGCATTTTCGAAAGTGGTTTTAGAGGCGTAAAAACTTCGTCGCACGAAGTAACCTTTGCCATGTTTTTTGAGTATAAAAAGAGGTCGAGAAAAAAAACACGCACAATAAATAGCCCCACTTTTTAGTTTTTTTATCGATACAATGTGTAATTAATACAATTATTTCTATATTTGAAGTTGGAAAACAGTTGAACCCAAAGGAAAAACCATCAACTATGAAATTAAAGTACAGTTATATTGCTTTGCTGTTTGCAGGTGCCGTTGCACTTTCATCATGCAGTATTTTTGGCGGAAAATCTGGTGATTCAGCCACAACAGGTTGGAATTACAACGACCCAAACCATGGTGGATTTGAGGTCGTTCAGAACTACTCACCCAAAGCAGGCCCAGGTCTTGTATTTATCGAGGGCGGTACCTACATAATGGGTAGAGTTGAACAAGAATTAATGTATGACTGGAACAGCATACCCCGTAGGGTTACTGTTGCCTCATTCTACATGGATGAAACAGAGGTAAGAAACGTTGACTACCGCGAATACCTTTTCTGGTTAAAAAGAGTGTATGTATCCTACCCAAATGTTTATAAAAACGCTGTTCCTGACACACTTGTTTGGAGAAGCCCACTTGGATACAACGAGCCATACGTAAACAACTACTTCCGCCACCCAGCATATAACGATCATCCTGTAGTTGGTGTAAATTGGGTTCAGGCAAACGACTATGCTCTATGGCGTACCGACAGGGTTAACGAAATGATCCTAGTTCAAGAGGGTTATATTAACCTTGATCTTCAACAAGTAGATGCCGAAAACTTTAACACAGATGCCTATCTGTTGGGCATGTACGAAGCCTCGGTAAGAAAAAATAAGCCTAGCCTAAAGCCAGGTGAGGAAGAAGGAAGACGTATTACCTTTGAAGATGGTTTACTTCTCCCAAAATATAGACTCCCAACCGAAGCCGAGTGGGAATACGCAGCTTCAGGACTTATTGGCAATACTTACGACGAAAGAGTGGTTGAAAGAAAAATATACCCTTGGAATGGCCACAACGTACGTAATAGTTCATCAAAAAACAGGGGTGATATGATGGGTAACTTTGTGCGTGGACGCGGTGACTATATGGGTGTTGCTGGCAAGCTAAATGACCACGAGCCAATTCCTGGTCCAGTAAAATCATACTGGCCAAACGACTACGGACTATACTGTATGGCAGGAAACGTTAACGAGTGGGTTCTTGATGTTTATCGCCCTCTCTCGTTCGAAGATGTTGATGAATTCAGGCCTTTCCGTGGTAATATTTTCAAAACACTTGATGTTAATGAAGATGGCTCACTAAAAAGCGTTGACAGTTTAGGACGTGTAAGGTACAGAGAGGTAACTCCAGAAGAAGCTGCCGACAGAAGAAACTACAATAAGGCATACTACGTGAACTATCTCGATGGTGATTTAGCCTCAAGCATTGAGTATTACGATGAGAGCGCAGAAAGAGGAGAAAATTCGAGCCGTATGTACTACCAAGGAGAAACTACTCGCGAAGATAGGCCTCAACAAGGCATGTCATCATTGGTAAATGATAAAGTAAGGGTATACAAAGGAGGTTCGTGGCGCGACAGAGCATACTGGTTAAGCCCGGGTACACGTCGTTTCCTCGATGAGGAATCATCAACCAACGATATAGGTTTCCGCTGCGCAATGGAAGCAGTTGGTTCACAAACTGGATACCAATAATATTTATTATAAATATTTACAAATGGGACCTCATTGAATAAATGGGGTCTCTTTTTATAGATACCCATGGAAACGCTAATTAGAGTATACGACCTTATAAAAAAAGGCTACAAGCCATGCACCGATAGCCGTTTGGCAAACGAGAAATCCATATTCTTCGCTTTAAAAGGGGAGAATTTTGATGGAAATTCATTTGCCAAAGAAGTATTAGAGAAGGGAGCTAAACTAGCTGTTTGCGATAATCCGCAAATTGATAACTTGCCAGGAATCGTTCAAGTTCCAAACACCCTCGATTTCCTTCAAAATCTCGCAAGACACCACCGAGAGCAGCTAACCATACCCATTGTTGGACTAACTGGAAGCAACGGAAAAACCACAACAAAAGAACTTTTGCAGGCTGTACTATCCAAAAAATTCAACACGTTTGCTACCCAAGGAAACCTGAACAATCACATTGGGGTTCCATTATCTATACTATCGATTAAAGAGCAACACCAAATTGCTGTTATTGAAATGGGAGCAAACCATATTGGCGAAATTAAAGCACTGTGCTCAATAGCACAACCTACTCAAGGGCTAATAACAAACATTGGCAAAGCTCATCTCGAGGGCTTCGGGTCGTTTGAAGGAGTTAAGAAAGCAAAAACGGAATTATACGCATTTTTAGCAAAAACCAATGGAACAGTTTTCGTTAACAGTAAAAACCAAATTCTACTCGAATGCATCAATCATTTTAAACTAAGCAACGTAATTGAGTACAACAACGATTTGCTTAGCGCTGAAGCAGATAAACCTGAAAGCAACCTACTAAACCTTACAATTAAGGCTAACGATACAAAATCGCTGATAAATACTCAAATGGCCGGAGAGTATAATGTGGAAAATATACTAGCCGCTATTTGTGTTGGACAATTCTTTAACGTTAGCCTTGAAAATTGCCTCGATGCAATATCAGAATACAAACCTTCGAATAACCGATCGCAAATAGTTAATACAGCTAACAATACAATTGTACTAGATGCATACAATGCGAATCCAACTAGTATGGAAGTTGCTCTTATAAACTTTCATTCAACCCCAAGCAAAAGACCAAAAGCACTTATTCTTGGCGAGATGCTCGAACTTGGCAAGTATTCGTATGAGGAGCACAAAAGAATTTTCAAACAAGCCTCAACACTATTCAGAAACATGTATACTGTAGGAGAAGAATACAGAGATATTTGTAAAAGTACAAATTGGTTCAAGGACGTGCATAGCCTAAAGGTGTATTTAAGAGAGTACCCTTTGAAAAACCATTTTATTTTGGTAAAAGGATCGAGAGGCGTTAAGCTCGAAGAAGTACTTGAAGAGCTATAAACTTACATCGACTTATAAATAAACCGCTTTATTTTATGCGTGGGCGTTTTCTCAAAGGGCTCGTGTTGCTCAACAATCATTGACAAACGAGAGAACCTTGCAACACGGCAATTAACATCATCCTTAATATCATTCATTATATCGTTAACCCTATTGCTTATTGAACTTTGCATTTGTTTTGCCACTTCTTTAAAACCGGTGTATTTTGCTTCAAGCAGGTCGTAGTTTAATCTCACTTTTGCTTCAAGTTTACCACCAATTTCATAAACTAACGACTCCAAAACAAGTGAGTGCGAATTAATCACATCCTCAATATCCTCTGGATATATGTTTTCGCCACTTGGTCCCACAATCATATTCTTAAGTCTTCCCCTTAGCTCCAGGAAACCATCCTTATGGATAAAACCCAGGTCGCCTGTTTTAAACCAGCCATCATGCGTTAACACTTCATTGGTTAGCTCAGGGTCGTTGTAATAGCCAAGCATAACATTTGCTCCGCGAGTCCAAACTTCTCCCTCACCAGTATCACTGTTGGCATTAACAATTTTAAGTTCTTGTCCGGGCAGTGATATTCCGGCACACCTAAACTTAACTAAGCTAGGCGATGATCCTGTAAGCAGCGGAGAAGTTTCAGTTAAACCATAACCTATAGAGTAAGGAAATTTACCTTCAAAAAGGAATCGCTCAACATCATAAGAAAGTTTTGAGCCTCCTATACCAAAAAAATGTAGTTTACCGCCGAAAGCTTTATGCAACTTTTTTGCAGCTATGCGATGCATTAGATTACGGAATAAGCTATAACCATATAACCTTGCCTTTAGCTTGGTTGATGTTAGTTCAGGTAACACCTTCCCCCTAAAAACCTTCTCGATAATTAAAGGCACTACGAGTATCATGGTAGGTTTTACGCTTTGCATTGCGGGTAGTAAAACCGAGGCTGTTGCTGGTTTTTGCAGATAGAATACGGATGCACCTTTCATTATAGGCATTATAAATCCAATTGTACATTCGTAAGTATGCGATAACGGAAGAATGCTCAAAAGCCTGTCAGTTGATGCGATACTTTGAATTTGAAATGTTGAAAGGGCGTTGGAAATAATATTCTTATGGCTAAGCATAACTCCTTTCGGCCTGCCAGTTGTACCTGAAGTATAAATAATTGCGGCCAAATCTTCCTCCATTGGCTCTGCAAAATCTAAATCAATAAAATCTAGGTTCACAACTGGTTCAGGTGTTTCATAGCCCATTGATGCTTCGGGTAAACTGGTATTAGGCTCAACCACGCTTAAATTGTTAAGCAAGATAACATCGGGCGAACCAACCTTTGTATCTACATTAAGCTTATCAATCTGTTTTGCGCTTACGAATACTGCTTTTGCCTGGCTATGCTCAAGGATTTTTTTGACATCGAGTTCAGAAAAATCGGGTAAAATGGGAACAACCACAGCGCCCATGCAGGTAACCGCAAAATACGCAATTCCCCAGTTAGGACTGTTTTCGCCAAGCAGTGCAACCCTATCGCCCTTTTCGACACCTAAAGTAATTAGCAGGCTAGATATGTTGCGAACAATAATCGACATTTCGCTATACGTAATGGACTTTTCACCCACAAACGAAAGCGCATTATTATCGGGATACTGAACACTCGATGTTGCAAGAACATTCCTCAGAGTTAACCTATTGTAAACTACCATACAATGCTTTAAAATGAAAACTTCTTTTTCAAGGTCGCAAATATAAAGATTTAATAAAACTATGCACCTTAAAAAGAGCATAACTAATCAACAATAATAATGAGCATAATCATTGCAACCGTTTGCGATTTCATTAAACATTAACCAAATGCTTCCTATTCATTTTACTACAAGTTACTTATAAGTATTATTAAAGGTTGTAAATAAATATTACTAATATACATCTATTATACTTTTTTTGTATATTTGCATATAATTCGTAACATTCTATGAAAATAAAAAGTAAAAAACATAGAGATATTCTTCATACTTCAAAGGAACTGTTTTGGAAGTATGGATTTAAAAGAGTGACCATAGAGGAGATCTGCGAGAAGGCAAACGTCAGTAAGATGACATTCTACAGGTTTTATCCAAACAAGCTTGAGTTAGCAAAATCAGTATTTGATTTGGTTATCGACAATTCAATTAAGGATTTTAAAACATTAATGAAGCAAGATATTCCAGCGTCTGAAAAAGTAAAAGGAATGCTTCAAATGAAATTCGAAGGCACTAATGACATTAGCAAAGAGTTTCTAATTGATTTTTATAATAATCCTGATCTTGAAGTATCAAGTTACATTCAAAAAAGGGTTCAAGAAGTTTGGTCTCAAATTACTGAAGATTTCAGAAAAGGGCAAGAAGAAGGGTGGCTTCGAAAAGATTTTAAACCAGAGATTATACTAATATTTTCACAGAAGATGATGGATCTTGTTAAAGATGAGAACGTGCTGAAATTATATAATACACCTCAGGATCTTATCATGGAGATAGCAAACTTATTTACATATGGGATAACACCACACCAATAGAGATGAAAAGATTCTTTTCAATATTAGTTTTAGTAACAGCAACTAACATATCATTATGCCAGGGCACTGATACTTTAATATTTAAGGGGCAACTTTCAGCATGGGGAAACTACAACCAGAGCAGCAATGAACTTCTATGTGGAGGGCGCTACATCCCTCAGCTAAACTATACCTATGATTTCAAGGCTAGCCGAAGTTTCGATATAGAAGTATCTGCAAATACTTTCGGATCGGTTATGCAGAGCACAAAAACAGAAGGAGACATAAAGCCCTATAGGGCTTGGATTAGATACTCGTCGCCTCAATTTGAGATTAGGGCTGGCTTACAAAAAATCAACTTTGGTTCAGCAACAATGTTAAGACCTCTCATGTGGTTTGATCAGATGGATCCTCGCGATCCCCTTCAACTCACTAATGGTGTATGGGGATTATTGGGAAGGTACTATTTTTTGAATAACTTAAATATATGGATGTGGGGACTCATCGGAAATAACGAGTTAAAAGGTTGGGAAAGTATGGCAACCAAGAAGAATCAACCTGAGTTTGGGGGAAGAGTTCAATTCCCAATTGGCATTGGAGAAACCGCTATCTCTTTCCATCATAGAAAGGTTGACAATACTGATTTCTCTCTCCCTCTAAACCTTGATTTTGAATACCATTCAGAAAATAGGTTGGGGCTAGATACAAAAATCGACTGGATTGTTGGTTTTTGGGCAGAAGGTTCGTGGACAAATAGTCAACAAAAGATAGGAAAACTAACAAACCAAGTATTGATAAATGCCGGTGTTGATTACACTTTTGGGATTGGTAATGGACTTCTTGCAGTTTACGAGCAATTGCTAATATCTNNTACCAATTCTCATTGCTTTCTCTTTCGTATCCATTAGGCTTATTCGATAATTTTGGAATGATCTTTTACTATAGCTGGAATTTAGAGGAGGTTTATAGCTTCATAAATTGGCAAAGAACTTACAATAAGCTTTCTTTCCATCTAATGGCATACTGGAACCCAGAGACACTAAGTATACCCCAACAAAATTTAGGAAGTAATTTATTTGGAGGAAAAGGAATACAAATAATGATCGTATTTAATCATTAATAGTCAATCAGTCAATCAGCATTCAATTAAACAACAGTCGAATATGGAAATCATCAAAATTAACAATCTTACTAAACGATTCCCCATGGGTAAAGGCGAATTCACTGCCCTTAAGGGCATAAACCTTACATTAAGCAAAGGGGAATTCACTGGGCTTATTGGGCCAAGTGGTTCGGGAAAAACAACGCTTCTCAACATTGTAGGATCATTAGATGTACCTTCAGATGGAGAGGCCTTGGTTCTTGGGAACTCCATTGGTAAACTTAACACTAAGCAGGCTGCACAGCTCCGAAAAGAAAATCTTGGGTTCATTTTTCAGAGCTACAATTTGCTTCAAGTGCATACTGTTTATGAAAATGTTGAGTTTCCTCTCCTTCTGCTCAGTCTTCCAACCTCAGAACGAAAAAGAATGGTAATGGACGCTTTGGAATGGGTTGGATTGACGGATAAGGTAAATTCTAAGCCACCTCAACTATCAGGCGGAGAATGCCAAAGGGTGGCCATTGCAAGAGCAATGGTTAAAAAACCCTCCCTAGTTTTGGCCGATGAGCCAACTGCTAATCTAGATGCAGCAAACTCACATAACATTTTAAAAACAATGGAAACACTTAATCGTGAGTTGAAAACTACCTTCCTTTTTGCTACACATGATGAAAAGGTTATAAGCTACTTACACCGAAAAATATTTCTTCTCGATGGAAAGGTGGATAACGATGAGATAGTTAAGTCAAACTAAAAAAAGATTCAAAAATGAAATTGGCAATAAAACTTGCTATTCGGAATCTCATAGGGGCAGGGTTACGAACCTGGCTTAATGTGATTGTACTCTCGTTCTCCTATGTAATAATAATATGGATGAATGGAGTTATGAATGGTTGGGAGGAGCAAGCAAAACACGATATGAAAGACTGGCAAATTGGGAGTGGGCAGTATTGGCATCAGGAATATGACCCATTCGATCCATTTACAATTATCGATAGTCATGCAATAATCCCTAACGAATTTGCCGACGAAATTGCCCAGGGCGATATGGTTCCTATTCTTATTGCCCAAGGAACAATTTACCCACAGGGCAGAATGCAATCCATTGCAATAAAGGGCATTAACCCCAATCAATCGTTGTTTAAGCAACCAACTCAAAAACTTGACACTGTGGTTGATGGCCTTCCAGCAATAATTGGTGCCATGATGGCTAAAGATTTGGACATAAGTAAAGGGGACTATCTTACTCTTCGTTGGCGCGATGCAAATGGCACATTCGATGCTACTGACATTCAAATTGTTGATATTTTTGCTAGTAACGTCCCAGCAATTGAAAATGCTCAAATCTACATTGCACTTAACAAACTTCAGGAAATGACGCTTTTACCTAATCATGCTACTATTTTGACATATAGAGATCCAGGGAAAGAAAGGGTTGAAGTCGATGGTTGGGTTTTAAAATCAACTGAAACGTTAACCAAATCAGTAGACAAACTAATAAAAACAAAAACGTCAGGACTAACAATCTTCTACTTTATTCTTATACTTCTTGCAATGCTGGCGATTTTCGATACAATGGTGCTGTCAATCTTCAGAAGGCAAAAAGAAATTGGAACATATATAGCACTTGGGTATACCAGAAAAGAAGTTGTTGGTTTGTTCACTGTAGAAGGAGCCATGTACTCAATATTTGCCGCATTAGTAGGTGCAGCTTACGGTCTTCCTTTTCTTGCTTGGCAAGCTAAAGCTGGTTGGACTATGCCCATTGATGTTAGCGAATTAGGAATGGCAATAGCTCAAACGCTTTACCCTGTATATAGCTTAGGATTAGTAGTATCTACAATACTTATTGTTGTATTAACAACTACTATTGTTAGCTATTGGCCATCGAGAAAAATTGCAAAAATGAATCCTACAGAAGCATTAAGGGGAAAGATACAGTAAGAAGTTATGAAGTGAACTAAAGTTATGAAGTGAACTAAAGTTATGAAGTTGGGGTTGAAGGTGTTTTAGTGATAAAGAATTGTAAGAACTGGATTTTTCGGATAAGGTTAAACAGAAAAATTGACATATGAATAATAAGGAGTTTGCAAAGGAATTTGAAAAAAGAACTAAAACTTTTGCAGTGAAAACATTGAAACTATCTGCAAAGTTACCCAATACAATTGAAGCGAAGGTTATTCGAAATCAAATCTCTAAATCAGGGACCAGCATCGGAGCAAATTATCGCGAAGCAAACAGAAGTCGTAGTAAAGCAGATTTTATAAGTAGGCTAAAAATATCAGAGAGTGAGGCAAGTGAAACTGTTTACTGGCTTGAAATAATCGATGAGTTTGAATGGATTGCAAGAGAGCAAGTAGCAGAAATGCTAAAAGAATCGAACGAACTTCTAGCAATATTAAGCTCCATAGGAAAAACACTTAAAACTAACAACACAAATCACAATAAATACAAATAGCTCATAAACTTTAAACTCTATGAACTCACAAACTTTAGGCACTCATAAACTCTATGAACTTAAAAACTTAATAAACTCAAAAACTCTAATCACTCATTAACTCTAGGCACTTGAAAACTTTATGAACTTAAAAACTTTATGAACTCACATACTATAAGTACTCATTAACTCTAGGCACTCATTAACTCTATGAACATAAAAACTTTAGGCACTCTAGGCACTTATTTTATCTAGACACTCAAAAACTCTATGAACTCAAAACACAAAATACAATGATAAAATTTCTCATAAAAGGGTTACTTCGCGATAAAAGTCGTAGCAGAGTTCCCGTTATAGTTGTTTCAATTGGAGTAATGCTGACGGTTCTAATGAATGCATATATCAGAGGCTTCATGGGAGACACTATAGAAGTGAACGCCAAATTTACAAATGGTCATTTAAAGGTAATGACTAGAGCATACGCCGAGAATGCCAATCAAATACCCAACGATCTGGCCTTAGTTGGCGTAAACCAGCTTGTATCAGATCTAAAGAACCAGATACCCAACGTTTCCTGGGCGCCCAGAATTCAGTTCGGGGGTTTAGTTGATATACCCGATGAGAATGGTGAAACCAAGTCTCAAGGACCAGCTATTGGAATGGGTGTAGATCTGCTGTCAAAAGATACTAAAGAAATTGAACGGCTTAATCTTGAAAAATCAATTGTTAGGGGTCATCTAATTAAAAACCAAGGTGAAGCCTTGCTGAGCGAAGAGTTATCGGTTAAACTAGGGGTTAATCCTGGTGATGAAATCACCCTTATAGGCTCTACTATGTACGGGAGCATGTCAATGGATAATTTTAAATTAGTAGGAACCGTTAGTTTTGGCGCTGAAGCAATTGACAGAGGAGCCATAATACTTGATATAGAGGATGCACGAAAAGCTCTCGATATGTACGACTCATCGAGTGAAATTTTAGGATTTTTCAATGATGGTTTTTACAATGACGACTCTGCTGTTGAAATTGCTAAAGATTTTAACGAGGCTCAAGACCCCAATGATGAGTTTGCCCCAATAATCAAAAGCCTAAGTCAACAAGGCGCTATGGGTCAATATGTTAAATTAACAAGCGTATGGTCTGTATACATATCATTGGTATTTATAATCGCCATGTCTCTTGTGCTATGGAATGCTGGGCTTTTAGGAGGATTAAGAAGGTATGGAGAGGTAGGTATTCGGATTGCCATGGGTGAAGAAAAAGGACATGTTTATCGATCAATGATATATGAATCGATTTTCATAGGTATTGCAGGCTCGCTGGTAGGGACAGCGGTTGGACTCTTTTTTGCATGGTTAATTCAAAAATACGGGATAGACATTTCGGGAATGATGGAGGGATCGTCAATGATGCTTCCAACGCATATCAGAGCAAGAATAGCTCCCAGCGACTTCTACATTGGGTTTTTCCCAGGGTTAATGTCAACCGTTTTGGGCACAATGCTATCAGGTATTGGTATTTACAAACGGCAAACGGCAAAACTATTTAAAGAGCTTGAAGCATAAGCAAGAAATCGATTAACAAAAAATCAACTATTTAAAATATGAAAATGAAAATTTCAACTTTAACCATAATTCTGCTAGCCATTGCCCTTATAGGCAATTCGCAACCGAATGCAGATGAAATCCTCGACAGAGTTGATAAAAACATGTCATCTGAAAACAGAGTTTTTGAATCTTCAATGACAATTCATGGAAGACGAAGCAGCAGAACTATGACTCTGCGCACATATTCTGTAGGGGATAAGCAATCGTTCACCGAGTATCTTACACCTCCTCGCGAGCAAGGAACCAAAATGCTTAAGTTGGAAAACCAACTCTGGATTTACTCCCCATCAACCGACAGAACCATTCAAATCTCTGGGCATATGCTTCGTCAATCGGTTATGGGATCTGATCTATCATATGAAGATATGATGGAAGATCGTAAGTTGAAAGATATTTACTCAGCACAAGTAATTGGCGAAGAAACAATTGATGGTAGGAACACTTATGTAATAGAACTCACTGCTAAGGTTGATGATGTTGCCTACCATTCTCGAAAGATGTGGATAGATACTGAAAAATACATACCATTAAAAGAGGATCTATTCGCTAAAAGTGGGCAACTTTTAAAACGTACCACCATGAGTGAAGTGGAAAAGATTGAGGGAAGATGGTTCCCCACTAAAATTGTCTTTAAAGACATGCTTAAACAGGGCGATGGAACTGAGTATAAAATAACAAGCATTAAATTTAATCAGAATATCCCCGATCATATTTTCAGCAAAGCAGCACTTCGAAAATAGAAATCATCATGCTTTACAAACAACTCGTTTTCAATAAGAGTCTGGAAACGGGTTGTTTTTTTATTAAACTGATTCATTAAATCTTATTCACCCGGATTCCTCTTTTTGACAAAAGAAGTAAACCCAAAAAAGTTATTGCTCCGTTCACAATAAGCAACTCAAAACCAAACTTATATCCTCCAAAAAGAGATTCGGAATAAATTGACAAAAAGTAGCAAAATACAGGGGATAATATGGCAACAATGGGTACCCATTTATCTCGAACTACAAAAGGAGTAAAAAGGCCAAAGGCATACAAACCCAGCAAGGGTCCATATGTATATCCAGCAACAGTAAATAGTGCGCTAATTACACTTTGATCATTAATTGCTCTAAAGAGCATTATTACCAAGGCAATAAGAATAGATATCCCAATATGTACTTTTTTTCGGATCGATTTTAATTCTAACTCCGATTTATTCTTTGGATTAAGAATATCTACTGTAAACGATGTGGTTAGCGCAGTTAGTGCCGAATCGGCGCTCGAATATGCTGCGGCAATAATTCCAAGTATGAAAAGAATGCTGACCGCCTTAGGGAGATAGCCCTGCGTTGCAATTATAGGGAAAAGTTCATCGGTTTGTGCAGGAATAGCAATACCCATTTGATTTGCAAAGATGAAAAGTAAAACTCCAAGCGATAAGAAAATCAGATTTACAGGAAGGAAAGCAAATCCGTACCAGTACATATTCTTCTTCGCATCGGAAAGATTTCGGCAACTAAGGTTTTTCTGCATCATATCCTGATCGAGGCCTGTCATAACTATGGTAATAAAAGCCCCACTAAAGAACTGCTTCAAAAAGTGTCGTTTATCGTTCCAATCGTCGAAAAACCATACCCTACTGTATTCGCTTTCGCTAATAGCCCTAACCATTTCACCAAAGGATAAATTCATCTGTTTTGTAATGAAAAAAATTGTAAGAACTACCGCTGTTAGCATTGCCGCTGTTTGAAGCGTATCTGTCCAAATTATTGTTTTTATCCCTCCCCTATTTGTGTATAGCCATATTAGTAGAATAGTAACAACAACCGTAACCATAAAGGGTACGCCCCACGCATCAAAAATGCTAATTTGCAAAACTGTTGCCACTAGAAATAAACGGAACGACGCACCAACAATTCGCGAAACGAGAAAAAATGCCGCGCCCGTTTTATAGCTGCTAAAACCAAAACGGGTATCGAGGTAGGTGTATATCGATGTTAAATTCAACCTGTAGTACAGGGGCAGTAAAATGTTTGCTACCACAAAATAGCCCAACAAATAACCCATTACCAGCTGAAGGTATGAGAATTGCGTATCGCCAACATACCCCGGAACTGAAATAAAGGTAACACCCGACAATGACGCTCCCAGCATACCAAAAGCCACAATGTACCACGGCGACTGACGGTTACCTACAAAAAAAGCCTCATTATTGGCATTCCTACTTGTGAGCCTACCAATTAGAAGTAAAACACCAAAGTACATTGTAATGATAAATATCACCCAAACTGGCTCCATAGCTATAAATATTGATAATTGTGCAAGTGTAGATAAAATTGATGGAATAAAAAACTTTTTCTTATGCCTTGCTTTTACTGATTATTTGTAGATTTGCATTAGTACGAATAAACCAAAATGAACATCCAAAATTTTCCTTCCAAACTTTTAGAGAATGCTGTTGACGAATTCTCAAAATTGCCGGGCATTGGCAAAAAAACAGCATTAAGGCTGGTGTTGCATCTGTTAAAGCAACAAGAAAGTGATGTTAGCCAGTTTTCGAAAGCCATTACCACGCTTAAAGAAGATGTGAAGTTTTGTAAGAATTGCAATAGCATATCCGACTCTGAGGTTTGCTCAATCTGCTCAAACCCACATCGCGATTCTTCAACCATTTGTGTGGTGGAAAGCATTAAGGATGTTATGACCATTGAGGCTACCAACCAATACAACGGTCTTTACTTTGTTTTGGGCGGAGTAATAAACCCCATGGAGGGCATTGGCCCAGCCGATATAAACATAACCAGTTTGGTAAACAAAATTGAGCAAGGTGCCGTAAAAGAGGTCATACTAGCATTAAGCGCCACACTCGAAGGAGATACAACAAATTTTTATATCTTTAAAAAAATTAATGGGTTCTCTGTTTCGGTTTCTGTTATTGCCAGAGGGGTTGCCTTTGGAGACGATTTAGAATATGCCGATGAAATTACACTGGGTAGAGCAATAGCAAATAGAACAAAATTTGAGGCCACCATATCAAACTAAATTGCATACCTCTTTGATAATTGCACATGATTAGAGTAAAAAAAATACTAACGCTAGCCATACTCCTAAGCGTTTATCAGCTTGGCTTCACTCAAAGCACCGATTTACTTGCAATGGGTTTTCAAAAACTTGAAGGCAGAGAGTACAACGAAGCAATAAACTTTTTTAGCCAAGTGCTAAACCAAGAACCTAGCGATACCGCCGCTTTGTCGGGAATCATTAGAGCATCTCTTTTAAGCAACAACCTAAAGGATGCGCAGAAACATATTGAAAGTGCTATAAGCTTTTACCCAAATAACCCTGAGTTCTACCTCCGCGAGGGCATTCTAAATAATCTCAAAGGCGATTACAAAAAGGCGATTGAAAGCTTCGATCAGGGTATTGAGCTAAGCGGGAGTTCTGTTAACCTTCAACTATACATTAATCGTGGCGTATCGAATATGCAAACCGAAAGCTATGAAGATGCCATACAAGATTATACCGATGCACTAGAGGTTAACCCCAGAAACGCATCTGCATTAAACTACCGAGCATTTGCATACTACCGACTGGGATTGTACGAAGAAGCCATAGCCGATTACAACCAAGCAATTGACCTTAACCCAGAGAACGCAATGGCCTACTATAACCGGGGTATGTCGCACCTCAGAATTGGGGACAAAACCAAGGCTTGCCCCGATTTTCATAAAGCATGCAGCATGGGAAACAAAAATGCTTGCCGAATGATTATGACCGAATGCTCGGGTGGCCGACGATAATCCTTTTGCAGATAAACTGCAATAAAACCTACAAATTCCCCCCCACGTTATACAACTACCATTCTTAAATAAAGGGAGAGTCTATTAATTTACACTCTATTAAGCTGTTTCTCTTATCCCAGTTATTCGCACCCAGTAAAACCAGCTTAACTAAGTTACAACAATTATTGCATGATTAAGAAATGGGGTAAGGCCTCCTAGGAATGCGTGTGCACTTATAATCTATATAAAGCAACCTTCTGACATAACACTAATTTACCAGTTACATTGAATACAAAATGGGGCGGCTACCTTTAGCACCCGCCCCACTCTACTTGCAACCTATGATTATTAGCTAAAACCTAAAACTTTTCGTATCCCTCATCCGATTTTGGACTATCGAACCCCTTTAGCTGAACGCCTTTTGATTTTTGGGGCTGTGGTGCAGTCTGTAATTTTGGTGTAACTGGCTTTTGCACTGGCTGCTTTGCCGGCTGCTTAACTGGCGAATAAGTTCTATTCGACTCGTCAACTTTAAAGAATGAGATAAGCTCTTTAAGCTGCTCGGCTTGGCTGCTAAGCTCCTCCGAGCTGGTGGCAAGTTCTTCGCTTGCTGCAGCATTCTGCTGAGTTACCTGATTTAGCTGCTGAATTGCATTATTTATCTGATCGGCACCTGAGTTTTGTTCGGTACTTGCCGCTGCAATTTCCTGAACGAGCTTAGCCGTTTTCTCTATTTCGGGCACTAGGTTACCCATAAGCTCCGATGCGCTTTCGGTTACTTCAACGCTTTTTGTTGACAAAGCAACTATTTCGTCGGCTGCTACCTTGCTTCGCTCTGCAAGTTTACGTACCTCAGCCGCAACAACCGCAAAACCTTTACCATGTTCGCCTGCGCGAGCAGCCTCCACTGCTGCATTAAGCGCCAGAATATTGGTTTGGAAAGCAATATCGTTAATAATGCCAATCTTATCGGCAATTTCACGAATTGACAACAAACTTTCTTGAGCAGCTGAACCCACCTTTTGAACCCCTTGCGAAACATTAAGCGAAATTTTTTCGGTTTGCTGCGCATTATCGGTATTCTGCTGAATATTCGAAGCCATTTCTTCCATTGAACTGCTCACCTCCTCGGCTGCCGAAGCCTGCTCGTTTGCTCCTTGCGAAAGTTGCTGCGATGCAGAGCTAACCTCGTTACCTGCACCCGAAATGCTATCGGCTCCGCTCTTAATATTCTCAACAATATCCTTAACCTTCTCAATCATATTTCTGAGAGATGAGGCTAGTTCGCCAATCTCGTCTTTTTGGTATATATCAATGGTAGCCGTTAAGTCGCCATTTGCAACTTGGGCGGCAAAATCGACTCCTTTTCTCAAGGCTTTCACTACCGACTGAACAATAAATCTTAACACAAGCAATACAACACCAATTGAAAGTACAGTAACAATGATGATTGTGATCCTGATATGATTCAGAATTTCGTTCATCTCGCTTATGTAGAAATTAACTGTAACAAAAGCATCAATGGGCTCATAGTACTTATAGTATTGCATCTTGTTCTCACCTTGCCACACATACTCCATTTCTTCAACAACACCGCTCTTGTGTAGAAGCATCTCTTTAAAGAAATCCTCGTTTTCTATACTTTTTCCTTCATCGGTTGGGTGAACAATGAGTAAACCATCGGCTCCAACTAAATAAGGGTAACCTGTTTCAAAAAATTTCTTTTGACCAAAGAAGTCTCTAATCCCAGCTAAATCCTTTTCGGGCATTCCAACGTAAAGCATACCCACAATTTGACCATCAACCATAATAGGCTCATAGGCAGTTAAGTACCAATCGTTAACAACCCATGCCCTACCGGTGTAAACTTGTCCTCGCTCAACGGCCTGAACCACTGGACTATCAAACGGAATATATGTACCAACGGCGCGACTACCATCGTTTTTCCGCACATTTGTTGAAACCCTTAAATAGCCTAAATCCGTTTTCTGAAAAATGGTAGCAGTGGGAACACCCATTGCGGCTATGTTATCCACAATTGAGCTACTATTCTGAACTGGAATACTATCGATGTACCATAGGTTAACAGACACTGGCGTAGCTGTACCGGTAAACTGGTTAACTGCCGTGTAATTTACAGTTTCAACTGTTGATACTTCTAGCTTTCCCTGACGTTTAAAATAGTTGCTCGCCAGGTGCATAGAGATGTCTACCTGATCTTTTTTCCCTTCGAGTTCAACGTCAATAACCTCTATTAGGTCATTAATCTGCTCACGCATATTCTCTTCAGTGGTAGTAATAATTTGATTCTGTAATGCAGAATTTACGTATATACCAAAGAAAACAAAGGCTAGAAGTATGAAACCGCTCATTATTAAATTTAATCGGGTTCCAATCTTAATGTCGTTTATCCAGTTCATAGGTTTCTATTTTTTTAGTTTTTACAAAATGAGATACAAAGCTAATACTCAAACAATCGTTTGTCATTTTTTTTTGGGTGAGTGTGCTTGCAAAAAATGTTGATTTATATCAACACTAAATTGAAACCTAATAAAAATGCCCTAACCATAATAGGCTAGGGCAACTTTATCGGGTATAAAAAATAATTTGATTATCCGTAATGATACCAAAACAACGTAGCGTCATTGCGATTCCGACGTTATATGTCGGAAGAAGCAATCTCTAGGTGCTTAAATGTAATTAAATATGAAAGATTGCCTCACAAAGAACGCTCGCAAAGACGGATGAAATTTTTCACAAAACTTGTCATAGGAACTAAAGCAAATAATCATAAAAAAAATTAGTACAACTTTGAATACCTTTTCGGATTTGCTTCGTGCATCATCTCATAAATGGTTTCGAATACGTCCTCGGCATTTGGATTTGAAAAATAATCGCCATCGGTTGTATATGCTGGTCTGTGCTCCTTGGCGGTAATGGTTCGAGGTTGCGAATCGAGCAGGAAGAATCCGTTGCGCTCTTCGAGCACTTTTTGCATCATAAAGGCAGTTGCTCCACCAGGTACATCTTCATCAAAAAAGGCAACACGGCTAGTTTTCTTAATTGAATTGATTATTGTATTTGGCAAATCGAATGGTAAGAGGGTTTGTACATCAATTAGTTCAACCGATATTCCAAACTCGGCAAGCTGCTCAACGGCCTCTTGGGCAATTCGAACGCAGCTGCCATAGGTAACAAGGGTAACATCTGTTCCCTCGCGAAGCACCTCGGGAATGCCTAATGGAACTTTAAACTCACCAATATTATCGGGCATACGCTCCTTTAACCGGTAGCCGTTTAGCGGTTCAATAACCAGCGCAGGGTCGTCGGCTTCGAGCAGCGTATTATACATACCAGCCGCTTGTGTCATATTACGAGGAACGCAAACGTATATTCCCCTAATTGAGTTTATCACCATGCTTAATGGCGAACCCGAATGCCAAACCCCTTCGAGCCTATGACCACGCGTAGAAATTATTAGCGGTGCCTGTTGCCCATTCTTTGTGCGCCAACGCAGTGTAGCCAAATCGTCACTAAGGGTTTGCAGGGCGTATAAAAGATAGTCGAAGTACTGAATTTCGGCAATTGGCCTAAGGCCCCTGAGAGCAGCACCTAATCCCTGGCCTATTATGGTTGTTTCTCTAATCCCAGTATCCATAATGCGAATCTCACCATACTTCTCCTGCAAACCTTCGTAGGTTTGGTTAACGCCACCAATATTGCCAACATCTTCACCAAAAGCAATGAGCAATGGGTTTTTACCAAACTGCGCATCCCAATTATCGCGAAGTACTTCGCGGCCGCTCACAACGGGCGACGTATCGGTAAACACAGGTGGTACGGGCTTCACCCGAAGAGCCGAATTATCGGTTTCGCAGTATAAATGCGTGCTGTACAGGTCGTTTGCTTGAGCATAGTTCTCTTTCATCCATACTGACAAGTCGGACTGAAGTTTTTCGCGCATTGAGCAATCGGTGCAAACATGGCGGAGTATGCGCTTAACACTACTCATATTATCCTTCCGAATTGGATTTGGAATTTTTTTAAGCTCATCGGCAATAAGGCCAACCTTATCAACATGCTCACGTTTGCAAACGCACGAACGATTTTCGATAATCTTTAATAGCGCATCGCGCTCTTGCTTAATAGGACCTGTGAACTTTTTCCATGCTTCATTCTTGGCAACACGAGCATCATTCTCCGCTTTTTTATCCACTTCATCAATTTCACTTGTAGTAGCATAACCATTGTCTGCAATCCAATTCCTGAACTTTAGGTTACAGTCGAACTCCTTTTCCCACTGCAAGCGTTCTTTCGTCTTGTATCTTTCATGCGAACCAGAGGTTGAGTGCCCCTGTGGTTGAGTAATTTCAGTGATATGAATTAGAACGGGAGTATGATCATTTCGGCTTAGTTTCACACCTTTTTCAAAAGTGCTTAACAGCTCCGGATAATCCCAACCCTTAGCTTTCAGAATTACCATTCCGGACTTATCCTTGTCGCCCTTATCGATACCAGCAAGAAGTTGAGATATGCTTCCTTTAGCTGTTTGATACTCGCGAGGGACGGAAATCCCGTAACCATCGTCGTATACAGTCATAACCATTGGCACCTGCAAAACAGCGGCAGCATTTATGGTTTCAAAAAAATGCCCTTCGGAGGTGCTGGCATCGCCAATGGTACCAAAGGCCACTTCGTTGCCTTTTTTGGAAAAATTAGCAAACTTATGCAAATTCTTATTCTCACGATATAGCTTCGATGCCCAAGCCAAACCCAGTAAGCGTGGCATTTGCCCTGCGGTTGGGGAAATATCGGCCGATGAATTTTTAATTGCGGTTAAGTCTTTCCACGTTCCATCGGGATTGAGCGATCGGGTTCCGAAATGGTTATTGAATGATCGACCTGCGTTCCCTTGGTTTAGCTCAACATCGGTTTGGCCGTATAGCTGAGCAAAAAAATCTTCAGCGCTAAAAAGGCCTGCCGCCATCATAAAGGTTTGGTCGCGATAGTATCCTGAGCGCCAGTCGCCATTCTCGAAAAACTTGGCCATGGTCACTTGAGCAAGCTCTTTGCCATCGCCAAAAATGCCAAACTTTGCCTTACCGGTTAACACTTCTCTTCGGCCTAAAAGACTTACTTCGCGGCTAAGGCGGGCAATGTAATAGTCGTTTAACAATTCCTTTTTACTGAACTCTTTTTTTTGAGGAGATTTGGTTGCCATGCTAAAAGTATTTTTGCTATTACCCAAAGGTAAAAAAAGTTTAAGTTGATAATTGTAATTACCAAACAATAAAATTTGGCAATGGTTTAAACAACAGGCAAAACAAATACTTATGCTCCGAAAAGCACGTCATCGTCCAAAGCGTAATCCCTAAAAATTTGTTTACTTTGCAAAAAAATAATCAATGGAGTTTCTAAAACTACTTTTCGTTGTCCTTGGCCTGCTTGTATTGGCACTTCTGCTAATGGGAGTAAAAATACTCTTCCATAAAAGCCACAAATTTCCCGAAACCTCGGCTGGTCATAACCGCGATATGCGAAAACTTGGCATAACTTGCGCAAGGCAAGACGAGATAAAGTGCTGGGGGAAAAAGGGTAACAAAAAAGGATGCGGTACGTGCTACGAACATGCGCGCAACTAGCTGAACAATTGGTTTGCTTTATTGTTCTGACCATATAACTACAATAAACGAAAACGATGGAAACCCTTAAGCTTGTTCTTGCAACCCTTGGAGTGCTAATTATAATAGTTGGATTTTTCTTTGTTGCCTTTACTCTGCTAGGAAAAAATAAATCGCAAGGTCAGGAAAGCTGTGACACCGATGAGCAAACCCGTTCGTTTGGGTGCGGGTGTGGATCGGGAGCCTGCGGTTTGCCTGTTGACAGGCAATAGTACCACTCTGCTATTTTTCAACAATCATATTACTTAACCCATCCGACATCCACACGGCATACTCGCCATCAGGATTGCTGTAGATGAGGTATGCCTCAACCGAAGGGTTGTTTGCTAGCCACGAAATTGTTGAGTCGACCCCCATTACCATAAAAGCTGTTGCGAGAGCATCGGCACGCGTTGCGGTTGAATCAATAACCGTTGCGCTTAGCAAAGTGTGATTTACCGGATACCCGGTTACAGGGCTAATGGTATGGCTATAGCGCACGCCATCTCTAATAAAAAACTTACGATAGTTTCCCGAGGTAACCAACGATTTACCTGACACTGCGAGTATAACCTGCAAGTTCTCGCCCGACAAGGCATTGTCAACCGGTTTGTCAACGCCTATTTGCCACGCCTTTCCTCTTGGGTTTTTACCCAGAGTTCGCACCTCGCCCCCAACCTCAACCAGATAATTAGCAATTCCTTTGCTCTCGAGAAACTGGGCCAATAGATCAACGGTGTAACCCTGCGCAATTGCGTTTACATCGATGGTTGTATAGGGGTTTTGCTTGGTAAGGGTATTACCGTTAATTTCAATCTTGTCGACTCCAGTGTAACTCAAAAGTTCCTCAACACGAACGCTCGACGGAACCTCACCTTTTTTCATATGAAAACCCCACTCGCGAACCAATGGCCCAATGGTAATATCGAACGCACCATTTGTTTGGGCTGAAATCTGTAACGACATCGAAACAACCTTAGCCAAAAGCGAATCGACCTCCATGGAGCTTTCCGATGCGTTGAATAGGTTTATGACTGAACTATCACGGTAAAGCGACATCGACTTATCAACCTGTTCGAGAATTGCCTCAATTTCGTGCGAATAGTTCAATTCATCCCTTTCGGCATAGGTTATGGTATAGGTTGTTCCCTGTGTAAATCCGCTTAGCTGAACATATTTTGGATTGCTTTCGCAAGCAATAATTAGCAACAAGAATGGGAGGAAAATTGCAAATACTTTTTTCATAATGTATACTATTAAATTAGGCAACCTAAAATAGCTGCTTAAAAAGCACCATAACATCAGTACTTACACTATAGTTTTTTGCGTACAGAATATTTAGTCTATCAATTGTTGTAGCATTAACCGCCTCTAAATTTTTTGTTTTTAAGGGCGGAAAAACTCCTTGCCTTAGCTTTGGCAACCCGCTAATATCAACACCATTAAAAACGGCATAGCCAACCCAAGTGAACCTTCCCAAAATTACCCAAAAGGCTTTGGCTATTACAAAGCCAAAATGTTTTACAAAAAGCACGAGGAAAGGAGAAAAGAGAATTATTGCGAATGAAACGAAAACATCGAAAACACGCTTGTTCCGCCTATTTTCAGGCTTTGAAATTGCGCTAAAATCAACAGTATATAAATCGCCAGCAGTATCAATTGAGTTACTGCCAATAACCGATGAGCTATCGGGAGGCGCAATTTTATAGTCGATACCCAACGGCACAAGGGTTAGCATAGTTTTAATAATTTCCTGAGAGGATAGATTGCCCGAGCAAAAAATTACCTCGTCAATGGAATTTACCCTTACAAACTCATCGAGCTGATTAAACGTTACGGTTTGCTTATCGCTTGTAAATACGTTTGAAGGTGATACAAAACCAATAATGTTGAACTCAACCTTTGCATCATTTAAAATATCGCGCACGCGTTGTATCTCATCAACTTCGCCAACAATAGCCACCCGCTTAAGCTTTCGAAAAGCCGGAAACACATCCTTTCGGTAGTATCCAATAGCCCAATGAGCAAGTTGCACAATTAGGGCCGACCAAAAAGTTACGAGCAGAATAACGGCCCTTGAATACCGTAAACTATTTGGCAATAGTGCGTAAATAGCCAGAATAGCTAGCGTTCCAATACCAATTCCTCTTGCGGCTGCAAAAAGCTTTTGGGGCTTATCGTAGGCACCCGACAACCACGATGAAATCAACCAAACTACAATGTAAAATGCAGACATGATGTAGACCAATTCCTGATTATAGCCCCACTCTCCATGAAATTTTATTTTATCCCATAGCGGAAGTACCACGGCAAATCCAGCAATCATAATTAGCCCATCGAGCAAAGGATGGATAACTCGGTAAACAAAACGCTTTACAATGCTTAGCCCTGCCCTAAAATAAATAGCTAAGTATATAAGAGCAATATAGAACCAAGCGTTTTTACGGCTAAAATGCTTGCGCGCAAAAATCATCATTGCCTTGTAAAAAACCAGCACGTAGTTTATGCTCCCCTTCTTTGTACTCTCACCTTTATAGTGAATAATAGTGGTTTCGGGAAAGTAGTAGTTCTTGTATCCACCCTTAACTATCCTAAACGATAGGTCGATATCCTCACCGTACATAAAGAAGTCCTCATCGAGCAAACCAACCCGACCCAAAGCCTCCTTGCGCATAAACATAAACGCTCCCGGAAGAATTTCAATCTCGTGAGTTTGGTTAGGATCGAGATGACCAAGATGGTAACGAGCAAAAATACGTGACTTTGGGAATAAACGCGATAAACCAAATATTTTGTAAAACGATACCATTGGCGATGGCATGGCCCGCTTGGACTCGGGCAGGAACTTTCCCTTGCCGTCAATCATTTTAACCGAAATGCTGCCTGCTTCGGGGTGCGATTGCATAAATGCAATGCATTTCGAAAAGGTATCCTCCTCAACAACGGTATCGGGGTTTAGCAGAAGGACAAATTCACCTTTTGCCATCCTTATTGCCTGATTATTGGCATAGGAAAAACCGTAATTTACGGTATTTTCAATGAGCTTAACCTCAGGGAAACGCTGCCTGACCATTTGGCACGAACCATCGGCAGAGGCATTATCAACAACAAAAACCTCGGCATCAATATCTTTTAGGGCTTTTTTAACCGAAATAAGACACTGCTCGAGAAAATGCTTAACGTTGTAGTTAACTATTACTACCGATAAAGTCATACGATGGATTTATGCAGAGCCCAAAGGTATAAAAAAAGGCTTCTCAGAGCAAGCTGAGAGAAGCCTTTAGCATTATTAATCGTGCGTAGTTTTTACATTAGCTGCCTAACAGCATCGGCAAGACGTTTTACTCCTTCGTCGTTTTTTTCTTTCGACATAAACGAGAAGTTAAGCCGCATGGTATTTTGCCCGCTACCATCGCAGTGGAAAACGTGACCAAGCACAAAAGCAACCTTTTGCTCAATGGCAATTTTAAACAGATCCTCCGATTTCATCCCCTCGGGAAGAGTTAGGAATAGAAACAACCCGCCTTCGGGTTCGGTCCAGCTAACGCCCTCGGGCATGTACTTACGAAATGCTTCGAGCATGGCATCGCGCTTAATTCGGTAGCTATCAATTATCTTTTTCAAGTTCTCGTCAAAGTATCCCTTGTCGATATATTTGGCAGCAATTTTTTGCACAAATGGAGCAGTACAAAGGTCGGTTGCCTGTTTAGCCATTACAATTTTATCGATAATATCCTCATGAGCAACCACCCAACCAATGCGAAAGCCGGGCACAAAAATTTTCGACATGGTTCCAAGCAAAATTACATGGCCTGTTCCATCGAGTTCGTACATTGTTCGCTGTGGCTCACCGTCGAATCGGAGCTCGCGGTATGGGCTATCCTCAACAATAAGCACATCGAAACGGCGAGCTAGCTCAATAATTTCGAGCCTACGCGATTCGGGCATTGTTATCCCAGCAGGATTCTGAAAATCGGGTATGATGTAAATAAACTTGGGCTTTTCGCCGTTAGCCTTCATCTTCTCAAGCTCCTGCTCAAGCAAGTCGGCACGCATGCCCTTATCGTCGAGCTTAATGCCCACCATTTGCGCACCATAGGTGCTAAAAGCCGATAAGCCACCAAGGTACGATGGCAAGCCACAAATAATTTTATCGCCAGGGTTAATAAAAATTTTAGGGATAAGATCGAGCGCTTGCTGCGATGCAGTGGTTATTACCAAATTGTTTAAGCTAAGCTTAAGCCCTTCGTTTTGGTAACGCTCAACAAGTATTTCGCGCAAACGGGCATCGCCTTCGGTTGCTCCATACTGAAGAGCTTGAGCGCCTTCGGTATCGAGCACCTCGCAGCTAATCTCCTTAAGCTGATCGATAGGAAAACTATCGGGCGATGGAAGTCCACCAGCAAACGAAATAATATCGGAGCGTTGAGTGAGCTTAAGCAGCTCGCGAATGGCAGAACGTTTCATGCCCTTTGCTGTAGTTGAAAAAACGCTGTTTAAATCGGTAACCATGGCAATATATTTTTAGTTTAACATTACAAATTGTTATAATATAAGGCAAATCAGATATTAATTAAGTAAAATATCCTGCCACGAAGTTACTAATTGCAATCATGCAAAGCAAGTTTTGATATTTTTATTTACAAAGATTATTTTAATATACCTTACGAATATCCGTATAGGCACCTAAAGCGAAATCATTGAACAAGTCGATGCTTCATTGCGAGAGTTAACCCAAAATTTTGGGCATAATTTATTGATTACATAAACTTAAATAACGATCGTCGTTGTAATGGCTGTTTCCGAATTAATCTCTTAACAACCAATAGATTGCTTCATCTCAAAGTACGAGATTCGCAATGACAAACAGGAAATCTGTCATTGGTAATATAGCAAACCGAATGAAGCAACCGAGCGTTTTTTTTGCGAGCTTGCCTACTGGCAAGCAGGTTCGACGCAGCCAATCCATTTCATATCATACAATTATTACTCAGTGTACTTTTATGCCACTTTAGCAATTAGCAAAGCAGCCTACACTAATACGACAAATAGCAAATTAAAAATGATAAAAAACGCACAACAAACCACAAACTTCAGCAACTCCACTCAACAACCTTTAAACGAATAGCATACCTTAATGCAAAAAAAGTTTCGCTAACATATAGTCCTTTAAGCCTAATTTCCTATTGCAAAAAAAGGGTTAAAAAAATTGTTATAGTGGATTGTTTGTCCTAAATTGCATGTCGTTTAACACAAAAAATACCTGCCTATGAAACAACCCTCTGAACTAAATCATTAAAAAGATAATAATAACCACCATTTTTAGTAAACCAAACTATTAACCAAAATCAATTAACTATGAGAAAATTTTTGACTTTAACACTTGCAATGCTTATTTCTGTGGGCTGGCTTGGCGCACAGGAGTTTCAAGCCAAGAAGCAAATTGTAAAAAAAGAAAAACAACCAAAAGTTACTGAGAAGAGCATTGAAGGCTCTGAAATCACTACAAGTGCAGAGAATTACGCACCAGGAGCTACTGACTTAGTACTTGATTTTCAACTTACAGCAGCATCACCTGATTTTGCATGGATAACATACGCTGAGTTAATCCTACCTACAGGTGTTAGTATCAGTACAGCTACTGACATCGGCACACTTTTGTATAATGCTGAAACTGGAGATGGTGTGACAATAACATGGGGTAATTATCCATTCACTTCAGGCGATCCTTATTTGTCTAATGGTTCAGTAAGAGATTTCAGCATAACTGTAGATATTGACGGTGCCTTTTCTGGAAATCTAGAAATTCCTTGGACAATAAAAAGTGATGATTATGGAGCTGAGCCTTATGAAACAAGCGGTACTATTATCATTGCTCAAGCCATAGAGAATGATGCTACACTTACTGCAATTATTGAGCCCGCTGGACTTGCTGAAGTAGGAACTGTTAGCGACTTTGTTGTTACGCTTAAAAATAATGGTGTAAACAACATTACCGCACTGGACATTGACTACTCAATAGTTGATGCAAGAGCTCCAGACAAGCTAACAGGCACCTTCAATTGGACTGGCGACCTTGTCGCTGGTGCAACCGAAGATGTTACTCTTGTTACTGGCCATACATTTGATACCGAGGGAGAATTTGTAGCAACTGCTACAATTAACTGGGTCGATGATCAAAATGCAGAAAACGATGTTGTAGAAAAGAACGTTATTGTTTACTCTGAGGCTTGTACCTACGAGGTTTACATGGTCGATGGCTATGGTGACGGTTGGGACGGCACAGTGCTTGGTTTAGAGCAAAACGGAACCCTTATGGGCACCTTCGGTGAAGGTTTTGCAGATGGTGAAACTTTTGGCCCTGCTTACATCGATTTAGTTGATGGTGTTGAAACAAACGTTGTTGTTGTAAACCTTGGCTCATACACAGGCGAAAAAGGGTTTACAATAGTCGATCCGTTTGGTTTTACCGTTCACGAAAGAGTACCTGGAGAAGGGTTTACTGCTGATGACATACTCTTTACCTTCGATGCAATGTGTACCCTTCCCGATAACGATGCCTATGCCGTTTCGGTAAATATGCCTTATTTCAGCGGTACTGGATTTGCAGTTAACGTTGCAGGTACTGTTATGAACTTTGGAAATAACGAAAACACATTTGATGTTGGTATTGTTATATTTGATGAATTAGATAATAACGTATTCGAAGCAGTAGAAACAGTTACTGCACTTCCATCTACCGAAACTGCTTTGGTTAGCTTTGGCGAATGGACACCAACAGAACAAGGTGTTTATACTGTAGTTATGGAAACGCTACTTGCTACCGATGAAAACCCAGCAAACGACGTGGTTGAGTTTGAAATCGTTATTGCCGACAATTTACTTTGGGGACAAAACATTGACGTTACCGAAAGTGAAAGCGGAATTATTTCAACAAACTACGGCGCTCTTGAGAATGGGCTAGTTGAGACTGCAGACGACTTTGTCCTACCAACTGGTCAATGGTACATTTCATCAATCAACCCTGTTGGTTTCCAACAAGCTGGTGCGCTTACTGGATACATGGTTAAGATATATGCTGATAACGAAGGAATGCCTGGCGAAATTGTTTTTGAGGAATTAGTTGAAACAACTGTGGAAGACGAACCTGTCCTCACATTTGCCGAACCATTAATTCTCGAAGGTGGACATTATTGGCTAATGGTTGCTGGTAACTATCCTGAAGCTGCTGCTCTTGCAGAAGGAAGATGGAACTGGTTTACCTGGAATAATATTGCTGAAAACGAATCAATGCTAAGAGATAACCCAGACTTCTTTGGAGCTGGTGCTACCAATTGGACAGCATTATCCGCACTTGGTGTTCCGGGTGCAGGTTCAACTAGTTTCTCAATTTGGGGAGAAGAATACAATCCTGTAAACCTTACTGTTGCCGTAGCTCCTGAGGGTAGCGGTTTAGTTAACGGACAAGCAGCATGGGACATTGAGGTTCAAAGCGGAACCGAGCTTACCCTTACTGCTACACCTACAACTGGTTACAAGTTTGAGGAATGGAGTGATGCTGAAGGGCCTGTTTCTCTAGATGCAGAATATGTATTTACCATAACCGAAGCAACCGCCTTAACAGCATACTTTGTTGAAGCAACTTCGGCCACTATTGCCCCAGAAACAGGAACTACTGAATTTGCAAATCCACAGGATTTAACAACAGTTATTACTTGGAACGATGCTACAGCAGTTACTGAAATTATAGCACACTTCCCTCCAGGTGATGAAGTACTTACAGAAGACAATGAGTATGAAATAACCGACAATGGTGACGGAACAGCTGATCTAACCTTCTTCTTCAGCGAAATGTTTGCTATGAAAGGTGAAATTGATATACTATTTACAATTAAATACGATATTGGTTTTGCCTCTACCTATACCCTAACTCTTGATTTTGGCGAACTATCAGTAGCTGAGTTTGTAGTAACAGACCTGNNAAGGTGAAGGATATGACATTTCCGACAATGGTGATGGAACTGCTGACCTAACCTTCTACTTCAGTTCGCTTATTGGAGGAACTAAGGGTACAATTGACATCCCTTTCACAATTAACTACGACATTGGATACCCTTCAACTTATACCTTAACTCTTGATTTGGGCGACCAGTTTGCTGTTGAATTTGAAGTTACTAATATGATTACTTCAGAGCCAATTGAAGGTGCAGTAATAACCGTTTATGATGC
>NPID01000580.1_pt1 | contig 52388 bp, 48 predicted proteins | sample 8637491 | NCBI WGS metagenome assembly NPID01 (sample SAMN07420843, study PRJNA396082) | bioreactor metagenome | isolation source: sample BA6 brine-fed electro-methanogenic bioreactor BA | place: Japan: Kochi | collected 2016-06-14 | reverse complement strand
CCATCTGCATTAACCGAATAAAGGTATACACCTTTAGGCAATTGGTGAACTGGCACTTCAATGGTACCATTTTTACCAGATACAGCCTGCTCATAAACCCTAACCCCAAGCAAATTGTAAAGCGATAGCTTAGCGTTACTTACGTTGCTAGGCAACGAATACTCAACATAAAACGCTTGGCCAGCTACCGGGTTTGGATAGGCTTTTACCCCAATTTCGTTATCGTTGAGGGTAACGCTAGTTGGCCAAATTGCAATATTTACCGTAACGGTTACTTTGTCGTCTGGGTTATCGGCGACAAAAACCTCGTAAGCAATTTGGGCATCGCCGCTATTCCCTTCGGGGTAAAACTGCATATAAAAATCTTCAGAGGTAGTTGATTCACCTGCGCCTATGATATATGAATCGGGTGACTCAACTGTTTCAGGTGGAAAACAGCTACCAAGGCAAAACGTATTATAGCTTCCCTCAATATCTGTCCTTACTGTCTTTTTGGCTTTAACCGCTACTTCGGCATCGGATACATTGGTAATTATAAATATTGCCTTGTATTCGTTTGCTGAGGCCGAACCCCCAATGGTAATTTCACCATTGCTAACATCTTCTCCGTTATAATGTAACGTTAAGCTTTGACTATGTAAGAGCAAACTTGAAGTAGCTAAAATGCTAAGAATTAGAATAAATTTAAATTTCATAGTTGTACGTTTTTAGATATACAAAAATATGCATTTTTTCATAATTAAAAATATATTTGCATCACTAACCTAAATCGTTTTCGAAAAACAAAATCTTATGAAAAAATTTCTACTTCTTTTTGCTGGCATTTTTTTAAGCCTAGCAATTAATGCCCAAACAAAAGTTGGGATTGAGCACCTATCGCAAAATTTTAGCGATGGAGTTACTGCTAACGGATGGACAATTGACGCTCAAGCGGGCAACTGGTCGGCCGTTCAGAGTGTAAATGCTGGGGGTATTTCGCCCGAAGCACGTATGTCATGGACCCCTCAATTTAATGCTACTACCCGATTAATCTCTCCCACAATCGACATTAGCGGACAAGAAAATGTTGTTGTACAGTTTAAGCATGCCATTGATCATTACGGTGGTGCATACACTGTAGGTTTGGCAACCCGCTCCGAAGGAGGTGAATGGAATACCGTTTGGAGTCGAAGTGGAGCAACCGTTGTTGAAGCTATTAGCGTCCCAGTAACAAATGACGACCTTGGTTCGTCAACCTTTCAAATTTGCATGTTTTTTTCAGGAAATTCATACAACATAAACTACTGGTACATCGACGATATTCTGGTTTACACTCCTTATGCAAACGATATTGCAGTTAGCTCAATTAACAACGAAGCTTACGCAATTTATGATAATTACAACATTAGTGCTACTTTAAAAAATGTTGGTTTAAATCCAGTAACCTCCTTCGATATTAGCTACCAAATTAACGACGATGCAATTATAACCGAAAGCATTTCGGGTGTATCAATAAGCAGTGGCCAGACATATACGCATACTTTTGACCCAACATGGGAGGCAGTTGCGGGTATTTATCAGGTTGATGTAAACGTTAGCAACATTAACGAAAATGGCGATGACGATGATATGAGTAACAACTCGCTAGCTAAGCAAATACATATTGCATCGCAATCGGTGGCAAACCTTCCTCTTTTCGAGTCGTTTACAAGTTCTACTTGCGGACCTTGCTATACATTTAACACAAATACATTTACCCCATTTTTAAACTCGCACATAGGCGAATATGCAATAATTAAGTACCAAATGAGCTGGCCTGGTAGTGGGGACCCATACTATACTGCAGAGGGTGGAGTAAGACGAGCATACTACGGAGTAACAGGCGTTCCTTCTCTCTTTACTGGTGGATCGGCAGTTGACATTTTTTCAGGCGAAGATCAAACCGTTATTCTAGAAAATACCCTTTCAACTCAAGCAGCAAAGAATGCCTTTTTTGAGATTAATGCAACAGCAAATATTGTTGGAGGAAATAGTGTTTTTGCTTCAATCGATATTATCCCCCATATCTCTGTAAATAACTTTACAATGCATGCTGCTGTAATAGAGCAAGAAACAACTGGAAACGTAGCATCAAATGGTGAAACCTCGTTTAAGTACGTAATGATGAAAATGCTGCCAAGCGCCAGTGGCACCCAATTTAGCTCAGTTGATGGTGAAACCCTAACCTTCAACCTTGGCGCAGATTTAACAACCACAAATGTTGAAGAGTTTGATGATTTAATGGTAGTGGTTTTTATTCAGAATAACGAAACAAAAGAGGTATTCCAGTCAACAATGGTTAACGCCACTGAAATTGTTGATAATTATGCCGTTACTTTTAACGTTACAAGCAACTTTAACGAAGAACCAATTGAAGATGCTTTAATAACCATTAATGGTGAAGAGCTAACTACAAATGAATTAGGCGAAGCCTATATGCTTTTAGCCAATGGTTCATATACTTACGAAATTATAAAAGATGATTTTGTTACATTACAAGGCAACTTTGATGTAGCGGATGAAAATATTAGCTTAAACCTAGCACTGGTTCCAAATGAGTATACCGTTTCCTTTACTATAATTGATGAGCTTACAGAGCTACCTATTGAAGGTGCAACCATTTCAATTAGCGAACAAACCATTACAACTTCTGAAACAGGAATTGCAAATATTAATTTACCAAGTAATACTTATAATTACACTGTTTCTGCCGAATCATACCTAAGCAAAAACAATACGCTTACGGTTTCGGGAGCCGATGCAGATGTTGAGGAATCGCTAACACCTATTTTCACTGTTACATTCAGCATTACCGATAATGAAGCAAATCCAATTGAGAATGCAATTATTTCAGTAGCAGAAGAGGTACTAACAACAAATGCCGAAGGAGAAGCAACCATCAATTTAATTAACGGCGAATACCCATACACCGTTGTTAAAGATGGGTTTGAAACATACGAAAGTACTGCAACAGTTGACGGACAAGATCAAGAAGTTACGTGGCGCTTAACCCTGCCAGCAATGCGAATGTACTAAATAGCATGCAGCTTTCAATTTTCCCAAATCCCTCAAATGGTGAAGTAAACATCAGTTTACAAAACGAGGAAAAGGTAAGCACACTTGAAGTGTACAGCATTACTGGCGCATTAGTTTTTTCCAAAACATACAATGCAAACATTAGCAACCTTAAAGAAAACATTAACCAGCCACAAGGTGTTTACATGGTAAGGGTAACCCTAAGCAATGGGGAAACCTCAATCGGTAAACTAATTGTAAAATAGTAATGCATCAGTTTTCGCTCAAACTTTCATTATCATTAACACTAACCCTTAGCTGGCTTGCCCTTTTAGGGCAGGCTAGCGATGGGGTTGTTATAACCAAGCATAACATTGGCCCCTACGCTCAGGCAAATTCAACCCAACCGGTTTGGGCCGTTATTGAAAACTTTTCCGCTGAAGTGCTGACCGAGTTCGATATTTATATTCAGGTTGATGAGGGTAGTATTTACAACCAATCATTTACCAATTTAGAGCTAGGCAATTGGGAGCCTTTTCTATTCAACATTACAACGCCAATAGGCTTTAGCAAGGCTGCAGAAACTAAGGTTAAGCTTTGGCTTAATGGTATTAATGGCGTACAATACGATGAGGTTGATACGCTTACCGTCGCGGTAAGTGTTCTATCAACAACGTCAAGCCGAATGGTTCTGTACGAAAGTTTCTCCAGCTCTAACTGCATCTCGTGTGCAAATATAAACCCATATATCCGCGAGCTAGGCGAACAGCACAAAGGCGAAATGTTTATTATTGGTTACCAAACCGATTGCTACTCGAGTAACCCAATGTGTATGCTTGCGAGCGAATACATAAACGAACGAATCAATTTTTATGGCATAACCTCAACACCTCGTTCAGTGGTTTTGCCATGGTATACCGGCATTTCCACATCGTTTAACTCCGATTTTATAATTGCCGAACTGCAACGGCCTGCTCCCATTAGCATTGAGGGATCATTCGAAATATCAACAAATGAAGTTGATGTTAGCTTTACGCTTAATCCGCATACACCTATCGACCTGAACAAGGTTGAGCTTAAGGTAGCCTTTACAGAGGATATCGTTACGTTTACTGAACCTCCGGGTGGAAATGGCGAAACAACATTTTACCATGTTCTGCGAAGGTTTAAAACTTTCGATGGCAACGATATTAAGGATTTGGCTAATGGAAATTCAGTAAGCATTAGCTTTACCGAAGATTTTTCTGATATTATCTCTGATATCAATCTAAACTCATTTCGAATCGGGTTATTCATTCAGCACACCGAAACTTTTGAGATTATTCAAGCTGCTGAACTAAGCAAAGTTACCAGTGGCATCGAAATACAGAGCATAACAGATTTACGAATTTACCCTAATCCAGCTAACGAAGAAATTAGCCTAATTTTTACCCCACAATCGGCAGCTGCGTATACTATTTTAATTACCAATTCGCTTGGTCAAAGCGTATTCACCAAAAAGTATTCGGCTAAACCCTTTGAGCAAATTTCCGCAACAATCCCTACTCAACATTTGCCAATGGGCATATACTTTGTATCTGTAAAAAACGCAAATGAACATTCAACTGCAAAGCTAATTGTACATTAATCCATCTCATTTAAATATCATAAAATGAAGACCATATCAACTTTAGCAATACTAATCTTTTCTGTTATTTTTGCTGCTAACGCGCAGCAATCGAAAACACTACCCAGTGTTTCCATTAAAACCCTCGACGGAAAAACGGTATCAACATCAACTCTCGATAACGATGGTAAACCCATTATACTATCGTTCTGGGCATCGTGGTGCCGCCCATGCATTAAGGAACTTTCGGCTATTGCCGATTTATATGAAGACTGGCAAGACGAAACAGGCGTCAAGCTTATTGCCATATCAATTGACGATGCGCGTACCCTAAATAACGTTCGCCCAATGGTTAACGCTCGTGGTTGGGAATACGAGTTTTACCTCGATGCAAACAGCGACCTACGCCGTGCAATGGGAGTTACAAACGTTCCCCACACATTTATCCTTAACGGAAAAAAAGAGGTAGTTTTTCAGCACACTAACTACACCGAAGGATCGGAATACAAGCTTTTTGAAGAAATCAAATCGCTAGTTAAGTAGTCAAATTTCTTACTAACCCAAACGTAAAATTGCAATGGTATTTATTAGCAAGGGATTACCTAAACTTTTAGGTTTAATCCTCGTTTTTACACTTTTCGGCTATGGGAATGTTCATGGTCAAGATTTTATTGATAACGCTACCATACAGGGAAATTTCTACAGTGAAGCCAACTACTACCTCAACGACACGCTAATAGGCACCGAAGAGGTTCCCGAATATGTTAGGGCCAATATCTACGGAAATATTTTTTACCGCTACAAAGGGTTTAACGCTGGAATAAGGTACGAGGCATATATGCCTCCACTTGTTGGGTTCGACAGTAAATATGAGGGTCAAGGCATTGCCCACCTTTTTTTAAATTATTCCGATAGCTTATACGAAATTACTGTTGGTAACTTTTATGAGCAATTTGGCAGTGGAATAATTCTTAGAGCATACGAAGATAAAAACCTAGGCATTGATAATGCCTTCAATGGGTTTAAGCTCGTTTTTCGTCCGGCCAAAGGGCTAACTATAAAAGGGCTTATTGGTAAACAACGATACTTTTGGGACTATAGCCCAGGTGTTACAAGAGGTTTTGATGCCGAATGGAATGTTCTTCAAACGCTTGCACCCCAGTCGTTAACCACATTTATTATAGGCGGTAGCGCTGTAAGCCGCTATCAAAGCGATAAGAACCCTTTATATAATCTGCCTGAAAATGTTGCTGCATTTGCTGGAAGAGCCTCGCTTTACACAGGAGGAGTTTTCCTTTCGGGCGAGTATGCATGGAAGGTAAACGATCCAAGCGCATCGAACAGCATGATATACAAACCGGGCCAGGCACTTTTCATTTCGGGATCATATTCAACCAAAGGATTAGGCATTCTGCTGTCGGGAAAATACATTGATAACATGGATTTCCGATCGAGTCGCGATGCAGTTTCAAACGATCTTACGCTAAGCTATCTTCCACCTACAACTCGCCAACATACATACAGTTTGCCCGGCATGTACCCGTATGCAACACAACCCACAGGCGAAGTAGGTGCAATGGCTGAGATAAACTATCTAATTCCTCGCAAATCGTTAATTGGCGGGAAATACGGCACCAATATTACCCTTAGCGCATCCATTGCAAATGCAATTGATAAGCAACAGCTACACGATACGCTAGCTATTGGCACATCGGGTACCAAAGGTTATTCGGCAAAGCTAGGCTCAATAGGTGATGAGAAATTCTATCACGACCTATCCCTTGAGGTTAACCGTAAAATATCGAGTAAGCTAAAGGTAATTGCAGGTATGGCCCATCAGTACTACAACATTGCTGTAATCGAAGGGCATCCGGGTGAAGAGGCCGTGAAGGCATTTGTTGCCTATGCCGATGTTTCATATAGGATTGGTAGAGCACAGAATATCCGAGTTGAAGCGCAACATTTAAGTACAAAGCAAGATAAGGGCAACTGGGCAATGCTTTTGGCTGAGTACACTTTTGCCCCAAAATGGTCGTTCTCAGTAACCGATCAGTACAACTACGGTAATATCGATAGCGACAGGCAAATCCACTACTACTCTTTAAATCTAGGTTACAACCAAGGACCTCATCGTTTGGCAATTAGCTTTGGCAAGCAACGCGAAGGGGTAATTTGCGTTGGAGGTATATGCCGAAGAGTTCCAGCCGCATTCGCAGGTGGATTAACCTTTTCAACCACATTTTAGCACATTTCAATTTCACCAAAAGAAATACAGATGAAACCATTTTACGCAACAGTACTTCTTCTTTTATTTACGTTCGCTGCTTGCGACATAATTGAAGAACCCTACCTACAAGAACCCACGAACGGTGGCAATACGGAAGAAACAGTAAAAAAGGTTCTACTTGAAGAATTTACAGGTCATCAGTGTCCTAACTGCCCAGAAGGAGCAAACACAGCCAATCAGCTTCACGACCTATACGGAGACAGGTTTATTACCATTGCCTACCATGCTGGCTTTTTTGCTCGAATCAGTACCGAATTTCCAACCGATTACCGAACTAGCGAAGGAAATGCACTGAACACCGAATATGGCATTTCATCGTACCCAGCAGGTATGGTTAACAGAACAATATGTAACGGTAACCTAGTACTTAACAACTCTGCTTGGCCTACGGCCACTGCCGAGCTAATGGACGATGAACCTGAGCTAAAGATATCCCTCACGCATAGCTACAATGCGTCAAACCGAAATTTATCGGTATCTGCTACGATCGAAGCATTGTGTGAGCTCAGTCCGCTAAAAGTATGCATATTCATTACCGAAGATAAACTAATATCGCCCCAAATTACTCCCGAGGGAGTTGTTGATGATTATGAGCACAACCATGTTTTTCGCACCTCGCTTAATGGAACATGGGGCAATACGGTTTTTACCGATGGTGCAAGCCTAGGACAAGAAGAAATTCTGCCCCTACAAACTACAATTGATGCTAGCTGGAATACCAGTAACCTCAATATTGTATGCTTTGCCTACGATGAAATTACTGGCGAAGTGCTGCAAGCCGAGCAGGTTGCGCTATAGCTCCTTGTCTATTTTGGCAATGGTAAAAGGTGCAACTAAAACCTTTCCAAGTAGGATGGCAATTGCTAGAATGTAAATCCACAAACGAGTTCTATTCGATTGCTGTGCCGAAATTGATTTAGACAGAATATCCCCCTCAAAATACTTTGATTCGGGGATATTTCTGTAATGCCACTTGCTAATTATTGTACCCTCTTTAAGCACTACTATACCAGGATTCGATCGTACAACAGTTTTAAGCATAATCTCATCGGCTAGTAAGAAGGGGAAAGCCACTCCAGTTCGACTTACAAAATCGTCAATCTGGTCGGGTGGCGAAGCGGTTACGCATGCAAAACCAATTCCCTGCTCTTTTGCCTTAAAGTAAAGTTCGTTGAGCTTAGCAAACGATTCTTTTTCTGCTTTATCGAGCCTATGAGACACAACAAGAATATAGTAACCCTTGTAGTTTAGTATGCTGTCGGTTAGGGTCCACCCATCAAAACTGGTTAGGGTAAAATCTGTTATGGGTGGTGTATAGCCCTTTTTAACTAAAATCGATTGGCTATCAACAAACTTCCAGGTTGTATCCTGCCAAGGAAAATTATCCTGCGTAAATTCCTTCACAATCCCATCCTTCTCGTAGTATAAAATTGTACTATACTCATCAACAGGAGCACCCTCGGGAAACGACATGGCCTCCTGAATGTTAGTGCCAATGCTATAAGGTCTAAAATCAATTAGAGGTAGATTAAGGTATCCGTGAATAGAAGGAATAAAAGAAATAACTAGAAGTGCAAGGGCAATAATATGTGAATAAACAGAAGGAAAAACAGGGTTTATTCTCTTTCTATACTTTAAAAGGAAGATGGACGCTGCAAAAAGCGGCAAGTTTTTGAAAAAAGTTTCCCAGTTTGTTAGGATTATTGCATCGCCAAAGCAACCGCAGTCCGACACCGGATTGTAAATGGCAAGCACAAGCGTTAATGGTGTAAAGGCAGCCATAAAAAGGAAAGTGCCCCAAATTGCAAGCGTATCTTTAACCTTAAATAAAAGCAGCAAACCAATTAGCAGTTCGGCTGCACACAGAATAAAGGATAAGGGTAGGGCAAATGGTTCGAGAAAATTCAGCCCAAATGCCATAAAATAATCGCCAAACTTATATGCCGAGCCAAGCGGATCGACACCCTTTACAAAACCTGAGAAGATGAATGTGAAAGCAAGAATATAGCGCGAAATCCAAATAAAGAAACGAATCATAGCAAAAATGTATTTATAAGCCTAAATGCTGTTTGAGAACAATTTTAATTCTTTGAAAAATTTCTTCGGGTTGAGCCATTTCACCATTCTCTTTGGCACATGAAATTACTTTAAAATTTGTATCCAATTCCTCTTGCCTAAGGTAAACCCTTCTAACCCGCTCCTGAAACGACAAATCCTCTTCATGAATATCCGTATTTCCCTTAAGGTATTCCCTATCGCTACCCGACCTACTATTAGTTAGCCTCGAAACCGTAAAATCGAATGGTACGTCTAAAAAGATGCTGAGATCGGGTTTAGGAATTTTGAAGTAATCATACTCTAACCTATAAATCCAGTCGCGCAGGGTATCCTGTTGATCAAGACCATTGAGCTTTGCGCACTGAAAGGCAATATTTGAGTAAACGTACCTATCGAGCAGTATTGTTTTCCCACTCGCTAACCAGCTTCGGAGCAAATCCGATGCATCCCTCCTATCGCCTGCATAAAGCAAAGCAACCACATACGGATCGACCTCATTTAAAGCACCTAGCTCTCCTCGCAAGAAACGCGATACAAGCTCGCCAAAAAAGGGCGAGTCTGTCCTTGGAAAATGCATTGTTTCACAGCTAATCCCATTCTGATTTAAGTAGTTACTCACATATTTTAGCTGCGTAGATTTTCCGGCTCCATCAAGACCTTCGATAACAATAAAACTCATAATTTATATGATAACATTAAAAGGATTCAAATTTAGGCATTTTCAAATTAATGATACAATTGGTTTTAGCTAAGAATGCTTAATATTTTAGGTTATGATGATTGCACCTAAAATGAAAGATGTTCGCAAAATGTTTTGTAATTTAGCATCGCTTTGCTAAACATAGCCAATTTACAATGGATAATAATAGTTCGTTTATAAAATCTAAGAATAGTCTTACCTGTAATGGAAAGATTATTAACCTTTCCAAGCCTTTGGTAATGGGCATTATTAATATTACCCCCGATTCATTCTATGCCAAAAGCCAGTTTATGCTTAATCGTCGCATAGCATCTCGGGCTAAAGAAATTCTGGTACAAGGAGGTTCAATAATTGATATTGGCGCTTGCTCTACCCGTCCGGGAGCAAAAATGGTTAGCGAAAAGGAGGAAATATATCGGTTATCTAAAGGGTTATCCGTAATCAGAAAAAAATTCCCCGATGCCATAATCTCTGTCGATACCTTTAGGGCAAACGTTGCTAAGCATGTGGTTAACCATTACAATGCCAACATAATAAACGATATTTCGGCTGGTGAAATGGACGAAAAAATGATAGAAACTGTTGCTTCACTTTCTGTTCCGTACATTGCTATGCATATGCAAGGTACGCCTCAGGATATGCAGCAAAACCCCAGATACGAAAATGTTGTTAAAGATTTGGTTACCTTTTTTGCCAATAAGGTTGAAAAGTTTTACAAAGCAGGGATAAAAGATGTTGTTATTGATCCGGGTTTTGGATTTGGGAAAACCCTTGAGCACAACTATACGCTACTTCAAAACCTCGATGCGTTTAAGGTATTTGGCTTGCCTATACTTGTTGGACTATCCAGAAAATCGATGATATACAAAGCCCTAAGCATAAACCCTGAGCAAGCACTAAACGGAACGAGCGTGCTTAACACAATAGCTCTGGAAAAAGGGGCCAATATACTTCGCGTTCACGATGTACAAGAAGCAGTTGACGCAATTACCCTTACCTCGTTAACCACTAACCAACCAAAGGGTTTTATGTAAAAACCTAAGCTATATGGATACCTCATTTGTTACCCTATTTATTAGCATTCGTTTATTAGATGTAATTGACATACTTCTGGTAGCCTTACTTTTATACCAAATCTACATGCTAATTAGAGGAACGGTTGCAATAAATATTTTTGTAGGTATCTTCTTTTTATACATCTTTTGGCTCATTGTTCGTGCGCTTAACATGGAGCTGCTAAGTAGTATTCTCGGACAAATTATTGGGGTTGGCGTTATTGCCCTCATCATTGTTTTTCAGCAAGAGATCAGGCGATTCCTTCTGCTAATCGGCTCTCGATACCTTACAAAAAACACGTTTAGCCTCGAAAAATTTTTGTTCATTAAATCAAATAAGTTTGAGAGTAATGTAAACATTGAAGCTATTGTTAGAGCCAGCCGCAATATGGCCGAGGCCAAAGTGGGAGCGCTAATGGTAATTGCCCAAAAATCGAATTTACAGCTATATGCTGAAACTGGCGATATTATAAATGCAGAAACCTCAAGCCGGCTAATTGAGAGTATTTTCTTCAAAAACAACCCTCTGCACGACGGCGCTATGATTATTAACGACAACCTGATACACGCCGTTAGGTGTATTCTGCCGCTAACCGATAAAACCGATTTACCTGCATCGTACGGATTAAGGCACAGGGCTGCCCTTGGAATTAGCGATACTACAGATGCTCTTGTAATCATCATATCTGAAGAAACAGGAAATATTTCATTTGTTAAGCAAGGCCTAATTGACGAAGACATAAGCACCCAAAAGCTTAGAGAACTACTTGAAGATAACTTGATTTCACAACCATAGCTTGTTCCAATAAAATTCGTAAAATATCCTCCAGACCTCAATCCTTGGCATATATTTTGACTATTGCCACCAAATTTTTTAAACCTAACCAGTTTTCGCATGAAACGTTTTGCCACTTATCTTCTTATTGCCTCATTCTCTATACCATCATTTGCTGAGGTTGTAACCCAAACAGTTAGAGGAAAAGTAATGGATAAGCAAACCCAAGTCACGCTTCCCGGAGCCAACATAATTTTAACACATACAGAACCAAACAGGGGCACTTCGGCTGATGATAATGGTTACTTCCGTTTTGAGAATGTTGAGGTAGGACGAATAAGCCTAAAGGTAACATACATGGGATATCATGATCTAGTTTTGAGCAACATAAACCTCCAAGCAGGTAAAGAGCTTGTGCTCAATATCTACATGGATGAAATGGTAATAAACGTTGACGAGGTTGTTGTAACCCATACAGTGGATAAAACCAAATCGGTAAACCCAATGGCTAGCGTTAGCGCTCGCGCATTTTCGGTTGAAGAAACCGAAAGGTATGCAGGTAGCCGCAACGACCCAGCGCGTATGGCAGCCAACTTTGCAGGTGTTGTTGGGGTTGACGATTCACGAAATGACATTATAATTCGCGGAAACTCCCCAATGGGCTTGCTTTGGCGACTAGAGGGAGTTGATGTACCAAGTCCAAACCACTGGGGAATGAGCGGTTCAACGGGTGGGCCGGTGAGCATGCTCAACAATACGTTGCTCGAGAATTCCGACTTTATTACAGGAGCATTCCCCGCCGAATACGGAAACGCCCTCTCGGGCGTATTCGACCTACGAATGCGAAACGGTAATAACGAACAGTATGAATTTTTAGGGCAAATTGGTTTTAATGGCTTCGAAATTGGAGCCGAAGGACCAATTAACAAATCGAAAGGTTCCTCATTCCTCATAAACTACCGATACTCAACAATGGCCGTGTTTGATAAGCTGGGTATGGATTTTGGCACAATGGGCGTTCCTAAATATCAAGATTTATCGTTTAAAGTTAATATGCCCAATACCAAATTGGGTCATATCTCAATTTTCGGTTTAGGCGGATTAAGCTACATTGAAATTTGGGATAGCCGAAAGGATACCACAAAGGAGCAGCTTAACTACTACGGTGGCGAAGGGTTTGATATTACATCGGGCACAAACATGGGGGTCACAGGAATAACATCGCACTACACAATTAGCAACAACACATACCTTAAGACAACCATTGCAGCCATGGCGCAAAAATCGCTCAACTACATGGATACTTTGAGTGAAGACCTTTCAAAATTCAGGTTCTACGAATCGGATTTTACTGACAACCGGATATCTGCCTCAACAACCATAAACCATAGGTTTAATCCGAAACATACAGTAAAAGCGGGTATTTCAGCAAAACTGCTAATGAGCGATTTTTACGACAATGTTTGGTACTACCGCTTTAACGAGTATAGAAGCCAAATAGATTTTGAAGGTTCAACATGGCTGGTTCAGCCATTCGTTCAATGGCAATTTCGTCCATCGGATAGGATTACAGTAAATTCGGGCTTGCATCACAACTACTTCGCTTTTAACAATAGCCACTCGCTCGAACCTCGACTGGGACTTCGATACGGACTCACTCCAAAACATTCAATTAGCCTTGGGTACGGATTGCACAGCCAGCTATCGCCGCTTTTTGTATACTTTCTGCGCGAACCGCTTGACGATGGCTCATACGTTGATACAAATACCGATTTGGGCTTGACCAAAAGTCACCATCTAGTGGCTGGTTACGACTATCGAATAAACAGCTTTACCCGTATTAAGCTTGAGGCCTACTATCAGTTCATATTCGATGCTCCTGTTGATGCCGAGAGCTCAAACTCATTCTCAATGCTAAACAATGGTGCGAGCTTCGAATTTAGCATGCCATCATACTTTATGAAAAATGCAGGAACAGGCGAGAACTATGGCCTTGAGCTAACCCTCGAACGATTCCTAAACAAAGGTATGTACTTTCTGTTTACAGGATCGCTGTTTGAATCGAAGTACACAGGAAGCGACGAAAGAACATACAATACTGCCTTTAACAATAATTACGTGGTGAATGCCTTGTTTGGTAAGGAGTTCCTGCTAGGGAAAAACTCTTCTAGTGCTAAACGATCTCTTGCACTTGATTTCAGAGGAATGTTTGCCGGAGGAAAAAGGACTACACCATGGGTTGCCGAATTTAACGAAGAAACACAGAAATACGAACGGGAATGGGATTACAACAAAGCCTTTAGCATCAAAATGGACGATTTCATTAAGGCTGATCTAAAGGTAACCTATCGAATTAATAAGCGAGGGGTTACGCAAGAGTTTGGTATTGAAATAACCAATTTGCTAAACTACGAAAATATTCAGATGGAGAAATTTAACGAAGTTTCTGGTGAAGCAGAATACGTTTACCAAACCAGCATGATGGCTATACCACAATGGCGAATTATTTTTTAAAGGCACAAAACAGCTCATTTAACCAATTACAAAATGCTAATTTTGCCAAAATGAAAAAGCATTACTTGTAGCCAAATAATTATTTTGAACTTATGCAAAACATAGCAATAATTGGTGCAACCGGATTAGTGGGGAGTAAACTACTTGAGCAAATCGTTACACATAAAAGCAATTCAAAAGTATTTGTTGTGTCCCGCAACCAGCCAGCAAACTTGCCAGATAACGTAGAGCACATAGCCCTAAATCAAGGAGACTATTCTTTTTCGGACGAAATTAGTACAGCTTTCTGCTGTCTTGGAACAACTATGAAAAAGGCTGGTTCGAAAGAAGCGTTTCGAAAGGTTGATTTTGACATGGTAACCGAATTTGCCCTAAAGGCAAAAAAGTACGGGGTTAAAAGTTTTGCGGTTGTTAGCTCTATTGGGGCAAATGCTAAATCGAGAAATTTCTACCTTCGAACTAAAGGAGAAGTTGAAGATGAACTCAAAAAAGTTGGCTTTGAGAGGCTAATCATTGTCCGCCCCTCACTCCTACTTGGTAAGCGAAACGAAAAACGATTTGGCGAAGATATTGGTAAGGTTTTATACAAAGTACTCAGCTTTCTATTTATTGGCCCCCTAAAGAAATACAAAGGCATAAATGCTGAGGATGTAGCAAAAGCCATGCTGGTCCTATCTGAGCAAGGCAAAGGAACTGTTATTGCCGAGTCAAATGCCCTGCAGCTATTTAGTAACGAATACCAATCGTAAATAACAATAACCAGAAGCATAGCAATCCTGCACCCGTTATGCATTGCAAAACGAGACAGGCAACCAATCAACCAATCAACATGAATCAAAGCGAACTATTCCAATCTTTAGTAAAAAATCGCCAAAGCGATAGGGGTTACACAAGCCAACCAATTGAAAAAGATAAGCTAGAGCGAATTCTCGAAGCAGCTCGTATTGCACCTTCGGCTTGCAATGCACAACCATGGAAATTTATTGTGGTTAATGATCAGGATATTAAAAACAAGCTAGCCGACACTACATCGAGTAAGATACTTGGGATGAACCATTTTACCAAGCAAGCACCTATTCACATTGTGATAGTTATGGAAGGGGCTAATTTTACCTCCAACTTTGGCAGCATGGTAAAACGCAAGCATTTCCCCCTAATCGATATTGGCATTGCTGCCGAGCACATTTGCCTTGCGGCAACTGCCGAGGGGCTTGGCTCGTGCATGATTGGCTGGTTTGATGAAACTGCCGTGAAGAAGCTTTTGAAAATCCCCAAAAGCAAACGACCCATTCTCATTATTACTTTAGGTTACCCCGAAAAACCAGAGCCAAGGGAAAAAAGAAGAAAGAGTATTGAAGCTGTTGTTACCTATAATAGTTACGAATAAGGTTAACAACTATGTTTAGCTAATTATAAAGATTTTCATCGGTATTGGAAATAACCCTTTTAGTTAAAAAAACCATTTTACCTGGGTTAAGCCCAGCAGTAAACGAATACTTTTTATAACCGTACTTGTCGAAGCAAACAACCTCTCCGGTGTTTACAAATCCCTTTGCATCGGAGATAAAAACATCGCCGTTTTCCCTATCAACAGCAATACCATAGGCTGTGGTTATGGTGGTTCCATCGGCAATAAAACTGGTGCTTAAAACAGCTTCATTTTTCACGTCAATAAGCATAATATGCGAGCCTGATCCTGTAGTATAATCGTAATAGTAAACATACGCAGTATCGCCTTCTACTGATAAGCTTAACGCCTCGATATTTGGAAAGGTATGTTTTACCTCATCGGTGTTGCTATCAATAACCATTAGGCTCGATTTAACATCACCATAATTACCCCTTGAAACAACGTACAGATCTCCATATTTATCAGGTACAATTGTGTATGGATTCATACCAACATCAATTCTTTTAACCTCGGTCATTGTTGCTATATCAATTACAGAAACCGTGTTACCATAGTTTGGTGCATCTAAACCTCCCGAGTTGGATACGTAAACCTTATTGTTCGATACGGCAATACCATCGGGATTTCGTCCCACTTCAATTAGCTGTTCAATTTCGAGTGAAGCAGTATCGATAACTGCAACTGTACCATCAAAAGAGCAAACAAATGCCTTCGACCTGTGAAAAGCTATACTGCGAGGTTGCCGAGGCTTATCACCATTGAAAAACGGGATTTGCTTAATGCTTTTCCCTGTGAAAGGATTTACCACTTCAACCTGACTCGAAACGTTTATAACAATGTACATTTTCGAGCCGTAAATGGCTATGTCGTTCCCCGTATCGCCGAGAGGACGTCCATTTTCTTGCTCAAAAAAATCGGTAACCGATTCTCCACCAGCATAGCTATACCAAGTTAGGGTTGAATTATTCAAATTGAATAATCCTTCGTTAAGCACATACAAACCCATTGTTGTTAACGAAGTATCAATGTTTGCTAAAGGTTTGGTGTTCGGCTCTATTGGCTCCTTTACACACGATGAAGCAAATAACAAAAGCAAAACAAAACAAAAAAATAAGTTTTTCATTACACTAATACGTTAATGATACAGTTATGCTAAAGCCTCTACCAGGCATGGGAAAACTTTTAATTACCTCGTATTGCTCATTAAAAAGGTTAGATATTTCTCCTTTTACCCCTAGCCTATGGCGATTAAACTCTTTATTGTACAGCAGTGTTAAGTCGCTAACCCACCACGATGGCACCAAATTATCCGTAATATTCTCTCCCAAAGCATAACGAAAACCATTGAAAAGTAAGCTATAACCAATGGATATGTTTTTATACGAAATGGTTGATTTTGTAGCAAAAGTTTCAACAGGAACGTAGGGTATTTGATGCTTATAGGTTGGTGAGTTAATATCTGTCACATCTAAAGCCCTTTGATAGGTGTAGTTTGATGATGCGCTGAATATAAATTTGCCCCACAGGGGTAACGTTGCTATCTCCGCTTTAAGTTCAAAACCACGAATATCAACCACTCCTAAATTTCGCATCGACCAAACAAAGAGGTTCTTTGTGGGAACAGCAACAATTTTATCGGTTACCTTATTGTAAAACACATCTGTGCTTAACGATGCATAGCTAACAATTCCAAATCCACCGTAAGCTCTTAGCCCAAGATTGTACTGCTTTGCCTTTTCGGGCGTTAAGCTATTATTGCCCGACAATGTGTAATACAAATCGTTAAAGGTTGGCAGTCTGTATATATCCTTGTACAAAAAGCTAACTCTTAGTTTTCCACTTCTTATTAGCTTATAGCCAATGGAAAATGTTGGTGTTAGCCTAGTTCGAGTTGGTGCAGAACTACCATTTACGGTTTTTTCAGCTACATATGTTGCTAGTATATTCCCATTCAATTCAAGGCGCTTTTGCTTGTATTGCAAAGCAATAGCTGTTAGCGATGAGTATCGTGTTGGCATTGCATAGCCATCCGAATTGGTCCTTAAGGTGTTAATAAAAAAATCGGCAGCAATTGATGCGCTTAACGAATCGGTTATGCTGTAGCGAACAACCTGCGAAGCGTAATATTCTTGCTGACTGTATCTGTTATCTAACTTACCTTGGGCATTAAGGTAATCCGGATCTAAGTATCGAAGTTTACTCTGCGAATACTTTACTCTACTATCAATACTAAATTTATCATTTAGCATATTATTATAGTGTAAACTCGAAATCAAATCGTTATTCCATAGCCTTTGTGCAGCATAGGGATTGTAATAAACAATTGCTCCGGGCAAACCTCGCTCCGAGCTATAGTACATAAGCTTAAACAATAGCTTTTGCTCAGATGAAAAACTATATGAATAGGATGAGTTTAGGTTTAGGGTTTCAACATCGGTATTCACCCTTCGCACTGTCGTATCAATTTGGGTACCGTACCGTAAACTATAAGGATAATGCCCATGTGCTGTGGTATATGATGCTGATACACTGGCATAACTTTTTTGGCTAATTAGCTTATCAATTGATAAGCTAGGCTGAACTAATCCGAACGAACCCAATTTTACGCCAGTCTTTAGCCTTAATGTTTTTACCGAAAAATCGGGTTGTAATGAATTTAAGCTAATAACGCTTGCCGATGCATAGTAGCGAGCAGGTTGAGCTAAATTGTTTGCCTGTCCCACAAAAAGCGAAATATTGGAAATGTTATCAGTGGAAACCTTTCCTAAATCAACCTGACCAGTTGCTGCATCGGTAAGCTGAATACCATCGATAAATACGCCGGTATGATTTGCTCCCAAACTCCTTACCATAACTGTTTTTAGCCCTCCTATTCCGCCATAGTCTTTAAGCGTAATACCTGAGAATGCACTAATGGCTTCAGCAACCGAATTGCCTTTTGCTAAATCGAGTTCATCTCTCGAAATGCTTTGCAAAGGAGTTAGCGATCGGTCTTTTTGCCGGGGTCGAATACTTGTTACCACAACCTCTTTAAGGGCAATCGTATCCTTATCGAGGGTTTGTGAAATACCTTCGAAGAAGAGCAGTACTAGAAATAATATGCTAAAACACTTTTGCATAGTTGAATAAGTGTGCCAGAAAAAAGCTGGCACACATTAATCTTATCATCTATTTCTTCAAAACTCTAATTGAATACACTTTTTGCTTTGTAGCAAGCCTAACAATATACATCCCATTGCTAAAATGCTGAGTTGGCAAGGTAACTATGCTGCTACTCGCCTTAACTTCGTACACCTTACGCCCAAACAAATCATAAACTTCAACATAATCTCCCGCTTCGCATTCAACTGTAAGATAGGTATTGAAAGGATTTGGATAAGCCTTAACACCTCTTACAAATGAGTTTGGAACTGAGGTGCTATTGTCAACAACCTTAACCGTAAATGTGTCGGTAAGTATTTGCTCATTGAGCTGAGCCTGAATTACCAGCTCTGCCTCTCCAACTGCATCCTCAGCAAAAGCTAATGTTAAAACAGCCCCATTAAGGCTAGCATTTACAACTGAAGCATTACTATTTGATGTTATTGTAAGCTGAAGATCGGTCGCATTATTTGCTATAAACACATTTGATAAATCAAGCGCCAAGGGCACAGAATTGCTTTCAACCTCAATATCAGCAATAGGGTTAGCAAGCGTTAGGGTATTTTCAGCGCTTGAAGGCAATAGCATTAAATTATCGATACAGAAATAGGCTGGTGTATTCATCCCGTAATTCCCGTTATCCGACGATTCCAACGAGAATCGTAAACGGCTAACTTCGCCCAATGCCAGCAGGTCAACCCATTGCCAACTATCAACAATGTAGTCTGCTGAACTATCGACAAAACGGTAATCGGCCAAGAAGAACTCTATGGAATCGGTTTGAGATTCATCAGCTCTCTCGCCCCAAATAATAAGCTTAAAGTAATCGGGATCGTCGCCACTATCGCCACCAAATTTTTTAGCCACATAATCGCCGTTCAGCATCGATAGGTAGGCGTAAGTTGAATTAGTAACATACAAACCGCTAACAACCGTTGGAATTTCGAACTCCGCTTCGGTAAAAAGCATATCATAAGTACCGCTTGCCCAATCGTTGGGGATAAAGGCCACGCCGTAGCTAGTTCCATCATCAGCTGGAGCATCGATGCCACCTGCAGCAAAAGCGCTATACTGATTTGTGTATCCAGCTGTTGTATTATCGCGCATGTTTGAATAGGCAAAACCGCTCCATGTACCATATGTTTCATCGTAGCTATTCTTGTAGAAAACGGTATTGCATATAAACCCTCCTGTATTATCGCTGCCGTTCCAGTAGGAGTCCTCATCCAAAGGTAAATCGTCGAAATTTGAAATGGTTAGCTCGTTACCCATGTTAAGAATTGCAACAGCATCTAAATCGAAACCACATGAGCTAAACGGAGTTGACCAAGGATCGTTTACCATGTTCCCTTGCGAATCGAAAGTGGCATAGTCCTCGCTAATACTACCAACCGCATCAATAACCCTAACAAACCGAATGTTGTTTAAATCGATGCCTGTGCTATCCGACAGGTCATCTAAATCGAAGGGAGTTCCAAAACCTTGTCGGTATTTTCCTGCAAGGTTATGAATATTGGTTGGTTCTATTGTTCCAAACCCACCAACCTGAGTTTCGGTTTGCGTAAGCGATACAGCGGGGAAACGAACAAATCGGTTACCATCGGAGCTAACCTCAACAAAGGCAAGCTCAAGATACGTATCGCTGAAGCTATTCTCGAAAATTGCAAAATCGGGGCCTATGCTATTAACAATTATTCTGTTAAACGTTAGCGTTGCCACTCCACCATCGCCAAGGCTAACAGCATTATACGAGTCGCCTTCGGCTTCACCTAAGGCTAGTGCTGGATAACCAAATGTGGCCAAATTACTACCATCGTAGTAAAAGGTTGTGTCGGCAATGTTAACCCAACCCCTTGCTATTTCAATACCTGTAGCCCAGGTCTTAATTATTGACGAATCTTTGTGAATTGCTGTTGAACCAGTTTGGCCAGCAGCAGGCGCATATGGGCCTTGCCCAAAACTAGTAACGCTTATTGCAATGGCTAAAAAAGTATGTACAAGTTTTTTCATGATAATCAGTTTGAAGTGAAAAAATGAATTGTTAGGAAAAAAATTTTGCAATAAGCAATTATCCATCAAACTGAAAATGAAGAAGAGCTACAATACAATTGTTGCATTGTAAAATCTTACCAAAACGAAGTTCACCATTCATTATGCTATAGGTTTAGGTTAACAAATGGTAACTTGCGGGAGGATGTTGGAAAAGAAAAACTACAGAAAGGTGTAATTAATCTATCTAACGCTTTTCGCCCGAAAGCTACGATAACTATTTTCGGCAGGTCTTCTGACTTTCCCGATTTTCAACACCTTCCCGCATATTTGAGTTTTTAGCAGTGGCTTTTGTTGAAAATGCAATACCAACCTTAATTGGCATCGGGATTACAGCTACGGGGATAGTTCCTGATTTGCACAGGATTCCCTTTTAATCGTTTAAGAACCGAATATGAATACAAAGGAAATGAGAATTTTTGAGATGATGAAATAATAGCCTATTGTTTATTAACATCTCAGTACAGCTTTTCAACACTAGCCTTAAATAGAAGTGTTAAATTCCAGACAAAATTTAGCAATTGCAAACAAACCTTCCATAAATTCAATTGTTTGTTAAACAAAATAGAATGAATTTCCATACTTTTAAGAGATAAAATTGTAGTTATGGAACGCGAAGTATACACCACAAAGCGCAAAGCGCTAATGCTTAACCTCGACGAAACGAAATACGGCACCATTGCCGAAATTGGAGGCGGACAAGAGGTTGCTCGTTCATTTTTCCAAGCAGGTGGGGCTTCGGGAACCATAGCAAAAACTATTTCGGCCTACGACAAAACCTTTAGCGACCATCTGTACAACCAAGGCGAAAGTGGCCGTTACGTTAGCCTTAACAGGCTAGAGCAAATGCTTAATGCCGAGTTTAAGGAATTGCAATCGGTACTTGGCGAAAAGCGCGACCCGAGAGTGAAATTTTTCTCATTCGCCAATACGGTTGAGACACTTAACTACCAAAAAAACAACCAAGGGCATGGTTGGCTGGGCGTTAAGTTTGAGCACTCAAAACTTGGTGAGCCAAACGAGGTGGTAATCCATGTTCGATTACACGAAAACGATGCGCTTCTCCAGCAGTATACTTTGGGTACGCTGGGAGTAAACCTAATTTTTGCCTGTTTTTACTATCACGATAGGCCAAACGTATTTCTACAATCGTTGCTCGATAACCTTGATACCGATAGGGTGGAAATAACCATGGCCAGAATGACTGGGCCTGACCTGTGCTACGTTGACAACCGACTGCTTTGCGTTCAGCTGGTTAAGAATGGAATGACACCCGCTGTAATGTTCGATAGGTATGGCAACGTGCATCAACCCGCCGATTTTCTTTACAAGAAAAATGCTTTGGTTCTCCGTGGCCGATTTCGCCCAATTACCTATGTGGGTTTCGATATTCTAAAAACCTCGTATGCACTTTTTAAAGAGGATAAGAATTTCACACCGCATAATACGCTGCAAATTTGTGAGATAACGCTAAATAATCTTCTGGAAGAAGGTGAGATTAACGAGCGCGATTTTTTGGACAGGGTTGATTTGCTCAATGGAATGGGGCAAAATGTACTCGTTTCAAGCTTCCGGGAATTTTACAAACTTGTCGATTATTTCTCGCGATTTAAAATACTAAATCTTAGAATAATTCTTGGCGTTCCAACTTTTAAAAAAGTGCTGGAGAAAAAGTACTATGCCAATCTTAAGGGTGGAATACTGGAGGCAATGGGCCGAATGTTCCCCGACAATACCCGCTTTTACATCTACCCCGCCCTCGATAGGGCTACAGGCAAAATTCTGCTAGTTGATGATGTGGATATGGAACCTGATGTAAAACACATTTTCAGCTACTTGGTTGATAACCGTAAAATACGAAACCTGCGACAAGCAAAAAGCAAATGGCTACACATTAGGCCTGATGAAGTGCTTAGGCTAATTAACCAAGACGATAGCAAATGGGAAACCATGGTGCCCAAATACGTATCGAAAAGGATAAAATCGAAAAGAATTTTTGGATATAAAAATGATAATGCAAAGGGAAGCAACCCTACCTCGAATTGCTAGTAAACAGCCTACCTTATTGAAAAACCTGTAAATCCCTGAAAAGGGATACTATTAACCTTCATATCATCAACACGCGAACTAGGTGGCCCCATTTGGCAGTGGGCAACAAAAACCTCAATAATATGATCATCGGCTTCGGCCTCTATATATACGTTACCGTTGGGTAAATTCTTCACAAAACCCATCACGTTTAGCTCAGCGGCAAGTCTGTATACAAAATACCTAAACCCTACTTGCTGAACTCGTCCTTTAAGGGTAATGCTCACTGCTTTAGCTTTCATAAACACGTATTTGTACAAAGATAAAAAAAACAGCAGCCAATTTTCAAGTGAAATTTTTGCAAACTATTTATCAAAATACAATAAACGGGTATATTTGTACCTTAACTTAAAATAAATACAATGGATTTTGTTCTGGTTGCTGTTGCATCAATACTTATTATTCTTGGCATACTTGGTTGTATACTACCCGTAATTCCTGGACCTCCTTTAAGCTTTTTTGGAATTCTTATTCTTCACTATACCCGCTGGGGAAACGTTGAGGGGAATTTGCTTTTATGGCTTGGCATTGCGGCTGCAATTGCAACTATACTTGATTATATTCTGCCCGTTTGGGCTACTAAAAAATTTGGAGGAACAAAACGAGGGGTCTGGGGAGCAACAATTGGATTAGTTATTGGACTTTTCTTATTCCCTCCTATTGGAATTATCATTGGGCCCTTCCTTGGTGCCTTTTTAGGCGAAATTTCATCAAAACAAAAACAGGATAAAGCGTTACGATCGGCTTTAGGTTCGTTTATTGGATTTCTGTTAGGTACCGGTTTAAAGTTTGCAGTTTCGGGTGTAACAACCTACTATTTTATAATGGAACTAGCCGTAAGGTAATAAAACAGAAAACCTGCATCACACTGAAGCAGGTAAACGATGCAAAAAAGATTTTAGCAATAAATAAGAGATTATTTTTGCTCGGTACTTTCTTTACGGTGAGCAGAATTAACCTTTACATTACGCCCCTTTACCTCTGTTTCGTTCAAGGCTTTAATTGCATTTTGGGCTTCGTCGTCGTTTTCCATTTCAACAAAGGCGTAACCTTTTGACCTGCCGGTTTGTTTATCGGTAATTATTTTAACGCTTAACACATTGCCGTAAGGCAAAAAAACTTCCTTAATCTCCTCTGGGGTCATGCTGTAAGAGATATTTCCAATATAAACATTCATGATAATTGTAAGTTATTGTTTGACTTACATAAAATTAAAGCATTTTTTTTGGATATTCATAAAAAAAGGCAGCTTTTTTAGCTGCCTTTACTTTGGTAGAGAAAAATATTATTGGCCAAGTGTTGCAACCATAACCGCTTTAATGGTATGCATACGGTTTTCGGCTTCGTCAAAAACAATACTTGCATCCGACTCAAACACATCCTCTGTAACCTCCATCGACTCGATTCCGAATTTCTGATAGATGTCCTCTCCTACTACTGTTTTCCGATTGTGGAATGCAGGAAGACAATGCATGAACTTGCAATTAGGATTTCCTGTAAGTTCCATTGCTTTCTTATTAACCTGATAAGGCTTGAGTAGCTTTATTCTATCGGCCCAAACTGACTCAGGTTCACCCATCGATACCCAAACATCGGTATAAAGGAAATCGGCTCCCTTAACACCCTCTTCAACGCTTTCAGTACGAGTAATTTTTGCACCCGTTTCCTTAGCAATTTCAAGACACTGGTTGTAAAGCTCATCCGATGGCCAGCATTCCTTAGGTGCAACTGCACGGAAATCCATTCCCATTTTTGCAGCACCAACCATTAGCGAATTACCCATATTGTTACGTGCATCGCCAAGGTAGGCAAAAGTAACCTGACATAATGGTTTGTTGCTATGCTCGCGCATTGTTAGGAAATCGGCCAAAATTTGAGTTGGATGAAACTCGGTGGTTAAACCATTCCATACCGGAACACCAGCGTGCTGAGCAAGAGTTTCGACAATTTCTTGCGAATATCCGCGATACTCAATACCGTCGTACATACGTCCTAAAACGCGAGCAGTATCTTCCATCGACTCCTTTTTACCCATTTGTGAACCAGCAGGGCCTAAGTATGTAACTTGGGCTCCCTGATCGTATGCTGCAACCTCAAATGCGCAACGAGTTCGTGTTGAATCCTTTTCGAATAGAAGAACAACGTTTTTGCCCTTTAATTTTTGCTGCTCGGTTCCAGCGTACTTTGCCGCTTTTAAATCGGCTGATAGGTCAAGTAAGAAGTTAATCTCCTTTGGAGTAAAATCGAGTAGCTTAACAAAGCTTCTGTTCCTTAGATTGAATGCCATAACGTTAGATTTTTTTATTAGTGTTCAACAATTACTTATCGTATTCAAGTGTAATCTTTGTTCCATAGCTTTTATCCTCGAGCTTAGTAGCCTCGGTTATAACGCTCATATGACCACCCTGCTCAACAAAACTAAGGCAAGCCTTAATTTTGGGAGCCATGTTCCCTTCACCAAACATTCCTTCCTGCAGAAATTTTTCGGTATCGGCCTTATCTAAAAACTCGAGCTTTTGCTCGTTTGGCTTTTTGTAGTTGATAAAAACGTAAGGCACATCAGTTAGAATGTAGAACTCATCGGCACCAATACGAGCCCCCATTAAAGCTGAAGCCGAATCTTTATCAATCACTGCCTCAGAAGGTCGCATATCACCTTTCTCATCCATATAAACAGGAATTCCACCGCCACCCGATGCTATTACAATAATTCCCTGATCGACCATTTGCTTAATAACCTTTTCGTTTACAATGGCTTTAGGTGTTGGCGAGGGTACAACTCTTCTCCATCCGCTTCCTGTATCTTTTATCTCTTCTTTAAAAATCCATCCTTTGTTTTTGGCCAGCTCATCGGCTTGCTCTTTTGTGTATATTTTACCTACTCGTTTGGTTGGATTAGCAAATGCTGTGTCGTCCTTATCAACAAGTACAGGGGTAACAAGGCAGCATACCTCTTTATCGATACCATGCTTACGAAGTACGTTGCGTAGCATCCGTTCAATCATATACCCAATGCCCCCTTGCGAATCGGCAACGCAAATGTCTAAAGGCATTTGAGGTATACCGTACATTTCTTCGCCAGCATCATTCCTCATTAGTATATTGCCAACCTGAGGACCATTTCCGTGGCTAATTACAAGGTTGTAACCTTCTTTAATAAGATAAATAAGGTTTTCGAGGGTATCGGTTGTGTTCTGCTCTTGCTCCTCGATAGTTCCAACCTGATTACCGCGTAAGAGGGCGTTCCCCCCTAGTGCAACAACTGCTAATTTACTCATATTCAAATTTTTATTTGTTTGTCATTTTCTTCGAACAGCAAAACTATAAATTTTTTCATTTTGTAATGTATGTATACTCCATCACACAGGCTATTCCCTTAATAATTAGGCTAATGTTTAATAACATAATTTGTCCAGTTTACACCAAATTCTTACTATAAAAATAACAATATCAAATATTTATGATAGAACTACTTATTTACCATTAAGAAATTTCATCCTAACGATGAGCTATAATGTAAAGTAAATTTGAATTAAAGAGCGAGCATCGTTTTCCCAGCAATATTTTTCTTCAACCCAATGCTTTGCAGAGCCAATTTTAATATCGCCTTTGGCAAGTTGAACAATTTTAGTGGCTAAATCATCCGCATCACCCGATTGAAAAATAACGCCGGAATTAGTTTCATGAATAATTCTCTCGATAGGTGCACAATTACTAGCAATTATGGGTTTGTTAATATACATGTACTGGAAAAGCTTATGGGGAATTGTACTATCGGTATGAGGGGTTTTTAAATGAGGAATAAGTGCAGCATCGGCTTTTGACAGATTTAAGGCCACCTCCTTTAAAGGCAAATAACCAAGAAATTCAATTCTATCGGAAAGGTTTAGCTCATTCATAAGTTGCTCAAGTTGCTGCTTGTAGCTTCCAAATCCAGCGATACGAAAACGCAAATTATCAACCTTATGTTTTGCAATAGCAATTGCACTAATTACAGTTTGTAACCCTCTATGATAATTTATGCCACCTGCATAGTATAGGGTGAAAAAATTTGGATCTGGTTCCTCGTGCGCTGAAGAGAATTCGTGCTTATTCAGCGTATTACTTACAACAAAAATTTTACTTTCGTTTATGCCAAACTGCTTTACCCTTTGCTTTGCTTCGTCAACAACAACAATGATATAGTTGGCAAACTTTAAAATGCGCTTTTCGTACTTTACCCATAGAAAGTTTGGCGATAGCAATCGTCCTAAAAGGGTGTTGGTGTGAGTTGAAACGCGAAGTAAAGCAGGCCAATTTTCGTGCAAATCAATTATAAGCTTAATTCCATATTTTCGGCTAATGTTATACCCTACTTTCGAAAGTGGTAAGTCGTGAATATGAATTGCATCAAAACCATAGCTATCCATTAATCCTTTAAGATAACGAAACCAAAACCTAAAGTAAAAAGGCAATGTTAATGCGGCAACGCTTAGCTTAAACATTAGCGTTGAAATTTCAATTCTATGAACAGCTATGCCTTTATAAGTTTCTTGCGATGGCCTGTTTTTTTGGGTAAAACAGGCAATATGTACCTCATGACCAGCAGAAATTAACGCCGTAGCCTCATTCTCAACTCGAACATCGGTTGGAAACTCATGGTCGAGTACCATTAAAATCTTCATAGGTTATTTGTCGTTTCGTTACAATCCACAAAGCTATGCATTTATTGCAATTTTGATAGGCAATGCTTATGATAATTTACTATCAAATCAATTCAAAATGGGTAATTAATTCAATAGTATTAACTTTGCATTTTACAAATACCAAAAAATCATTTAAATTATGGCTTTAGATAAAATGGGGTTTAACTCCAAGCTAATTCATGCGGGTGCCGATAAGGATAAATTCGGTAGTGCAACGGTACCTATTTACCAAACATCAACTTTTGCTTTTGAAAGCGCCGACGAGGGTGCCAAGTGTTTTTCGGGCGAAAGCGATGGATTTATTTACACCCGCATAGGTAATCCAACCATTCAGGCGCTTGAGCGCCAGGTTGCAATTCTGGAGGGTGGCTTTGGCGCAATAGCCACTGCGTCGGGCATGGGTGCCGTTTCTACAATATACATGGGATTGCTAAATCAGGGCGATCATATGATTAGCACCAACGCAGTATATGGCCCTTCGAGAGTGGTAATGGAGACATACTTTTCAAAATTTGGGGTTGAGTCAACCTATGTAACTACCTCAAATATTGAGAATATTAAAAAGGCAATAAAGCCAAATACCAAGGTGTTGTATATTGAAACACCTACCAATCCTACAATGGAAATTACCGACCTTGAGGCATGTGTTGCGCTTGCTCGTGAGCATAATATAATTACTGTGGTTGACAATACCTTTAGTAGTCCTTACTTGCAGCGCCCCATTGAACTTGGTATTGATGTTGTTTTCCATAGCATGACTAAATTCCTTAACGGCCATGCCGATATTGTTGCAGGCATTATTATTACTAGAAACGAAGAATTATACAAAGTTCTTCGTCCAGCAATGGTAAACATGGGTTGCAATATGGATCCCCACCAAGCTTACTTAGTGCTTCGCGGACTGAAAACCCTAGCAATTAGGGTTGACAGAGCGCAACAGAATGCGATGAAAGTTGCCGAATACCTCGAGAATCATCCAAAAGTAGAGTGGGTTAAGTACCCTGGGTTAAAATCGCACCCACAGTACGAACTTGCCAAAAAGCAAATGGCTGGTCCTGGGGCCATGATTAGCTTTGAGCTTAAAGGCGGCTTTAACGCAGGTAAAACGCTTATGGATAATGTAAAATTAGCCATGCTTGCCGTTTCGTTGGGTGGCGTTGAAACGCTTATACAACATCCTGCCTCAATGACCCACTCAAAACTAAGTGCCGAAGCAAAAGAAAAAGCAAGCATAACCCAAGGGCTAGTTCGTTTTGCCGTTGGTATTGAAGATGTTGAGGACATTATTGCCGACCTCGATCAGGCTTTAGCAAAAGTATAGCATTACAACTAATGATTTATTAAAAGAGGATACTGAATGAAACAGTATCCTCTTTATTTTTAATAAAAAACTTCATTACCAACTTTAACTATTTTAAAATTGAAATAAGCTAAAGTTGATTAAACTAAGTAGCCCAATAAAGCTTTTTGCTAGTTTTGCAATATCGAAATTCATCATTAAAACATGGCTCACTTAAAAAATAGAACTCTCCCAAGTAGACCTAACACGCTTAAATGGATTTCAAGCTGCGTATCAATACTTATTCTGGCTGCAACTATTTCGTTAGTAGGCATAGTTTTTCTACAACGTTGGCTAAACCCTCCTCTAACCTGGCTAATGGTTGATCGCTACTATTTGGGCGATTCAACCCAGCTAAAACCAATTAAATGGCAATGGGTCGATGTTGAAAATATATCTCCACATGCCATTAAAGCCGCTATTGCAGCCGAAGACAACCTGTTTTTAACCCATAATGGTTTCGACATTGAATCGATTAGAATGGCACACAAGGATATTAAATCAGGTAAACGATTCAGAGGTGCCAGTACAATAAGCATGCAGGTTGCCAAAAATGTTCACCTTTGGCATGACCGAACATGGACACGAAAAGCCATAGAAGCAGGCTTCACCATACTTATTGAAGTATTTTGGAGCAAGCAACGGATTATGGAGGTTTACCTTAACGTAGCAGAGTTTGGCCCATCGGTTTACGGTATTGAAGCAGCATCGAATCAATACTTTAAAAAGCAGGCTGCTAACCTCACGATAAAAGAAGCCGCTTTGCTTATGACAACGTTACCCAATCCACTAAAGAGGAACCCAGCAACTCCCTCGAAATACATGAAGAGCTACCAGCAACGCATTTTGAAAAACATGAAGAACATAGGCGAAATACAGTTTTAATGCCCTAAATAAATTTAAGTCCAACTAGGTGAAAGCAACTTTAAAAATAGCACTTGCAACAGTTGTAATTCTAATACTTACTTCAGGTAAAACTAATGCTCAGCTTAACAAATACTTCTTTTTTAACCAAGCCCGCACACTAATTAGTAACGAAAACTACTCTCAAGCAATACAATCGCTAAACACCCTTATTAGAACCGATTCAACTATAGCTGAGGCGTGGTTTCTAAGAGGTATAGCAAAGTATAACCTTAGCGATTTAGTTGGAGCCCAAAACGATTTTACAAAAGCCATTAAGTTCAACCCTGTATTCTCACAAGCTTACCTTTACAGAGGGATAGTTTATAGCAACCTATCGAAGCATCAGCTGGCATTAAAGGATTTTGAAGCAATGATTGACCTTAGGCCAAACTCTCCCGATGGATACTACAGCCGAGGATTAACATACTTGCTTACAAACCAAACCGATAAATCAATTGCCGATTTCAACAAGGTTATTCAATTTCAACCCAAAAATATCGATGCCTGGCTTAACCGTGGTTCGGCAAAGCTATACGGAGGCGATACGCTAAGTGCCCTTGCCGATTATTCTAAGGCAACCATACTAAATCCTTTTTACGCCGAATCTTTCAGTAAACGAGGTCGATTATACTATCAGCTAAAAAAATATAACCTCGCAGTTGACGATCTGAACCAGGCAATTTATTTAGATTCGACCAGCTCGGTTAGCTATTTTTTCCGAGCCCTAACCCATAGCGAATTAAACCAAACCCAATTGGCCCTAGCCGATATTAATAAAGCCATTGATATTTCGCCAAACAATGCTTTAAGTATTTACAACAGAGCAATTATCTACTGGAATGCAAAAGAGCTAAAACTTGCCCTTTCCGATTTCGATAGGGTTATTAAGCTAAATCCTGAAAATGTATTAGTCTATTACAACAAGGCTATTCTGCAAACTGGCCTTAAGGAGTATAGTAAGGCAATTGATAATTTCAGCAAAGCAATTGATTTATTCCCCGATTTTGCCAACGCATACATAGGAAGAGCAAATGCTTATGTGCGTACTGGAAATTTTCATCAAGCTCAAAAAGATCGGAACTTTGCCGAAAGCATAGCACAGCTATACAGCAATGGACACGTAAACCCCTTAACCGATACAACATCAAACCTAAGCAATCTTATAGCCTTTAGCTCCGATTTTACCCCTCGAACGTCTATCCCATTTTTTGACGAATACGAAACTAAACCCGTAGATATTCTCCCTTTTTTCAGAGTAATAGCGACAGATGCGAGTAAACAAAACCTATTTACCCAAGGGTTTTTAGCGATAGATACCATTAATACTAGGCTAAAGGATAAGAATATAATGCTTAGGCTTTCGTCAGATAATACTTTTGTTTATTCCGATTCGCTGGATATTGATGATTATTGGCTATCGCAATTACTAAAAGCAATTGATTTAGCTGCCCAAAAGAGGTATAATGAAGCAATAGATATCTATCAGAATTTGGAAGATGACTATCCGAACAACCCTATAACTCTAAACAACAAGGCTGTGGCTAGGGCGCAAATGGTAAACTTTATTGCCTCCTTTAACAACGACATTGCCCCGCTAAGCTTTAACTCATCAACAAAAAGTAATAGCTACGAGTTAAGCAAACAACAGAGTACTGATGATTATAGCGATGCAATTCTAATACTCGAAAACTTAGTAAAAGAATACCCTAACTACCCCTATTTTACGTATAATCTCGGAAATTTGTATACTCACACGCACCAATTCGATAAGGCTATCGAAACCTACACCTTAGCCATTGAGCTAAACCCAAACATTCCAGAAGCATGGTACAACCGAGGGCTTATTAGGCTGATGCAGAAAGAAAACGAATTGGCATGCTACGATCTTGGTAAGGCTGGTGAAATGGGAATCCGACAGGCATATCTTTTAATACATCGGTTTTGTAAAGGACAATAATCAGGCTAAACTCCTGCCCCAATCCATCGTTTTGACTTTAAATACACAAACGAAACTACCGACAGAATTAATCCGTACAAAATTTCTACTGTCCAAACTACTGTGATGCTAACGTTAAAATACCCAACCATAACAGCTGTGAACGCAACGTAAACTAACAATACAATAATCTCAATGGCCAACGAAACATTTGTTTTGCCAGTACCCGAAACACCGCTAAAAAGTATAAAACCAAACCCAAGTAAAACTGCCGATATTGATATTACATAAACAAGAGGTACCCCAAGGTCTATAAGATGATTCTTTGTTGTATAAACCGAAAGAAGCAGTTCGGGAAAGGAAGAGCAAAATAAAACGATAAAAAGTACACCTGCTACGCATAACACCAATATTTTTCCTATCGTCCAAAGCACCTCTTTCTCGCGCCCCTTTCCAATAACAAAGCTAACCAGTGAACTAGTAGCCGAGGCAAAACCCATAATAGGAATTAGCAGTATTACATAAATTGAGCGAATAATATTTGAAATGGCCAACTCGCTCTCCCCCATCTTCTCTATTATTAGAAAAAAAACAAACCATACGGAGAACGAGAAGAAATTCTGAAGCATCATCGGAATTGACACTTTTAGGATACGAGCAAGCAACGGAAAGCTAAAAACCGAAAAGCGAAAAAGCCTAAACTTGTATGTAGGCACACGAAGAAGGGTATACCCAAAAAATGCAAGCATACACGACAGCTCCGCAATTACCGATGCTAATGCTGCTCCGCTAACCCCCATTTCCGGAAAGCCAAAGTTCCCAAACATTAAAGCATAGTCGAGAAATACGTTAACGGCAACCATTACCAGTGTGGTTAGCGTAATTACCCTAGTACGACCAATACCTACGTAAAATGCCCGAAACAAGAAGTTTGTATGCGCAAAGAAGATTCCCCAAATACGGAATCGGATAAACTCATTACTTGTGCTAACCACATTTGCAGAATCGACAATGGATAGCAATAAATCACCCCCAAAAAGCTTAACCGTTGTGAAAATTACCAGAGCAAGAGCCATAAGGAAAAAGAACCCATGCTCAATAGTTCGTCCAATAGGCCTTAGCTGACCCTCACCAAACCTCCGGGCAACAACAATTTGCGTACCCACACCAAATCCCCAGCCGAGCATAATAAGCGCCATGTAAAACAGCCCCCCAATAGCACCACCACCCAAAGCTACCTCACCTAACCTGCCCAAAAAAGCGGTATCAGTAACGTTTATTACGTTCTGAGCAACACTCCCAATAATTATAGGATAGGCTATACTCCATATTTTCGAGTATGATATTGATGTCTTCAAAGGAATGGGGTATGTGATGTTTGAATAACAGCTGCAAAAATAGCAAAGATTTAGCATTTTGCCATGTAAAATAATTGTGTGATAAAAATTTGAAAAATAAAGCGAAGTAGCTACTTTCATTGCGAAAATTACGTCATTCAACGCATAAGATAAATCCCCCAAAATTCAATATTAAAATCCTTAATATGATTACCATAGACTGGATTATTGTTACACTATACTTTGCTGTTAGTTTGGCCATTGGCTTCTATATGAGTAAACGTGCAAGCAGAAGCACAAGCGATTTCTTTTTAAGCGGGCGAAATTTACCCTGGTACATTGCCGGCACCAGCATGGTAGCCACAACCTTTGCTGCCGACACGCCCTTAGCCGTTACCGAACTTGTTGCCGAAAGCGGAATTGCAGGCAACTGGCTTTGGTGGAACATGCTTTTTGGGGGTATGCTCACCGTATTCTTTTTTTCTCGACTTTGGCGTCGTTCGGGGATTTTAACCGATTGCGAACTAGTTAGCATTCGCTACTCGGGTAAAGCAGCAAGGTTTTTAAGAGGATTTAGAGCAATTTATATTGGTGTGTTAATGAACGTTGTGGTGCTGGCATGGGTAAACCTTGCTATGGTCAAAATTCTTTGGGTAATGTTCCCAAGCATAACTTTCTTCGGTTACGAAAGCATTAGTTTTCTAGGGATAGAGCTTTCGGCTCACCTCATGCTTGTTGGAACGTTAATGCTCTTTGTTGCTTTCTACTCGGCACTATCAGGACTTTGGGGTGTGAGCCTAACCGATAGTTTTCAGTTTATCATTGCCATGGTAGGTTGTATTGTGCTTGCCATATTCACTTTAAACCATCCTCAAGTGGGTGGTATTAGCGGTTTAAAAGAACAGCTGCCTGAGTCTGTGTTCTCGTTCTTCCCATCGGTTGGAGAGGCCAATGAGCTATCGGGTAGCCGCATGCTTACATTAAGCCTAACGGCTTTTATTACCTACTTAGGAGTTCAATGGTGGGCAAGCTGGTATCCGGGAGCCGAGCCAGGAGGCGGTGGTTATGTAGCACAACGCATGATGTCGGCTAAGGACGAAAAGCATTCGCTTATGGCAACGCTTTGGTTTCAAATTGCTCATTACGCCATCCGTCCTTGGCCCTGGATTCTTGTGGCCCTCGCCACACTTGTGCTATACCCCGATGCCACCGACAAGGGGGCAACATACGTTATGGTTATTAGAGATGTTATGCCCACCGGATGGTTAGGGTTGCTTATGGCTGCTTTCCTTGCAGCATATATGTCAACCATTGCATCGCAAATAGTTTGGGGAACCTCGTATATAGTTAATGATTTTGTAAAACCGTTTGTAAAGCCAAATGCTACTGAAAAGTACTACGTAAAAATTTCGAGAATAACCACTTTCGTACTTATGCTACTTTCGATTGTAGCCACAACGCAGTTTTCAAAAATTAGCGATGCATGGAAGTTCATACTTGCGTGTAGTGGTGGCATTGGTTTAGTTCTTATTCTGAGGTGGTTCTGGTGGCGAATAAATGCATGGTCGGAAATATCGGCAATGGTGGCACCATTCTTTATATACCCCTGGTTAAAGCTTTACACAAACCTTGAATTTGAACCAATTCTTCTCATAATAGTCGGCTTCTCCACAATTGTTTGGGTTATTGTAACCTACCTAACACCAGCAACCAACCTTGATACGCTTAAGAGTTTTTATGCAAAGGTTCACCCCGGAGGTAAAGGTTGGAAACCGGTATCGGAACTTCTACCTAATGTGATAAGCGACACCGGATTTAAATACCTTTGGTTTGCATGGTTGGGCGGGTGCTTAACGGTTATTACATTTCTTTTTGGAACGGGGAAACTGCTACTATCGAACTACTTGCAATCAACCGTTCTATTCATCCTATCGGCAATTGGAGTGAACATTATAATTATATCTCTCCGAAAACATGGATGGAAAAAGCTAATTAAATAGCCAATCGCTTAACATGTTTATGCTATAGGCTGTTGATTACTTTGAAATATCACTTTTTTTTTTTTACTTGCATCAAAATATTATCAAATAAGGAAATAAATGCCATCATATCAAAATACTAGAAAGTTATACTTTCTGTTTCTAGTTTTTTTAGCCTTTTCTACCTGGTCGTGTAAATCGGGAACTAACACAAATCAAACCGATTCAGTTAGGCAAACTTACGAGCCCGATACGGTTTCGTTTCTTATAAAGTATGAAGGTTCTCTATTTCCGCTTCCGTCTCCATATCAAGTTGCACAGTTAATAAAATCAAACAATATTCCGTTTAACGAGAGTATAATTAATAGCCCCGAAAACGCAAAACGTTATAGCACTAACTTTAAAAAAGCTCTAAATTTTGGCGTTTACGGTACTAATCTCAGCTACCTAAACATTTACAACCAAACGCCCGAATCGATTACTTACCTTAACGTTCTTAAAAAGCTATCAGAGGAGCTTGGTATCAGTCCAGCATTCGATGCACAATTTTTTGGGAAAATTGAACAAAATATTAGCAATCGAGATTCGCTCCTCGTTATGCTCAGCAACTCGTATCGAAAAGCTGATGGTTTTCTAAAAGAAAACGATCGAAACGAGGTTGGAGCATTAATACTTGCTGGTGGATGGATTGAAAGCCTTTACCTACTTACAACCATTGCTAAAGCAACATCAAATAGAGACGTAATTAATCGGCTTGGTGAACAAAAGCATCCTTTAGATAACCTAATTGAGGTGCTCTCTCCGCTCTACTACAAATCGGATGAATATGCCGAGCTAACCGATAAGCTTATTGACTTAGCATACGAATTTGATGGAATTATCTACTCATACTCATATAAAGAGCCCAAGATTGACGTTGCGAATAAAACAATCTACATCAATAGCCAATCGCGCGTTATCATGTCTGAGTATCATCTTGATATAATTAGCCAGAAAGTAGAAGACATCAGGAGTTTGATTGTTGAATAAAGTTGGATAACACGATAGCAACAATGAAGAATAGTTTTTTTAAAATTGCCTTTCCCTTAGTATTTGCCATAGCTGTGTTCAATTTTAAGGCCAGCTCTCAGGTGTCGCAGCTACAGCACATATGTTCGCTATACTTCTCGCCCGAATACATATCCGATGGGCAAGAGTACTTTGCACAGCTTAAGCCCGACCAGAAAACTGAATTCAGAACAACCTTTTTTGGCGATAATACATATCGTATTGTAGCTTGTACAAACCTTAAACGTAGCGATGTCGTTTTCTCGGTTTTTGATACGGAGAAAAACTTGCTTTTTTCGAATGCTAACTATGAATATACACCATACTGGGACTTTAAATTTTCGTCAACAGTAACATGCATTATTCAGGTAGATGTGAAATCGGAAAAATTTGTTCCAGGATATATTATGCTTTTAATTGGTTACAAACCATAGCATAGCCTAAGGGTAACCTTAAAATTGTTAGCGCATGAGCGAATCCATACTAAAGGCCTTAATGCAACTATTTGCTATTATTGGCCACCCCGAAACCGATAAGGAAGAGCAAAATGGCGATGGCAAAACCGACAGACGCTCTGTTGTAGAATCGTTTTTAAGGCAACAGCTAAACCAAGAACTCGTAAGGGAATACCTTAAAGTTTTTGACTACTACTATGAGCTTTACCAAGAAAAACAGAGCGAAAAAAGCCTCACAAAAAAACGCACATCATCAAGTTCAGTTAGAGTACTAAAAATTTGCACTCAAATAAACGAAGAGCTTACTCAGCAGCAAAAAGTTGTTGTTGTAGTCCGCCTGCTTGAGTTTGTTCGATCAAACGATGGTGCCATTACCGAACAGGAAATGGCATTTATATCTACCGTTGCAGAAACGTTCTTTATTCCCGAAAACGAATTTGAGCGCATTCACAAATTCGTAATCGATAACCTTACCAACCTGCCAACCTACGATAATGTACTGGTTGTTAACGACAAGGAGAGTTCATACTCAGATGAGATTAGGCACATACAATCGCCTTCACTGAGAGGAGAAATCAGAATTATTTGGATTGAATTTGCCAACATATACTTCCTCCGCTATTGTGGCGACGAAGAACTTTACCTTAATGGTCACCTGCTTCACAAGGAAAAGGTATTTGTGCTTAATGCAGGATCATCAATTCGGAACCCAAAGCTTACCCCAATTTACTACAGCGATATAGTTGCCCTTTTTACGCTCGATAAGATTAAGGAAAAAATTCTTTTTGAGGTTGATGATGTTGACTTCAAATTTAAGGGCGGTAAGATTGGCCTGCACAAAATGAGCATCGCTTTTGAGTCAGGTCATCTAGTTGGAATTATGGGTGCTTCTGGCGCAGGAAAATCAACCCTGCTTAATGTGCTTAATGGTTCAGAAATTCCGAATACCGGAAGCGTATGCATAAACGGAATTGATATCCATAGAGAAGCCGAAAAGGTTGAAGGGTTAATTGGATTTGTTTCGCAGGACGACCTGTTAATTGAAGAGCTTACCGTTTTTCAGAACCTATACTACAACGCCAAACTTTGCTTCGACAACTATACCGAAGATGAGATAGTAAAATCCGTTGAGCAAATGTTACTTAGCCTTGGCTTGCACGAAATTAAGGACATGGTTGTTGGTTCACCTCTAAACAAAAAAATTAGCGGCGGACAACGTAAAAGGCTAAATATCGCTCTCGAGCTTATACGCGAGCCGGCAATACTTTTTCTCGATGAGCCAACAAGCGGGCTAAGCTCACGCGACTCAGAGAATATTCTCGATTTGCTCAAAGAACTCACCTTTAAGGGAAAGCTAGTTTTCGTGGTAATTCACCAGCCATCTTCCGATATTTTTAAGATGTTTAACAAGCTACTAATTCTCGATACTGGTGGATACTTAATATACAATGGCGACCCAATTGAGTCAATTATATACTTCAAATCGAAGGTACAACATGCCAACTGGAACGAGAGCGAATGTACCGCTTGCGGTAATGTAAACCCAGAGCAAGTTTTCAACATAGTTGAGGCTAACGTACTCGATGAATATGGCAACCCTACACGCTCGCGTAAAACAAGTCCGGTTGAATGGTATGAGTTTTATAACCAAGCAAACGACAACGATGAAAAGGTCAACGATATTCCTACTGATCTTCCATCGAACCCATTTAAAATTCCTAGCTGGTTTAAGCAACTCCGTGTTTTTGTTGAACGTGATATACTAAGTAAACTTGCCAATACGCAGTACATGGTAATTAATTTGCTTGAGGCTCCAATACTTGCATTCCTCCTATCGTATATCATTAAGTACCATAATGTTGATGCAGCAAATGAGTATGGCTACACCCTAATGGATAACAGTAATTTACCGGTTTACTTATTCATGTCGGTTATTGTAGCCTTTTTTGTTGGGCTTACGGTTAGCGCTGAGGAAATAATAAAGGATAGAAAGATTAAGAAACGTGAGAGTTTTCTCAACCTCAGCTGGAGTAGCTACCTAATGTCAAAAGTATCAATACTGCTGGTTTTATCAGCAATACAAGCCTTGGCTTTTGTGCTAATTGGCAATACAATTCTACAAATTAAGGGAATGTATTTCGAGTATTGGCTGGTTTTATTTAGCACATGGGTATCGGCAAACATGCTTGGTCTGCTTATTTCCGACAGCTTTAAAACTGTTGTTACTATATACATCCTCATTCCTTTTCTGGTTATTCCTCAAATTATTCTGAGTGGTATTATTGTCAAATTTGAAAAACTAAACCCTGCAATCTCTTCGCCTAGCAGTATACCTGCTTATGGTGAAATTATTGTTGCTCGATGGGCATACGAAGCGCTTGCGGTAAACCAGTTTATAAACAACAAGTACCAAAAGCCATTCTATTTTTTCGATGAGGCAATGAGCATATCGGACTATAAGCGGAATTATTGGCTAAGAACCCTTGAGAATAAGGTATCGGTTTGCGAAAGGAATATAAACAATCCGCTTAAGCGTGATGAAATTGAATCGGCTTTGGCCGTTATTAAAAACGAACTTGCCCACGAGGCCAATAGCATTTCGGGTTCGCAACTTCCATTTAAGTTTTTAAACCAGCTAAACTATAACGATATAAGCCCCGAGTTGCTGAACCAGCTAGAGAATCATCTCGAGCATTTACGTCTTTACTATGTAAAGCTATACAACAAAGCCAGCTACAAAAAGGATAGCCTTATCTCATCTAAGCAAGGTAACAGCGAAGAAAGGGAAGCTTTTTTAAAGCTTAAAAGGGAATACTTTAATGAGAGTCTTGCAGAGTTTGTTAGAAACACCTCTGAAGTAGAACGAATTATTGAGTATAAGAATAAGCTAATACAAAAAATTGATCCAATATATCTAATTCCCGAAAACAAGATTATACGAGGGCATTTCTATGCACCTGTTAAAAATGTTTTTGGAATATACGTTAGCACTTTTTGGGTCAATATTATTGTAATATGGCTTTCAACCATACTGATATATGCGTTGCTTTATTTCCGAGTGCTAAAACGTCTACTCGACAGGTTAGAAAATATTGCGAGTAAAGAAAAAAATGAGGATTAGCCTGCTAATCCTCTAGTTCTTCCATATCTTTTTGAAGTGCAGCCATTTTAATGGCAGTAATTGCAGCTTCAACTCCTTTATTCCCATGCTTTCCTCCTGCCCTATCTTGCGCTTGCTCAAGAGTATTGGTAGTAAGCAGTCCAAAAATAAATGGGATGTTGTAGTTCATGTTCAGCTCAGCAATACCCTGTGTTACCCCTTGGCAAACATATGTAAAATGAGGAGTCTCACCCTGAATAACACAACCTAAACAAATTACGCCATCTAAGTCGGCATACTCGGCCATAAATTGTCCGCCCAGAATTAGCTCAAAGCTACCAGGTACATGCTTAACCAGAATATTATCATCCTTAACACCGTGCTCCTGCAATGTGGTATATGCACCCTCGAGCAGCTTATGCGTAACGCCATCATTCCAATCGGATACAACGATACCAAACTTCATCTTTTTGCCTGATGGAACCTTACTTGGATCATACGTTGATAAGTTTTGTAGATAAGTTGCCATACTATTCGATTTTATATTACACTGGTTTAAATAAATGAAATGCTAGGTACAAAAATAAAGAAAACCAACCCGTATAGGTTGGTTTTCTTTAAAATATTTTATTTAGCTAAAGCTTCATATTGGCCCTAGTAATGAATTTTTCAATCTCTCGCGCTTCGGCCGATTTAGGGTATTCAGCTTTAATTGTTTCGTAAGCCTTTACCGCTTCGGCAAACTTACCAAGCTCCTCGTAAACCGTTCCAGCTTTCATAAGCATTATGGGTGACGAAAAATTATTCTCTCCATATTTAGCAGCCTTAACATATTGCTTAGCTGCCTCTTCCAGCTTGCCAAGCTCTACGTAGCAATCAGCTATTGCTCCGTATGCAACTGAGCCAATCATCTTATCCTTTGGGCTAAAGCGCTTTAAATGGTCAATTGCTTCTTCATATTCGCCAAGCTCTCTGTATGATATACCAGCATAGTAACGGGCTAAATTTCCAGTTTTTGTAGGGCTATAGCTATCGATAATATCAATAAAACCGAGATAATTGCCATCGCCATTAAGCGCTAAATTGAAAGAGTCTTTCTCAAAATACTGTTCGGCAGCAAAAATTTGCGTTTGAGCCTCTTCTTCCATTGGAGCAATGTATAACTTACGGTATCCTAAGAAAGTACCTACAATTACTATTATAGCCAGTACAATAACTGTTAGGCTTTTCTGATTATTCTCAATATACTGCTCTGTTCTAGTTAACGCATTCTCTAGCGATTCTGCACCAGTGTCATGAACTTCATTTTTTGACTTTGCCATACCTAAAAATTAATAAAGAATGAATATCGATTTAAACGTACATTAAATTTCTCGTAGCTATTAAGCAAGCGCAAAAGTAATGGTTTTTCATTTATGTTGAAATATTTACCAAATTATTTTCGTCTGTTTGTTTTTTTAATGTTCAAAGTGAAGATTGAATATGCCGCGTACATTAAAAAACCTAAAACAATATCAAATTGTATGTTTCAAAAATAATTTCATGACTCGGTTCATCTGCTTTTTCTGTATACCTTTGCATCACACAAAAACGAACCTGCAAAGCATGCACTTAAAGCAACTTACTCTTCTGAATTTTAAAACATATGAGCAAGCTGAAATAGAGCTACACCCAAAGATAAATTGTTTTGTTGGCGATAACGGAGAGGGAAAAACCAACCTCCTCGACAGCATTTTTTATCTCTCTATGTGCAAGAGTAATTTTAATTCAATTGATTATCAAAACATAAGGCACAATCAGGAGTTTTTTGTAATTCAGGGTAGCTACGAGCGAAACGATAAAAGCGAGAACGTATACTGCGCAGTAAAAAAGGATAGTGGGAAAACTTTTAAGCGAAATGGCAAGGAATACCAGCGTTTAGCTGAGCACATCGGCTACATTCCAGTTGTNNCAGCGTTTAGCTGAGCACATTGGGTACATTCCGGTTGTAATGATATCTCCGGCCGACTCATCGCTCATTCTCGACGGAAGTGAAGAGCGCAGAAAGTACCTCAACGGCGTGATCTCGCAGTACAATAACCCTTACCTTGAGAATGTAATCCGATACAACAAGCTTGTGTTAAACCGAAATAGGCTGCTAAAAAATTTTGCTAAGGGGCAAGCCTTTAATCCCGATTTATTCGATGTTATTGACGAACAGCTAAGCGAACTTGCTCAACCAATATTCAAACAGCGACTTGAGTTTACAGAAAAACTAACGCCAATGTTTCAGCATTACTACACCTCAATTTCTCAAGATGCCGAAAAAGTTGAGCTAACCTATAGTTCGCACCTTCAGTCGGCCGAACTTTTGCCATTGCTTAAGGAAAGCCTAGATAAGGATAGGATACTGCAATACACTAGTAAAGGAATTCATAAAGATGATCTTATCCTCACGCTCAACAGCCATCCCATAAAAAAAGAGGGATCGCAGGGACAACAAAAAACCTACCTAATTGCCCTTAAACTTGCACAGTTCAACTTTATACATAAACTCTCTGGCATTAAGCCAATTTTACTGCTCGACGATATTTTTGATAAGCTTGACATGAGCAGAGTGGAGCAATTCATAAGGCTAGTTTCAAACCACGAGTTTGGCCAAATTTTTATTACAGACACAAACAAGGCAAGGCTCGATAGCATATTGGAGGGAGCGAATACCGGCTACAAGTTATTTACCGTAAGTAATGGAAATGTTATTGAAACAGCCCAAAAGTAAGAGAAAATGGTACGGAAGTCGAATACAGTTAGTCTAGGCGATGCAATAAAAGAATTTCTTGATCAGTACAAGCATAGCGGTAAAATTCGCGAAGCCGAAATTGCCAATGCTTGGCCTGCTGTAATGGGGCATAATATAGCTAAACTTACGCTCAACGTATTCTATAAAAACGGTAAACTCGTTGTACAACTGAAAACACCTGCACTACGCCAAGAACTAATGATGCACCGCTCGGCTATTACCAAAGCAATAAACAAGTATCTCGGAACCAATAGCGTTAAAGAAATTGTTTTGAGGTGATTATCCTAGTCGCTTCAATCCACAAGCTAGTCAAGTATCTCTTTTTGGGCAAAAAAGAATGACCATTCTGTTCGAGCATTCTCAGGACTATCGGCACCATGAACAGCATTCTTTGTAACGCTTTCGCCAAATTGCTGCCTAATAGTCCCTGCTTCAGCTTTTGCCGGATCGGTGCTACCAATAAGCTTTCGGAAATCCTCAATGGCATTCTCCTTCTCCAGCACAAGGGCCACAATTGGTCCTGAGCTAATAAATCGTGTTAACCTCTCGAAAAACTCTTTTCCGGTATGTACTGCATAAAAACGCCTTGCGTCCTCAATGCTAAGGCGGATCATTTTCATGGCCTTGAGCTTAAATCCAGCCTTTGTAATTAAATAAATAATCTCACCGTAGTGATTTTTCTTAACTGCTCCAGGCTTAATTAGCGCAAACGTTCTGGTATTATCCATAATATTGTGTATTTATACCCCCTAATTTAGCAAGAATATTTAACAGCTCACATACTTTTTTTGTATTAACTTTGGCATCTAAAATATTTACAACTGGCATGAACAACTCCTTTTCAACAGAAATTCAAAACATTAAGCAGCTACTCTCTCCCGATAAAAAAATCGTAATCACATCGCACCATAACCCCGATGGAGATGCAATAGGATCAATTTTAGGCTTACACTTTACGCTAAGCGAATACGGCTTAAGTTCAGATATGCTTCTCCCAAACGATGTTCCTGAGTTTTTAGCTTGGCTACCCGATGCTCCAAAAATTGTGAAGTACTCAAAAAGCAAAAACAAAGCAATAGAATTGCTAACAAATGCTGATATTATATTCTCTCTTGATTATAACGGTGCATCAAGACTAGAGGAGTTAAAACCTGAATTTGAAAATGCCAAGGCTATTAAAATCCTCATCGATCATCATCCAGATCCTGAAAAAAGCTTCAACCATTATATCTCCGATACATCTGTTAGCTCAACCGCCGAGCTCATATACGAATTTTCCATTGCCCTTAAAGGGCAAATAAGCAAGAATGCTGCAATGTGTATTTATACTGGCATTATGACCGATACAGGTTCGTTTAGCTACGGATGCTCAAATCCTAGAACATTCGAAATTGTAGCAAGGTTGGTTGCAACAGGGATTGACATTGAACTTGCTCAGCAAAATGTTTACAACACGTTTTCCGAAGGAAGAATGAGGCTCTTAGGATATGCTCTGGCCAGTAAAATGAGGGTTTTTAAAGAACACAAATCGGCTTATATTTCTCTAACCAGAGAAGAGCTTAAGCAATTTAGTTACAAGGCAGGCGATACCGAAGGACTGGTAAACTATCCATTGTCGATTAAGGGAATAAATTTTTCAGCACTATTTATTGAGAATACTAATCACGTTAAGGTATCGTTACGATCAAGAGGTAATTTCCCGGCAAATACAATTAGCGAAAAATACTTTAACGGAGGAGGACACAGAAATGCTGCTGGCGGAAAATCATTCACAAGCCTTAACGAAACAGAAAAGCAGTTTGAAAAGCTAATTATCGATAACTCACATCTATTAAATAGCTAAGATGCAAAAGTATTTAACCGCAACAATAGTTTTATTGCTTGTAATAACAGGTTGTCAAAGAGACAGAGACAGAAACAGCAATTCAAGCCTAAAGAATCCAAGGGAAACTAAAAAACAGCTCGAGAACGTTAACAGGCTTTTGGTAGAGAAGGATAAAGAGCAAATTGAAGCCTACATAAAAAGGCATCAGCTAGTAGAAATGCAAGAGAACAAGGCAGGATTATTCTACCTTGTATGGGGCGATGAAAGTGGCGTACAGGTTGAAACCAACGATATTGTGGTGCTAAACTACAAGGTTTCCTTACTCGATGGAACCGAATGCTATAACACCTCAGCCGAAAAGCCAAAGGAGTTTCTTGTTGGCAAAGGTGGAGTTGAATCAGGGTTAGAAATGGCCGTATTGCTAATGAAAGAGGGACAAAAAGGTAAATTTATCCTTCCTCCTCACTTAGGGCATGGCCTAATTGGCGATAGCGATAAAATTCCTCCCCTAGCCATACTCGTTTTCGATGTTGAATTGCTTGAAGTTATTAAAAGTTAGCCTAAATTTATTTAACTTTACCCAAACAAAAGTTCAACCTTAAAAAGGGTTTTCATGAAATACTTGAAAATTATTTCACTCCTTACAGTAACACTTACCCTAGTAAGCTGTAGTAACAAGTCAAAAATATTTCCCGGTTTTAGCGTAACTAAATCGAATATCCACTATAAGCTAATTACCATTGGTGAGTTTGATGAAAAAGCCAAACCAACAAACTATGTAAATGTCTCCGTTTCCTATCGTACACCAAACGATTCCCTTTTCTTTCACGGAATAAGAACATTTCAGCTAACAGAGCCACAGTTTAGCGGCTCAATTGATGAGTGTTTTACCATGCTTGCTGTTGGCGATAGCGCAACGTTTTACATATCGGCCGATGACTTTTTTACAAAAACCATTGAAACAACAACACCAAACTTTTTTAACCCAGGTGATTTTTTAAGAGTTGATATTAAAATGCTTGGAATACTCTCAGAAAAAGCCTACCAGCAGGAAAAAGAAGCCTTTTTACACTGGATTGAAGATTTTGGCGAATACGAAAAAGTGCTTTTAAAACAATACGTAAATGAGCAAACTGCCGAGTTTGCCCATACCGAATCAGGCATTTACTATATCCCTATTGAACAGGGAACAGGAAATAAAATTCAGGTTGGGGATACCATAACCGTTCACTTTGAGGGACGGTTTTTCAACGGTAAATACTTTGACTCAACCCGAAAGCGAAACGAAGCATTTCAGTTTGTTTATGGTCAAAAATGGCAAGTTATTCCAGGCCTCGAAGAGGCAATTGGCATGATGTACCCCGAAGAACGATCAATCTTTATTATACCATCGCACCTAGCATTTGGTCAGGGAGGTAGCTCCACAGGTATTGTTCCGGCCTTTACCCCTGTAGTTTTTGAAGTTGAAGTAATTGAGGTAAAACCAAAAACCAAATGATAAACAGATTTTTTCTCCTCCTAATTATTCCTATTATATTGGGGGCTTGCGAAGGATCGCCAGATGACGATAGGAAAGTGGCCAACGAGACAAAAATTGAATCCTTCCTCAGAAATAACGACTTAACGTATACCAAGCAAAACGGGGTTTACTATGCTACTCGGGTTAAAGGTTTTGGCAACAGAATTGCAGATGGCGACTCCATTGCTTTTTGGTACATTGGATATACGCTAAACGGAATAATATTCGATACAAATATTATTGAAGTTGCTGAAGAGTACAACCTCGATACTTCCGTTAGAGATTTTAACCCCATCGAAATAATTGCAGGTAATTCAACCTTTATTGAAGGGCTTAACCGAGGAGTTATGCTTTGTCGCGAGGGTGAATGGGGAACAGTGCTATTCCCAGCTGAACTTGGCTTTGGCGATGATTTTGTTGGACCAATCGATCCTTGGGCGCCATTAGCATACGACATCTTCATAATTTACGTTAAAAACCAACAAATCCTTCAAGAGCAAAATTTTATCAGTAACTTTGTGGGCAACTCAGAGGGATTTACTCTAGATAGTATTGGCTTTTGGATTAAAATTATTGAGCAAAACGAAAATTCATCTGAGTTTGGAATAGGCGATACCATTTACGCAAAGGTTAATGGGCAATCGCTTTACAGCGATGAGCTTATAGAACTACCTTCGGAATCGAAACAGCTCGTGCTAAACGAGCAAGTACTTAACGAAGGGGTTCTACACGGTTTTTTGAGGTTATCGGAAGGCGAACGTGCACAATTAGTTTTACCATCGTGCCTTGCTTTTGGAACTCTAGGTAACGATAGCATTAATCCTTACGAACCTATGCTATACGAAATTTTACTTGATAGTATAAAGATTAATAATAACTAGTTTTTAAAATGAGAAAGTATCTTTTTTTGTCTTTAGCAGCAATTGTTGCCGTTTCACTAGTATCATGCGAAAAAGAAGTTGATGATCGCGAATCCGACGAGCTGCTACGGTTACAAGCGTACATGAGCATTCATTACCCTGAAATTGAGCCCACAGAATCGGGGTTATACTGTATAATTGAGAGCGAAGGAGAAGGTGCAACACCTACTGAGGGAGACTATTTACTATTTGACTACACTGGCCAAAATTTGGACGATTACGTATTTGAAACTACAATTCAAAATACTGCATATCTGCATGATCTGTTCTCTTCAAAAACCCATTACACACCTAAATACACTGAGTACAAATCAGAAACTGCTTCCATGATAAAAGGCCTTGAAGAAGGTTTTTCATACCTTAAGGAAGGAGGTGTAGCACGATTTATAATGCCTTCGAGTTTGGCATACGGAAGCACTAGGTATAAAGAGCTATACCCTTACTCTTCAATAATTTTTGATATTGAACTTAAGAAAGTAGTATCCAATCCTGAAGCATACGAGCAGCAACTTATCGAAGAGTATATTGCTGAGAATTACCCTGAATTAGTTATAGAAGACATACTAATTGATGGTATCTATTTTCTGGAAACATCAACAATAGAGGGTGAAGATGAAGAAGACATACCAGAGCCAATAGAAGAAGACGATACTGTAGAACTTGACTATACCGGTTCATTCCTAGACGAATGGGTTTTCGACACAAGCATAATTGAGGTAGCCCAAGAGAATGAAATTTATGAGTCAGGAAGAGACTACCTTCCAATAGATGTAACTGTTGGGGGAACAGGCTATATTGAAGGCTTTTCATTGGCTCTACAAAATTCAACCACATTAAGTACAATTAAAGTTATTATTCCAAGCCAATATGCCTATGGGGTTGAAGGATCATCCACTATTCAACCTTATACACCCTTAATATTCGAAATAACCATCCACTCCAAGACTACACCCGATGACGATGGTAGCATTGAATAAACTATAGTTTTCAATACGAATGTATCCCAAAAATGCTCAGCCGCTTATGCAGGTCGGGCATTTTCTTTTTCCACTCTTTTACGCTTTGGGTAAGGGTAATTTCCGATGGCAACGTCAAATCGCATGAAACATGCAAAAACGTTTCGGGCTTGAGCGTAGCAAGCAAAGCGCTTAACAGCTGATTGTTCCTGTAAGGGGCTTCGATAAATAGTTGCGACTGATTTTCTGCTCTCGACCGTTGCTCTAACTCAGCTATGCGCTTTGCCCTATCTTTAGGGTTTATAGGTAGATAACCTACAAATGCGAAATTCTGACCATTAAACCCGCTAGCCATCAAAGCCATAATAATACTGCTTGGGCCGGTTAACGGTACCACCTTAATCGCTTTTTTGTGCGCTAAAGCTACTAGTGATGCCCCAGGATCGACATACCCAGGAACTCCTGCTTCTGAAATTGGTGATACATTTGCAAAGTATGCAATAGCTGCAAATTCCTATTACTGGGAATATGCAACCAATGAGAAAGTAGCATTTGAAACTGCATTGGCCGGCAGTTGGTCGAATTTGCGATCCATTGTTTCCATGAAGCATGTTGGAATCAATGTTGCTGCAGACGCTCTTTTGTCTATGACATATGGTGGTTCTGTAGCAGGATTAGTTTTAGCTGTAGGTGATGATCCTTCTTGTTTTTCATCACAAAACGAACAGGATAGCAGAAATTATGCCCGTTTTGGAATGTTTCCCTGTATGGAGCCATCTTCACCACAAGAAACAAAAGATATGGTAAAATATGCCTTCGATTTATCAGAAAAATTTCGACTTCCTGTTTTACTTCGCCAGACCACCAGAAGTGCACATTGTTCTGGCAATGTAGAGTATGGACCAATTCCTGAAAAACGNNAATGAACCTGAGTTTACCAAAGATAAACTTCACAAAGCCGTTCTACCCTCTCATGCATATCAACTTCATCCTGATTTAATTTCTCGTTTCCATGCTTTACAAGAATTTATCTGCGATTCACCATGGACTAGAATGACACTGAAGGGGAAATTTGGCATTATTGCCAATGGATTAACAGGAAATTATGTTAAAGAGGCCTTGCACTATGAAAAAATGGAAGATGTTAGTTTTCTCCATTTAGGAATCACTTATCCCTTACCTGAAAAAACAATGCTCAGTTTTATTCAGCACTGTGATACTGTATTAGTGGTAGAAGAGCTTGATCCCATTACTGAAGAAACACTGAAAAGATTGGCATTTGATCATGATGTTAAGGTAATAATCCATGGTAAGGATGTTCTTCCTAGTACTTACGAATTCAACACAAAAATAGTTCATGATGGTATCCTAAAGGTTTTACAGAAAACTTCTACAATATCCTTTCAAGGAGAACCTTTACCAGATAGTGCAAAAATGCCCCCCCGGTTTCCTGTGCTATGCCCTGGCTGCCCTCATCGTTCAACATTCTATGCGATTCGAAAAGCAGATCCTAAAGGGATTTATCCCAGCGATATCGGATGTTACACTCTAGGTATTCAACCTCCATTAAACGCCGTAGATACCTGTGTATGTATGGGTGCATCTATTGGTGTTGGATCCGCTCTAGCACATTTTAACAAAGAAAATGTGTTTGCTACCATTGGTGATTCAACTTTCTTCCACACTGGATTACCAGCTTTAGTGAATGCACTATGGAACAAATCAAATGTCAATATCGTCTTGGTGGATAACAGTATTACTGCAATGACCGGGCAACAACCAAACCCTAGCTGTGGTTTCAATTCTGTATTTGAGAAAATGGACGAACCCATTTATCCAGAAAAAATAGCGGAAGCAATGGGCGTTAAATTCATCCGTGTTATTAATCCACTGAAAATTAAAGAATCGATCCAAGTGTTTAAAGAAGCAGCAGCTTTTAAAGATGGTCCTTCATTCATTGTTTCTCGTGCCCCATGCTGCATGCTTTCTGGTTATCAGAAACAGACTCCAGTAAAAATTGATACTGTAGCCTGTATTGGTTGCAAAATCTGTACGTCGAAATTTAGCTGTCCCGCATTAATATGGGACGAGGCTTCGAAACATCCTGTTGTAGACACAGACCTATGTAATGGATGCAAAGCATGTATTGAAGTATGTCCATCTGGAGCCATTTTAGAAGGAGGAGAATAATACCATGAAAGAATATAATATTGTAATGTGTGGTGTTGGTGGTCAAGGAACAGTTCTTGCTTCTAAAATTATTGCTCAAACTGCAATTCGCAATAATATGAATGCACGAGTTGGGGAAACCCACGGTATGTCTCAGCGTGGTGGAACTGTTATTTCTCATGTACGCATTGGTAGCGAAGTATATGGTGCATTAATCCCAGAGGCGCAGGGTGATTGCATGTTGGCCTTCGAACCAGTCGAAAGTCTGCGTTACATGAATTATGTCAAAAAAGACGCATTTGTCATTGTGAACGAACATCCCATAGTACCAACCTCAGTAAATGCCGGTTTGGCTACTTACCCAAGATTTGAAGAAGTAAAAAAAGAGTTACAAAGAGTAACGAATAACATAGTTAGTGTGGATGCTTCTAGAATTGCTTCAGATGCAGGAGGAATAATTTCTCTCAATATGGTAATTTTGGGGATGTTTTCTCAAATACCAAATTGTCCGTTCCCCCAAGAAGAGCTCAAAAAATCGATAGAAGAATTAGTAAAACCAAAATTTATCCAACTGAATCTAAATGCATTTGATCAGGGGGTTAAAGTAAATCACTAACCTATTACAATGCAGGTGATTGTTTTGGTAACACCGCCGATGATTTGAATTTCATCGCTGACTATCTGTCCGAGTTTTTTCAAATCATCGGCTTCTATATTGATGATTAAATCGTACGGACCTGTTACTAGATTCACTTCTTTAACACCTTTGATGGCACGAATTTTGTTTAAAGCTTCTTCTGTTTTACCCGCTTGGGCTTCAAGCAGTACATAACCTCTAGAAATCATATGGATCCTCCTAGAATTGTATTGGTTTCTAGTATAGTGTTTTTTATGGGAAATGCTTTGTATATATCCAAGACTTTCTATAATAGTAAATTGTTTTGTCTGTTGTAGGAGGGGTGTTTTTTATGGAACTCTACACAATATGGTTGTTACTACCTTTGTTGTTTGTTGCTTGGTTGCTGATTGGCAGGAATCATAAGCATTCCTACTATGGTGCTGTCAGTTTAATTACTGCAGCATTGATGATGGTCATGATTGTGTTTCTTTATCCTGGTCATCAATNNAATCAGTTGATCCAGTATTTACTTTAGCGAACCATGGCCCATTCCATTTGTCCTTTACTATGGATATGATGGCATGGATTGCATCGTTGTTTTGTCTGATTGTATGGTTGTTTTCTTCGCTGTATTCCATTCATTATTTTTCTGAAAAGATTGACAAAAATATTAAGCGATACCAAATCTTTTCTTTGCTTAACCTTCACTGCGTGCTGCTTATTTTCAATGCAGACAATTGGGTAACCTTTTTTATTTTCTTTGAGCTGCTACTTGTTGTTTCGTATGTTTTGATTATTCACCATCAAAAACCAGAGACGTATGCAGCTGGTTTACGGTATGTGTTTTTCCAGATTATAGGTGGATTGTTCTTCCTTAGCACCATTATGATACAATACTCCCTTGTGGGTTCTACTGCTTTTATACCAGGTGGGTATGCGGTACTAAGTGAATCTTCTTTTTTTCTTATCTTATTTTGGGGTTTTGTTATAGCGTTTGCCGTGAAAGCTGGTCTTTTTCCTGTTCATATCTGGCTTCCTGAGGCCCATCCGGTAGCTCCATCTCCAGCATCTGCACTTCTTTCGGGTATGGTCATCAAAACAGGCGTTTTTGGTATTCTTCGAATGGCATTGGAAACCTTTGGTGTCTGCAACCTGATTGGTGATGTATCTGTAACAATTCTTCTCATCATCGCAATCTTTACTATGTTTTGGGGATCAGCCATCGCAATTGGACAGATTCATATTAAACGAATGCTAGCCTATTCCAGTGTTAGCCAAATGGGATATATTGTGATGGGTACAATGTTATTGTCACCCATTGCACTGTTGGGAGCACTTCTACACATGTTAGCCCATTCCATGGTGAAGTCCTTATTGTTCATGTCTGCAGGTACAATGATTCATCAAGCGAATACATCAGATGTGACAAAGTACGACGGTTACGGTCTTCGCTCTCCTATCGTTTTCGGTGCTTTTACTATTGGAGCTTTATCCATGATTGGTTTTCCATTGTTTGCAAATTTTATTACAAAATGGGCATTAGGCGTTGGAGCCGTAGAGGCCATTCAAATGGGATACGTAGAACCATGGCTTGGAGGCCTTGCCATCGGTATTCTTCTTTTAAGTAGTATTCTGAATGCGCTGTATTATTTACCCATCATCATACAGGGTTGGTTTCATTCTCCCCAAGAAAATGAAGACGAAGACCATCCTTTCAATGAAAAACCACCGCTTCCTCGACATAAAACCCCTTATACGGTCATCATTACGATGGTGGCACTGGTAGTTTTAATACTTGCCTTCGGTATATATCCCGGACCCATCATTAATGTTTGCCGAGATGTCATTCAAAGTGTAACACCGCTGAACTCTTGTCCCGTTTTGTTCTAATGACTTCATTATCCTTTGGTGTTACAGAGTATACACTCCTTTTCTTGTTTCTTACCATCCCCCCTTATATTGCATCATTGATCTATGCATTCAAATACATTCATGGTAGAAAAGCAGAGTTCTTTACCTTTTTTCTTCTGACTTTCTTTGGAAATGTCCTGATTTACTTCACAAAAAATCTTTTTACCCTTCTGATTGTATATGAGTTTG
>NPID01001252.1_pt3 | contig 52432 bp, 42 predicted proteins | sample 8637491 | NCBI WGS metagenome assembly NPID01 (sample SAMN07420843, study PRJNA396082) | bioreactor metagenome | isolation source: sample BA6 brine-fed electro-methanogenic bioreactor BA | place: Japan: Kochi | collected 2016-06-14 | reverse complement strand
GTGTCGAGAAAAACGCCTTCACGTCGCCCGATGAAATCCGTCATACCTGGCTGGTAAATCGTCAGGCGGCATAGTCTAAACTTGTGTCCAAGGAACCGTTTCCGCTACACGATCAAATAACTTGACGCAATCGGCCGAGCTCCGCCTTCAAAAACGGAAGCTCCTTCTGCACTGCATCCCAAACAATTCTGGAATCCACTCCAAAATACTCATGAACGATGAAATTCCGGAAATCCTTGATCAGGCGCCACTCGATGGAAGGCGCCCGGCTCTTCACCTCATCAGGAATATTTGCAATGGCCTCTCCGATAACGATGAATTCCCTGAGCGTCGCCGAATAGGTTTTCCGATCGCCTGCAAAAGTTTCATAATCCAGACCCGCCGTGAATTCTTCGATTGCTGCAATCGATTCATCGATGTCGGCAAGATACAGACGGACATCCCGCTTATACATAGCGGATGTCCTTCAGAACGGATTCTCTGACCTGCGGTTTGAGGCTTCTTTCTGTAGCCAGGTCGATGCGGCCATGGAGATTGTCCTGGAGAAAATGCAACAAACCGAAAAAGCTGCGGAAGGTGTTTTCGCTCTGCAGACTCACGACGATATCGATATCGCTGTCGTCCCGGGCCTCGTCGCGGGCGTAGCTGCCGACCAACCCCAGCCGGGTGACCCCAAAGCGCGCCTGCAGTTCGTCCTTATGTTCCCGGAGGAATGCCAAAATCTGCTCTCTGTCTTTTTTCGCCATGTTCCACCTTCTCGGCTTTGAAGGGATTCTGGGAATCCATTTTCAGGCACGGCAGCCTGCCCCAAACTGAAAAGCACCCGGCTTCATGCAAAAGACCAGTGCTTCTTCATTTAGAACGACATCGTCTCAATCTCGCTCTTGGCCCAGCTCAAGACAGCTTGTGCCAGGCTCACAGCCTGATGATATTCGGCATCGGTAACCGGCTCAAGCTCTCCGGGATATCGGCTCATGACCGCATAATCGGTCAACGCGGCAGCATCTTCAACCTCGTCAGGAATCGGTAAGGGGATCAAGTCCAGAAGAGTTCGAAGATTATGGGTTCTGGGAGGCGGAATGTCACTGGCGACACGCACAGCTTTCAGAGCCTTTTCCGCGTCCTGTTGAGCATGAAAGCAGAGGCTCTCAAGAAGGGCTCCCGACGGCGGCGTGACGCGCGCCAATTCCAGGGCACTGAACGCATGCCGCAGCCATTGGGATGGGCTTCCGGCCAATGCTTCAGGCGGCATAGATTTCCTTTCCCTCCTGAAGTACCGAGCGGTAGATAAGACCAATGTTGTGCCGATGCTTGCGCAGATCGCCCGGCGTGGCGACCAGTATGTCGAAGGGTACCCCGATACCGCTGAGTTTCCGATGCAGAAGTTGCGAGGCATGCCGCCTGTGAGTGCCCTCCGGCATGACAATCAGGAGATCGATGTCACTACCAGGGGTCATTTCGTCACGAACGGCTGAACCGAAGAGATATATCCGAATTGGGTGAACAGCCTTGACGATGCGGTCAACGAGCTGATCGAGGATTTCCTGGTCGAGATGCATGCGCCTTATGTCTCCTGGGTTTTCGCATCTTCCTGGCCAAATCCAGCGACTCAGAAAGTGTCGGGTTTCGAGAAGTTGGCCAACAACTGAATCATAGCCTACAAAGGATCATAATCCAAGAAAAGTTAAGCAAAAACCATAGCCTCCCGCGCTTGGGCGTCCAAAACATTGGGGTCAGGTCTTGCATGGCCACTTTTTCATTCTGCTGCCCGTTTCACCACTGTCGCCGACACTGGCGCTGCTGGCCATGAAAACGGCCACAGGCCGATGGGACCGTTGGCATGAGCAGCGATTCCAATGTGCTGGGGCGTGGTGGATAACCAGGTTAGAATATTTTATTGGACGGCAAGGGCGTAGCTGCGAAATAATAGAAGTAGTGAAATAGACATCGGCCATGGAACATCTCTTCGACCCGCACTGCGGGGCGAAAAGTGCAGTTATCGCCTGGCCCTTAGCCTTTACCACCACCAGGGGGGGGAATCTGCTGCGAGCGGTTGCGTCGTGACTCATCAGGAGAGGAGGGCTGAAGGGAAAAATACCAGACCCGCTAACTGAAAAAACCAAGATCGAGCCATGTTTCATCCACGTCAGTACAGAGCCATCGGCCTGCCTTCGTTAATCCTGCTCATCCTGATTTTCACTCTGCAACCTGCCGGAATCGGGGCCCAAAGTTATGTGGGGGGGACACCGTCCCCCATCCAGCAGGGGATCCAGCACCACCTGCGGCTTTCCCGCGAGAGTCCGACCGTGGAGGGGAGTTCCCTTTACTGGCGGCAGCTTCGGCATTTTTACCAGAATCGGGCCTTCCAACCGGTCTGGAGCGGAAACGATGGATTGCGGCCGGAAGCTGATCATCTGATTGAAAGCCTGCGCCAGGCGGACCGCCAGGGGCTGGACCCGCGCGATTACCACCTCCCCCGGATCGCCTCCCGCCTGGTGGGCTCGGGTTCCGATCTGCTGGCCGAACTCGATCTGCTGCTCACCGATGCCTTCCTGAGGTATTGCCGGGATGTGCGCTCCGGCCGGGCCGATCCCGGTCGGACCGACCCCCGCTGGCATCTCAGAGCGACCCGCCTGGATCACCTGGCAACCCTGGAGAGGGCCTTGGCTGAGCAGAATCTGGCCGAGGTCCTCGACCGGCTTGCCCCGCAGCATCCCTGGTATGGCCGGCTGCAGCAGACCCTGGAGGGCTATCGCCGGATCGCCGTCCAGGGGGGCTGGCCCCGGTTGAGGGTGCGCAAAACCCTGCGACCGGGAATGCTGGACCCGGCCGTGACGGTGTTGCGGGAACGGCTGCATCTGAGCGGCGACCTGCCCGGCGAAAGGACCCGAAGCGAGGAGTTCGATGCCGGACTCGAGGCGGCGGTGCGCCGGTTTCAGGCCCGCCACGGCCTGGAGGTGGACGGCATTGTCGGCCCCCGGACGCGGGCGGCCCTCAACGTGCCGGTGGAAGAGCGCATCGGCCAGATCCTGGTCAACCTGGAGCGCTGGCGCTGGATGCCCAGGGATTTCGAATCCCGCTACATCCTGGTTAATGCGGCCGGCTTCGAGATGCACGTGTTCGAGCAGAACCGCTCGGTGCTCGACATGAAGGTGATCGTCGGCCGGGCCTACCGGCAGACTCCGACGTTCCGCCAGAAGATGACCTACCTGGACCTCAACCCCAACTGGAATATTCCCAAAAGCATCGCCATCAAGGACATTCTGCCCAAAGTCCGCAAAAACCGCGCCTACCTCGCCCGGGAGCGCATCCGCGTGCTCAGCAGCTGGGGCCCCAACGCCAGGGAGTATGACCCCTTCCGCATCGACTGGGGGAGTATCGGGTGGCACAATTTCCCCTTCGTCCTGCGGCAGGATCCCGGCCCCTGGAATGCCCTGGGGCAGATCAAGTTCATGCTCCCCAACCGCTTCAACGTCTATCTGCACGACACCCCCCACCGCGAGCTTTTCGAGAGCCCGGTCCGCAGCTACAGCTCCGGCTGCATCCGCCTGGAGCATCCCTTCGCCCTGGCGGCCTACCTGCTGAAGGATCATCCGGAGTGGAGTCGGGGGTCGGGGGTCCGGGACGCGATCGAGAGCGGAAGGCGCGAAACAATCTATCTGCCCGAGCCGATCCAGGTCTATCTGGCCTATTGGACGGCCTGGGTCGACGAGGAAGGGGTCGTCCAGTTTCGCAAGGACATCTACGGCCGCGACCGACAGGTGCAGAAAGTGCTGGCACAAAAACAACACCTGTGGGGCTAGACGAGAGTCCCGCTCACCTCAAGAAGGGAATCTGGCCGCCATGGGGGCGTTGGTGGGGCGACACGCTGCTCGGCGCCTCGTCTCGCCGATTTTCGGGGCCCGGGAAGGGGGGTGGAGTCTTCCAACCCGTCCAAGAAACGGATGGCCCACCGGTTCTGGCCTCGGCCTGGCGGGCGGTTTTCATCCGCATGGGCAGCTACCGGCTAGTTCAGAACGCTGGCCTTTGCCCCCGGGGTAATCCTCATCAGCCCCGCCAATCCCTTGCGTTTGGCATCGGCCAGCTCCTGCCCGATATCCGCAGCCGCATGGCGGTCGTTTTGACTTTCAACCCGGATGCCGTAAAAGGCCCCGTTCCTCTCGCCGACGAAACCGATCCGGTTCAACCGATCCTGCAAGGCCGTTGACAGCTCGCGGGCAAGAAATGTCCATCTTCTGCATGGCTGTTGTTGCCTGACAATCCGGGCGCCCCACTGGGCCTTCCATTGAAAGCCATGATTGGACCGCCAGCCATGGGCGCCTCCCATGTTGAAATGCCTGGCCCCCTGGCGGTAGCCCCACTCGATGGAGGACCAGGTGATAAATGCGTTAATCCCCTGTTGGAGAAGACCCGGATCCCCATCCAATATGCCCATTTCCAGGTCATAACATACCCCGTTGGCGATATGGCAGATTTTCCCCGCGACCTGCTGCCCCCCACGGGTGACCAGAATCAGCCCGCCCCTGCCGCTGGTGAACCAGGGATCCCACTGAAACCGATCGGGCGTCACCATGGCCCGGTCACCATGGCGGGCCTTTACAAAGGGCAGATACATGCGGTGGTAAAAGAGCTCAAAGTCGTCCCGGGAGCGACTGAACCGCCATGAAAAACCTGTCTTCCTGACCTTGTTGACCCGGCCCCGGATCTTGCGGACCTCGTTTCCGGCCAGCAGCCTCTCAAGAGGTTCGGGCAGGCCGAGCACGAAATCGACCCAAATGGGGACCGAAAACCTGATGGGGGCCGGATGTTTCAGCGGGTGCAGGCGGCTCAGCTCGCAGATCACCAGATCCGCCCCCTCCGAAAGCCACTGGTCAGTTTGCGCTGCAAGTTTCCAGAGCTCCACATCGCCCAGGACTTGAGGTTCAAGGTTCTCATCGAAGAAGAGGGAATGAATCGTTCGCAGATATTGTCCGGTTCCGACAAAAACAACCGTCCATTCCGCCGAAGTTAATTTCCAGGCTCGCAGGAAGGGAAAATCCCTCAACAGGCAACTGAAGTCCCCCATTGAAAATGCGGCAGACCTCACCATTTCGGCCGGAATGGCTCGCGGCATCTCATATAAGCGCAACACGGCGCAGGACAGGTCGGCAATCCCGTCGATGAGGGGATTGAGGGGCTGCTTCGCTTTTTTAAGGATGCGCCCAAGCAGGTGGTTGCATTCAGCCATGGGCCTTCCTTTGAACAGTTGGAACAACACCGAAGGAACCGAAAACCTCGGTACTTCACTTTCGCCGTTACGAAGGCGACGGGACCGCGTTAAGCCGTGCTCCGCGAACCCGAAGATCCCCATGAGGGACTTCTAACAAAAAGACCCGGCATGTCAACCCTCATCATTTGCAGCGATTTATTTCCGAAGCAGCTGAAGCGGCTTGACACCACCCCACCGTTAAGTAACGTTTAACCAGGTGTTCGACGTGCCGAAAGGGCGGCGGAATTCTGGCAAATCGACAATGGTTTTGGCGGAGAAGGAAGAAATGAATTTCGTCTTGGTGCCGAAGCAGGTGACGCGATGTTTCGCCCTGGTGGTCCTGGGTCTGGTGCTGGCCCATTGCGCCGGGCAATTTTCCCGGTTTTTCCTCGGCCATGGGCGACTGCTCGGATTTGTGGATATGTTCAACCTCGACGCTGAGTACAACATCCCCACCCTCTATGCGGCGGGCGCCCTGCTTTTCTGCGCCCTACTCCTGGCCCTTATCGGCTTCGTCCGCAAGCGCGAAAGAGCGCGGTTTGCCAATCACTGGCTGTTTCTCGCGAGCATTTTCCTTTTTCTTGCCACCGATGAGCTGCTTATCATTCACGAACAATTGATGGTTCCGACCCGCAACCTCCTGCATACCTCGGGACTGCTGTTCGCTGCCTGGTTTATTCCCTACGGCGTTCTGTTGCTGATTTTACTTATGGCCTACGCAAACTTCATTGTTCACCTGCCGCCCCGGATAAAATGGCTGTTTCTTCTCTCCGGATCGATATTCGTGAGCGGCGCCATCGGGATGGAGATGTTAGGGGGCCGGCAATACGAGCTGTATGGCCATGAGGACCTCCTGTATGTGATCTACCAGACCATCGAAGAAACCCTGGAGATGAGCGGCATCGTGCTTTTCATCTACGCCCTGACCTCCTACATCGACTCGGAGATGGGGGGACTGCGCATCCAGATCGGGGGCAAAGCCGGCTCGGCAACAGAGCCATGGCAAATTCGGACGCCAGAGCTTACAATGCTCTCTCCGGCGGCGCAGAAAGTCCGTGGCCCAGGGGAAAAACCCGCCGGGCGGTAAAGCCCGGGCCTGCCATGAATTTCCGTTAAATTTCAGGAGGATGGGATCATTGCCCTACGAAGAGCATGACAAGTACGGGATCGATTTCGATCCGAAAGCCCTGGAACGGTCGATCTTTCTGTTCAACATCGCCCGGCACCATGCCCTGACCTATCCCGAAGACCACCCGCAGGTCATCAAATCGGTGCAGAACTTTTTGCTGAAACTCGATGAACTGCTCGAATTCCGTGACGACATCAGCATCGGGGTCACCAGGGAGAGCCTCTTTGTCGGCGATCTGGCCCTGGCCAAAAATGCCGTCTTTCTGGATCTGGCCAAAGGCCTCTTTTCCCGGGATGTCGCCTCCCTGACTCTGCGCCGCTCGCTCACCCATCACGAACTCTGCGTGTTCTATCAAACCCTGGCCGTCGACCCGGATGAGCTTCGCGACCGCGGCGGCATCGGCCCGTTGCTCAAGAAGGCCGGCGTCTCGGGGATTGCCGTTCTGGACATCGACTATTCCCCGTTCCGGTCCACCGACATGGCGAGCATCGCCATGCCGACCGATCCGGCAGAGGCCGAAGCTGGCGAACTGCCATGGGAAACCTTCATCACCGGGTTGATGAAAGGCGCCCTCGACCCGCAGGGAGAGTGTCTGTCGGCCGCCCGGATCGACCCGGCCGTTCTGGCCGACATGCTGAACGAACGCAAACCCCTCGCCGCCCAGAGCCCGGAAGCCCCTGCGGCCAGCTATGAGGCCGCCATCACGTCCTTTTTCAAGGAACTCGACCAGGAAGACCTGGAGGCCCGGGCCAGAAAGGATTACCTGCGCAAATTCAGTCAGTTCGTCGACCGTCTCCATCCCGAACTGCGCCGACAGCTGCTCAACAGCGCCTTCGCCACCCTGGACCGGCGCCAGGAGCTGGCCGCAGAGCTTTTGGGCGGCATGTCCGCGGAAACCCTGGTGGAGATCTTCGACGAGGTTTCCGATGCGAGGATTTCGGTCCCCCCGAGCCTGCTCGAACTGCTCGCCAGACTCTCCCGGCACAGCGGGAGCGCCCCCGATCAAACGCGGCTGATCCGCGGCCGGGAAAAGGTTCGCGATGAGGGGGTCGAAGCACGGATCCGGACGCTGTTTCAGGGCGGCACCGCGGCGCGGTTCATCCCCGAAGACTACCGGGGGCTGCTCGACCAGATCCTCGAAACCGAAAAACTGGAGGGCCTCGACCCGCGCCTGGTCGAGGAAATGAGTCCCGCCCTGGAGGGGCACCAGATCGAGACGGCGGTGCTCAACATCATTCTTGAGATCATCGATGAGGATCCTTTTTTCGAGCACTCGGACCTGCTCACCCGCAACCTCGCCGATCTGGTCCGCTATTTTCTGCAGGTGGGCGACTACAAGGCGCTGATCAAGGTTTACGATCGGCTCCAGCAGCACCGCCGGGAATCGGACGGCTTCGCCATCCCGATCGCCGAACAGACGCTTCAGGTCTACGCGGAATCCGAATTCATCGCCGCCGTCCTTGAGGGTCTCGACACCTGGGGCCGCGCCCGCCACAAGGAGATTCAGGCGCTGATGGTGCACATCGGCGAGCCGTTCATCGATCCGCTGCTCGAGCGACTGGCCGAGGAGCAGGACATGGCGCTGCGCCAGTCCCTGATGGCCACGATTTTCAGCCTCGGCAAACCCGCCATGCAGGCCTGCATCCAGAGGTTGAACGACCCGCGCTGGTATCTGGTGCGCAACCTGATCATTCTGCTGCGCCGCTTCGACGACCCGGCCGTCATGCCGCCGCTGCGCCGGCTGATCGGCCACAACCATCCGAAAGTTCACCTCGAGGCCCTGAAAACCTATCGGCACTTCAAGGACCCGAAGTTCGACCGGTACCTGCAGCGGGAACTGCAGCACGAGGATCCCGAACGGCGCAAAAACGCGGCGTTTCTCGCCCGCCACAGCAAGGGTGCGCTGGTCCACCGGGAGCTGTTGGGCCTGCTCGGCCGGGGACGTTCCGAGGCCGATTACGCGATCAGGTCCGTCGCCGTCAAAAGTCTGGCCGAAATCGGCGATGCGGCCTTTTTGCCGGCCATGCAAGCGGCCTGCGCCACGCGCAACCTGCTGCGACCGGCTCAGCACAAAAAGTTCAAGACCGAAATCCTGCGCTCCCTGGTCCATTATCCGGCCCACGCCGCCAGGCCCTGGCTGGCCGAACTGGCTGCAGACCCGAAGGGCGAATTCGCCGATCTGGCGCGCCGGCTGCTGGCATCGCTGCCGGGAGGTGCGCCATGAACCCCGACCGGCAGGCCCTGCTGCGCGAATTCATCCGCCACCTGGCATCGGCCGTGGCCACCGCCTCGATCTATCCCCTCGAGCACCGTCAGGTCACCAACCTGTGCAACCTGGCCCTCAACAGCCTGCTTCCGGCGCTCGGCAAAGAAACCGAACTGGCGCTGATGCGCATCGACGATCAGCTCGTGGTCGACGGCAAACCGCTGGGGGGGATGCATCCGTCCCGGCTGGCCAGCGTGCTCAAGCACCGGGGGATCGGCCACCTGAAGATCACCCGGCTGGTGAGGTTCGAGGAAATCCTGGCGCTGGTCGGTGCCCTGGCCAAGCGCCGGGAGGGCGGAGGCGAAATTCGTTCCTCGGAAAATGTCCGGCTGGGCAAGGTGCAGCTGCGGTTTCGTCCGGACCGCCAGGCCGCTCCCGGCGCCGCGCCGGGCAAGCCGGCCGAGAACCGGGCGCCGGAGGCCGCCGCCGGGCCGAACCGGTCGGATTTGACCGCGGCGCAGCTGGAACGGCTGGCCGAAATTTACACGGTGGCGCAAAAGAAGAAACAGTTGAACGTGGTCGGCATTTCGGAGATCGTCGCCTCCTTCGTCCGCGCCTTCACCCGGGAGGCGGACCCCCTGCTGGCCCTGGCACCGCTGCGGGAGATGGACGAGGCCACCTTCACCCACTCGCTCAACGTCTGCATCCTCAACCTGGCCCAGGCGTCCGCCCTGGGCATCGAGGGGCCGCTGCTTCACGATATCGGCATCGCCGCCCTGCTGCACGACGTGGGCAAGCTGAAGATCCCCAAGGAAATCCTCAACAAGAAGGAGCCGCTGAGCGAGGAAGACTGGGAGATCATCTGCCGGCACCCGGTCGACGGGGCGAAGTTTCTCCTCGATGCCCCCGGCGTCCCCCGCCTGGCGGTGGTCACCGCCTACGAGCACCACCTGCGCTTCGACGGCACCGGCTACCCGAAATCCCGGGGCCGCTGGGAACAGAACATCAGCAGCCAGATGACCACCCTTGCCGACATGTTCGACGCCATGGCGAGCCATCAGGCCTACCGCCAGGCCAACGGCCTGAGCGAAGTCGCCTCGACCCTCAAGTACCTGGGCGGCACCCAGCTGCATCCCCTGCTGGCCGAGAACTTTATCCGGCTGCTGAAGAAATGCCAGCCCGAGCTTGAGATCGCCTGAGTTCCTGCTCGCGGCCCAACCGATTGCGGATAACCGCCAGCCACGGCAAGCCAAACCCGGGCATCGGCTCACCCGGGTTTGGCCTCCTCTGCTACGGCAACTGCACTACCTGGCCGAGGCCACTCAGCTTTTCTTGCTGGTCTTGGCACTGAACAGGGAAAATTTCTGGGTAACCTGGACGCTATTGCACTCGGGACAGGCAACCTTCGCCTTATCGTGCTCGCTCATGCTCATTGTCACGGCAAACTCATGGGAACAATCCTCACAGCGGTATTCGTAGATCGGCATATTTTTCCCCTTCTCTTTGACTGTCTGCCATTTTAATCATTATAAATTAACAACAATTCGCCTATCGTCAAGACCACGCAGCACGATTCACGAAACCGACCGCCGAGCCCTGTGCCATCGCGCAATTTCCTGGTATTCTTGAACATCTCGAGTACGCGCCGACGCCATTTAACACCACCACCGCAGGAAGGCCCATGAATTTCAAGGACCATTTTTCACGACAGGCCGGGGACTATGCCCGGTTTCGCCCCCAATACCCCCCCACCCTGTTCGAATTTCTCGCGTCCCTGGCACCGGGGCGTGAGCGGGCCTGGGACTGCGGCACCGGCAGCGGGCAGGCGGCGCTGGGGCTGGCTGGCTTCTTCGAGCAGGTCATCGGCACCGATGCCAGCAGGCAGCAGATTGACCGCGCCCTCAGGCACCGGCGAATCAAATACCGGGTGGCGTCTGCCGAGGCGAGCGGCCTCGAGACGGCGTCCATCGACCTGACCGTGGTGGCCCAGGCCCTGCACTGGTTCGATCTGGACAGGTTCTATGCCGAAGTGCGGCGGGTATCCAAGCCCGCGGCACTTCTGGCGGCCTGGACCTACGATCTGTTTCGGATCACCCCCGAGGTCGATGCGGCGGTTCACCATTTTTACAAGGAGATCGTCGGCGCGTACTGGCCGCCGGAACGCAGGTGGGTCGAGGACCGCTACCGCACGATCCCCTTCCCCTTCGAAGAATGTCCCGCCCCGACCTTCACCCTGGAGGCCGAGTGGGAGCTGGCCGACCTGATCGGAATGCTCGGCACCTGGTCGGCCACCCAGCGCTGCCGGGAAATCACCGGGGAAGAGCCGATCGAGGCGGTCGCCGATGCCCTGAAGCGAGCCTGGGGGCCGGCCGAAACGGTGCGAAAGGTCACCTGGCCGCTGAACCTGCGGGTGGGCCGAGTCGCTTGAGGTCATCAACCGCGAGGACAGCTTTTTCGGGCCAGGCGGGAGCTTTAAAAATCCCCGGATACGCTATGCTGTAGGGGAAGGGCACAATGCCCGGACGTTTCTGCCAACCCAGAGGAATCCTCTATGCGCATCCTGATTCTCGGCAGCGGCCTGATGGGCCCGGCGGCAGCATTTCAGGCCTTATCCGACCCGGCGGTCGCCGGCGTCACCCTCTGCGACCTGCACCAGGCCCAGCTTGCCGAAGCCGTTCGGCGCCTGCCCCAGCTCGGCGAAAACGACCGCTTCGCCACGGCGGAACTGGATATTACCGACCAGGCCGCGGCCCTCGGCCTGATGGTCGACCACGATGTCGCCATCTCCGCCCTGCCCCAGCCGGCCAGCGCGGCGGCCATCCGTGCCGCGCTGCGGGCGAGACGCCCGCTGGTGGATCTGACCCGGCCGCCGCAGGACGAGGTGGCCGGGCTCGCCAGGGAGGTCAAAATGGCCGGAGGGCTGGCGATTATCGGCTGCGGGGTCGATCCCGGGCTGACCGAGATCATCGGGCGGTACCTGGCCGAGCAGCTCGACCGGATCGACACCCTGCACAGCAAGTGCGGCGGCATCCCCGAAAAGCCCGAGCCGCCCCTCGGTTACAAGATCGTCTTCGGCGGCCGCGAGCTGCCGCTCCACGAGACCGAAGCGCTGGTGCTGGAAAAGGGGAAGCTGTGCCGGGTGCCCCGCTATTCGGGGATGGAAGCGGTGCATTTTGAAGGCATCGGGGAAGTCGAGGCGTTTCACGAGAGCTTCATGCCCTGGCTGCTGGAGCTGCCGGTGTTCAAGAGCCTCCGGGAGGGATCGCAGAAGACCCTCCGCTGGCCGGGATATGCACAGAAGATCGGCGTCCTGAGGGATCTGGGCCTGCTCGGCCGGGAGCCGGTGGAGCTGAACGGCGCCCGGGTGGTGCCGAGGGATTTCCTCAACGCCCTGCTCGCCCCCCGGGTGCGGATGACGCGGACCGAGCGGGACCTGACCCTGTTCCGGGTCGAGGCGACGGGGGAGAAAAACGGCCGCCCGCGCCGCTACCGGGTGGTGATGGCCGACCGTTACGACAAGAAGCTGAAAATGACCTCCATGGCCCGGGTCACCGCCTTTACCGCCGCCATCGTCGCCCGCATGGCCGCCCGCGGCGACATCCGCGCCGCCGGTCTGCTGCCGCCCGAACAGGTGGTAGCCGGGGCTCTCTTCGATCGCCTGCTGGCCGAACTGGCCAAGCACGGGATCCGTTTCGAGCTGACCACCGAGCGGGTGGATCCCCTGAAATGAAACAGGACAGCTATAAAACCAAGGCATCGAACGCAGATCAAATCGGAAAAGGCGCAGATAAAATCTGATTTAACGGCAAGTAAAGCTTTTGCTTGGAAATCGGATTTGATCAGATTTTATCCGCGTCCAATTTTGATTTTGGTTTGAATGGTTTCCCAGGTATCCGCCGTGCCTTCCTGGTAAAAGCCATCAATCCCCGAACCGGATTCCCTGCGCCAGCGGCAGTTCCGTCGACCAGTTGATGGTGTTGGTCTGCCGCCGCATGTAGGCCTTCCAGGCGTCCGAGCCCGACTCGCGCCCGCCGCCGGTATCCTTTTCGCCGCCGAACGCCCCGCCGATCTCCGCCCCCGAGGTGCCGATGTTGACGTTGGCGATGCCGCAGTCGCTGCCGGTATGGCCCAGAAAAGCCTCGGCCTCGCGCAGGTCGTTGGTGAAGATGGCGCTGCTCAGCCCCTGGGGCACCGCATTGTGCATGGCGATCGCCTCCTCGAGATCGGCGCAGCGCATCAGGTAGAGAATCGGCGCGAAGGTCTCCTCACGGACCAGCGCCATGCCGACCGTGGCCTCGGCCAGGCAAGGGGTCACGTAGGTACCGGCGTCGTAGAGCCCGCCCTTGAGCGCCTCGCCGCCGTAGATCACCTTGCCCCCCTGCTTTTTCAACTCCTTCAGGGCCTGCAGCATCTTGTCCACCGCCTCCCGGTCGATCAGCGGGCCCATCAGCACCCCCTCTTTCAGGGGATTCCCGATCTTCACCTGCCGGTAGGCCCCGACCAGCCGTTCCACCAGCGCAGCGTAGATCGCCTCGTGGATGAGCAGCCGCCGGGTGGTGGTGCAGCGCTGGCCGGCGGTGCCCACCGCACCGAAGAGGATGGCCCGCACCGCCAGATCGAGATCGGCGCTCGGCATGACGACGATGCCGTTGTTGCCCCCCAGCTCGAGAATCGTCCGGCCGAGCCGGCGGGCCACCACCTGTCCGACCCGCCGTCCCATGGCAACGCTGCCGGTGGCCGAAATCAGCGGAATACGGGGGTCGTTGATCATCCGCTCGCCGATATCCTCCCGGTCGCCGATCAGCAGGCTGAACAGCCCCTCGGGCTGGCCGCAGTCATTGAGCACCTTGCCGATCAGCCGGCTCAGGGCAATGGCGGTCAGCGGCACCTTGTGGGATGGCTTCCAGATGATGGGGTCGCCGGCCGCCAGGCCGATGACGGCATTCCAGCCGAGCACCGCCACCGGAAAGTTGAAGGCGGTGATCACCCCCACCGGCCCCAGCGGATGCCACTGCTCGTACATGCGGTGCCCGGGGCGTTCGCTGTGCATGGTCAGGCCGTAGAGCATGCGCGACTGGCCGACGGCCATGTCGCAGACATCGATCATTTCCTGGACCTCGCCCTCGCCCTCGGCGCGCAGCTTGCCGTTCTCCAGGCTCACCAGGGCGCCGAGCTCGGCCTTGCGCCGCCGGAGTTCCTCGCCGATCCGGCGGATCACCTCGCCGCGCCGGGGAGCCGGCACGGTTCGCCAGTGCTGAAACGCCTGCCGGGAGCGGGCGACGACCTGCTCATAGTCTTCGGCGGTCGCCTTGCGGATTTGGCCGAGGACCTTGCCGTCGATGGGGGAAATCGATTCGAGCTGTTCTTCTCCCCGGCCGAAATCGGTCCCGCCGGTTAGCGCCCCGGGACTGACTTTTTCGATGCCGAGCTTCTTCAGAATGTCGTTCATGGGCGTTCCTTCCTGGGTCAGGGACACCCCTTCCCTGTGGGGCCACCGGCCTCAGACGAGATGGTCTTCGGTCTCCTGCCGGTGCTTTTGCAGGTATTTCATGAAGGGGGTCCCCCCGGTACCGACGCGGGTGGGATTGGCGGCGCTTTTCTGGCTCTGCTCGTGGACATACCTGGCGGCATATTTGAGATGGGTGGCGCGAAAGTGCTGCACCAGGCGGACACAGTCGTTGTAGCCTTCGCGCAGCGACGGGCGGTCCTGCCGGCGACGCAGCACGAAACCACGCACCGGCGGGCCGTTTTCCAGCTCGGCGATGAAGGCCCGGTGAGCGGGCGGCATGTAGTCGCGCATCTCCATCAGGTAGGTCCGCAGCGGATCTTTTTGGTGGCGGATGCCGAGAGCGGCGTCGAGGGACGGGACGATCGCACTCTGGGCGCCGGTCTCGCCGCGAAACCGCTGCGGGCGCCCGTGATAGGCGGAGACGCCCTGATAAACCAGGCCCTCGGGAAGGGCCGGGTGGTCCTTCCAGCCGTGGATGTAGGGCCGGACCCGGTTGAAATAGATGTAGGGATCGCAGTTCTCCGGCATCCGCTCCAGGGTCCGGCAGACCTCCCGAAGCGCCGCGGCCACCGTTTCCAGGGCCTGTTCCAGGGCGGCCGCATCCCGCTGCGCCGCGGCCTGCACGGCGGCGGGCAGGGCCGCGATGGCCGGGGCGGCGCGCTTTTCGATATCGACGTGGACCAGGATGAACCACTCTTCGTCGATGCCGCCGAGAAAATTCTGCAGCAAGGCGATATTGCCAAGCGCCACCGGCCCCCGGGGGTCGAGCCGGCGCCAGTTGTTCAGGGCGTAGGAGACATAGGAGAGGACCGGCGGACGACCCAGCCGGCGGGCCACCCGGTACCAGGGGACGGCGATCCGGGCCGGCAGCCGGGTGGCCGGCGGCGCCTGGCCCCACACGTAGGCATGGCCGAGGTAGGATAGAATCACCATCGCCCGCTCCAGTTGCCGCGGGCCGTTCAGGGCGGCGGCGTCGAAAGCCGGCAGAGCCGCGAGCAGATTGCGCAGCCGGTCGCCGACCAGCAGCTTGGGCAGATTACCGGCGGCCTCTTCCCATGCCTTGAACGCTCCGGGAAGGCTCACCAGAGGATCTTCGGCAGGCAGGAACCCCCGCTGGCTAGAGATGTCTGGCCGGGCCTGGTCGGCCATTTCTGACGGACGCATGATCGGAAACCCATCGCTTGCAGACAAAAATTTCTCTTCTTGATTATACCATCTAAAAATCGGCTTCCGCGGCGCGAGCGCCCCTTTTCCTCCGCTCGCGACGGCTCTTGTGCCGAGGCCGTTCTTTCGAATTTTCCAGGGATCACAGGGCGGCCGCCTGCCCGATACCGCGACACGCAGGGGAATGGTCCATTAGTTTGAATCGATTTATCAGGAAGCGGGGATCATTCGGCGGGAAAAATCAGCGGTGGCCGTGGAGGCGAACAGGAACCGGTTGACCTGCTCGACTCCGCCGTGGATCGCGAGAAAAAAAGAGCGGCCGGCAAGTTCGAAACGGCTGGTGCGGGGCAGGCTGCGCATCCAGGCTTTGCTCTCCGGGCTCACCCATCGCCGGTGCACAGAACCCGGGCGGGCGGCAGGCCGAACCGCTCGGCCTGTTTCTGCATCGCCCGGGTCGCGGCCAGGTTGCGGTAAGGGCCGCCAAAGACCAGGACCGGCCCGTCGAGCCGCCCGAGGTTCAGTTGGGCCGGTCCGCTCATGCGCCGGCCGACTCGGGGTTCGCGTCGGCCTGAGCGGCGGTTTTGCCGCCGAGCCAGTACATCAGGCAGCCGCCGGCCAGCACCCCCGCCGAAATCAGCAGCAGCTTGGTGTATTTGTGCATCTCGCCCAGCCACTGGGTGTGGCCGGTCGATTCGACGAAATAGAGAACCGCCCCGCCGACCGCCAGAACAAAGCTCACCACGTAGCTCCAGGTAGGAATGTCGCGACGCCTGCCCCAGAGGGAGAAAAAGATCACCGGCGCCAGATACATGGAGGCGGTGCCGCTCACGGCCACCGCGCTGAACAGGTCCTGGTTGCCCCGGAACACCAGCAGCAGGCCAAACAGCATGAAGAGCGCCATCACCATGCGGCCGTTGCGCAGACTCATTTTCAGAATGCCCATGTCGGCGGCGATCAGCTTGGCCGAGCTGGAAAGGGTGCTGTCCAGGGTCGACATGGCGGAGATGACCAGGGCGGCGTTGAACACCAGCATCGGGGTGTCGCCGAGCAGGCGCATCAGGGTCTCGTTCATCGATTCGCCCGCGGCGGCGTTGGCACCGGCGAGAACCCCGAGGCAGCCGAAAGTGAGGATGCACAGGATACTGATCCACCCGGCATGGAAAAAGCTTTTGCGGGTCGTCTCGCGGTCGGCCAGAAAGCCCCGGTCCATCATCACCGGGTCGTGCATCGGGTAGCTCCAGACCTGGAGCAGGGCGACCAGCATCAGCACCGGGCCGGGGGCGGTGAACGCAAAGGGCTTGAACCAGAGATCGCCGGCGGTGACGCTCTGGCTGCCCGCCACCAGGACCACCAGCAGCACCAGGGTGCCCAGGAAAATCACCATCTGGAAGACGTCGGTGCGCAGCGAGGCGCGCAGACCGCCGAGCATGGAGTAGAAGAGAGTCACGGCGGCGAAGCCGATGATGGTCAGGGTATAGGCCTGGGAGCCGGCGACCCCGAACAGGATGCCGATGACCAGCAGGTTGGCGAACACCTCGCTGACCAGGCGGATGCCGATGACGAAATTGTAGCAGCCGGTGCCCCAGCCGCCGAACCGGGCCCGCAGAAACGACTGGACACTTTCGGCGCCATGCTCGAAACGCAGGCTGTCGATGATGCGCCCGCCGGTGAAAAACGACAAGTAGTAGAAGGCGTAGGCCAGAGTCCCCCAGATGCCGTAGTAGAAGCCGAGAATCGCCGCATTGAGCAGGGAGCGGGCGAAGATCCAGGTGGTCACCTGGGAGAAGGTCAGGGTCACCAGCCCCGGCTGCTGACCGGTGGCCGAGAGGCCGCGGAAAAAAGCCCCCTCACTTTGCGCTTTGGGGGACAGAACGACCGACGCCACGGCAATCAGGCCGGCGAAAACCGTCAAGGCATAGCTCATTTTTGAGGCTCCTGCTTGAGTCTGGGGCGGTGCGCATTAAAAGCCCCAAGGATACCCGATTTTCGGTCCGGCGCAACCGTCGGTTACGCAAAAAAACGGGCCGGCCGGACCGGTCGGGGTTCAGTAGTCGATGCCGGGCTGGGGCTCGATGTCCTTGCGGTAGGCGTGCTTGATTTCGCGCACCTCGCTGACCGTATCGGCCAGCGCGATCACCTCGGGATGGGCGTCGCGGCCGGTGAGAATCAGATGCATCAGCGGCGGCTTGTCGCGCAGGATCCCGAGCACCTGGGCGAGGTCGACCAGCCCCAGCTTGAGGGCGTTGTTGATCTCGTCGAGAATCAGGATGTCGTAGCTCCCCGCGGCCAGCTTCTCATGCACCAGGTCGATGGCGTCCTGGGCGTTGGCCCGGTGCTCCTCGCGGGGATAGGGATTGCCCTGGATGCCGCAGAACCCCTTGCCGGTGGCGGTCAGCTCGATGTCGCAGTTCATCTTCTTGATCCCGTCCCACTCCCCGGCATAGAGGTCGCCCTTCATGAACTGGATGATCGCGACCTTCATGCCGTGGCCGCAGGCGCGCAGCGCCATCCCCAGCGCCGAGGTGGTCTTGCCCTTGCCGTGGCCGGTAATGACGACGATCAGTCCCTGGCGCTGTTTCGGTTCGAGCCGGTCGATCCGGTCCGGTTTGGTTCCTCGCTTGGTCATTTTGCTTGTCCTTGAAAAATGTGAGCAGTGAGCAGTCAAAGGCTAATAGTTACCGATCTACTCGGGAAACCCCTTTCGCCCTTTCTCTGGTCAGCCTTCACCGATCATAGACACCGATAAGGGTTTCGATCGATTGACGGACCACTGCTCACCGTTCACCGCTCACCGACCACCGCCCTTAAACCATCTTCCGATACCGTCCCCCGACCTCGGCCAGGGTTCGGGTGATCTGCCCCAGGCTGGCGTGGCGCACCGTCTCCAGCAGCTCGCCGAAGACGTTTTCCCCCTCAAGCGCCACCTTCTTCAACCGCGCCAGATACTGCGGGGCATCCCCCCGGTGCCGCTCCCGGAAATCCCGCAGCCGGGCCAGCTGCCGCTCCCAGTCCGCCGGAGCGGGACGAGCCAGCTCGGCAACCGGCGGGTACTTGTCGGGATGCTCGCCGGGCAGCTCATGAACATTGTAACCGATAATCTTGCGCCGCGGCTCGGCGGGGTGTTCCGCCGTCGTCCGGCGCCGCTGCCGTTCGTAGCGGGCGCTGTTCTCGGCGATACAGCGGCGCTGATATCCCTGCTCGGTCGCCGGGCCGACCCCGCCGAGCTGATCGATCCGCTCGAACTCGTCGAGCACCTGCGCCTGGACCTCCCGCATCAGGGCGCGAAAGGCGTAGGAGCCCGACAGCAGGTTCTGGATGAGGAACCCTTCGGCCTCTTCGCGCAGGAAGTTGGGGATCATGGTCGCCTGGCGCACCCACTTCTCGCCCGGAGTGGTCATCGGCTCATCGGCCGAATCGACGTGCAGCGAGTTGCTGTTGGCGAGAAGTCCCAGCAGGGCGTGGTAGGTCAGCCGCACCGGGTTAAGGCTGTCCCACTCCTCGGCCTGCAGGGCACGGCCCGAGGTCTGGGTGTGAAACTTGAACCGCTGCGACCGCTCCCCGGCCCGGTAGCGATCGCGCAGGGCGATCGCCCAGATCTTGCGGCAGACCGCCCCGTAGGCCAGCCACTCGGCCTCGTGGGAAACCTTGAAGAAGAACGAGAGGCTCGGCGCGAACTGGTCGATCGTCATCCCCCGGGCGAGAAAGTTCTCGACGTAGGTGAAGCCGTTGGCCAGGGTGAAGGCCAGCTCCTGCACCGGGCTCGCCCCGGCCTCGCCGATGTGGTAGCCGGAGACGCTCAGCGAGTAGAACTTTTTGACCTCGTTGTCGATGAACCACTGCTGCACGTCGCCGAGCAGCCTGACGGCGAAATCGGGCTGGAAGATGCTCTCGTTCTGGGCCTGGACCTCCTTGAGAATGTCGGCCTGCACGGTGCCGCGCAGCTCCTGCAGGGTCTGGCGGCGCAGATGCCGCGCCTCGGCGGCGGAGAGCGCAGCGCCCTTTTCCTGCTCGGCCCGCTCGGCCTCGATCTCGAGGGCGGCGGTAAAGTACATGGCCAGCACCACCGGGGCCGGGCCGTTGATGGTCATCGAGGTGCTGATCTCGGGGATGTGGAACCCCTTGAGAACCAGCTTCATGTCCTCCCAGGTATCGATGGCCACGCCCCCCTCGCCGATCTTGCCGATGCTGCCCGGATCATCGTCGCTGTCGGCCCCGTACAGGGTGATGCCGTCAAAGGCGATGGAAAGCCGCGGCCGGGCCACCCCGCGGGCCAGCAGATGCAGACGGCGGTTGGTTTCCTCCGGTCCGCGCAGACCGGCGAACTGGCGAGTGGTCTCGCCGGCGCTGAGCGGCCGGTAGGGATAGATGCCGGTGGCGAAGGGAAACCTCCCCGGCAGCCCCTCCTCCAGCAGAAACCGCAGGGATTCGGCGCGGTCTTCGGGGTCGGGCAGGGCCACCCGCGGCAGCGTCAGCCCGTTGGGGGTTGCCACCAGGGGTTCTTGCCCCGTGCGACGGGCGGTCTGCAGGGAAAGCTCCTGCCACTGGCCCGGCCACTCCTCGAGCAGCCGCGCGCAGGCCGGGTCGAGACCGGTGAGCTCGGCGGGGTCACGCCGGACCTTCTCCAGCTGCTCGGCCGTCCAGCGGTCGTAGGCGCGGACCTTGTCGACAATCTCGGCCAGGTAGGCGCGCCGCCGGTGGGGGACCAGGACGCTGTGCTTGGCGTAGCGGAAGATATCCGGCTCGGCGGCCGCCGCCGGGGCCGGCCAGCCGAGTCCCCGACAGAGGGCGGCGAACAGCCGATCGAGGCCCGGATCGCGGGCGGCCTTGGCGGTGGCCGCAAACAGCGCCTCGCCCTTGCCCTGTTCGGCGAGCAGGTCGCGGATCTCGGCAAAGGCGGCCTCGGCCCCTTCGAGGTCGGCCTTGTTCAGCACCACCAGGTCGGCATCGCGCAGCAGCTGGTCCTTCTGCAGTTGCAGCCCGCCACCGTACTCGCGGGTTTTGACGTAGACCAGCAGGTCGGCCGCCAGGGCCCCCAGGTCAAGGCCGGTCTGGCCGGTCCCCGGGGTCTCGACGATCACCAGGTCGAAGCCGGCCGCGCGCAGGACCCGCAGCAGCCTCGGCAGCGCCGGGCTGAGCGGCGCGTAGGGGCTGCCGGTGGCGAGGCTGCGCAGCCAGACGCGCGGGTCGTAGATGTTGTTCATCCGCACCCGGTCGGCGAGAAAGGCGGCGGCGGCCGCCGCGCTGCGAATGGTGGGGTCGTTGGCGAGGATGGCGATTTTCTTGTCGGAGAATCGATCGAGAAAACGCCGGATGAGCTCGTCGATCAGGGTGCTTTTGCCGCTGCCGCCGTCACCGGCCAGGGCCAGGACCCGGGCCGTTCGGCCGGCGGTCCGGGCCGGCGGGCCGGGGTGGGATTCGCGGGCGGCATCGCCCCCCTGTTCGGCCAGGCTCAGCAGACGGGTCAGTTGTGCGGGGGGGAGCGTGCCGCTCCCGGCGGCGGCCGGATCGGCCGGGGATTCGGCGGGTCGGGCGGCGATCCGCCCGGTGAGATCGGCGGCGATGGCGTCGAGGGGCCAGCCGGGACCGTAGATCTTCGCAACCCCCTGCCCTTCGAGGGCCGCGGCCTCCTCGGGAAGGATGGTCCCGCCCCCGCCGCCGAAGACCAGAGTCCGGTCCATCCCCTTCTCGCCCAGGCGCTTGACCAGGTGGGAAAAAAACTGCAGGTGACCGCCGTTGTAGGAGCTGACCGCCACCGCGTCGGCCCCTTCCTGGAGGGCCGCCGAGGCGATCTGCTCGCCGGTCATGTTGAAGCCGAGGTAGATGACCTCCACCGGCCGCGCCCCGGCCAGCAGGGCCCGGTTCAGGGCCAGCACCGAGGCGTCGTGACCGTCGTAGGCCGCCACCGCGGTCAGTATCCGAAGCGGCCTCTTCGCCATGCGCTATCCGATCCGCTTGTCTCCCCGGGCGGCGCCGCACGACCCGGGGTGAGGGGAAAAAACCAGTCGCTTACAGTATACCCCTCAATGCGCGCCGTTGCCAAAAACCCCGGGTGTTCGGCCTTGCGGGCGCTACCCCTGGTCGATCGGAATGATCGTCCGGCAGTCCGGGAAATTGGCGCATCCCCAGAAGACCATGCCGGCCCTGGTCCCTCGGGCCACCCGTCGCCGGACCATCGCGGCGCCGCAGGCCGAGCAGCGGGGCCTGGAGGCCGGACCGGCGGCAACGGACCCGGGGGAGGGCGGGCGGGGGGCTCCGGAGCTCGGCGAGTCGGCCTGGGCGGCCTCGCCGAGTTGCCAGTCCGTCTCCTTCTTCCTCAGCGCCGGATTCACCTGGCCGAGTTGCCATTCATCGCCGCTTGCTGCTACCTTGCCGAACCCCAGCGGCAGGCTCTCCGCAAGCAGGTCCTTGAGTTCGCTGACCCCGTAATTCCGGCCGGCGGCCAGGCGGGCCAGGGGGATCTGCGCCGCCGAAAGCGCCTCGGAGACCGGATCCGCCGGCTTTCTAGCCCCTCCGCGCCGCCGACTCTGCTCCTCCAGCTCCACCGCACCCAGCACCATCAGGCCTTCGCGGCGGCAGATCACGAAATCGACCCTCCGGCCATCGATCCGGCTCTGGATCTCCTGCCGCCGGCCCTTACCCAGTCCCAGCCGGGGCCGGACCAGATCGGCCAGGCAGACCTTGCAGAAAACCCGGTAGTCCGCACCGAGCGCCTGGTCGAGCACCTCGAGAAAGGCGCCTTCGGCCGGCGACAGCCAGGGCTCAATCGGCTCGTATCGGGGCAGCGCCGCCCGACGGCGGGCCAGGAACCGGCCGGCCAACAGGAGCCCCAGAACCACCAGGAGCGCGAACAGGGTCACCATAATCAGGTTCTCGCTGGAGAGCATCTCACGACCTCGTCTGGGTTGCATGAACATCGCGCGGTCCGGCCGACCCGGGGGAAATTATCGGCCGGATGGGCGGTTGATTTCAACCGCTTATCGGGCCGCCGCGCGCTGTTCCAGTTCGGCCACACGCTGGGCCTGGGCCAGGGCCTTTTCGACCCGGATATGGACCGGCCCCTGCTTGACCGCGGCCGGCAGCTCCCGGATGAATTCGATGGATCCGGAGCACCATGCCAAGGCATCGGCCAGAGCAATGACCACCAGTTGGGCCAGGGCGGTCTCCAGGGCCTGTTTCTCGAACACCTTTTCCGCGATCAGGTCGCCGGTGAAACGGACCCCGCGCCGCCGGCTCTCTTCGAGCAGCCGCTGCATGCGCTGCAGATCGAGGCAGCCGATGTCGGTAAGAAATTCGCCGAAGCGCTCCCCCTGGCGGGTGGAGGTGACGAAGATGATCGCCCCATCTTCAAAGAAAAACCGCTTTTCCACGTCGTCCCGCTGTATTCGGATGATCCCCGTTTTGCCGAGGGCTTCGGCCCCCGAGACGATTTCCGGCAGGGACAACAGACTTAGATCTCCCGCGATATGGCTCACGCTGACTCCTGATGCCTTGGGGACCGGCCCCCTGTGGCGCTATCCCGCAAAGGTGGTTGGTTATTCGGCGGGCCGCGGCCTGCCGTGGCAGTGACCCGGCCGGGGGGAACAGGCGCTGATAACGTTCATGAACCATGCCAAATCAAGGAGTTTCCAGACGATCCCCGGCCCCATCACCGCGATCCGCCCGCCGGCGGATCTGGTATGCTGTTATAGCGGACCAGAAGGGATGAGGCGGATCTCGGGGCGGCAGCGCCGTCGCGCCGGCCGCAAACCGACCTGACCAGCTCGAGCACCTGCGGCATCATCCGGCTGACGATTTCCGCGACGCCCTGCGGGTTGGGATGGATGCCGTCGGCCAGATTCAAGGCCGGCACCCCGGCGACGCCTTCGAGGAAAAAGGGATAGAAAGCGACTCCGTGGCGCTCGGCAAGACGGGCGAACACCCCGTCGAAGGCTTCCGCATAGTCGCTCCCCAGATTCCGCGGGGCGCGCATGCCGGTCAGCAGAACCTGGACCCGGCGCTTTTTCAATCCGGTGAGCAGAGCGTTGAGATTGCTTTCGACCATGGCGGGGTCGAGACCGCGCAGGGCGTCGTTGCCGCCCAGCTCCACGATGACGGCCTCCGGCCCGGCGGCCAGGGTCCATTCCAACCGGGCCAGGCCGCCGGCGGTGGTGTCGCCGGAAACGCCGGCGTTGATGACTTCGACCTCCAGGCCCCTGGCCGCCAAAGCTCGCTTAAGGGCGGCCGGAAAGGCCTCCTGGGGCGGCAGACCGTAGCCGGCACTCAGGCTGTCGCCCAAAACCGCGAGCCGCACCGGGCAGGACCCGGCGCCTTCACCGCCCCAGGCCGCCGACCCGGCGGCAAGCCAGACCACCAGCAGCGGCGCGAGCAGACAGCATCGGCGGCACCGCCGCCAGCCGGACAACCACTTCAGCGGGAGCTGCACAGATCTCATGACCGATCCAATCATCCAGATCAACAACCTTCACTTGAGTTTAATGGGGGGCGGCGGCGAGGTCAACATCCTGCGCGGTCTCGACTTCACCGTGCAGGCCGGCGAAACCCTCAGCGTGGTCGGTCCCTCCGGGGCCGGCAAAACCACCCTGCTGATGGTCGTCGCCGGCCTGGAGCGCCCGAGTTCCGGCGCGGTCCGGGTTGCCGGCATCGATCTCGGCCGGCTCGACGAGGATGGCCTGGCCCGCTTTCGCCGTGAGCACCTGGGGATCGTGTTCCAGTCCTTTCATCTGGTCCCGACCATGACTGCCCTGGAAAACGCCGCCCTGCCCCTGGAGTTCGCCGGCCGCTCCGATGCCCGGGAGCGGGCCGCCGCGGCCCTGGAGGCCGCCGGGCTGGCTGAGCGCATGCGCCATTTCCCCTCCCAGCTCTCCGGCGGCGAGCAACAGCGGGTGGCCCTGGCCCGGGCCTTCGTCGCCGGGCCGAAGCTGCTGCTGGCCGACGAGCCGACCGGCAACCTCGACCAGGAAACCGGCCGCCGGATCATCGATCTGCTCTTCGGGCTGCAGCAGGACCAGGGCACCACCCTGATCCTGGTGACCCATGACCGGCAACTGGCCGACCGCTGCGATCGGGTCGTGCATATGGCCGCCGGGCGCTTGCGGGATCAGGGCGCCGGAGGCCGGCCGTGACGCCCTTCGCCTTCGTGTGTCTTGCGGCCCGCCTGGCCCGCCGGGAGATGCGGGGCGGCCTGCGGGGCTTCGGGGTGTTTCTCGCTTGTCTGTTTCTCGGCGTGTTCGCCATCAGCGCGGTCGGTTCCTTTTCCGCGGCAGCCCGGCGCGGCCTGCACGAGGACGCCCGCTCGCTGCTCGGCGGGGATCTGGAAATCCGCCTGACCCACCGGCCGATTTCTCCGCAGCAAGTGACGTTTGTCGAGCAGCGCGGCCGCATCTCGACCGTCGTCGAGATGCGCGCCATGGCCCGCTCGGCCGACGACAGCCGCCGGGCGCTGGTGGAGCTGAAGGCGGTGGATGGGGCCTATCCCCTGTACGGCGCCCTGGGTCTGGCCCCCGACCTGCCGGTGGCGGAGGCCCTGGCCGAACGGCAGGGGACCTATGGCGCCCTGGTGGAGGCGGTACTGCTCCAGCGGCTCGGTCTCGCCGTCGGCGACCGGCTGCGGCTCGGCGACGCCAGCTACCAGATCCGCGCCGTCCTCACCCTCGAGCCGGACCGGGCGGTCCGTCCCTTCACCCTCGGGCCCCGCCTGCTGGTCAGCTCCGAAAGCCTGTCGGCCACCGCTCTGCTGACCCCCGGAAGCCTGGTCGCCTACAGCCATCGGGTCAGGCTGCAGGATGCGCTGGTCGCCGAAACCGGCGTCCAAACCTTTATCGATGAGCTGGATGAACGATTTCCCCAAGCCGGGTGGCGGCTGCGCGGTTACGGACAGGCCGCCCCCCGGGTAAGTTATTTTCTCGATCGCCTGGCCACCAACCTCACGCTGGTCGGCCTCTGTGCCCTGCTGGTCGGCGGGCTCGGCGTCGCCGGGGCGGTGCGCGGCTACCTCGATGGCAAAACCCTGCACATCGCCGCGATGAAATGCGTCGGTGCTCCGGGCGCCCTGCTTTTTACCGCCTACCTGCTGCAGGTCCTGGTGCTGGGCACCTTCGGCAGCGGGATCGGCCTGCTGGCAGGCGCTTCCGTGCCCTACCTGGCAGACCGGCTGTTGGCCGGGGTCCTGCCGATCCCCCTGCGGCCCGGCCTGTTTCCGGAGCCGCTGGTCGTTGCCGGAGCCTTCGGCCTGCTCATCGCCCTGGCGTTTTCCCTGCGGGCGCTCGGCACGGCCAGGCTGGTCCCGCCCTCGGTTCTGTTCCGGGGCGATGGCGGGATGTCCCGGAGCGGTCCCGGCCCCTGGGTCAACCTGGCGGTTTTCGCCGCCGCCGGATTGCTGGCGGTTCTGGCGGTAGCCAGCAGCGGCGACCGCCGCCTGGCCCTGTGGTTCACCTTGGGCGCCGGGCTCTGTTTTCTGCTCTTCCGGCTGTTGGCCGCCGCGGTGGTGGTCGCCGCCCGGCGGGCGCCCCGCCCCACCGCCCCCAGTCTGCGGCTGGCAATCGCCAACCTTCATCGGCCCGGCTCCCGGGCTGTCGGCGCCATCTTCAGCCTGGGCCTGGGCCTGACCGCCCTGGTGGCGGTCGCCCTGGTCGAAGCCAACCTGAGCGCCCGGATCGGCGAAACCATCCCCGCCGAAGCACCGTCCTTCTTTTTCATCGATATCCAGCCCCGACAGACCGAGGATTTTGACCGCACCGTGCTCGAGGTGCCCGGGGTCACCCGCCTCGAACGGGTACCGACCTTGCGCGGCCGCATCACCGCCATTGCCGAAACGCCCGTCGCCCAAGCCGCCATCGGCCCCGAGGTCGCCTGGGCGGTGCGCGGCGACCGGTTCTTCACCTTTTCCGCGACCCCGCCCGCCAATGGCGACATTTCGGCCGGCAGCTGGTGGCCGGCCGATTATGCGGGGCCACCGCTGATCTCGCTGACCGCCGATCTTGCCGAAGGCTTCGGCGTGAGCCTCGACGACACCCTGACGGTGAACGTCCTCGGCCAGGAGATTACCGCCCGCATCGCCAACCTGCGCACCGTCGACTGGTCGACCCTGGAACTCAACTTCGCCGTGGTTTTCACTCCGGGGGTCCTCGAATCGGCGCCCCAGACCCACATCGCCACCGTCTATGCGCTCCCGGACCGGGAGGAGCAGGTGTTTGCCGCGGTCACCGGGCGTTTTCCCAATGTTTCGGCGATCCGCATCAAGGAAGTCCTGCACAACGTCACCCGCACCCTGGAACGAATCGGCGGCGCGTTTCGGGGGATGGCCACGGTGGTGCTGCTGACCGGCTTTCTGGTGCTGGCCGGAGCGATTTCCGCCGACCAGCATCGGCGGATCTACGACGCGGTAATCTTCAAGGTCTGCGGCGCCACCCGCCGGGATATCCTCGCCGCATTCGGCGCCGAATTCCTGCTTCTCGGCCTGGCCGCCGGATCGATCAGCGCCCTTGCCGGGTCGGCGGCGGCCTTCGGCATCGTCGAGGGATTGATGGATGCAGAATTCACCTTCCGGCCAGCCGCGGTTTTCTCCACGATCCTTATCGGACTGGCCCTCACCCTGCTCCTCGGGCTGGCCGGAACCGCCCGGGCCCTGACCCGCAAACCGGTCCCCTACCTGCGCAGCGAATGACCCCCGGAGCACTCGCCGGCCGCTGAAAATCCGCTGAAATAGATCTGTAAAATCGATGGTCAGATGCTATGATAGGATATGTCGAAAAGCGGTCGTGCCTGGTTCCCGATCTGGAGCCGGTCGCCCATCAACCCGGAACGCCCCGAGGTGCCCAGCCTTCGCTCCGAAGGGTAACGAGAGATTTTATGTCCGATACGAATAGCAAGGAAAGAGGAATTTTCGGCAGCATCTTTCTGACGTATTTCGTACTGATCCTGCACGTCGTCCTGATCCTGCTGGTGGGAGTGGCCGTGGTCTTTTTCCGCGGCGTGGTCGAGTACATGATGTGGATTCTGCTGGGCGGCCTCGCCCTGACCCTGGGCTCGGGATACTACTTTTTCCGCCGCCTGCGGCAAAGCAACCGGCGTCTGCGGGACATCGTCAACGATCCGGCATTTCGCGGTCGCTCCCTGGAAATCAGCTTTCTGGGAGGGCTCGCCTCGTTCCGGGTTGGCAATCCCGGCGACCTGACCGGCGCTCTTCCCCATGACGTCTCCCCCACCGTCCACCAGCTCGAAGACCCGGAAACGACGCGAATGCGCGACCTTGGCCGCTTGGTAAGGATGCTGGAGAACAACCTGATCACCCAGCAGGAATACGATCTGCTGAAAAAGGAAATCCTGCACCGGGAAAATCCGAACGCTTTCTCTTCAGGTTCTTCCGGATCGCTGAACTGAACGGCGACAGTCAATATCCTGACAGACTGTCAAAAAAGAGCGTTTCTCGCCCCGCCTCCTCCGAACGAACCCCGCAGCAGCGGTCCCACCGGAGCGGCCACAGGTGCCATCGGCCAGCTTTCTCTCCGCCAAAAACAGAAAAATCACGAGCCCTTAGCCCTCCGACTAAAAAAATCACCGTTGCGCCTGCCGAGCTGGCACAGAGGTGGCAGTATAGGCGAACAACCCTAGCAAGGAAGCTCTTTGACAGTTCGGACCGCGCGATTCTCCTTTTTGGACCGCTCGTCAATACCAATGCTGATCACATCTCGGGTAAAGTTCGCGGTGTGCAGGCCCGCCCTGCAGCGGGAAGCCTGAAGCGACTTTCGGAGACCAACATATCGACCGGGACGAGCATCCCGGGCGAATCGCCCGATCCCGGACCGTCAGAACGGTTTCACGTTTCTCCTCCCCAAAGGCCCGGCCCCATCCAGTGCGGATGCGTCGGGCTTTTTTCCTGCCGCGACCGGCTTGGTACCAGCCATGGATTTCTCACTTCCGGCGCCCGGGCCATCGTGGAGGGAAAGGACCGCGGTCATCATGAAATTCTGGCGGCAACTTTGTGTTCTCCTGCTGGCGTTTGCCCTTGGCGGCTGCGGGGGAGGAGGCGGCGACGGCAACGTCGATGGTCCCAAAGCCTCCCTCACCGGCAGTGCCTCCGGAGCGCTGACGGTTTCGCCGACCGATGTTCTGGAGCAGGAACCGAACGATCTGGTCGGTCAGTCCCAAAGCATCTTCGAGCAAACGGCGGTTTTCGGCGCCGCTTCGCTGACCGATCCCGGCAGTCCCTATCCCGGCAACCCCAGCGCCCGCATTCAGGATCTGTTCAGCCTCAAGGCCACCGGTGCGGTGCGGATTGACCTGGCTGTCATCGATCACCAGCCGGCCGTCAACGATCTCGACCTGGTGCTGCTCGATGACCAGGGGGAGCTGATCTCCGCCAGCAGCGGCGAAGCCAACCCGGAGACCCTGGTGGTGCCGGCCCCCGGCAACTACCGGATCGGAGTGCGGGCGACCCGGGGAACGAGCGCCTATGCCCTGGTCTGTACCCCGTTGGCCGGCGCCGTGACCGGCGCCGGTCAGGTCCCGCCCGGGGTGGCCTTCGTCCCCGGTCAGATCCTCTACAAGTACCATGACCAGGCCGCCGCCCCCTCGGTTGCGGCGCTCGGAGCCCTGCAGAGCGGCGGCTCGCGCCGCCTTCTCTCCGGGGGCGTGGAAATGCTCGAGTTTCCCCTCGGCGATCCGCCTGCCCCGCTTGGGGTGCGGACCCTGGGAGCCGCCCCGAAGCAGGTCGCTCCCGAAGCCCAGACCCTGGACCGGATTCGCCGCCTGCAGCAGGACCCGCAGGTGGCCTATGCCGAACCGAACTTTCTGCGCCGGGCCTGGCGAATCCCCGATGACCCGACCTTCAGCGCCCAGTGGCACTATCGGCAGATCAATCTGCCACAGGCCTGGGACCTGACCACCGGCGACGACAGCATCGTCACCGCGGTGATCGATACGGGGATTCTCAGCCATCCCGATTTCATCAACGACGACGGTTCCTCCCGGCTGACCGCGGGCTACGATTTCATCAGCGATCCGGGCATGGCCAACGACGGCGACGGCCCCGACCCGGATCCCAACGATGCCGGTGACGCCCCGCCCGGACAGACCAACAGCTATCACGGCACCCATGTCGCCGGCACCCTGGGAGCTGCCACCGGCAACGGCCTGGGGGTCGCCGGAGTCACCTGGCAGGGGAAAATCATGCCCTTGCGGGTGCTGGGGGTCGGCGGCGGGACCGATGCCGATGCCATCGAGGCGATCCGCTACGCCGCCGGCCTGCCCAATGCCTCGGGGCGGCTTCCGGCGGTTGCGGCCCGGGTCATCAACATGAGCTTCGGCGGCCCGGGCTTCGGCCAATCTTTACAGAATGCGGTCCGGGCCGCCCGCGAGGCCGGGGTGGTTCTGGTGGCGGCCGCCGGCAACGACAACACCAGCGTGCCGAGCTATCCCGCCGCGTTCGAGGGGGTTATTTCGGTTTCGGCGGTCGGCGCCGACGGCAGTCGGGCCCCCTATTCCAACTTCGGCGCGACCATCGATGTCGCCGCCCCGGGGGGCAACACCGCCCAGAATCTCGACCAGGACGAGTACGTCGACGGCGTGCTGAGCACCCACCATGCGTCGCAGTACGTCTTCATGCAGGGCACGTCCATGGCTGCTCCTCACATCGCCGGGGTCGTCTCGCTGATGCTGGCCGCCAACCCGACCCTATCCCCCGCGGATATCGACGCCCTGCTTGCCGGCACCCATCCGGCGACCCCGCTTTCGGCCTGCCGGGACCTCGGCAGCCCTGGCCGTGACGATATCTACGGTCACGGCCTGATCGATGCCGAACAGGCCGTGATCGCGGCCCTGGCCGTCGCCGGTGGGCCGCCCCCGCTACCCGAGGAACCCCGGCTGGCCGCTTCGGCGGCAGCCCTGAATTTCGGATCGACCATTGCCGCCATGGGCTTTCAGCTCATCAACCCGGGCGACGGCAGCCTCGAAGTCACCTCGGTGACCGCCGACGCCCCCTGGTTGAGCCTGAGCGTGCCGCCCGGGCCGCTGCCCCTGACGATCCAGGCCAGGGTCGATCGCAGTGGCCTGCTCAACGGAGCCTATCACACGGCCCTGAACGTGGTCGCGAAGGCGGCGGAGCGCCGGCATACCCTGACGCTGCCGGTAACCATGTCGGTGGAAACCGCCGCTCTGCCCGCTCACGGCGAGGCCGGGGAGGTTTTCGTGCTGGCCCTGGATCCGGTCTCTTACACGCCGGTCCTGCAGACGCAAACCAGCGCCGCCGAGGGTTACGGATTCAGACTGGAGGGGCTTCCCGCCGGCAGCTACCTGATCGTCGCCGGCACCGACCGCAACCGCAACGGCATCATCTGCGAAATGGGCGACGCCTGCGGGTTTTTACCCTCTCCGGTCAGCGTTAAGGCGGCAACCTCCGCCGCCAACCTCGCGTTTTCCCTGACCACCCAGCTCACTCCGGCCATCGAACCCTGGCGGGCAGCAGGTAACTAGCCGATATCAGGGGAAGAGATCGGGACGCCGGCGGCCAGGGCCGAAATTGGCACGAAGATAGCAAATCCTATAAGGCATCCCTGGCAGCACGTTCCTTGACAATCCGGACCGCGATTCACCCTTTCGAGGCTCTCGTCAACACGCGACACGAACGGTTCTCGGCAAAGCGTGGTGAGCAGGCCCGCCTGGCAGCGGGAAGCCTGANNAGCGACTTTCAGAGACGCAAATTTGGCGCAGGGGCGAAGCTCCCCGGGTGAATCGCCAACGGTCCGCCTCCGTACCAGCTGGTTTCTCCTCCCTGAAAAGCCGAAGCCCCGATCCTGCGATCGGGGCTTCGGCTTTTTCATTATCCCTCCCAAACCAAGGGATCACCACAGACCCATCATCTTCAGATGCCGCGCCAGGTTGGTCAGGCCCATCAGTACCACCATCACCCCGGCGCCGCGGATCATCCAGGTGCGTGCCTTTTTCCCCAGCCACTGGGCGGCCCCGCCCACCGCCAGCAGCGCCGGGGCGGTCCCCAGCCCGAAGGCGAGCATGGTCAGGGCCCCCTTGGCGGCGTCGGCACTCTGCGCCGCGGTGATGGCCACGGCATAGAGAAAGCCGCAGGGGAGAAAGCCGAACAGCAGGCCCAGCGGAAACGCTGCGAAGGCCGGCGGCAGGCTGCGCAGCCCCCGCACCGCCTGGCTCATGGCCTGCACCGGCCCGGCGAATTCGAGGCGCATCACGTTGAAGCGGGCGAACAGCCCGGCGCTGCCCAGACCGAGCAGGATGATGAGCAGGTCCGAGCCGACCAGGATCACCCGGCTCACCAGGCGAAAGGCGTCGGTATAGGCGATGGCCGAGCCGAGCCAGCCGACGAGCAGCCCGATCAGGGTGTAGGTGGCCAGCCGTCCGGCGTTGTAGAGCACGTGGAACAGGGGACCGGACTGACGCCCTTCGCCGGAGATGGACAGGGCCACCACCACCGGCCCGCACATGCCGACGCAGTGCCCGGTGCCGAGCAGGCCGGTGACCAGGGCCAGGGAATAGAGCGGATCGATCACTTGAGCAGAACCTCTTCGATATTGAACACCAGCTCGGCCCTCCCCCCGCCGGGCAGTTCCGCCTGGAAGGAGGCGGTCCAGGCCCCGGCCATGGTGAAGACGGCGATCCCCTGGTAGGCGTCCCCGCAGGGCTGGACCCGGGGCCGGTTGCGCGGCATCGGCATCGCCGGCATATCAAGGTCGCAGGTCACTGGAGCGCCCGCCAAAGCCCCCCCCTCGGCATCCCGCAGCAGCAGGCGAAACGGGATCACGGTCATGGTGCGCAGCGGATAGGCGTTCAGCTCCAGCACCCCGGTCAGGCCGGCATCGCCGCTGGCCTCCATCCGGGTTACCCCGCCGGCGGCAGCCAGGCAACATCCGAGCAGAAGCGCCAAAGCCTGCAGCAGGAAGACCTGGCTGGCCTTAGTTATCATCGCCCCGCTCAGGCGGTGGTTCCTCATCCTCTTCCAGCATGCGGTATTTGGGCCCTTCCATGTCGTCGAACTCCCCCTTTTTCACCGCCCAGATAAAGATCAGCCAGACCCCGGTGCCGAGAAACAGGGAGAGTATTATCAGGATAACGATTGAGCTGAGCATAGGCTTGTCCGTTTCCTGCTAGTCCCGAACCCCGACCTTCGCTTTGGCCAGGCGCAGGGAGTTGCCGAGCACGCAGATGGAGCTCAGGGCCATGGCCGCCGCCGCATGGATCGGCGCCAGCTTGCCCGCGGCGGCCAGCGGCAGGGCCAGCAGATTATAGGCGAAGGCCCAGAACAGATTCTGCCGAATGATCCGCAGGGTGCGGCGGCCGATCTCCAGCGCCTCGGCGAGCCGCGCCGGCTCCGGCCGGGTCAGCACCAGGTCCGAGTTCTCCAGGGCGATATCGGTCCCGCCGGCCATGGCACAACCCACGGTGGCGGCGGAGAGCGCCGGCGCGTCGTTGATACCGTCGCCAACCATCAACACCCGTTCGCCCCGCTCCACGGCGCGGTTGATCCAGGCGGCCTTATCCTGGGGACTCATCCCGCCATGCACGCTCCCCAACGGCAGGGTTTGCGCCAGGCGCTGCCCAGCCTCGGGTGTATCCCCGGTGAGCAGAACCGTTTTCAGGCCGAGTCGCCCGATGCGGACGACGGCGCTTTCGGCATCGGGCCGCAGCTGGTCTTCAAGCCGAATGAGCCCCAGGTAGCGGGTGCCGAGGGCGATGTGCACCTCGGTCAGCGCCCGGGTTGCATCCCCGGCCGAAATCGCAATGCCGGCTTCGGCAAGAAAGGCCCGGCTTCCCGCCCGCAGCATCCCTTCGTCGAGCCGCAGTTCAATCCCCCGCCCCGGCAGGGTCTTCACCCCGCTGGCGGCCGTTACCGGCAAGCCCCGCCGGCGCACCTCGGCGATGATGCCGCGGGCGAGGGGATGGACCACACCCCCTTCGGCCCTGGCTGCCAGGGTCAGCAGATCGTCCTCGCTGCCCCAGGCGGGGAGGACGGCGGTCACCCGCGGCGCCCCGAGGGTGAGGGTGCCGGTTTTGTCAAAAGCCGCCAGGGTGAGGCGGCCGGCGGCCTCGAGCACGTCGCCGCCGCGAAACAGGATCCCCCGCCGGGAAGCGGCGCCGGTGGCGACCAGCACGGCGGTGGGGGTCGCCAGCCCCAGGGCGCAGGGGCAGGCGATCACCAGCACCGCCACCGCGGCCAGCAGCGGGGCGACCCCGGACTCCGGCCGGCCGGTCCAGAACAGGTAGGTTGCCGCCGCCACCACCATCACCACCGGTACGAAGACCGCGGAGACCCGGTCGGCCAGGCGCTGGACCGGCGCCCGCCGGGACTGGGCCTCTTCCACCAGCCGGGCGATCCGGGCCACGAAGGAATCGGCGGCGCCGGCTGTGGCGCGCAGGGTGATCGCCGCACTCAGGTTGTGGGTTCCCGCGGTGACCTGCTGCCCCGGGCGACGCCAGACCGGCAGCGGCTCGCCGGTCACCGCCGCCTCGTCGATCTCGGTTTCCCCGGTAAGGATTTCCCCGTCCACGGGAAAGCGCTCCCCCGGCCGCACCAGCAGCCGATCACCCGCCGCCACCTGGGCCGTCGCCACCTCGACCGTTTCCTGCCCGTTGACCAGCCGGGCGGTCTCGGGGGCCAGCCGCAGCAGCCGGTCGATGCCCGCCGAGGCCCGCCGGCGGGCGGCGGTTTCGAACAGCCGCCCGGCCAGGATCAGGGTCACGATCATCGCCGCGGTGTCGAAGTAGACCTCGCCGCCGGCTACCAGGGCGTACAGGCTGGAGCCGTAGGCCGCGAGCACCCCCAGGGCGATGAGCAGATCCATGTTGGGGGTGCGGTTGCGCAGGCTGCGCACCCCGCCGGCGAGAAACGGCCAGCCGGCGTAAAATACCACCGGGGTGGTCACCAGGGCGGCGAAATACTTCATCAGGTTCCGCGCGGTCTCGTCCATCCCCTGAAAGTACCCGGCGTAGAGGGCGAGGGAATACCCCATCAGCTGCATGGAGAGAAAAAACGCGGTCCCGAAGCGGATCAGCAGCGCGCGGCGCTCCTGGACCGCAGCCTGCTGCACCGCGTCCTGGGTGTAGGGGCGAGGCAGATAGCCGAGCCGGCCGATCGCCGCGTAGAGGGCCGCGGGGCTGATCCGCTGCGGATCGAAGCGGACCCGGGCGCGATGGGTGCCGTAATTGACCCGCGCCTCGCTCACCCCAGCGAGGCCGAGCAGGATCTTTTCCACCAACCAGACGCAGGAGGCGCAGCGGATTCCCTCGAGGATGAACGAGGTTTCCGATCCCTCGGGCCCGGCAGCGACGAACCGCGCCAGATAGTCATCGTCGTAGCTCTCGGCGAAGGCCCCTTCGGGCAGTCCGGGGCTGCTCCAGTGACGCTTGCGGTAAAAACTGCCGAGGCCGGCGCCATGGATAATCCGGAAAGCGCCGCAGCAGCCGTGGCAGCAGAAGCGGTGTTCCTGCTTGCCGATCCGGTCGAGAACCAGTTCGCCGACGGGGATGGGCAGGGAACAATGATGGCAGGTATCGGAGGTCAAATTCGAGGTTCCCGGTTCCAGTTCGGCGGTTTTTCACCGTCGAACAGGCTTCAGAGGTTGAGCAGCAGCCGGCGGCTGATCCGGGCGCCATCGCGGCCGAGATCCACCCGGGCAGCGATCTCCCCCCGCAGCCCTTCGGCCAGCACCGCCGCATAACGGCCCGGTTCGGTTTCCTGCAGGGCCAGCCGGCCCTCGCCAGGGCCACTGACGAGCAGCAGGGCCTCGCCCTCACAGCCGGTTACCGGGCGGCCGTCGCCGTCGCTCAGGCGGATTTCAAGCTCTCCTCGGCTGACCCCGGCGGACAGCGACCAGCCAAGGGTTTCCGCCGCCTTCTTCTCCACCAGGGCTTGGTCGTATTTCAGGCCATGGCTGTAGTAGTTGCGGTCGGTGACCGCGCTCCCCCGGGTGGCCGCCCGGTACGCGGACCAGCCGCTGAAAACCAGGAACAGAAGCCCGAGGGCACCGATCAGAAGAGGCCAGCGTTTGGCTGAAGCGGAGTTCTGCATGTTTCTATCAATCCCTTGCGGCGGTTATGAAAGCCCTCTCCCGGACCAGGTTCTCGCCCCGGCCGTTGCTCAGGGTGAAAATCACGGTCAGAGTCTGGCCGGGCGGCAAAGCCGGGGTGACCAGGGCAAACTTGAACGGCTGCTTCGCTCCACCGGCCATGACAACTTCCGCAACCGGCCCCCTCACCTCGAGAGGTGCCCCCCCTTCGGTGCTGGCAACGAGGGAGAGCACCTGCTCTCCCAGCAGCCGGTTGGTCACAAACCCGGTAAAGAAGGTCGCCTGTTTGCCGTCTTCCAGCAGGCGGCTGGCGGCCTCGCCGGAACGCAGCTTCAGGCTGGCCTGGGGGCGGCCGACCACGGCGATCACCAGTCCGGCCGACAACGCGACGAAGACCAGCGCCACCAGCAGCAGGCGCGGGTTGAGCAGTGCCCTTGGCCCCTTGCCCTGGTGTCCGAAGGTGTAGCGAATGATCCCCGGCTGCCCGAGGCGGGCCATCACCTCGCGACAGGCGTCGAGGCAGCGGCCGCAATTGATGCATTCTACCTGGAACCCGCGGCGGATGTCGATGCCGGTGGGGCAGGCCCGGGTGCAGGCGCCGCAGCGAATGCAGCGCTTCGCCTCATCGGGGTGAAACCGCAGGGTCAGGGTGCCGGGGTCGACAAGAGCGGTCTGGAAGCGGCCGTAGGGGCAGAACTCCCGGCACATCAGACGCCGTACCAGGGCGAGATCGAGATAGACCGCGCCGGCGACAACGGCGATGGTCCCCAAGGCCCCGGCCCCCAGAGTTCCGTCCAGCAGGCGCGGAAAAAAGTCGTAGGGGGAGATGAAATACCAGACCAGGCTGGCGGCGAACAGCAGGGCGGCGCCCAGGTAGAAAACCTGCAGCAGGGCTTTCTGCCAGGGCCGGGCCTGCATCCTTCCGGCGCTGACCTTGACCCCGATAAGCCGGGCGAACCCCTCGGCCAGGTCGGTAAGCGAGGTCTGGGGGCAGGCCCAGCCGCACCAGGCCCGCCCCAGCACCAGGGTGACAATCAGAAACAGCAGGATCAGCGCGAGCCCGAACAGTAGAAACAGGTAGAGCTCCTCGATCCGGAAAACCTGTCCGAAGGCATGCAGGGACAGGGTTGAAACATCAAGGCGCAGCAGGCTCCGGCCGTTCATCCGGACAAAGGGAACCAGCAGCAGGGCCAGGGTGATCCCCCACTGAAAAGCGCGGCGCCAGGGGCCGAGGAGATGTGGGCCGGAGGGCCTCATCGGCCGCCAAACGGAGCAATGGCGAAAGGCGTATCGAGTGATTCGCGACCCGTTGTTCGTGTTTTTCTCGTATGACTAATCACTGACTGCTCGTTACGCCCTTGCCGTTTCACTTCAGGGAAAGCACGTACCGGACCAGGCCCCTGATTTCCGCGTCGGAAAACCGGTTGCCGAAGCCGGGCATCCCGCCCGGGCGTCCGGCCGAGATGCTGTGCACCACCTCGGCCTCGTCGCGGCCGTACTTGTAGCTCGAGGCGGTCAGATCGGGGCCGATCCCCCCTTTGCCCTCGGCGCCGTGACACATGGCGCAGTTTTCGGCGTAGAGCGGGCCGCCCTCGACGGCTGGTTCCTCGGCCTGCTCCGGCGCCGCGACGGCGGGAGCGGCGGCCGGCTGCGGCGGTCTCTGGGCGGCCAGTTGCTCCTGGTGGGCCGTCATCCGCTCCTGGAACTGCCCTTCGGAGCTCCAACCGCTCAGCAGATAATACGCCATGAAGATCACGCCCCAGAGGATCAGGCCGTAGAACAGGACGGCAAAGTAGGCCGGCGGCTTCTGCGCCCGGTTTTCGGTGATGCCGTCAAAGTCATGGGTCGGATGCTTGTGTTTATGTTTCTCCAGCATGGACATGGGATATCCCTCCGCTCAGATCAGTCGTCTTCGAGCATGCGATGTTTGGGCTCTTCAAGCCGGGTTTTACGCTTGCGGCTGTAGGTACGCACGACGATGGCCGCGAAGATGAAGAACAGCCCGGCGGTAATGCCTAAATAAACCAACGATGCCCAGTCCATCAGGGCTCCTTGCGATAATTGATGAAGTTGACGATCTGCCAGACGCGCTCCGAACCGAGGGTCGAGAACGAGGGCATGCCGCCCTCGGCAACCCCTTCGAACAGGATCTGGTAGAGATCCTCATCGGCCAGTCCCATGTCGGTCAGCTCCGGTCCGATATCGCCTTCCAGGTCGGCGCCGTGGCAGGCGGCGCAGTGCTGCTGGTAAAGCGCTTTTCCGGCGGTGACCGCCTCGGCGGCGCCGGGGAAGGGATTTTTCACCTCGCCGACGATCACGGTCTGGGTCGCCTGGCGCCAGGGGATGTCGCGGCCCAGCTTCTGCATGTAGGCGACCATGGCATCCATTTCGGTCTTGCCGGCAAGGGCCTGGATCTGCGCCTCGGTGTAGGGAAAGCCGAGAACCTCCATTTTCCGCCGGATCATCTCAGGATCGATCTGATTTTCCGCCAGCCAGTCATAATCGGGCATGTTGGATCTGGGAATCATCGACTGGGGATCGGCAAAATGCTGGTAATGCCAGGCATCGGGGTACTTGCCGCCGATGCGGGCCAGATCGGGCCCGGTACGCTTGGACCCCCAGAGGAAAGGCCGGTCGTAGACGAACTCCCCGGACTTGGAGTAGTCGCCGTAACGCACCACTTCGGCGACCAGGGGGCGAACGGTCTGGGTATGGCAGTTGTTGCACCCCTCGCGGATGTAGAGATCGCGCCCCTCCTGCTCCAGCGGAGTGTAGGGCTTGACCGACTCGATCCGGTCGGCCTCGGTGTTGACCCAGGCGAAGGGCAGCACCATGGTGATGATGGTGCCGACCAGGATGGCCGCGGTGGCCATCAGCAAAAAGAGGAAAGGTTTCTTCTCCCACATAGCTCTGTTCCCTCCCCTCTAGGCGTTCCGGACGGCGGCGGCGGGCTGCCCCTTGCGGACCGTCTGGACAAGGTTGTAGATGAACACTGCGAGACCGGCCATGTAGATGACCCCGCCGATGGCGCGCGCCCACCAGTAGGGGTACATCGCGACCATGGTCTCCATAAAGGAGTAGGTCAGGCTGCCGTCGGCCTCCATGCTGTGCCACATGCCGGCCTGCTGCACCCCGGCCACCCACAGGCTGACCGAGTAGATCAGCTGGCCGATGAGCACCAGCCAGAAATGGATGTTGGCCAGGGGGATGCTGTAGACCTCGCGGCCGTAGATGCGCGGCACCAGGTAGTAGATGCAGGCGAAAGCGATCAGCGACACCCAGCCGAGGGTCCCCATGTGGATATGGCCGGGGATCCAGTCGGTATAGTGGATGAAGGCGGAAAAGGAGCGGATCGCCTGCATCGGCCCCTGCAGGGTCTGCAGGCCGTAGAAGGTGATGCCGAGGATCAGGAACTTGACCAGGTAGTTCTCGCGCATCTGGTGCCACTGGCCGTTCATCGACAGGTAGCCGTTGAACACCGAGCCCCAGCTGGGGGCGATGAGCATCACCGAGAAGGCCATGGCCAGGGTCTGGATCCAGTCGGGCACCGGGGTGTAGAGCAGGTGGTGGGCGCCGGTCCACAGGTACATGAAGATCAGGCTCCAGAAGGAGATGATCGACAGGCGGTGGCTGTAGATCGGCACTCCGGTCGACTTGGGCAGAAAGTAGTAGAACATCGCCAGCGGCGGCGCGGTCAGGGCCATGGCAACCGCGTTGTGGCCGAACCACCAGTGGACGTTGGCGTCGTTGGTGCCGGCGTAGGCCGAATAGGACTTGAACAGCGAGACCGGCACCGCGGCCGCATTGACCAGGTAGAGGATCGCCACCCCGACGATGGCGGCCAGCATGTACCAGAGCGAAATGTACATCTGCTCTTCTTTGCGCTTGGCGATGGTCATGATGATGTTGATGGCGAAGGCCACCCAGAGGATCACCACCATGACGTCGATCGGCCACTCGAGCTCGTGATATTCCTTGGAGGTGGTGTAGCCCAGCAGCAGGGTGACGGCGGCGGCGATGATCGTGGCATTGAAGAACCACAGCTGAAAGCGGGCCAGCTTGTCGCTCCACAGCGGGCGCTTGCACAGCCGCTGCACCATGTACAGGAACATGGCGAAGATGGTCCCCACCCCCCAGCCGTAGATGCCGGCGTTGGTATGCAGCGGCCGCAGGCGGCCGAAGGTGAGATAGGGGGGGAAATTGAGATCCGGGTCGACCATCTGGAAGGAGACGAGGACTCCCACCAGGACGGCCACCAACCCCCAGATCACGCTCCAGTTGACGAAGCTTCGGACGATCGCAGTATTATACGGCGGCGCCTCCATTGCAGTACCTCCTTGGAATGTGGCAGGTTGAACGAAAAAAATCCTGAAAAGTGTAATCGAAACTAGGCCATATGCAAGTAGTCGATTAGGGACAAAATTGGTCAGATTTTAGTCCAGCAAAACCAGTCTGTCAATCCCGAAGCGGATATTTTTTCTATCCCGGGTTATATGGGCGAGCCGGCGGGTGCCAGACGGCCGGGCTCGGTCTGCACCGGCCGCTTCGTGAGGGTGTCGGCCCACTCCTCGGAGATCCGACTGAATTCGGCCTGCCGGGCGAGAAAAGCGTCGACCACCCGGGGATCGAAATGCGCGCCGCGCTCTCGGCGGATGATTTCGAGGCATTCGTCGTGGGGGAAGGGCGGTTTGTAACAGCGGGGCGAGCGCAGGGCGTCGTACACATCGGCGAGGGCCATGATGCGGGCCGCCAGGGGAATGTTATCGCCCTTGAGGCGGTAGGGATAGCCCTTGCCGTTCCACTTTTCGTGATGATACAGCACCAGGTCGATGGCCAGGCTCAGAAAGGACTGGAAGGAGAGTTTTTTCTCCGCGCGCCGCAAAATGGCGGCGCCGTACTCACAGTGCTTCTGGATTTCGGCGAACTCCTCGGCGGTGAGCCGGCCGGGCTTGCGCAGGATGCTGTCCGAAACGCCGACCTTGCCGATGTCGTGCAGCGGGGTCGATTTGACCAGGGCCGCGACGTAGGCCGGGGTCAACACCGGCCTGAAAGCGGCGCAGTGGCGCAGCTCCGCGGTCAGGATCTGCACGTAGCGCGAGGTGCGGTCCAGGTGCAACCCGGTTTCCAGATCATAGATTTCGGCCTGGTGGGCCAGCGCCGAGATGGTGACGTTCTGGGTTTCGATCAGTTCGGCGCTGGCCCGCTTCTGGCGGACATAGGCCCGGTAAAAGGTTAGAAACAGCAGCAGGTAGAGGGCCGAACCGGCCGCGGCGATCATCCACCAGGCGGTGCTGATGCTCTGGCCGATCTGCTGGAAAAGGGCCTTGTCGGACTCGTACAATTCCACCACCCCCAGCTGCTCTCCGCCGAACTCCACGGGGATATAGATCTCCAGCACATTGCCATGCCCTTGCTCGGTGCGGTTTTCCTCCTGGTCCGGAATGTCAACCTCAGCCCTTACTCCCCCGAGCATCGCGCTCCAGTAATTCTCGTTATGATCAAACTTTTGCCCGATCAGTTCACCAATGTCGCTCCAGATAACGGTCGCGTCGGCTCCCCAGAGCTTGACCCGGAATACCGTCTCGAGCTTGTGCAGTTCGTCCAGAAACCGCTGGACATCCTCCGGCATGGCGGTGCCGGGAGGCGAACGGAAAAAGGTCTTTACCGAAGGGTTGTTGCGCGTGATGGCATTGACGGCCAGCGGGAAGATCCGGATATGGCTCTGAATGATGTGATCGGTGATCTGGCGGGAGATCAGTGCCCCGAGGGCCAGGGAGAAACCGAGAACCACGGCGAAAATGATCAGGGTGTAATGGATGAGAATGTTGTCGGCCCTGCTGCGCACTTGCCCCTCCCGCTGGTTGAATCGAGAACCCTCGTAGCTCGATGGACCAGGCTCATGCAAGATTCAATCCGGCGGGACGGAGGACCCATCTACCCCAGGCCGAACCGCTCCAGGACCTCGGGCGGCGCCTGGTCGAAATGGGAAAATTCCATGGTGAAGGCACCGCGCCCCTTGGTGGCGCTGCGCAGCTCGGTCATGTAGCCGAACATCTCGGAGAGGGGCACTTTGGCGCGGATCACCTCGGCATCGCCGCGGGTCTGCATCCCCTCGACCCGCCCGCGTTTCTGCTGCAGCGAGCCGAGCACCTTGCCGGCGTAATCGCTGGGGGCGGTCAGCTCGAGGCTCATCACCGGCTCGAGCAGGGTCGGCCCGCCGTCACGGGCGGCCAGGGCCAGGCCCCGCTGGGCGGCGGCGCGCAGACCCAGCTCGGTGGTCACCCCCGGTGAGAAAGGGGCCTCGACGACCCGCACCTCGAGGTCGGTGAGCGGGTAGCCGACCCGCACCCCCGCGGCGCAGGCCTGCAGCAGGCTCTGGCGCAGCGCTTCGAGCAGTTCGGCGGGCAGGTCGGCAGGTTCGGGTTCGGGAAGCAGCAGGCGCAGTCCGCCGCCGCGCGGCAGCGGGGAGAGGCGGAGCAGCACCTGCCCCTCGTGAACCTTGCCCTCCAGTTCGCGGTGAAAATGCTCCCGGCGCTCCACGGCCCGCAAGAGGGTTTCCCGGTAGACGACCTGGGGCCGGCCGGTCTTGACCTGGACGCCGAACTCCCGCTCCAGGCGGGTGGTCACCACCTCCAGGTGCAGCTCGCCCATTCCGGAGAGGATGGTCTGCCCGGTCTCCGGGTCTTCGCGGACCCTGAAGGTGGGGTCCTCCCACTGCAGCTTGTCGAGCGAAGGCAGCAGCTTTTCCCGGTCGTCGACCCCTTTCGGCTCCACCGCCAGGGAAACGACCGGTTCCGGGATCGACATGCCCGCCAGGCGCAGGGGGCGCTCGGGGCGGCAGAGAGTGTCGCCGGTCAGCGCCTCCTTGAGGCCCGCCGCGGCGACGATGTCCCCGGCCCGCGCCTCGTCGAGCCGCTCGCGCTTGTGGGCGTGCATGCGGAACAGCCGGGCAATCTTTTCCTGGCAGCCCCTTGCGGTGTTGAGCAGGGAGTCGCCGGCCTTGAGGGTCCCCGAATAGATGCGCAGGTAGGTCAGCTTGCGTCCCTCGTCGGAGAGCACCTTGAAGGCCAGGGCGCACAGCGGCCCCTTGGGATCGCAGGCCAGTTCCTCGGTCTCGCCGTCGGCCTCGGGATGTCCGGCCAGAACCGGCGGCACCTCCAGGGGCGAGGGGAGGTAATCGCCCACCGCGTCGAGCAGCGGCTGAATTCCCTTGTTGCGCAGCGCCGCTCCGAACAGCACCGGGAAGATCCGGCACTCCAGGGTCCCCCGGCGCAGGGCCTTTTTCAGCCGCCCGGCCTCCACCGGCCGTCCCTCGAGAAAATCGGCCAGGATCGCGTCGTCGAAATCGGCGGCGGCCTCGACCAGCCGCTCCCGCGCCTCGCGAACCTCCTCGCGCAACGGCTCGGGCACTGGCCCGACGCGCAGCGTGCGCCCCTGGTCCCCCTCGTCGAAAACCATCGCCTGTTCGCCGAGCAGGTCGATGACCCCGGCAAACTCGCTCTCGACCCCCATCGGCAGTTGCAGCAGCACCGGCCGTGCCCCGAGCCTTTCGTGGATCTGCGCGAGCGCCCGCGGGTAGTCGGCGCCGATGCGGTCCATCTTGTTGATCAGGCAGATGCGCGGCACCCGGTAGCGATCGGCCTGGCGCCAGACCGACTCGCTCTGCGGCTGCACCCCCTCGACGGCGCTGAAGATGGTCACCGCGCCGTCAAGCACCCGCAGGGAGCGCTCGACCTCGATGGTGAAATCGATGTGGCCGGGGGTGTCGATCAGGTTGATCCACAAATCGCCCCAGCGGCAGGTGGTGCTGGTGGCGGTGATGGTGATTCCCCGCTCCTGCTCCTGGTCCATCCAGTCCATGGTGGCCGAACCGTTATGGACTTCGCCCATCTTGTGAATTTCCCCGGTGTAGTAGAGGACCCGCTCGGAGACGGTGGTTTTGCCCGCGTCGATATGGGAGATGATGCCGATGTTGCGGATGGCCGACAGGGATGGCTGGCTCATGACACCTCGCATTGCATGGAAATGTCCGAAATTATATCGGGATATCGGATCCTGGCAAGCTCCGGAGAGAGGGGCGGAAACTCAGGCGTTGAGGCCCTTGCGGATCTGGTAGAGATCCTCGAGGCTCAGGTCGTTCAGTTCGAAATACTCCCGCTCCAGCTCCTCGACGTAGAAGCGGTCGAGGCCGCTGTTGTCGAGAAAGTCCTCGCGCAGCGCCGTGTCCTGTCCGGCGACGATCTGCGGCAGCAGGTTGTGGACATAGATGGCCTCCTTCTTGATGTCGAGGACCACGTCGCGAAACAGGCTGCAGGAAAGTTCACCGCGCAGCAGGCCCTTGCTGCCCAACTCTTCGGCCACCTCGGCCTGCAGGGCCTGCTGTTCGGCGGGCGTGTTGTAGCGGCTGTAAAAGTTGCGGATACGCTCCTTGACGTGGCTGCGGACAATCGCGTAGAGACGATCCAGCTGGTCGAGGTCGCTCAGTCGGTGCAACAGCCCTTCGAGGGTCAGACGGTTTTCCTCGATCTCCTTCAGACCACCGGCCAGGGCGAGAATTTTCTTGCGGCCGAAATGACCGAGGTACTTGTTTTCGAGGATGCCGGAGAAAAAAAGCTCGTAGAACAGCAGCGGGTCGAGCTCGTCGAAGGCGCGCTTGTTGCCCAGCAGGCTGCGCAGCATGCCTTCGGTGACATTGACCCGCTCCATGAAGGCAAGCTGGTTGATGACCGCCGAGGTATTGTCGAAGCGGTCGAAATAGGTGAGGATGTGCGAAAAGTTCTCCAGCAGCGCCATGTCGGCGCCATTGTAGATCTTTTCGTCGCAGGCCTTGCCGGTTTCGAGCAGAATCTGCTCAAAGGTGTGATCGCGGTTTTCGCAGGCCCGCCGCTTGGCTTGGAGCAGTTTGATGATGTCCTCGCGATCGATGCTGGCGTCGATCGCGCGCTCCTGCAGAAAGATCCCCTCGAGGGCCTGGCGGGTCTGGGAAAGGTAATCGTGCTCTTCCGGGTCGCTCAGCTTGTCGTGTTTGAGCATCTTGTCGAGGGTGTAGAACAGGGCCGAAGGGATCTTGTTGCGCACCGACAGGGTCTTGAGGCGGGTCAAGCGGGCATTTTCCAGTTGTCCGATGCGCCCCTTGCGGTAACAGTCGATGAGAATGTTCCGGTATTCATCGACGATCCGGCGGTTGTCCGGGTGCTTGTACATCACGTCGATGCGGATCCGTTCCTGCTGATATTTGTCGATCCCCAGCGATTCGGCCAGCTGTTCGAGCCGGGCGTAGTCCTCGTCGGCAATCGCCTTGTCGGCAAAGTACAGGGCCCGAAAGGCCTCATGGTAACGACGGTGCTGTTTGTTGACCAGTCGCAACAGATACAGGGCGCTGCGGTGTCCGAGCAGGCCGAACAGTTCGCCGATCAGACCGGAGTCATCCTCCTTGCCCACCTCGGCGCTGCGCTTGAGCAGCTTGCCGAGCAACCGCAGCAGCTCCTGCTGCTGCTCGCCAAGCGAACCGGAAACCGAACCGGCCAGAAAAAAGAAATAATTGCAGACCGCGTTTCCTTCGAAAAAAATCTGTTCGTAACTCTGGAAGCCTTCGGTGTGGTTGGAGAACTGGAGGTTGAAATTCCGCTGGTAGGTGCCGCCGAAAAGGACCAGACGGTTGCGCACATCCGCCTTGGCCAGGTCGGCCAGCGGCTGGTCGACGCCGAACATGTATTCGCAGAACGCGCCGCCGTTGCCGCGATGGCGCAGCCCCTGGGCGCCCACGACGAACTCGTTGCCGGGGGCGAAGATTCTCAGGCTGTCGCCGGCGGTTTCGAAAAAATAGCTCTGGTAGGCGTCCCGGCCCGCGGCGGTGACAAAATATTCAATGTTCTCGTCGATGTGGCCGTGGAGGCGGATTTCCTGATGCATCCGGGTTCGCTCCGCAAAAATCACCCTTGACGATGATGGCGACCATCGCCGCAGCCTGCCGCGCCTATCCTTTCGTCCCCAGATCGAGACTCAGACGCTGGCCATCATAGGCGAATTCCACCCCCGACGGCAACAGATGAGCATGGCGGCCCGGATCGACATCGTGGCTGAGGTGGGTAAGCAGGGTCCGCGGCGCGCCGATGCGCCGCGCCGCCTCGATCGCCTGGGGGATGTTGAAGTGGCTGGCGTGGGGCTTGAATCGCAAACCGTCGATGATCAGAACGTCGAGCCCCTGCAACCGGGCCTCGGTCGCGTCGGGGATGGCGCTGCAGTCGGTTAGATAGGCCAGGGGACCAATGCGGTACCCCAGCGCACGGCCCGGCCCGTGCAGCAGCGGCAGCGGCTCGATGGGCAGGCCAAACAGCTGCAGGGGGCCCTCGAGCACCCGGGTTTCGAGCCGAGGTCGGTAGCCGGCCTCCTGGCCGTCGTCGAAAATGTAGCCGAACACGCGCCGGATCGCTTCGACGGCTTCGCCGGAGCCGAAGATCGGAATCGCCTCCCCCGAAGCAAGGTTGAAGGAGCGCAGATCGTCGATGCCGTGAACGTGGTCGGCGTGGGTGTGGGTGTAGAGGACCGCGTCGATCTGGGTGATCCCCTCGCGCAGGGCCTGCTGGCGCAGATCGGTGGCGGTATCGATGAGGATGTTTTTGCCGCCGGCCGACACCAGGATGCTGCAGCGGGTTCGCTGGTTATGCGGATCGCTCGAGGTACACACCGGACAGCGGCAGCCGATGACCGGAACCCCGGTGCTGGTCCCCGAACCGAGGATGGTGACGTTCAGCGACAAGTCCCTCATGCCTTGAAAGCGCCGACCTCGTTTTCCATGGTCACGGTCTGCTCGGCGAGCAGCTCCACCACCTGGTCCAGTTCAGCGGTGCGGGCGGCGTTGTTTTCGGCGATGCTGCGTACCGTGGAAACCGCCTCCACGACCTGCCGGCTGCGCAGGGTCTGCTCCCGGGTGGCCTCGTCGATACGCTCGATCATATCGCGGATGTTTTCCATGCTGAGGTTGATCTGCCGGGCCCCGTTGGCCTGCTCGCTGGTACTGAGCTTGACCCGCGAAGCGATCTCCCTCATCGACTCGGCAGCCTGTGCCAGCTGCCGGGTGCCATCACTTTGCTGGTTGATGGCGGCGGCGATCTGGTTGAGCATCGCCGCCACCTGATTGATCGACTGGGTGATCTGCTGGCTGCCCCGGGCCTGTTCCTGGGTGGCCCGAACGATGCCGCGCACCTGCTCGGTGGCGTTCAGGGTACTGGTGCGGATCTTTTCCAGGGCCTGGCCGGCCGCCCGCGAGCGCTCGGCTTCCTTGTGAACCCGGTCGCTGGCGCTGGACATGGCTTTGACCGCCCCCTGGGTACCGGTCTGCAGGCTGGTGATGATCGCGGCAATCTCCCGGGTGGAAACGGCGGTGCGATCGGCCAGCTCGCGGATCTCGTCGGCGACCACGGCAAAGCCGCGACCATGGTCGCCGGCCTGAGCGGCAATGATGGCGGCGTTCAGGGCGAGCAGGCTGGTCTGGTCGGCCACCTCGTCGATCACCGTGAGAATCTTGCTGATGGCGCTCGACTGGGCTCCGAGGTCCTGGATGACCGCGCTGGCCCCGTCGACGATCTCCCGCACCGCCCCGATGCCCTGGATGGTCTCGTCGACCGCCTCCTTGCCGCGCTGGGCATCCCGCGCGGCCTCTTCGGACAGGGCGTTGGTCCGTTCGGCGTTTTCCTCGATCTCCTTGATGGAGGCATCCATTTCGGTGATCGATGAAGCGGTAATCTCGGTGGAGGACGAGAGCGCCTCGACGTTGTCGGTCACCTGCTGGCTGGCCACCGACATTTCGGTGATCGAACTGGAGACCTCCTCGACGATGGCAAAAAGCTTTTCCATCTGCTCGGCGATCTCCTCGATGGTGGAGCCCAGCTCCATGGTCGCCGACGAACTCCCCTCGGCGGCATCGAGCAGATTGCCGGTGTTTTCCGCAATGCCGGCCAGAGTCTGATCGATCCCCTGAATGGCCAGGTGGCATTCTTCGAGGGACCGGGACTGGCGCACCGCGCCCTGATTGACATCGCCGGAAGAAAGACGGATCTTTTCCGCCGCCTCGGTCAGACCGCCGCGCACCGCCTTGATGCGTCCCACCATCTCGCGCAGGCGTCCCGAAAACCGGTTGAAGTTGGCGGCCAGCTCACCGACCTCGTCACCGGAGCGCACCGCCAGGGTCCGGGTCAGATCCCCCTCGCCGTCGGCGATATCCTTGAGATTTCCCACCACCTCGGTGAGCGGCCGGACAATCCCCCGCGAGATGGCGATGCCGGTCACCACCGCCAGGGTGCCGACACCCACCAGAATGGTCAGCAGCAACGCCTTCATGTTGCGACGCGCCTCCACCAGGTCGGAGCGGTCATAGGCAATCACCATCCCCTCCGCGCCGGCGTCGAAGCTGATGTTGTAGAGGCTGTAGGGGGTGCCGCCCAGGCTCTGGGTCCAGCTGCTCTTATCGACAATCTGCTCGGCGGACAGTTCTCGGAGATTCTCGTCGGTGGTGGACACGCCCCCTTCGGCACGGTAGAAAGCAACCGCCGTCCCTCCCAGCGAGCGGATATGCTCGGCGATGTCGTCGAGGAAAATTACTCCGATCAGGTAACCGATCGCCTTCTGATGATAGCGGATCGGCGAAACGGCAACGATGGCGGCATGGCCGTCGAACTGGCCGAGCCCGCTGGCGTCGGTGCCGGCCGTGGCGGCCCGGATCACCGGATGCTCGAGACCGCTGAGCTGGGGGATATCATGATGCTCCTCGCCCAGGCTGCGGCGCAGCACCTTGCCCTCCCGGTTGAGAATCTGGATCAGGTCGAAATTGAAAATCTCCTGGGCATCTTCGACCCCGCTTTTCAGACCGAGCATCTCGTCGGGATTGTCGGAAAAGTATATGGAGTTGACCAGGTCCGTGTCGCGGCTGGAGAGACGGATGTAGTTGGCGGCTTCCCGCTCCGAAGCCTCGATGCTCTCATGAACGAACCGGGCGACCTCGTCGGCCCGCACCTGCATGCCGCGCTCCATCTGCTCGTCGGTGAAACCGGAGAGAATAATCAGCGCGGCCGCCAGGGGGATAACCGACAACCCGATCAGGGCCAAAAGAATTTTCCAGCGCAATTTCATCGAAGTGAACATTACCTATCCTTTGCCAATGTCCTGTGCGGTTAGAAATCGTGTCTGTTATATAAATTGGCGGCTCGTTATATGTGCGGCCAAGGCGTCGCCGAGGCAGGCCTGGCTGGGCGAACCGGTGGGTCCGCGCAAGGCATCCGGTCACCCGGGTCAGGGCTGACTCGAAGCTTCGTGCAGGGTCTCTGCCCGAAAAAACTTGCGGGCCATGATCGCCTGTCCTTCGGAGCTGAGGGCAAAGCGGATGAAGTCATCCGCCGCGCCGCGGGGCTCGCCCCGGGTCACCAGCAGCAGGGGCTTGAGCAGGGGATAGCTGCCGTTGCGTACGTTTTCTTCGTTCAGTTCGAGCCCGTTTATCCGAAGGATTTTTATCCCCGGCGCATCGACCATGCTCCTGCTGACCGCGCAGACGGCGATGGGAAAGTGGGCGACCTGCAGATCCACCCCCTCGACCAGGACGGAGGTCAGGTGGTGCGGGGAAAATGCCTCGCCCTGCAGGATCTCCTCCTGCACCGTGGCGCGCATCCCCGACCCCTCCGGGCTGGTCACCACCAGGATCGGCTGATCGAAGCCGCCGACCTCCTTCCAGGAGGCGAGCCTGCCGCTGAAAATTCCCTGCAGCGCCTTGAGGCCGAGATTTTCCACCGGATTGGACTGATGCACCACCACCGCCAGGGGATCCCACCCCACCAGGGTTTCCACCAGTCCGGCGACCTTTTCACGGTCGGTAAGAAAGCGCCCGGCGCCAGCGATGTCTACCTTTCCGGCCAGCAGGGACTGCAGGCCGGGATCGGTATTGCCGCCCAGAATGCCGAAGGTTACTCCGGTCCGGGCTTCGAAGGCCCAGGCGGCTTTGGGCATGAAATCCCGCTGGAGGGTGGTGGCCCCGGCATACCGCAGATGCTCCGGTCCCTGTGATGCGGCGAAAGCCTCCAGCCCCAGGGACAGGCCGAGAACCAGAAACACCAGGGCAAGTCGTTTCCGGTTCAATCTGAAACACTCGGCTGCCTGTAGAAACAAGAACATCCTCCCAGAGCCGAAGCATCGACGAGCGGCGGCATAAACATCCGTAAAATAACATTACCTGCCTTGAACATGCAACCCAAAACCCATCTAAGGTGCCGATTTTACGATAGACTTATCACCCGGCCCACCCCATCGACGGACGGGGATAATGAGTGTTGTCCTGCCGTGGGGCCAGGGGTATCATTGAATAAACTCACCTGCGTGGAGTCCGACCCCCATGACCGAACCCCATCCCAACATTCCCAAGCTGTTCATCAACCGCTTCACCGTCGATTATTCGGCCCCCTTCCGTCGTCACCTCAACCGACTGGAGGTGGAAATCGGCAAGGAGGACTACCGCCACCTCAAACGGGTCGAACTGCTTAATGAAACGCCCGCGGAAGCCGAGTTCGCCGCCATGGAAGAAATCACCGGGCGGCTGCTTAAAACCACTCAAAACAACTACAACCGCGATCTGCTGCGGCGCCTCGGAATTCGGGTCTATCTCGATCCGGCGACCTATGCCGTCTACTACCGGCTCCCCGACCGGGCCCTGCGCTTCAGCGCCGTCTGGCGCCAGAGGGTTCTCCAGCGCTTTTTCGGCAAGGCCCCGAGGAGCGACAGCGGCTGGCGATCCTGCGATTCCGGACTGCCGGGCTTTGCCGCCCGGTTTCTGCCGGACGAGGCGGGAGGCGTTCTGCTGCTGCGCCGCCGGGAAGCCTACGGCTCCGAGCTGCCGCTGCTGACCGCCACTCACGGCCCCTACGATCCCCACACCCTTGACGTCGCCCTGTATTTCCTGCGCACCGGCAAGGGATGCGCGGCGGTGGTTAACCTCGGATTTTCCGGCCGGGAACCGCTGACCGACGAAAATCTCGAGAAACTCAAGACCTGGGGGGTACCGCTCAACCCCAGCAACATCGATGTCATCTATCCCTACGTGAACGCCAAGGGGCATCCGTACTGCTACAAGCTTGAGGAGGGCCTGCGCTCCTACGTGCAGCATCTGGAGCTCTCCGCGTCGTCGCTGATCATCGACATCCACGGCTGCGTGGGGACCCGACCCGAGGACAAAGGTCTGGTGGTCGGCCTGGGCGGCTTCCCCCCCTTCCGGCAGACCGGCGAACTGGGGCAACTGGAGGAACGGGGCGGAGTGCTGCATCTGACCCCCGCCCCCGGGCTGCGCAAGGGTCTCGGCCTGCTGCGGGAGCTTTCCGATGAAATCTACGTGCAGTTCTGCGAACGGCCCCACGGCTGTTACCACTTTTTCGTTCTGGGCGGTCTGCACCTGCTCGGCAGAAGCGTGGACCCGCGCAGCGAGGTCAAAAGCCTGCTCTCCGGCGAGGAACGTACCTACTTGCCGGGGGAAAACATCCGCTGGCTGCCCGGGGCCGGGGGCAACGCCCTGCAACGGATCGAGGCCGGCAAACTGCGTCGGGACACCCTGTGCCTGCATGTGGAAATCCCCACTCAGGTGCGCCGGCGCATCGCCCTTAAGTTGCGGGAGCTGGAAATTACCACGTCCCTGGATTCCAGCGGCCTCTAGGAGGCTGTCCGACAATAGGGCCGAAGCGAAAATCCAGAAGTTTGAGAACAGATTTTGGGTCGCTTGAGAGCTCATAGCCGTAGCTATGGGCCGAAAGGGAGCCGAAATATGAGCCAAACAGCTGGGTTTGCAGCCGGTCTCTTAATTGTCGGACAGCCTCCTAGCGAGCCGCCCTGCAGACCCAAGTGTCTCCGGGCTGATTCCATGCATACGGGGGGCCAAAAAACCAAAAGGGGTCGCAAAAAATATGCGACCCCTTAAAAAAACCCCAAACCATCGGATCAGGGTTCATAATTAATGAATGGCTATCTGCCCCCCTTTCGGCTCAGGGCGCCAATCAGCTGGGCGACACCGAGCAGGGCCGCATAGCCAAGAAAAGGCATCAGGACGTAATCAGCCGGCCCTTCGGTAAGGCGGGGAACGGCCAGGGCGGGGGAGGCACTTGCAACCAGAAGGGCAATCGCCCCACCAAGTTTTTTCGCGTTACGCATGATCAGACTCCTTTCTACCGGCCGGTCGCCGGGATCGTCTTTGGCCAAACTGACAAAATTGACCCTATGCACTGCTCATGCCATGCATCGCCAGAGCATGCAGCCCGCGACAGAACGCACCTCTCCGTTTGGACACGCCGAATGGAGCTGTATTCATTTTTGCCATCTCACCGACGGAATGACGCAGAAAGACGGAATCGCCCGAGATTAACGAACGGCAAAACGGGGAGGTGCAATAGACTGGCCGCGGCAGACCGGACACTTGCCGGGACGACTGAGCCGCTGCCGCTTGACGAAGATGAAGCCGCATTTTCTGCAGACAGCCGGTGAAACCACCAGCGTTCGGTCGGACCCGTGGAGGGTGCGCCGCAGATGTTCCAGATGGGGAACAACCTCCCGTTCGGCAAGCCCGAGAGCCACCGAGAGATCCCGAATGCCCTGCGGGGGGCCGGTGAGAAGCTCAAGGAGCAGGCGGCGGATGGTGTCCGCCCGCTCGGCGGGAATCGAAGGCGGCTTCGGTTTCATTTCCGGCACATCCGTTACGTTACCAAAGCCTTTCCGGCAATGGTATACTTGGAGCCATTATGGAATCTGCGTGCACCAATTTCTCGGGGAGGGCCATGACGGGGGAAGGGGAATTGAATGTGGTGACCGGGGCCTTCGGTTTCACCGGCCGCTATATTTCCCGGCGCCTGCTGGCCAACGGGAAAACAGTCAAAACATTGACTGGCCATCCGGGGCGGGAAAACTCCTTCGACACCGCCATAACCGCAGCTCCCTTCAATTTCGACGATCCCCCGGCCCTGGCGGCAAGCCTTGCCGGCGCCTCGACGCTCTACAATACCTACTGGATCCGCTTTGAGCACGGCGGCCTCTCATTCGGCGATGCCGTGGCCCGCACCGGGGTTCTGCTGGAGGCGGCCCGCCAGGCGGGAATTTCTCATGTCGTCCATATCAGCGCGGTGCATGCCGA
>NPID01002224.1_pt1 | contig 52632 bp, 58 predicted proteins | sample 8637491 | NCBI WGS metagenome assembly NPID01 (sample SAMN07420843, study PRJNA396082) | bioreactor metagenome | isolation source: sample BA6 brine-fed electro-methanogenic bioreactor BA | place: Japan: Kochi | collected 2016-06-14 | reverse complement strand
CAAGGGGTTCGCAAAGTGAGTTGACTTAAAAACCTGCAACAGAACAGCGAAAAGCCTTTATTGTAGTATTCCCACAATTCCCTCAAACCAGAAAGGAAAAACCGGAGAGAGAAAAAGAGAGAGTATCTACTCCCTGGATGCTGCCCGCATTGAGTAGTAACCAAAGAGCAGGATGATCATAAATACAACCCAGATCGTCCCGAATGCAGAGAGAATAACAAGTCGCATTTCATCATAAAACCTGATCTCAGCATACCGGGTATTCTCCCAGGTGATCATCGTCTGGTTCTCTTCTTCCTGCACACTCCCCCCCTGGCTCACATATCCAAGGAGCGGGTTATCTACAAAATAGACTCCCGGCAGAATGATGGTGACATTATAGGGTTGGTTGAAGAGGGCTGAGAACGAGTTCCCATCCAGATCCCCCTCATATGAGATGAGATAGTCCCCCTCAGGAAACGTGATCTCAGAGTTCCGCTGCTCTTCATAGGAGACTTCACCGAGATCGCCCATAACCTGTATCTCACGGACGGTGATCGGGACCGCCTCACCAAGGTACCCGGGTTTTGTGAACTGATAACTATCTGCATCAATTATTGCAACTGAAGCAGAGTAGCCACTGGCGTTCTCATAAATCGAGAACGTGGCGTTTTGCGCAAGAGCAGGTGCTGCCAGGATCAGAGCTGCAATGCAGAGAGCAAAGCAGGCAGTGTAGCATCTATCTCGGTTGGGGGACTGCATTGTTGAATCACCGTCTCTGGATCTTTCAGCAGGTGGCCGGTCACGACACAGACGATCCGCTCATCCGGATCAATGACACCCATCTCTACCAGTTTCTTTATCCCGGCAACCGATGCAGCAGATGCAGGTTCAACCCCAATCCCTTCCATCCGGGCAAGGTTCCGCTGCATTGAGAGGATCTCCTCATCGGTGACGGATTCGGCAAGACCACCAGTCTCCCGGATCGCCCGAAGTGCCTTCTCCGCATTCACGGGAGCGCCGATTCTTATAGCGGTTGCTATGGTCTCCGGGTGTTCATCCGGCACCACCTCGGGGAGATCACCTTTTATAGCCCGGACAACCGGGGCAGATCCTTCAGCCTGTATACCGGTCATCATCGGGAGAGAATCGATCCAGCCAAGTGCCTGCCACTCCGTCAGACCCTTATGTACCGCTGAGATATTACCGGCATTGCCAACCGGGAGGACAAGCCGATCAGGGACCGAGCCTAGCTGGTCGATCACCTCATACCCGATCGTCTTCTGCCCTTCAAGCCGGTACGGGTTGACAGAATTTAGGAGATAGATCCCATGCGAGATACAGAGCTCATGGACCATCTCGAGGGTGCGGTCAAAGTTCCCGGCAACCGAGATCACCCGCGCACCATGCATCAGTGCCTGCGCAATCTTTCCAAGTGCAACCTTTCCTGCCGGGAGGAGGACTACTGCCGGGATCCCGGCCCGTGCAGCATAGGCAGCAAGGCTGGCCGAGGTATTGCCTGTGCTCGCGCAGGCTACCATCTTCATATTGAGCTGAAGTGCCATCGAGACACCAAGGGTCATACCCCGGTCCTTGAATGAGCCCGTCGGGTTCATCCCTTCATGCTTGGCATAGAGATGCGGCAATCCAAGCGATTCTCCGATACGCTTCAGATGGTAGAGGGGAGTACCCCCTTCCTGGAGTGTCACCGGAGGAATCCGGACAGGGAGCAGCTCCCGGTACCGCCAGACAGAGAGTGGGCGGGAGGAGAGTTCAGATCTTGAGATGGAGATTGTATCCAGATCATACTCCACTGCAAGGAGATGGCCACATGCAGAGCAGGTATACACCACAGAATCGGGAGAATATTCCTTTTTGCAATGGATACAGACGAGACGATGCATATCTACAGATTCGAGCCGAAAGATAATAAGGAGAGGGTATCAGGCCAGGAGATCATATCGTGCATCATCATGAAAAGGGAAACGTCTCCGGACTTTTGCAACATAATCTGCATCAACATCTGCCCGGATGCATACCTCCCCCTCACCGGCGCTGCAGAGGGTTTTTCCGAGAGGATCAACAATGGCTGATCTCCCGCAATACTGATCGATTGGGTTTGTTCCGGTCGGAGAGACACCGGCAACATAATACTGGTTCTCAACCGCCCGGGCATGCAGAAAGAGGGTGAAGATATCAATCCTGCTGCAGGGCCATGCCGCTGGCACCAGCATACACTCAACACCAAGATCGGCATACCGCCTGAAGAGTTTTGGGAACCTCAGGTCATAACAGATGGCAAGGCCGACCACAAGCCCATCACAGGAACAGACCGAGAGGCGATCTCCGGGTATATACTGCTGATCCTCGCCAGCATACCTGAAGAGATGGGTCTTTGCATATCGTGCATGCACAGAGCCGTCAGGAGCGGCAATAAGGGCCGTATTTGTAAAACCTTCAGACGAATGTGTCCGCTGCGAACCCACAACCCATACACCATGCTCTTCTGCGATCCGGCACCAGGCAGACTCAATCGGACCGCCGTCCTCCTCAGCATGCTTCGTTGAGGAGGGATCCCAGCCGGTTGCATACTGTTCCGGAAAAAGAACCAGATCAGCACCTGATGCAACAGCGCTCCTGACTGCATCGTCTGCAACGGCAAGGTTTGTATCTGGTGCCTCCAGGATTGAGCCAAGCTGGGCACAGCAGATCTTCACGCTATTCACCCTTGCCGGTCTGATCGGTATATCCTTTCAGAATAACAACGATCGCAACCATCGCTATCAGCATGGCAATGACAAAGAGGACGATGGGAGCAAATGAGATCTGGTATCCCAGGGTCATCAGACCGACAACACTCGCACCTATGATCATACAGAGGCCCATGAAGAGGAAGAAGAGATCAAAGCTATCAATGTGTACCATTTAGAGACCTCCAACAAGGATCGGGAACGCCTGCCGAAGTCCGGTAATGACGAACTGAACAGCAATCGCAATCAGCATCATACCCATCAGCCTTCCGATGACACGGTACTCCCGCGGCCCGACATATTTTGTTATTAGATCAGCATTCTTCATCATATAATAATTCACCACAATGACAAGCAGACAAAGGAGGAGGATAGCAGCCATTGCTATGACTCCAAAATCCTGGGACTCGTTCATCAGCACGATGATGGTCGTGATCGTCCCGGGGCCGGCTATCATTGGGATTGCAAGAGGAACCAGGCCGATATCATCGGCATCAATCCCCTCATATTTCTCAGTCGCTGTCATCTTTGTCCGTGACGTTTTCGCATACACCATCTCCATCCCGATACCAAAGAGGAGGATGCCGCCTGCCACACGGAATGCCTCAAGTGATATGCCAAAAACCTGAAGAATTGCACCCCCGGCTACAGCAAAGACAAGCATAACCACAAGTGCAACACGGTTTGCCTCATATGCCACCCTGAACCGTTCAGCTGCATCCATCGAGTCGGTCAGGGTCACATAGATGAGGGTGACAGCAAGCGGGTTGACAACGATGAAGATGGATGAGAATGCCAGAAGGACAAAGGTCAGCAGATCGACCATCAGGAAGATGTAGATCCTCTTCCCTTAAACCAATTGTGGGTCGGAAAAAAAGAGTGTGGAGGTGATTTTGGTTTTATTCGTAGATCATCGGTTCTGCACAGACAGCGTATGGGATTAGATCAGTATCATTGAAGTGGATTTTTATCTCCCGCTCTGCCGATGCATCCGAGTCCGAGGCATGGATGACGTTTCGCCCGATATCAAGAGCGAAGTCACCACGAATAGTACCGGGAAGTGCCTCTGCCGGATTGGTTGCACCAACCAGAAGCCTGACAACAGGGACGACGTTCTTTCCTTCCCAGACCATCAGGAAAACCGGTCCACTTGTGATATAGGCCTTCAGGCCGGGGAAGAACGGTTTTTCGAGGTGTTCACGGTACTGTTCCTGCACGCGATCGTCTGTAAGCGACTCAAAGCGGGCTGCGACCAGTTTCAGGCCTTTCTTCTCAAAGCGGGAGATGATCTCACCGACCAGCCCACGCTGGACGCCATCGGGTTTGACCATCACAAAGGAGCGCTCCATTGGAGAATCACTCCTTGCCACGGGCCTTGCGGCCCATTGCAGTCCACTCGACACGGCGCGGAACCCTGCGGAGCCGGTAGTTGCTCTGGCACTTGGAGGAGCAGAAATAAAAGACTGCCCCGTCTTTCCTGACAAAAAGTTTGCCGGTTCCAGGCTCGAGCACGTCTCCACAGAAACTGCAGGTATTTTTCTCAACCATCGGCTTCACCGCCTCGATAGCTTCTTTGCTTCACGTTCCGTTTCAAGGAGCATCAGGATATCTCCCTCACGGATCGGCCCGAAGGTATTCCGGGTGATGATCCGCCCCTTGTTTGAGCCATCAAGGATACGGCACTTCACCTGGGATGCTTCTCCGTGCATCCCTGTGAGACCAATCACTTCAATGACTTCTGCCGGCGTTCCATTATCAGCCATAGAAGACTCAGCCTCTCAGTGCTTCAACCTGTTTCACAAGCTCTTCGACAATATCCTTGCCTTTTCCGGATTTGACAATTGCAACAGCAGCGGATCCGACATCAAGGCCGCAGGCGGCTCCGATCTCGGCCTGTTTGTTAATGAAAATAAACGGGATCTGCTTCTCTACGCAAAGTGGCGGGAGATGCATCACGATCTCTTCGGGCTCCACATCACTGCCGATCAAAACAAGCTGAGCGATACTGCGCTCGATCGCTTTTGTTGCTTCATTGGATCCTTTCTTAATCTTTCCGGTGTCCCGTGCAAGTTCAAGTGCTTCAAGCGCATTGTTCTGAAGCTCTTCGGGGACTTCAAACTGTTGGTACATCTTTGACATAGCTCACCTCATTCAGGAGAAGACTGACTCCTCCGTCATCACTCATCAGCGGTATAAGAACCGATGCTGGCGTAACCATATTATTACACAGAGAAGGGGGATAAAGGTTCGTCTGCAAGACCGATCAGACCACCTGATAGACCGCTGTACCCCCCTCATTAAATATGAGAATAAGACCGGTTTTTGGGAGGGAAACCCGGTACTGTTCCTCTTCAAACGCCCCGACAACAAGATGGGTGATCCCATATTCCTGAAGAAGCGCCGGGCTATTCTCAGGATCCTCATAGAGTGTCCTGACATCTGCTATTCGCTTGCTGTACCATCCATCATCCAAACGCCAGACCACCTCATGGCCGGGCCATCCAAGGATCGTTGGGATGCCGGTAAACGATGAGATACGGCTGGCATATGAATAATCTTCCCCAATGGCCTCTACAATCCTGAGATCCCCTTCAAGAGAACCAAGATACCGGATTGCAGCCGCATCTCCGGGATGGCGGTCTGCAAGCCAGGCAGCACCATCAAGCGTCCCCGATCCATAACCATAGGTAAGGGGCATTACTGCCGGGATCAGGATGAGGCAGATCACCACCCCGGAGATACATGCCCATTTCAGAGACACGGGGATAGCGCGCGGTAGTTGAATGGACGAGAGCCAGCGGCCTGTGATGACAGCCGCAGCAAGCCCCATCATCACCCAGGCTCCCATATAGAATTTAAAGACCGTATTCATCCTGAAATAGTCAGCACCCATGCCATCCTTCAGGTAGATGAGCTCACAGAAGGTGATGACCAGAAGCCCGGCAATCGCCAGGATCTCTTCCCCCCTCCACTCCCGCCGGAGGGCGATCAGGAGAGCTGCAAGAATGGCAATTCCTGCTGCTCCATATCCTGCATACCACCCCACCAGAGGAATGACAAGGAGCCATGGGTACCGCCAGAGTACGCGCCAACCATAGAGAAGAAAGACTGCAATAAAGAATCCATGGACGAGAAGGAAGGAGGTGATAGCACTTCCTTCAGGCACTATTCCGATCCCAAGGATACCTGAGCCCTCGATCGAGAGGAGGAGCGGGGCATAGGCAAGAATGGAGAGTGGCGGCACCATCAGGAGCGGGAGCCAGGATCGACGATCCTGCTTTGCATACCGGATACCGGTGAGGAGCGCGATACCACAGTACAAGGGAGCATACAGGAGGACATCCCAGGAGTTCAGTCCCGGCATCGTGCCAAGCGAAAGGGCAAGAAGACCAGCCAGGATTAGCCGTGACTTCATATGCAGATCGCCATACCTGAGGTACATCACCAGGCAGAGGGTGACAAAGAGGATCTGGTTGAAGATACCGAGAATATGCGCATGGGGATCCCCCCAGAAGAAAGAGAATATGGGATATTCATTGATGGTTCCGGCGATAACCCGGGTACTCTCCCATGGGATCGAAGGAAGCGGCGTTCCGGCGATCAGGTGCCAGACAACCGCGGGGTTTGGGAGTAAAAGAATGATCGCAGGAAGCCAGCGGTATCGCGGGAGCAGGATATACCCGCATGCAACCGCAGATACAACTGCCATACCCGCAATAGTCGGGAGCATCAGGTTGAAGACGACCGAGGACTCGCCACCCACAATAATGCCAAGAACCCCGGAGAACCAGTGGCCGAGATAGTAGTAGATCGAGAGATCACCCCCTATAAACCAGGGATCAAGAGGCGGGGCAACCGGGGTTCTCATCACCGAGGCAAGAAAGGCATGATCCATAAACTTCTCGGCAAACGAGATCGCCGGATTGAAGATCCGGATCTCCAGAAGATAGAGAAAACCACCAAGAAATGCCGCGTCCCAGATGATTTGAGGCTTGAGATCCGACCAGCTGTACTCCCGCCGGATTATCATCAGAATAAACAAAAAAACAAATAAGACTGCTGCAATGGCTACCGGGAGATGGAGAAAACCGAGATACCAGGATATGAGTGAGAAGCAGAGAAGGGAAAGCGGATAGGAGAGAGGATATGCAAGATCTCCAAGTGACCCCCTGAGAGAGGGGTAGAGGGAGATCTGGAGGAGTTTCAGAACCGCAATCCAGAGAAGAACAGTTTGTATCTGCACCTCAATTCCGACCATAGATCTCCTTCTTTATATCTCCTGAATATGCCCGTTTCAGGAGTGAGACGGTCCAGTTGCCGAAGTAATATATCGAGACAACACCCCCGGCGAGGGTCACCAGGTTCTTGATGAGGTGATCGACGATGGCAATGAGAACCGCAGTCCCTGCCGAGACACCGGCAAGCTCAAATGTCATCGCAAGCGCCAGTTCATAGGTTCCGATTCCTCCAGGGGTTATCGGCACTGCTTTCACCAGATTGCCGATGACGATCGCAAGCACGACCACCATAAACGGAACCGGCTCACCGAACATCATTGCTACCATCAGACAGACGAGGGAGTCGAGGATCCAGATGGTGAGAGAGGAGAGGAGAAGGAGGAGGAGTGCTCGCGGCGTTTGTGATACCGATCGGATCTGTGAGAGGATCTCGATCACTTTTGCCAGAATCCGGTTCTCTGATGAGAATCTCACCGAATAGACGAGAACAATACCAAAGAGGAGGCTAAGAAGGAGAATAAGGCCGATCAACATCGAGAACCAGGGCTCCTGCCCAACAACAAAAGGCAACGCAATTGCACCAATGAGGGCAATGGTGAGAATATCAAAGACCCGCTCGGTGAGAACCGATGAGAATCCGACAGTATACGTAGCCTCCTTCTCATGTTTGAGGATGAGGAGCCGGATCAGATCACCAAGTCGTGCAGGGACGATCAGGTTTGCCGTCTGGGAGACGAAGATGCAGGCGATCGAAAAGATGGTTCCTACCTGAAGAGAAAGGCGCATCAGAATATACCGGTACCGTTCTCCTCTGAGGTACCATGCGATCAGACAGACAAGAACAGCAAGAAGAAGATATCGTGGATCTGCTTCCCTTGCTGTGATCAGGAGCTCATCCCAGACACGGGAGAGGAGAAATACGATGATCGCAACAGCAATCAGGGTAGAGACGATGACGGCACTAATCTTTCTCAGCATGAAGGCGCCACCTGAGCCTGAGGATCTCTGATCCCATCCCTGTTACATCGGAGAGTTTCACGGTTGTGCCTTCTCCCTGCTGCCACCTGACAGGGAACTCACAGACACGAAAACCCCGGCGTTGTGCAAGCACCAGCAGTTCCGTATCCCAGAACCAGTGAGGAGCCTGCACAGACGGGAGAAGTGCTTCAAGACTGTCACGTGAGAATGCCTTGAACCCGCACTGGTGATCGTACAGGCGGCTCCCCAGAATCAACCGGACAAGGGCATTATACCCCCTGCTTGCAATCTCCCTTTTGCTATCCCGATCGATCCGTGATTCCGGCATCAGGCGGGAACCGGTGGCAACAGCACACCCGGACCGGATCGCCCCGATCAATTCCTTCAGATGAGACATATCGGTTGCCAGATCGACATCATAGTAGCAGAATATCTGGCCCTTTGAGGCATGGAAGGCACGGGTGAGTGCCCTGCCCCGCCCAAGCCGCTCATCCGAGTGGAGGAGGCGGACACGGGGATCACGGACTTCCCATTCTGCAACCAGCTCTGCACTCCCGTCATCTGATCCATCCTCTGCCACAAGGAGTTCGAATGAACCAGTGATCTCCTCAAGCCTGCGGATAGATTCCGGGATGGCTGTTGTAAGGGACTCCCGATCATTATAGACCGGGATAACCGCAGTCACCTCACAATCAATCAAGCTGACCACTCCATTACACGCCGGGCAATCTCTTCACCAGCACGGATCGAACCTTCCATGCTCCGTTCAGGGTAGTTCTCAGGAGAGAACATCCCGGCAATGAAGAGACCGGGGGCCGGGTTTGGGTCCGGGATCATGGATCGATATCCGGTTACATAGACAGGACCGGCAAACGGTTCAATCCTGAGCCGATGCCAGTGAATCTGTTCACGCGGAATCTTAAATCTGGTGCAGAAATCAGATAAAAGGACTTCTTCACAATTTTCCGGTGGCGCACCTGAGAAGTATGAGGCAATATACACGATATGCTCTCCATATCGATCAAATGGAACAAGGTTTGTGTGAGTTATAACCGCCCCATAGGGTGCTGGATCACCCATATTGACCCAGTAAATACCATCGGTTGGATCACAGGTGGTGCCAAGGGTGAGACAGGCAGCACCCTGGTAGGGAAGCGGGGTTAGCGGCACAGAGCATAATCGTGCAGTCTCCTGTGGGGGAAGGGTCGATACGAGGCAATCATACCGGGTGCCATCCACAATCCAGCCCCCCTCACCGGGAATTGCAGAGACAACCCGATGGCCGGTCACAACCCTGCATCCTTCTGCATTCAGGCCTGAGAGAAGGGCATCGATCAGCCGGATATAACCGCCCTTCAGGTACCCCAGTCGCTCACCCTCGGGACCCCGATCGGATCGGATCGCAATCCGGCTCATAAGCCATGCCGCCGACACCTCATCTCTCCGATCACCGAATTTTGATCGCAACAATGGTTCAAAGAAGGAAGAGTAGATCCGCTCACCCAGGCGATCAATACAGTATTCCCGGGCGGATATGGAATCCAGCTTTTCACGATCAACTGATCTGGATCTGAGGACAAAGAGAGCGAGCCTGATCTTCTCAAAAAACGAGAGGAGAGGATACCGGACTATCTGGAGCGGAGTGGTCAGAGGGTGGATCGTCTGGTTCACCAGGTACCCGGTGCTTCCGTTCTGCCACTCGAGATCCTGACGAAGATCAAGTTCATCCAGAAGAGAAAGGAGTCGGCGATCGCCCGAGAAGCAATGATGATAAAGTGATTCTATTGCGTAATCCGGGAGATTATAGGAGGAGAGGCATCCTCCTACCTCATCACCCATCTCAAGAATGGTCACCTCATGATTCCCTGACAGGCGAAGTGCAGCTGAAAGCCCGGTGAGTCCTCCACCGATTACGCAAATATGCATGCATCTTATGTGATATCAGGGAGCATAAGAAAGTTTTTGAATCTTTCCATCATATAAACTAAGAAGCCATAAATACAGGAGATACTAAAGGTAAAACCATTAGTGTGGATGGTGTCATCTAAATGCGGGTATTTTTCATTGGATTTGGACAGGCAGGAGGTAAAATTGTCGATATGTTTCTTGCCCAGGACAGGAAACTGCAACAGGGTAGTTTCCGCGGTATTGCCGTCAATACGGCAAGAACCGACCTTATGGGCCTCAAACATATTGAAATGAAAGACAGGCTCCTCATTGGCCAGACAGTTGTAAAGGGGCATGGTGTTGGAACAGACAATGTAACCGGCGCAAAAATTGCGGCAGACGAGATAGACACCATCATTAATGCGATTGATACACGTGGAACCCATGATATTGATGCTTTTGTTGTCGTTGCAGGGCTTGGGGGAGGCACCGGTTCAGGCGGAACTCCGGTTCTCTGCAGGCACTTAAAACGCATCTATCGTGAACCGGTGTACGCACTGGGCATGATACCGGCACCAGAAGAGGGTCGGCTTTATTCTTACAATGCTGCCCGCAGTCTTGCCACACTCGTGAATGAAGCCGACAACACCTTCATCTTTGACAACAGCGCATGGAAGAATGAAGGAGAGAGCGTCAAGAGTGCCTATGAACGGCTGAATGAAGAGCTTGTCAGGAGATTCGGCGTTCTCTTCCGCGCTGGCGAGGTTGGAAAACTGGGTGTCGGTGAGATGGTCGTTGACTCTTCAGAGATCATCAACACGCTCAGGGGAGGAGGAATATCCACCATCGGATATGCAATCTCTGACGTGATCACAAAAAGCAAGCAAAAGAAAGGCCTCTTTTCTGGATTTGGTAAAAAAGATAAGGCAGAAAGTTCCCTCACCGGTGAGGACAAATCCGCAAAGATCATCGGACTTGTCAGAAGAGCAATGCTCGGCAGACTGACACTCCCCTGTGATTATACAACCGCCGAGCGGGCACTGGTTCTGGTCGCAGGACCTCCTGATGAGATGGACAGAAAAGGTGTCGAAAAATCCAAATCCTGGGTAGAAGAGAACATTGCCGGGGTTGAAGTCCGTGGTGGCGACTACCCGCTGGAATCGAGCTTTATTGCCGCTGTGGTCGTCCTTGCAACGATCGGAAATGCCCCCCGGATTACCGAACTCCTTGAAGTGGCAAAAGAAACAAAACAGGACGTTATAAAATCCAAGGACAGGCAGTCAACCATGTTTGAGGATGCAATCGATCCACTCTTTGAATGAGGAGATAGAGATGAAGATACGGATACTACTTACTATACTGCTCGCCTGTTGTGCACTCTGCGCTGTTTCTGTAGCGGCGATTACCGTGCAGCCTCCAGACATACAAAAAGGGGATCTTACCCCGGGAACCAGACTGACAATTGAAACAACCGTCACAGACTTTTTTTCCGGCGCCGGCACCACCTTCCCAGGATCTGACACACTACAATTCTACACAGATCTTGACTCCCCCAGATGGAATATTGCTATTGTGTTGAACAATATTGAAAATCCCCGTCCTGTTGAGAGCAGTAGAACTGTTAGAATATTCGGTTTTGATCTGGAATATCCTTCAACCAGCGATTTAAAAGTTCGAGTCAGCCTTGAAGGGGTGGTCCCCGAAGTCTCAGAAACCTCAGCTAAGACAATCATGCGCATTCGCCAGCTGGATTCAAGCGATAATGTGAAAACCGGAGGCGAATATTTCCTCACGAAAAAAGTGATTAACCCCGCAGAAGTACAAACAGCAATTATCTCAGCAAAAGCAGACCTTCAGACATTCAAGAATGAGATAGATGAAGCAAAGGCTCAGGGTGTTGACACCACCGAAGCAGACACAAAATACAACACTGCCCAGACCTCCCTCCAGAGTGCAGAGGCGGCAGGTAATAATGCGGCACTCGCCCAGTCAAACCTGAATTCAGCACAGGCTGCAATAACAGATGGGCGGAAGATCCTTGAGAGGTCAATTGTCCAGCACGCAATCACCAGTGCCGATGCCACCCTCGCAGAGATTGATGGAGTCCTTGATTACTTCACCACAAACAAAAGTATGGGATCAGACTCACGGGTTGTATTGATCGCCTCCAAACGGCAGAGTGTCAAGAATCAGATAGATACTGCCAAAGGGAATTTTGACACCAATAATCTTGCCCTCGCAGAGAGACAGGCAGACGATGCTCTTGCTGAGGGAAAGATAGTACTTGCCGAGGCACGGGAGCTCAAGGAGGAGGTCGAATCTATCCCCGTCTTTGTTGATCCAGGCAAGCCATACCTCTGGATTGTTCTTGGTGCGATTGCCATCATCGTGGTTGGATTTGTTATCATGAAGAAACGAAATGCCTGGGATGAGCTTGGATAATATTATCCACACCCGACTGTATAAAATTTTTTTTAAAACAACAACTGCCCTTTTTTCCACAGCCACCATAACGGAAACAAGATATCCCCTGCACTCATTTGATCAAACTCGGGAGTTTGATTTTACCAATACCTCTTCAGCATCTGATGAGACTCTTATCAGAATATATCAGGTGTGAAAAGAAATCCGGGTAATAATCACCTTCACAAACAAAAAAAGGGGAGAGAACCACCCCAAGGTTGTTATGAAGAGACTCTATCTGATGGAAACTGCCGATCTGAAGAGATCATAACGCTTACTTCCCACTTCAACACTACGGGTGAAGTAATACCCAATAATGTCTCCCTTCACCTCATGATAGGTTACCCAGTAGCTGTGTTTGAGAGTCGTCTTTTCAAATCCAGGGATTTCATCATAACTATCCTGGTCATGAGTGACGATCAGATCAAAGTTTCCTGCCATGAGAGAGCCCTTGTTGGACTTCCCTCCAAAATAGGTGATCTTCGACCAGTTATCCGCATCGCGATAATACCAGTTGAGCGGCCATATGGTATCGGTGGCAATCGCAACCCGATCCGATTCATCCATCCATTCCATAATAAGGCGGAGATCTTCAGAGTTCTGCACCTGAACAATGGGCTCCGCAATATCGGCAGGAGTAAAGGCCACATGCAGGGTCATCCCGATGAGGAAGACTGCGCCCAATGCTACTATGACCATCTTCAGGCGGTCAGGCCTGTAAGTTGCAACAAAGATCATCGGGAGCAGCTGATGCAGGATGAGCCACGGAACTTTCTCGCCAATATACGCATAGATGGCAAGAGATGCGATCATCCACCAGATAGAGAACCTGATAAACCCGGCCTTTGGATCATAAATAACACCGGGCTCAGGCCGCCTGAGTGAAGATGATATCCTCTCAATTAGAGAGGGAGATACAGGAAGTCCAGGTACATCACCCTCGATCTCCTGATCCTGTGACAACCGTTTCTGGGATCTCACATCTGCTATGATATACCCGCAAAGAGCGATTCCCGCAAGCAGGATGATCGGCACCTCATAAAGGATGAAGAGAATCAGGTAAAAGAACCACGGCCCCCCAAGCCGCTGGATCTCATGCATCTCGGTCCAGTGTGAAATTGCCATCTGGCCGGCTTGCAGAAGAATCTCCGGGTGCACTCCAAACGATGAATAGAAGACGGCAATGACCCCGCCTGCAAGAACAGTTGCGAGGATTATATCCCGTCTCCATGTGGGAGGGAGACTGAGGCGTCGTGTCCAGAGGCAATAGATGAGATATGTCCCGAAGATGACAAGAACAATCGGCATATTCTCCTTGGAACACATCCCAAGAGCTGCTGCACACCCTGCAACAAGTGCATACCTGAGTTTGCCGGAGTTGAAATATGCGAGGGCGGCAACAACCAGCAGAAGCGAGAAGAACGCAATGAAGATGTCATTTCGGAGGAACCTCGAAAAATAGACCATATTTGGGGAGAGAGCCAGAAATAATGCCGCAACAAGCATCTGCTTCCCATCAAGATATCCCATTCTGTAGAGGGGATAGACCAGGGCAACCAGCAGGGTGCCAAGGAGTGCCGGAAGGAGCCGGGCAACGAGATCAGAATCCCCAAAGATCGAGAAGAGGCCGGCTGTTACATAGAAGAGGAATGGTCCGTGGAAGACCGGATCGTAGATATAGGTGCCTTTCGTCAGGAGCTGATAGGCAAACCAGGCATGTACCGCCTCGTCATGATGAAAGAGCTTCAGATCCAAAAAGGCAAACCGCAGAACCAGAGTTGCCAGAAGGATACAAATGAATAACGACTCCGGTTGAAGGAGCCGATGATAAAAATGGGTATATGATGCGGCTTTCATGCCGCTATCTCACGATGATCAGCCCTCAAGGACAATCTCAATTCCAATGTCCTTGGGTACCTGAATTCGCATCAGCTGGCGGAGTGCACGCTCGTCTGCATCGATATCGATGAGGCGTTTGTGAACACGCATCTGCCAGCGATCCCAGGTTGCTGTTCCTTCTCCATCAGGGCTCTTCCGGATGGGAACAACGAGGCGCTTCGTTGGAAGCGATATCGGACCTGCAAGATTGACACCGGTTCGTTCGGCGATCTCACGAATCCGGGAGCAGACCGATTCGAGTTTGTTATAATCGGTCCCGGTAAGGCGTATTCTGGCTTTTTGCATAGGGAGTCACCGTAAAAAGATGAGATTATCTCATCTGCTTTGCTTTGATATCGAGGACAATACCTGCAGCGATGGTGGATCCCATATCACGGACAGCAAACCTGCCGAGCTGCGGAAGCTCCTTTGCCTTCTCAATGACGAGTGGGCGGGTGGGGACGATCTTTACAATTGCAGCGTCACCAGCTTTGAGGAAAGCCGGGTTCTCTTCCTTGACCTGACCACTTCGTGGGTCAAGCTTCTTCTGAAGCTCAAGGAAGGTGCATGCAACCTGTGCGGTGTGGCAGTGGAAGACAGGGGTGTATCCAACAGAGAGGACGCTTGGATGCTGAAGAACAACAACCTGCGCAGTGAATTCCTCTGCAACGGTTGGAGGTACATCGACCGGACCACAGACATCGCCACGGCGGATATCGTTCTTTGCGATACCACGGACGTTGAAGCCGACATTATCACCAGGGAGAGCCTGTGCGTGCTCTTCGTGGTGCATCTCAATAGATTTTACCTCTCCTTCCTTGTTTGCGGGCATGAATGAGACCTTCATTCCCTTCTTCAGGATGCCGGTCTCGATACGGCCGACTGGAACGGTTCCGATACCGGAGATGGTATAGACATCCTGAATCGGAAGTCGGAGCGGCTTGTCGGTTGGCTTTTCGGGCTCTTTCAGGGTGTCGAGTGCTTCAAGAAGGCTCAGACCGGTGTACCATGGGGTCTCCGGGGACTTCTTGGAGACATTCACACCGGTGAATGAACTCATCGGGATGACAATAGTCTCATCAGGCTTGAATCCGACCATCTTAATCAGATCGAAGAGCTGCTTTTTGACCTCCTCGAACCGCTGCTGATCGTATTTCACGACATCCATCTTGTTGACAGCGATGATCAGCTGGTTGATACCGAGTGTCCGTGCAAGGAAGACGTGCTCCTTTGTCTGCTCCATCGGGCCATCAGGCGCTGCAACAACAAGTACTGCGGCATCTGCCTGTGATGCACCGGTGATCATGTTCTTGACAAAGTCACGGTGGCCTGGACAGTCGACGACGGTAAAGTAGAACTTTGCGGTGTCGAATCTCTTGTGAGCGATATCAATCGTGATACCACGCTCACGCTCCTCTTTGAGGCTGTCCATAACCCAGGCAAACTCAAAGGAACCCTTGCCCTTTGACTCTGCCTCTTTCTTGTATCCATCAATAACGTGCTGGGCTACACTGCCGGTCTCAAAGAGAAGGCGACCGACAGTGGTTGACTTCCCGTGGTCAATATGGCCGATAACGGCTAAGTTCATGTGTGGCTTTTCTGCTGCCATTCTCAATCCTCCACTCAATCAAGGACAATCATGCGTACATTCAGTCCAATGCGAGTATACTAGATTGGAAAGAGAACTATATAAAATATTTCTCTTTATCTGGGTTAATTTTCAAAAGAAGCGATACAATGATGAACTATCCAAACCTATCCACACCTGATGAAGACATTACCGTTCATTCGAGGCAAAAATGACCGTATCACAGTTGGGTGCGCGACTGAAGAGGTATCGATCCATACCCGGTGTGTGCATTGCATCCACTGTGCGGGTATCAAAGATGGAAAGCGGATTGTTCCAAACCCCTATGCACAGGAGTTCAAAAAACAGGGGCGCGGATCCGGGAATGCATTTGAGCTCCTGACTGCCCAGACCATGTTCAACACCATTGTCGCAAATCCATCAGCCAATGCAATAGAGTGTGCTGATGAAAAGGGAGAGGGATTTCATCCTTTCTGGGTCAGGTAAAACTGCCCCGGATCACCTACAACGCTATCAGCAGTGAGAGGAAGACCACAGCCCGGACGATCTCATTTGCCGCTCCTACGAGATCACCATTGATCCCGCCAAATAACCGCTCTCCGGAAAAGAGCAGGAACAATGTGGCAACCGATGCACCGAAAAGTGCAGACACCACGGCGATTGGAGGAATTGGCAACAGAAAGAGCGGAAGGGTCAGTACCCAGGCCACCGCAACAAACCAGGGGCGGCTCCGCCAGAAGAGATAGCTGTGAATCCCCTCCCGGAACGGCCGCCCAATGCAGGTCAGTGACGCCATCGACGCTTTTGCTGCAACCTCTGCGATCAGCACCGCAATCGGTATGATCGCAAGTGATGAGAGTGCGCCAAAGGAGATGAGAGTGATCGAGAGACCAAGGGCAACCCCTCCCGCCCCCACCTGTCGATCCGTGAGAGCGCGGATCCGTACCTCCCTGCTCCCATGCGCCATCAGCCCATCACCGAGATCGAGGAGACCATCAAAATGGTTACAGCCCGAGAGGAGGAGCAGGAGTCCAAGGGCAACAGCAGCTGCTGCAAGGGGATGAGGAATGAAGAGCAGGGGGATCGCTGCCAGCCCGCCGATAAGGTACCCTGCAACCGGATAGAGGTACGATCGGGTGGCAAACGCATCGAAGTCAACCGATCTCCCGATCGGGATGATCGTCGTGAACTGGAGCAGTGCCCGAATCCCTTCGAAGAGGCTCATTGACTATCACTATAGAGTTTCGAGGTGCATCCGGCGATCAGTCCGGCAACAGCATCATCGAGGAACGGCCCCAGTGTCGAGAGTATACCCGGCTTCTTCTGATCATACCGGGTAAACTCAAACCGGGCATAGGTGCCTGCAATCACCTCTGCTATTGCCATTCCGATGATCTCATCTGCCAGGAGAAATACCGGATCCTCAGCAATCTCTGAGTTCTTTCTCTTCGCATACAGCTCATCCTCAAGAAGGAGCGCAGAGAGCAGCAGTGCAGAGACATTCGGATCTGCAAATGCACGCCGTATATTCTTCTCAAGCATCAGGCGCCCATCTTCAGGAGAGAGTCCATGAGAGACGTACAGCTCCATTGCGGCATCCAGTATTGCATCCATCTCAACACCTGCGTGACCCAGGCGTTCTTCGATCTCAAACATAACGATCATTATCTTTGAAGCATGCCATACTTAATTTATATGGCATTTCTATCAGAGGAGATCAGGTATTCACCAGAACGGCCGGTCTTTGCCCCGATACTGGCAAATACCATGCTATCAACGGTTCCCGGCATCTCCGGTGCCGGCCCCTCACCTGAGAAGACCGTCTTCACCCCGATTCTCGATTCTGAACTGATCATAAACGGCAGGATCACCAGCATGCCGATCCGCCCCGATACCCCGACCGGCTGCCCGACACCAGCCACAATCACCCGCGCGATGATGCAACTAACGAGACTCGTGCCTTTCTTCATCAATGCAGGGCTCGCACATTCCCCGACAATCCCGACCTATGATCTCTATGGAAGAGCAGGAGGCGATCCACGAAGAGAGATGGCAGTCCCTGATGCAGAATTACTCTATACACGAGGAGAGCAGCTTGGATCCCTCCTCTCAAGACTATCAGATATGCTGGTGATAGGGGAATGTGTTCCCGGTGGAACAACCACAGCACTCTGCGTCCTCCGCGCCCTTGGATATCCTGCCCGCGTCTCAAGCAGCATGGTTTTGAACCCGCATTCACAGAAGGAAGAGATTGCAGAATTGATCACCAGACGACTGAAAGACAATGGAGTAACAGAGCCACTTGACATCATCTCGGCAACCGGGGATCCGATGATCCCTGTCGCCTGCGGCATGATCAAAGGATTTTCAGGTGACGTGGTTCTTGCCGGAGGAACCCAGATGCTGTCTGTTGCTGCTGTTGCCAGAGATCTTGGCATCCGAATTCCCCGTGTTGTCACAACCATCTATGTCCGTGATGATCCATCCGCAAACTTCCCCGAGATAGCAGATGCAATCGGCGTCACTCCAATCTATGTCGATCCTGAGTTTGGAGAGCTTGGCCATGCTGGTCTTGCCAGGTACTGTATCGGAGAGGTGAAGGAGGGTATGGGAGCTGGCGGCGCGATGTATCTGGCCGCAGCGCTTGGTCATTCACCCTCTGAGATCAGGGAAGCGATTCTTCAGACGATATCCGCATATTCGTGAAGAGCTAAGAGGGGTAAGAGCCAATACTAAGCAGAATATGCAACCCCTCTTTGTCATCAATAATTTCGGGCAGTTCAATCATCTCATCCACAGGATGCTCCGCGACCTCGATATCGAGGTGAAGATGATCCCAAATACCACTCCTCCATCCGAAGTAGAGGAAGGATGCCGGGGGATCATCCTTGGAGGCGGGCCAAGCATTGAGCGGATTGGCCGATGTCCCGACTATCTTGAACTTGGTCTGCCGGTGCTCGGCATCTGCCTCGGCCACCAGCTGATCGCGCAGTCGCTCGGAGGCGAGATCGGACCTGGAGAGAGCGGAGGATATGGCGGCCTTGATGTGACGATCCAAAACCATAGCAGCATACTCAAAGGATACCCCGACACCATTCATGTCTGGGCATCCCATGCCGATGAGGTGAAGCGACCACCCGAAGGCTTTGAGATTCTTGCCGCATCATCCATCTGCAAAGTCGAGGCGATGGGATGCGATGAGAAGAGGATCTATGGCCTGCAATGGCATCCGGAAGTGAGCCATACAGTGGATGGACACCTGATCTACGAGAATTTCAGCAGGATATGCACAAAATAGAAGCTATACGCCGCGATATCAGGAGGAACGGGTTTCGGTGCCGGCACTGCGGGGCATGCTGCCGGGGTGATGAATTAACGAGCAGGGTGATCGTCTCGCCTCCCGAGATCGACCGGATCATCGAAGCTACCGGACTGGATAGGAACGGGATTGTTCTGCCATATCCCGAATATATCGAATCAGACGAGGGCGGGCGGTTCACGTTTGAGTGGTGCCTGAAGAATGAGGACGGAAAGTGTATCTTTCTGGATGAAGATGGGCGATGCTCCATCTATTCTGCACGCCCCTGGATCTGCCGGACATACCCCTTTGCCCTCAGCGGGCATACAATAACACTATCCGAATGTCCGGGAGTTGGAGAGGCGATCACCCCGGAAGAGGCAGACGCCCTTGCTGTATGCCTGGTGAAGAGGCAGGAGGCAGAAGAAGAAGAGGAAAACGCTTTAGAGATCATCTTCTCTTCTCATACAATCCCCAGGGGAAAGACTGTTGTCTTTGACAGCAGAGGAATGTGGAGTATTCATGGGTGAACTCAGGATCGTCGGAACTGCGCACGTTTCGCAGAAGAGTATCGATGAGGTACGAACAGCTATCGCTGAGTTCGAACCCGACATCATTGCGGTGGAACTTGATGCACCACGGTATGCGGCATTAAAACAGCAGGAGAATGAAGTTTCGGAACCAAAAGTATCCGATATCCTGCAATCAGGGAATATAACCCAGATGCTCATCCAATGGGTTCTCGCCTATGTCCAGAGAAAGATCGGGATGAACGTCGGCATAGAACCAGGCGCCGAGATGAAAGAGGCGATCCGGCTTGCTGAGGAGCAGGGAATCAGGGTCGCCCTCATCGATCGGGATATCAGGATCACCCTCTCCCGGTTCTGGAGCGGGATGACTCTCCGCGAGAAGTTCAGGATGATCTATGCACTCGCCATCTCTGTCACGGGAGTTGCAGGGGAAGAGCTGGATATCGATTCATTGACTGACCAGGATATTGTCACCCTTGCCCTTGAGGAGTTCCGGAGATTCTCTCCAAACGGAGCAAAAGCCTTGATTGATGAGCGGGATGCCTACCTCGCCCAGAGCCTCATTCCACTCCTCAGGGGAGAGGAACGGGTTCTTGCGGTAATTGGTGCAGGGCATCTCGGAGGCGTTACCAGATATCTGAGCGAACCGGAGACTCTTCCTTCACGACAGTCACTCACCGCTGAGATCCACCGCCGCCCCTGGGGAAAGATCATCGGATTCATCGTGCTCGCACTTTTCCTCTCTCTCATCATCGCAATCATCTTCTCCGGTGTCGGGTACGAAGTGCTGATCACCGCATTTGCCTGGTGGGTTGTCATCAACGGGACACTGGCGGCACTTGGCACTCTCCTTGCACGGGGACACCCTCTCTCCGCCGGCGTTGCGTTCTCAGCTGCATGGCTCACCTCACTCAACCCGCTGCTTGCTGCAGGATGGTTTGCCGCAATCGTCGAGGCGAAGATCAGGAAACCCGCAGTATCCGATTTCAAAGCCATCAGCAAGGCAGAGAGCATCTCTGAGATGAGCAGGATTCCGCTCTTCCGGGTTGTGCTCGTCGCTGCACTTGCAAATGTCGGAAGCACGCTTGGGACATTCCTCTATTTCATCTTCATCTTCCCGCTGCTTGGGATCGATCCGACGGTGCTGATCACAGAGGGATTCTCGAATATCTGGTCGACCATTTCGGGTCTTTTCTAAAGAGACCCGACACCCCCACCTTAGAAACAATCAAGAGTCTGAAGACTCCATTGATCGGATATGACACAGGGAGAAGTACTGAGAGGGATCGCCCATATCGGGTGTATCGTCATTCTCACCCTCCTCTTCATCACCCCGGTACAAGCCGCCATATCTGATATACCGGCAGGCGGCACGGTATTTATCGGTGAAGAGGGGCTCGACATTACTGCATGCGGCATTGCGAGTGGAGATACGATAGGATGGTTTGCACCCGGCTCATCGCCTGCCACTGGCAGCCCGGGCATAACCATTCAGGTAAGTGATGCTACTGCATTCTATGTCGCACCCCAGACATTCCAGGGGAGAACCGGAACCTGGTACAATATGAGAACCAACAGTCCGGCAATCATTGTTGCCGATCCAAATCTTTCGATCAGGGTTTATGATGTTGGCTATGGGCAGATAGACAGAACCGGGCTCTGGGTACCGATGGATTTTGAACTTCAGTTCCGTATTGAGACCAATCTGCATGCAATGGCAGTACGGCCTGGTGTTGCCGGAGCACCAATAGAGGTGCGCGTCAACCAAAAAGATGGGATCGAATATTCCACCTTAACAAACCGTGCAGGTGTTGCAACACCCCTCCTCTTTGCAGTTGATAGGAATCCTTACATGACCGGACCAATCTGGTATCCTGATGCAGGATATTCACGTGGAGCCTATGAGTTCTATGCTTTCTGCAATGCCAACAACATGAACGATAACTACAATGTCGTCGGCAAAACGATCACCCCCCGCAGTGAGACAGTTTCACTCTCCAGAACGACAACCACGACACCAGCACCGATGCAGACACCCACCCCGACACCAAAACCAACAGTCGTCGCAACACCGTCTCCGACCGTGGTAACACCAACACCCGATCCAACACCTGTTGCAACAGAGGAGCCAGCCGCCACACCCATTCCAGACCCAACCGCAGCCCCCCTTGCCCTGGCAACATCACTTGGTGCAGTTGCGGTGATCGCCCACCTCCGCCAGCGTAACAAATAACCCTGAGAAAAACACTCTGATCTACTATGATCCAGAATAAAAATATCGCCAACTTCGGCGTTACTATCATCCAGGCACGGCACAGCATCAGGCACTTCAAAGACACCCCCATCCCGGATGATATCATCCGGAAGGTCCTTGACTGTGCAAAGTCTGCTCCATCGGCAAAGAATATTCAGCCATGGATCTTTGGTACAATCAAAGACAAAGCACTCAGAGAGGAGATTGCAAACCTCACCACCCATGGTAAGTTTATTGCCGAGGCACCCGTCTGCTTTGCCGTCTTTGGCGAACGGGATCAGCAGTATGTGGTTGAGGACTGTTGTGCTGCAACTGAAAACATCCTCATTGCCTTAACAGGGTATGGGATTGGATCCTGCTGGGTAGCAGGAGAAGGAAAAGAGTATGCAGAACCGATCCGAAAACTTCTCGGCGTTCCGGAGAAGTACAAGCTCATCTCGCTGATAGCAGCAGGTGAGGCTAAGACAGAAGGCTTCGTCCTCGCAAAGAAGAAGAACCTCTCTGATATCGCGTTCACAGACCACTTTGGATCCGAGTGATCAGATCCAAACCCTTTTTTGAAACAGCTTTTAAGCTGGATGAAGACCCCAGTATATCTCATGAATGCTCCAATTCTTCAGGTTGCACTCGATATCCTCGATCTCAGCCGCGCCTTTGCGATTGCTGACGAAACAATTGCCGGTGGAGCCGACTGGATCGAGATAGGAACCCCGCTCATCAAGAGCGAAGGGATGGCTGCTATCCGGGAGATACGGAAACACCATCCGGACACCACCATCGTTGCGGATATGAAGATCAGTGATACAGGGGCGCTTGAAGTTGAGATGGCAGCAAAAGCCGGCGCACAAATCGTCTGCATTCTGGCCGAATCCGATGATGCCGTCATAAGGGAGGCGGTGAAGGCAGCAGATCTCTATGGGGTGCAGCTTATGGGGGATATGATGAATGTCGCAGATCCTCTGGCCCGCGCCCGTGAACTCGAAGAGATGGGGGTGCATATCATCAATGCCCATGTTGGAATCGATCAGCAGATGATCGGAAAGGATTCTCTCGAACTCCTTGAACGGCTCACCGGTGCAGTCTCCATCCCCATCGCCGCTGCCGGGGGGCTTGATGCGGCACGGGCGGCGCAGGCAGTTGCACATGGGGCGGCAATTGTCATCATCGGCGGGGCAATCATCAGGTCAGGTGATGTAACCGGCTCAACACAGGAGATCCGATCCGCAATTGATGCACCGGAAAAATCCACTATCCAGAGGGTCGATCGGAACGAGGAGATCCGGCAGATGCTCACCCGCGTCTCATCCTCAAATGTCTCGGATGCAATGCACCGGAAAGGTGCAATGAACGGGCTCACACGGTATGCGGGTGAAGGGAAGATGATCGGACAGGCAATCACGGTCCAGACATTTGCAGGAGATTGGGCGAAGCCTGTTGAGGCGATTGATCATGCACGGCCAGGGGAAGTGATCGTGATCAACAACAGCCGTGATAGAACCATTGCCCCATGGGGTGAACTGGCAACACTCTCCTGCCAGAACAAGGGTGTCGCAGGCGTCATCATCGACGGAGCAGTCCGTGACCTTGACGATATCCTCGAAATGACGATTCCTGTTTATGCAACAGCTGCTGTCCCGAATGCCGGTGAGCCGAAAGGGTTTGGTGAGATTAATCCTGAGATCCGGTGCTGTGGCCAGAGTGTGCGACCGGGCGACTGGATCATCGGGGATGCAAGTGGTGTCGTTGTCATTCCAAAAGAGCATGCCTATGAGATCAGCCGTCGCGCAGTTGAGGTTTTTAAAACCGAAGAGCGGCTCCGCGAAGAGATACGGAGGGGATCAACCCTTTCGGTTGTGATGGAACTGCTCAGATGGGAGAAGCAGTAGATCATCTCCCTCTGATACCTGACAACCACCTGTTTTTTACGATTTCAGGATGAATATACATCCATACCCGGATTCAGATTTTTTCCGATACATTCGATGGCTGGCATCCGGTTCTACTGTGGTTCTTGAAGAAACAGACAGGATGGAGCAGGAATGTTGAGTGAAGGGCGTGAAACATTACAAGAGGTCATTCAGGCTGTGGCACCCATTGCCCTGATCGTTCTGATCGTCCTCACTCTCCTCACCAACTCACCGGTATCGGATCTGGTCAACTATTGCCTGGGAGTTGTCATGCTTACTGCCGGCATTACTTTCTTCCTGATCGGGGTGAATAACGGTCTTCTTCCGATGGGTGAGGCGATCGGATCCGATCTCCCAAAACATGGTTCCATCTACCTGCTCATCTTTGTGGCATTTATATTTGGGTTCCTTGCAACAGTCGCAGAACCGGATGTACGGGTGCTGACCAATATGGTCGAAATGGTCTCAAACGGTGGAATTCCGCGCGATCCGATGATCATCTCAATAGCAGTGGGTGTTGGGATCTTCGTTGCACTTGCAATGCTCAGGATCGTCCTCGGAGTTCCGATCACCTGGCTCTTTACCGGAGGGTACCTGCTTGTGATTCTTCTCGCATTGATAACCCCGGAAGACTACCTGCAGATCGCCTATGATGCAGGAGGGGTGACGACGGGACCACTCACAGTTCCATTCATCCTCGCTCTTGGAATAGGTCTGAGCTCGGTTCTTGCAGGCAGATCAGCACTGACAGACGGATTTGGTTTAATCGGTCTTGCATCAATTGGTCCGATCATCGGTATTATGCTCCTTGGGATCCTGCTATGATCGCCGATCTCGTCATATTCAACGGTATTGCCGAAGTCATCCAGGATGCGGTCATCGCACTCATCCCACTCTCAATCTTCTTCATTCTCTTTCAGGTGATGTACCTGAAACTCCCGATAGGGCATGTGATCAACCTCTTCAAAGGGATCTTCTTCACCCTCATCGGGATGATCCTCTTTCTTCAGGGAGTCCATATTGCATTCATTCCCGCAGGAGATGCGATAGGATCATTCTTCAGCGCTATTGGCAAACCCTGGATACTCATCCCATTTGGATTCTTCCTCGGCATGCTGGCAACCTATGCAGAACCAGCAGTCCGTATCCTCAGTGCCCAGGTTGAACAATCCTCAAGTGGATTTATCAGGAAGACACTGATCCTCTATACACTTTCAATCGGTGTTGGGATCGCCGTTGCACTCGGCATGGCACGGATCGTCATCGGGTTCTCGTTCCTTCCCCTCATCATTATCGGATACGCAATTGCCATCATCCTCCTCTGGATCTCGGATCGGGACTTTGTTGCAATCGCCTTTGACTCAGGAGGTGTTGCAACAGGGCCGATGGCGGTCACCTTCTTAATGGCCCTTGCTGTTGGTGTTGCAGCAGGAATAGAGGGGCGGGATCCGATCATCGACGGATTTGGGCTGATCGCGTTAATCGCACTTGCCCCGATCCTCTCCATGCTTATACTTGGGATATATTTCCGAATCAAAAAGGTGAAATCATCATGATCTGTGAAGGCTGTAAAGAACTCATTGTAACAATCGTCAAAAAAGGCTGGTCACAACAGGTGATCGAAGCTTCCCGAAATGCAGGTGCATCAGGAGGCACCATCATCCCTGGCAGGGGTACCGGGATTCATGAAATGCAGACACTGCTTGGTATCAGGATCGAGCCAGAGAAGGAGATCATCCTGACAATCGTCGGTCCTGAGCAGACCGATTCGATCCTTGAGGCGATCGTATCGGCAGCGAAACTTAATGAACCCGGTAACGGAATCGCCTTTGTCATCAATCTCGACAAAGTCGCAGGCCGCGTTCATATGTTCACAAAAGAAGACGAGGAGTAGGATTATCCGAGATCGCTCTCTCTCAGGAGGGAGCCGCCCGCAGCCTGAATCTTCAGGATTGCTTCACCCGCCTGGCTTACTCTCAGGATCAGCACCGCTGCTTCTTTGCCTGAATAGGCATAGGCATACTCGATATTAATCCCTGCATCACCGAGGATCTGTGCCACCGCATGGAGGCCCCCGGGCTCATCCTTCATCCGAACAGCAATCACATCGGTGAACTGGACTGCAAAACCGAGGTTTTCAAGGACTGATCGGGCATCATCAGGCTTGTCAACAAGTGCCCTGACAACACCGAAGCTGTTTGCCTCTGCAATTGAAAAGGCAAAGATGTTCACATGACTCTTCTCAAGCGCCTCAGCGATCGCCGCAAGTCGCCCTGGCTTGTTCTCCGAAAAGATGGAGATCTGTTTGATGATATATTCTCCCTGCATCAGAATACCCTCCTGTCGATGACACGTTTTGCTTTTCCCTCGAACCGGGGTAGTGAGCCCGGTTCAGAGAGCTCAACCTGTACCGCCACATTCAGGGCGTTTTTCAAGGTATGCTCAACCTTTCGTTTGATGTTGATGAGATCGTTGATCTTATCAGATAATGCCTCCGGTGCCATCTCGACACGGACAAGCATATCATCAAGCGATCCCTTACGATCGACCTCGATCATGAAATGTCCTGATAACTCCGGTATGCTTAAGATCGCATGCTCAACAGCTGAGGGGAAGACATTGATACCACGGATGATCAGCATATCATCAACCCGACCGGAGATCCGCTGAATCCGGGGATGAGTCCTGCCACATGGGCAGGGTTCATCCATTATCTGTGTCAGATCCCCAATCCTGTACCGGATCATCGGGAGCGCCTCTTTCTGGAGGACAGTCATCACAAGCTCGCCATGTTCGCCGGGGGGGAGCGACTCTCCGGTTTTGGGATCGATGATCTCGGGGATTGCAATATCGCCCCAGATATGAATCCCCTTCTGCTCAGAACATTCCGAGAACATCGGACCTGATATCTCGCTTGTGCCATAGATATCATAGGCGCGGACACCCATCGTCTCGTAGATCCGGGTTCGCATCGTCTCAGACCAGGGTTCAGCACCGATGATTGCCGACCTGAGCAGGGTATCCTTCTGGATCGAGACCCCCATCCGATCAGCCGCCTCGCCGATATGGATCAGGTACGATGGTGTGCAGGCGATTGCTGTGGCCTTTAAATCCTGCATCAGTTCAATCTGCCGCTCGGTGTTGCCGACACTGGTTGGAAGGACCGTTGCCCCTATCCGCTCGGCACCATAGTGGAGGCCAAGCCCCCCGGTGAAGAGACCATACCCATAGGAGACCTGGATCACATCTCCCTTCCCGATCCCACATGAGGTGAGGCCACGGGCAAGGGAGGTCGTCCAGAGATCGATATCCTTCCGGGTATATCCTACAACAGTCGGCTTACCGGTTGTCCCGGATGAGACATGGTACCGGACGAGTTCGTTCTGTGGGGCACAGAAGAGTTTGTCAGGATAGTTGTCCCGGAGGTCGCTCTTGTACATGAAGGGGAGAAGCCGGATATCCGAGAGTGTTTTGATATCATCGGGATGAACCTTTGCCTCCTTCATGCGGTCATGGTAGAAATCCGAGAAGCTGTATAACCGGTACACGAGGGTCTTTAAGAGCCGGTACTGGATTTTTTCGAGTTCGGCTGCCGGCATCTCTTCGATTCGCGGATCCCAGGAATGCATCAGAGATCACCCCTCCGATCCACAACACGCTTTGCTTTTCCTTCAAACCGTGGGAGCGAGCCGGGTTCAACAAGCCGGACTGTGGTTCTGAGCGAGAGTGCATCATGAAGCTTCCGTGAGATCATCGTCTGAAGACCGACGAGACCATCCAGCTCACCCGAGAATGCCTGACGATTCATCTCAACATCGATTGTCATCTCATCGAGATGGTTTTTCCGGTCAACATATACCATATACTGATCACCCACCTCAGGGATTCCAAGGAGCACATGCTCGATCTGTGAGGGGAAGACATTGATACCCCGTATAACAAGCATATCATCGCTCCTCCCCATAATTCGTGCGATGCGCCGTCCTCGTCCGCAGGGGCAGTCATCCTCAAGGATCATGGTGATATCGCCGGTCCTGTACCGGAGGAGCGGCATCGCCTCCTTTGAGAGGGAGGTGATTACAAGCTCCCCTTTCTCACCGGGCCCAAGGATCTCACCGGTCTTTGGATCGATGATCTCGGAGAGGAAACAGTCCTCCCAGATATGAAGACCATTCTGTTCCATGCACTCGAAGGCAACACCTGGCCCAAACATCTCGCTCATCCCGTAACTGTCATAGGCATCGATCGAGAGGCGTGACTCAAGCTCCTGCCGCATCGTCTCAGACCATGCCTCTGCACCAAAGACCCCGATCCTGAGTGAAGGAAGGGTAATCCCCATCTGCTCGACAACTTCTGTGATATGGAGGGCGTATCCGGGTGTGCAGTGGATTGAGGTGACGCCAAAGTCATTGATCATCTCGATCTGGCGTTTTGTGTTTCCGGTGGCGCTTGGGATCACCATCATTCCCATCAGTTCCGCGCCATAATGGAAGCCAAGCCCGCCTGTGAAGAGACCATAGTTTACTGCATTCTGGAAGGTATCCTCAGGTGTCAGGCCCACCATCGTCAGGTTCCGGGCGATCAGATCTGCCCATGCCGCCAGATCATTGCGGGTATACCCGACAACTGTTGGTTTGCCGGTTGTGCCGGATGTCGTATGAATCCGGACAATATCCCGTCTTGGAACAGCAAAGAACCCAAACGGATAGCCTTCACGAAGATCGGTTTTATAGGTAAAGGGGAGTTTCCTGATATCATTGAGAGTATGGATATCATCAGCAGACAGGCCCTCCGCGCGGAGTTTGTTTTGAAAGAAAGGGACTTTTTCCGCCTGCGAAATCGTCCATTTCAACCTTTTTACCTGGAGTTCTTCGAGGTCTCTTCCACGAAGGGTTTCCATCTCTTTATTCCAGAACATTGCGATCCCTGTATGAAGTCTTGTTTGTGGTATGACGCATTAGACTTTGTTAGATGTTGACACGGTACATGGAGAGGATCTGAAACAACGTTTATATGCTACAAAAAGAACGGAAGATATGATACCTATGGTCGATAAAGCAGGGCTTGGAAGCCTTATAGCAGGAATCATACTTATTCTGCTCGGAGGATATGGGATTTACCTGTTCATCCCCGAGGTGATCGTGGTGCTGAAGGGATCGCTTGGGATCATCGCCCTCTTGATCGGTGTATTCCTCGCCGTGATCGGGTTCTTCATTATGAAAGAGTGAGGAAGTTATCTGAGCGCTGGCCAGATATACTTCTCTTCTGCTTCAAGGACAACTCCGGTTGGCAGATTTGCCCTGACATGAATACTGCCGATGCCACGATCGGAATCGGCAAGGGAGAGTTCACTGTAGGGAATCCATATGCCCCGGAGTGGATAATTCCCTTCCGGGATTGAGCGGGAAATAGTGGTATATCCCCGGTAGAGCATTTTTGGGGTTATCTGCTGGTTCTGACGGTTTGTTTCCGGAGTGTATACGGTAACCTGCATGGATATGGAGGTCCCATCAAAACTGACAGGGCGGTTCATAGCATCATAAAAGCAGTACTTGACAACCAGCCCATCCATGTTATGGAAGCCATCACAGTCGACTATATCAGCCCATATTAGCATACGGGTTATTCCACTGATTCCACCGGCGGAAGGTGAGTTTGCCTGTGCATAAACCGGCTCCTGCGGAGCAGGTTCACCCAGTTGTGGCTCATATACTGTTGGGTACTGAGTCCCCGCAGGCTGATCACCCGGATCATTCTGCACCGGAAGAAGATCTGTACATCCGGCAGATACCAGGAGAGCCATGAGAGAGAGGAATGCAATAATAATGAAGCGATTCATACTGGCTGTTCTGTAGTGGCAGCAGATAAGTATTCTCTTCGGCAGGGTTTGATGAGGTGACAGACAGAATATGATACCAATGGACGTTCCCAAATGGATACCCGCATTCATCCTCTCATATGCATCAGGGAGGATTTTTCGATCGATCCTCTCTCCATATCCAGATGATATCAGGCTGATCTCCACAATCAAAGAAGGAATCGCAGCAGATGAGGCAGTTGCCATCACCGCTACCCCGCCAGTCGGCTCTGCTGAGGGGATCGAGATCATACAGGGCGATCCTGTATCAATTCTCGATAGTTGCATTCGGAGATTCGACCTCATTCTGCTCTTCCCCCACAACCCGGCCTCAGTTCTGGATCTGCTTCCCGCCTCAGCACACCTTCTCTCAGATAGCGGAGCCCTTATTGCTCTCGTTCACGCGGGGTTCTTCCGGGACAATACGATAATCGAAGAACTCTCAGAATCCGGACTCTTCTGCGAGGCTGCACTCACCCTGACAGAGGATTCCCCTTTCCAGACACAAAAGAAAGAACAGATGCTCATCATCATTCGGAGAGGTGAGAGAGAGATGATGATGGCAGGAGAACTCACGCCTGACGCTGCACGACACGAGATCCTTCTTCAGAATCTTGATGGACAGAAAAATGGAAAAAGGCCCGAACTTGGATTTTTTATTAGAAGAAGAGAATACAGAAGTATTGAGGAGATACTCCTTGAAGAGCATATCAGTAAACTGGCAGAAGAACATGGAGCACCCCGTGTTCCATTCTCGGGGATCACCAGATCGATCACAACTGGCGCCTGCGGAACAGTGCAGGATACCGGGAGGAGAATCTATCTCCCGTTTTCACCGGCTGCACCTCCGGTCATCTCGCATGAAGATCTGAGCGTACCCCCTTCAGATGCCACATGCATCCTGCTCCGCACCGGAACAGTCGAGCCGGAATATCTGATACACTTCTTCCAGACAGAACTCGGCCGTGGCATCCGGGAACTTGTTATGAGAAGAGCAGAGACGATTCACCGTTTTGCAAGCACTCTTGCAGAGACAGAGATCTACCTTCCGCCCCCGCAGATTCAGGCAGAGGTGATCGCCATCAACGCATCGATCGAATCGACGAGAGATCGGCTTGGAACAATCCAGAGAAAGCTCTGGATGCGCCCCCATTCCACGCGATCGGTGCTTGGCCCGCTCGAAAGACTGAGAGAAGGGGAGGGGATCATCGAATGGATGGAGACGCTCCCGTTTCCGCTGGCTTCCATCCTCTGGATCTATCATGCAGAAGGGAGCCCGTCAAAGAAGGTCGGCCATCTCCTCCATTTTTTTGAAGCATCAGCTGAGTTCATCGCGGGCATTCTCCTCTCGGCACTGTATCCGATCATGCGAAGTGACGCGATCGACCTCCTGGATGAGAACCCGGAATTTCGTGATATCTACAGGAATACCACCTTCCGCAGCTGGATCATCCTCTGTCGGAGAGCTGGCCGGCAGGTACGAAGGAAGATCGCAGGGGATAGCGGATATGACGAGATGGCACAGCTCTTTGGCAACCCGGACCGTGAATTCATCGACATGGTAACGAGCAAGCGGCTCTTTGCCCTTCTTGACGAGGTTGCCGATCTGAGAAATGACTGGAAAGGCCATGGAGGCATCACAGGGAAGAGAGATGATGAAGAACAGCTTGCCACACTGGAGAGACTCCTTGAGCGTTTCCGGGAAGGCATCAGGGATCGTTTCAATCATCTGCGGGTTATTCTCCCGGGTGCAGCTGTGTACCGGGATGGGATCTTCTCCTGCCAGGTGCAGTCCGTCACCGGAACACGGGCGCGGTTTCCGGGTATGAGTATCACCACACTGATCCCCCTTGATACCGGATCTCTCTTCCTCTATTCGGGTAAGGGTGGAGAGCCGATGAAGATCCTTCCCTTCTTCCGCCTGATCTTTCATTCGGAAACAGGTGAGCCAGCCTGGTACTTCTATAACCGGATAGAAGGCAGGCGGGTTCGCTGGATATCATACCATTATGAGGCTGAATCTGGATTTGAAGAAGATAATGAAGAAGTGTATACTATGCTCAGAGATCTTGGATTGATCACCGGGGAGTAGAGATGCCGCCATACTCCATACTCCGGCTTGAAGGTGATGCCCTCCCATTTAATCTCGACAGGACACTTTCCTGCGGCCAGGTTTTCAGGTGGGAGAAGAGAGGGGAGTGGTGGTGCGGGATTCATGGGCAGAATACGGTTTCTATCAGGCAGGATGGAGATCTCCTGTACTTCTCTGGAGTACCCGAAGAGGATATAATCAGGTATTTCGATCTGGATCTGGATCTTGAAGGAATACTCGCAGGCTTTCCGGATGACCCTATCCTTTCGCAGGCGATCGATTCTGCATACGGGCTCCGGATCGTCCGGCAACCCGCCTGGGAGTGTACAGCTTCATATATTGTGGCAACATTTGCAAATATTCCGGGGATACAAACCCGGATTAAACTTCTCTGTGAAAGATTTGGAGAGAAGGTCGGGGATGGACACACTGCCTTTCCCTCCCGGGAAAAGCTGGCAGCATCCCCACTCTGCGATATACGAAGTTGCCGTGTAGGATACAGGGACAGATATCTCTGCGGAACAGCGGCCATGCTATCTGCCGATTCCGGGTGGGAGGAGCGGATCGCCGCCCTCCCCTACAGAGAAGCACGCAGAGAACTTCTCAGGCTTCCCGGTGTCGGGAAGAAAGTTGCAGACTGTATCCTCCTCTTTGCCTTCCACCAGTTTGAGGCAGTCCCCGTCGATGTCTGGATCGATCGGATCATGCGTACGCACTACCTTGAAGAGGGGGAGCGGTATTCATATGATGGCATTGCAGATGCTGCCCGGCAGATCTTCGGTCCAAATGCCGGCTATGCCCAGGAATACCTCTTTGCTGCACGGGAGATGATTCCGGGTATGAGAAAAAAGTGAGTGAAATTATGTCCCGACATTCCAGGAGGACATATAATCCGCCTGCTCTTCGGTGAGGGTATCGATTGTGCAACCAAGTGCTGCGAGTTTGATCCTGGCGATCTGCTCGTCGATTGCAGTCGGCACCTCGTGAACACCAGGTGCAAGATCACGCCCCATCTTAACCATATACTCAGTCGATAATGCCTGCACCGCAAAGGAGAGATCCATCACCTCAATCGGGTGGCCCATTCCCTTCGGGACAGCGAGGTTGACAAGACGGCCTTCTGCAAGGACATGAAGTGTACGATCGCCAAATGTGTATGAGTCGATCCCATCCCGCCGTGCGATGGAATCCGCATTTGTCTCAAGCCATCCGATATCAATCTCGACATTGAAATGTCCTGCATTACAGAGGATTGCTCCATTCTTCATTAATGCGAAATCTGATTCCTTTAGGACACCAAGGTTGCCGGTTGTTGTGACAAAAAGCTCCCCAATCGGTGCTGCCTCGCGCATCGTCATGACATCAAAGCCATCGAAGTGTGCCTGGAGAGCCCGGCGTGGATCGATCTCGGTTACGATCACCTGTGCACCCAGTGCCCGTGCCTTCGTGGCAAGGCCGCGGCCACAGTACCCGTACCCGGCAACAACCACATGTTTTCCGGCAATCAGACAGTTCGTTGTTGCCATGATCGCGGTCAGCGCGCTCTCTCCGGTGCCATGGACGTTGTCGAAGAAGTGCTTCATCGGGGTGTCGTTCACTGCAACAACGGGGAAGAGGAGTTTCTTCTCTTTCGCCATTGCTTTTAGGCGGTGGATACCGGTTGTCGTCTCCTCACAGCCACCGAGAACATTGGGAAGGATATCGCGCCTGCCGGTATGGAGCCGGTGGATCAGGTCCATCCCGTCATCGATTGTGATCGAGGGCTTTGCATCAAGCACCTGATCGATTGCACTATAATACTCCTCAAGGGTACAGGCACGCTGTGCATAGCAATGTATCCCCGATTCCCTGAGATAATCCGCAACATCGTCCTGTGTCGAGAGCGGATTGCAGCCGGTGATATGCACCTCGGCACCCCCCGCAACAAGTGTTCTCACAAGAGCAGCAGTTTTTGCTTCAACATGGAGTGCCATCCCGATTACGATGCCTTTCAGCGGTTGTTCTTTGATGAACCGCTCCCGGATCTCGCCGAGAACCGGCATATATTGTTCCGCCCAGCGGATCTTTGCTTCACCAGTATGCATAATATAACCCTGTCTGTATCAGTTGGATGCATGAGTTTTTAATAACCCCGAAAGAAAGCAGACGCTTGATAACAGGATGCGACATATAGTCTGTTCATGGCACTGACACGCAGGATCATTCCATGCCTTGACTTAAAGGAAGGACGGGTCGTCAAGGGTACACATTTTGAGGGGCTGAGGGATGCCGGTGATCCGGTAGAGCTGGCGGCACGCTATAATGAACAGGGGGCAGACGAAGTCGTCTTCCTCGACATTACTGCTTCCAAAGAGAAGAGAAAGACGATCATCGATCTCATCTCCCGCGCCGCAGACCAGCTCTTTTTGCCCCTGACTGTCGGGGGCGGGATCAGCACAACAGAGGATATCACCGCCATTCTCCGTGCAGGTGCTGATAAGGTCTCGATGAACACAGCAGCAGTGCAAAATCCGGCGATCATTTCAGATGGTGCAGCCTCATTTGGGACCCAGTGCATTGTGCTCGCAATGGATGTCCGGAGAAATTTCAAGCCACAGGAGGGAACCACAGATATCCGGCTGCCGGATGGAACCACCTGCTGGTATGAGGTGGTAACGCACGGCGGGAGCAGGCCAACCGGTATCGATGCCATCCACTGGGCGCTGGAGGCAGAGGAGCGGGGTGCAGGCGAGATCCTGCTCACCTCAATGGAGACGGATGGTACAAAAGAAGGGTTTGATATTCCGATCACAGAGGCTGTTGCATCAGCAACACACATCCCGGTTGTAGCATCGGGCGGGGTTGGAACACTTGATCATTTCTATGATGGATTTGTCTCAGGAAAAGCCGATGCCTGTCTTGCCGCATCTGTCTTTCACTTTGGCGAGTTCACGATCAGGGACGTAAAAGAGTATCTTGCCGGCCGGGGAGTCCCGGTACGGCTCTAATCCGGATCAGAGAAATGATCTCAGATCGATCTCAAACCCGATCACCGGGTGTTCGAGATCGAAGCCCACAATCACATCGGGATGAAGCTCCCCGAAACATCCTATTGGATCAGATCCATTCATGATAGCTCCCTGCCTTCCTGCAAGAAACGCAGGATCATGAGATTCAGCAATAATGAGGGTCTCAGCACCCAGTTCCCGCAGGAGCGCATCCACGGTCGCATAGATCTCTGAGAAGTCCGCTGCCGGATGGATGGCGGTACCAGCCACTTTTTGGTAGGTGAGCGCCTTCTCATTCACATCCCCGGTCGTGAAGATCCGCTGGGGGAGTTCCCGGTGTTTATTCAGCTGAAGGATCTCAAGGAGCATCGGGAGGAGATCTGTCCTGACCATCGTATTCTCGATTGAGATCGGGTGGAGCACGGTCAGTGCAGCATCAGATCCCGGCCTCTGCATCTGGTCATAACTGACCCGCTCGTTTGTCAGGGTAAATGGCATCACTTCCGTGTAGCCAAGGCCGATTACAATCCCTGAGACGACACGGGCAAGCCGGCTTGCGGGATCCTCTGTTCCGATGGTGAAGGTGGGTGGAAGAGTGGCCGGGAACTGGTCAAATCCATATGCAATGGCAACATCCTCGAAGATATCCCAGTCATGCATGATATCCGCCCGGAAACAGGGCACAAAAACCAATACCTTCGATCCTTCCAGGGGTTCTGCACCAAACCGCATCTTCTCAAGAAGCAAGACGATCGATTCCGGTGTGACCGGAACACCAATGAGCCGTGCACATTCATCACAATCAATAATCCGCTCAACCGGTGCCAGCGAGGGGGTCTGCTGTCCGTCAATGGTAACAGATTCTATCGTTCCGCCGGCCTCTGCAAAGGCAGAACAGATGATCGCAACCGTATTCTGTACCGCCCGTTCATCGGTACCGGTGACGTCAAGGAGGATGTCGGTGGTATCTGATGTGACTCGTGTCAGTTCACCGTTGATGATGGGCGGGAATGAGAGAACCTGATCGTTCGCATCGACTATCAGTGGGAATCTGTCAAAATGCTCGACAATTCCGGCATACGCCATCCCTTTTGGGTGAATGGCTAAGATCTGATCCATCGTCATGGACTCGGTATAATCAAGTGGCACAAACTGCCGGTCACGGGGAGATGCGATGTAGCGAAATGGCGGCGTAATGGTAGAGAGATCATGAACCCCGATGGCAACCTTGGACCTCCCCCTGCCTATCGCCCAGTGCAGCGCCTCCTGGAGCGCCATCACTGATTCGATAGAGGCATCATCGAAACGGAGGTTTCTGATCACTGCCGATCCAAGTACGGGACGGATCCCGGCAAGGGCCGGATCGACAGAGAATGAGATCCCGGATTCCATGACCGGGTATTGCGGCAAACCGGTCTCGATCCCAAGGAACCCCCGCATCGCCCGTGCAACCCCCTCAACCGAGTAGAGATCCGTTCTGTCAGGGAAGAACTCGACATCGGCATGATCCTCTTCAAGCCGTTCGATATCAGATCCTATCATCGGCAGGGCTTTGAGGATGGTGTCCTTATCAGTTCTTGTGAGCCGTTCGAGATACTCATAATTTAATGTAATAATCGCCATTCCTAGATCCTCCGGTATGATGGAGTGTTCCGGATCCAGTCGATATCGCTCTTATAGAGCTGCCGGAGATCTTTCAGGCCCAGCCGGAGCATCGCAACCCGTGAGATGCCAAGACCCCATGCCAGAACAGGATGCGAGATCCCAAACGGCGCGGTCACCTCCTCACGGAAGATACCTGCGCCGCCAAGCTCCACCCATCCAAGACCATCCACCCAGACCTCAGGCTCAACAGAGGGTTCGGTATAGGGGAAGTATGCAGGCCGGAACCGGACATCCGAGAAACCCATCCGGTGATAGAACTCCTTTAGGAATCCAAGGAGATGGCTGAAGGTGACACCCTCATCCATCACGATCCCTTCAAGCTGTTCGAACTCGGCAAGGTGCGTTGGGTCAATTGATTCACGCCGGTAGACGCGGGAGAGAGAGAAGGCCTTTACCGGAGGTTCCCGGTGTGTGGCAAGATACTGGATCGAAAGAGCAGTTGAATGAGTTCTGAGAACAGAGCCCTCAGCCTTTGTCTTATCCCAGGAGCCGCCCCACCCTGTCGAGGAGGTTTCACCACCATGCTCATGCATATCACGTATCTTCTCCCATCCATCCGGGAGAGGTGAGGTGAGATCAAGATAGAAGGTATCCTGCATCTCACGGGCAGGATGATCCTGCGGCTGGAAGAGGGCATCGAAGTTCCAGAAGACGCTCTGGACGATGTTCCCGGAGAACTCCGAGAAACCCATCTCAAGAAGCAGGGTGCGTACTTCATCGAGGATCTGCCGGTACGGATGAGGTTTTCCCGGATATATCCGGCGTGGGGGAGTAGCCAGGCTGTAGCGACGGAGTGTTTCATCTCTCCAGGATCCGGAGATAATCTGCTCACGGGAAAGGGTGCCGACTTCCGGCCGGAGATCGATTCCTGCTTCCAGGAGTTTCTTTCCTTCAGGGGTGATCAGAATGATCCACCGTACCTCCTCATGAACCGTGACGAGCCCCCGTGATTTCAGCTCTCCGCACTCACCGGGATCCGCAACACCAGCAGCAATCTTTTTGAGCGCGAGCTCATCGGTGCTCTCAGGAGTTCCTTCAGCTTTCTTTGCGATCCCGCGATCGATGGTGATCCAGTTATTCTTCCGCATCCATCCTATTGCCACCTTTGCAAGAGGGTGCCGGGAGAGTTCGGCCATCGGAATCTCACCATCGATGCTCTCAATTACCTGCCGTTCCGGGAGACCATCCCTGGCATAGGCCTCTCCCTCTTCAGTGAGCCGATAGTCTTCCTGCACCTCGCGGTTGACCTGGACAAGGCCTCTGCCTGCGGCAAGGTGTGCCCACTGTACAACGGCGGCGGCATCGGTGGAGAGCTCATCTGCAAGGACAGATGCCTCTGCTGAGCCATGCTCCCCAAGCACAGCCAGAAGGCGTTTTTCATTTGCGGTCAGTTCCATCTATTACACCACCATATGGGAGACAGCATCCCTTTTCTCTTTGAAGTCTTTCTGGAATTCTTTCACCCGCTCGAATGTCGCCTTCTTGCAGGCACCGCAGAGGAGTGAGCCTGAAAGGCACTGTCTCCTGATATCAAGGAGTTCTTCGTCATCAGAAACCATGTGGAAAAGGTTCAGAAGATAGACCGGGCAGCCGTCAGGCTCCCCTCCAAGCCGGATCTGCTCCTCTTTCGTCATCCGTCCTCCGGTGAGGGCTCCCATCACCTTTCGTTTCACGTCAGCCCCGGATTCGTCGAACCAGAAGAGAGAATCAGGTACACTGCTTGACATCTTCCCCCCCTGCAGCCCCTGCATGAATGAGTGGTAGGTGGATGAAGGGGTGATGAAGCCATAGCCCCCCTCTGCAACCTCGATTGCACGGACTTTTTCAGAGACAGAGAGGCAGTCTGCACCGGGGATATCAACATGCCCCTCATACCGTTTTGATCCGGGGAATGCCCCGGCTATCGCATCCATCGCATGGGATGGGGCATTCTTTGACCTGACACTGATTATATTCCCCTGATCCAGCACCGTGAACCATCGCATCTTATGTGCGATATCACGGGTGAGCCGGATGTGCGGATCCTGATCGATTCCGACCGGCACAACCGTTGGCGCCGGTCCTTCCACCAGCTGCGGGTACAGGATATCCGCAACCTGTGTGGCAACCGAGTCTGCATGGGCAAGCGCAGTCTCAGATGAGAATCCATAGATCGCCTGGAGATCCGAGAAGTTGATCTTCATTGCCGCTTCAAATGCAAGATCCTTCAGCTGCTCGTTCTCACTCTGGTAGTAGGTTGTTCCTTCAAAGCCGAGTGCATAGAGGCATTCAAGATATTCACGCCCATATCTTTTGCAGGCATCCCAGGAGAGACCGCGAACCGCATGCGCCTCGCGATCTGCAATGGCAACATACCCGGACCCCCCCTGTTCGACATGCCAGACCACCTCACGCATCACCATCAGGTGCCCAAGGTGAGGATGGCCGGATGGCATAAACCCGGTCATCACATTAAACCGGGAGCCGGCATTGATCGCATCAACGATTGGACCATAATCCCGGTGACCGACAACAATCTTCCGCCGGAAGAATGAGGGCTGGCTCTTCAGCGTCATTACCTCTTCTTCAACTGGTGCAATCCCAAATTCAGCAAAGAGGCGATCGATATCAACGCTCTGGCTGCCTGACCAGGGGTTTATTCCGGATTCCATAACGGTACTCTCACAACTTAATCCGTGCAAACTCGATGTACACGATCTCTTCATTCTGTACACAGGCAAACAACATCTTCTTTTTCACGCTATGGGCCATCCTGACTGACCGTGAGATGGTGGATATAGGAATCTCTGCGCCTTCTCTGATCGCATGAACAAGCATCTCAGAGTGAGTATTGCTCTCGGTATAGACCCTGAAGTGATGGCCGAATTTATACCCGGTTCTTGGGGTGTACCCAAGTGACCTGAGTTTTGAGTAGACTGCAAGCTTCTCCTTCAGCTCATCATCTGCCAGGAGAGCAGACGCAAAATAGGTGGCTCGATCAATTGTTTCTTCTGAAAACGTGAGGATACCCTGATCAAGGAGATACAGCACCTCCGGGGGAGAGAGGATGAGGCGATCCTGATCGAGGCGGGTTCCAAACCACTGTGTCTCAAGGAGTTGGGCTCCTTCCCCAAAGACCATTGCAGATGATCCGGCAGGAAGAGCACCAACCCTTGCTTCACAAGGTGTAAAGTCACGGGCTTTTGGGCGGTGGAACCTGACATCATAGTAGGTCAGCTCTTCTTCATCATCGACAACTGCGACGAGGAAATTCTTCCTCATATGCTCAGTGGTTGCCACTTCCCGGATGAGAACCGGAAAAGATACCAGATCACGTTCTGAGAAGACCCGGATCAGGTACTGGGTCGTCCCCTTCCCCGGCCTCTGGCCACGCCTGAAGACCCGGAAGTCATGCGGGCCAGACTGGATGACATACCCCCGCTCGCGGATGTCACGATAGACAATAAAAGATCTGAGGAAGTTTGCTCCGGTCTCCGGATGATTAACCGACTGCATCAGGAGTGAATCAAAATCATAGCCTTCCACTTCCAGCTTACCCCGCTGGATGAGATAGAGAGCCTCTTCAATGGAGAGGGTAAGCCCGGTCTCGCCGGTGCGCCCGTACCCGCTCTGCTCATAGAGTGATATGCCATCCGGCCCTGTCCGGACAGATGTTCCATCAAATGTTGCCTTCACTGCCTCTGGTATTGGTGGTGATCCAAGATAAACACACTTCTGAAGAAGAAACGCTTTCTGAAGTTCAATACAATACCATACTACAATAGAGTGATACCATGAATCTGACAGTCACAATCATACGAAGGGCAGGATGGGTACTCCTCATTGCAGTCTGTATCTCCGGGTGCTCCGGGGCAGTTACTGCAGGAGGGGTATTCTCAGATGAAGAGATGAATCAGACCTATTCTCTCGCAACCTATACTGATATATTTGCAATTGAAGAGGCAGCTGAGGGAGGTTTTCTTATTGGAGGTCACGCATACAGCAGGGATGCAGAAGAGCATGCATTTCTTATGCGAACCGATTCTGAAGGGACCGAGATCTGGTCAGAGATATACCAGGGGAAACGTGTTGTTGCAATAGAGGAGTTGGATGATGGTCGAATCATTATTGCTTCACTTGATGACTGGATCAACCCGGAGAGCCCAACGGCAGCTATGACTGGAACCGGGTATCTGATGATGACCGATCGAAATGGGGTTCTCATCTGGAGTGTAGAGCTAACCGGAAATGCTCCCGCTCAAATCGTCTCAAGTGAGGATACAATTATGCTCGTTGGATGGAGATGGGCATCAGTAGATGATCCGGAAGGTGTCAGTGGTTTTCTAACCAGGTACAGCCTCGAAGGAGAGCTTCTGAATATGACCACCTATGATGAGGTATCAATTCATGATGTACTCAGGACAGATGATGACGGCTATCTCCTGGCTGGAAATACCGGAGATCCTGTTGAAACCATCAATGTTCGATACGGCCACCTGACAAAGATCGATTCTAATGGTGAGATTCAATGGAGAAAAACCTATGATGAGCGTTCACTCTTCGCGATCACCGCTATGGATGATGGATATCTGATCGTCGGTGGAACTCACCCGTATGGCTATTCCGAAGGTGAAGCATGGGCACTCAGGGTTTCAGATGATGGAGAGCTGATCTGGGAAGAGAAACTCCAGGGATATGCAGCATATGGAGTTGCACCATATGGTGAGCACTACATGGTTGCCGGGGCAACCGGGCCGGGCAACCCGTTAATTGCTGTACTTGGATCTGATGGCACAGTCATCGATTCCAAACGCCTCCTTGATGCTGAGGGGAGATTTACCGCTGTGAAACCGCTTGGTGATAACAGGGTTGCAGTCGGTGGATGGTCACGGCATACCGGAGAGGTCGAAGGATGGCTTCTGGTCTTTGAACCAGAGGGAAGACCACAACCCGCAGAATCCCCCGGCTTCGGTATCCTTGCAGCAGCGCTCGGATCAACCGCGGCTGCCCTCTTTACTTACAGGAAAAAGAGAAATTAAGCCGCCAGTTCCCGGACTCTGGCGATATTGCCGATGTCATTCCGGATATCATCTTCCGGCGTCTCCATGATGAAAGGGAGGCTTCGGAGACGGGGGTGATGGAGGATGTATCGGATCCCCTCCTCCCCTATCTGCCCAAGGCCGATATGTTCGTGCCGGTCAAGGCCCGATCCAAGGATTCCTTTTGTATCATTGAGGTGAATAACCGAGAGGAGATCAAGACCTATCTCAGAATCAAATCGGTCAAAGGTCTCTCCAACGCTCTCGGGTGTCCGGAGATCATACCCTGCCGCAAATGCATGGCAGGTATCAAAACAGACCTTTATCCTCTTCTGATCATGGATTCGTCCGAGAATATCCCCGATATCCGCAAGGTCGCTCCCAACCGAGTTCTTCTCACCGGCAGTATTCTCAAGGAGAAGGAAGACCCCGTCAGATGCATCTTCGAGTGCCGTGTTGATCGCCTCAGCCACCCGCCGTCTGCCATGCTCCTTACCTGATGGGCCATGATGCCCAAGATGCGTCACCAGATACGGGACATGGAGATCCGCACACCGGGAGAGTTCAACCGAGAGGCTTTCAACCGATTGGGAGTAGATGATCTCTTTCTCAGAGGCAAAATTGGGAAGATACGGCATATGCACAACAGCAGGGCCGATCCCGGAGACCTGCATTGCCTGAATGAAGGCTAAGGCAGAGTCCTCGGTCAGAGGCTTGTAGCTCCAGCCCCGCGGATTGCGTGAGAATATCTGAAAGGTGTCGCATCCCCGCTCAACTGCACGAGGTACGGCACGATCGATCGAGCCTGCGATCGAGACATGGACGCCGACGGTAACCATGCTGGTACACTACTCAGGCAGATGAAGAAAAGATATGGGAAAAGGCAGTTCGCCGGGATCAGATCCCAAGCTCTCTCCTTACTGCTTCCCCAAATGATCGTGTGGTTGCCGTTCCTCCGATATCGGGAGTCTTGATCCCGCGCCGGATGACTGCCTGGAGAGCTGCTTCAATACGCCCGGCATCATCTTTGTGCCCGAGGTGTTCAAGGAGCATTGCCCCGCTCCTGATCGCAGCAACCGGGTTGGCAATTCCCTGCCCGGCAATATCCGGTGCCGATCCATGTACCGGCTCAAAGAGTGCGTATCTATTCCCGATATTGGCCGAGGGGAGCATCCCCAGTCCACCTACCAGATACCCTGCAACATCCGAGAGGATATCCCCGAAGATGTTTGTGGTGACGATGACGCCATATCTGACAGGATGGAGGAGAATATCAAGGGCAAGTGAATCGATGTAGCATGCCTCAAAGGAGATCCCTGCCTTTGCCGCCTCATGACAGCAGATGTCACGGAACAGTACATCGGATTTGATCACATTTGCCTTGTTCCCGATCGTCAGGGAGCAGCCGCGCTCCTCTGCAAGCCGGATGGCGGCCCGGGCAATCCGCCTGCTCCCCTCAACCGAGACAACTCTGACGGTGCAGGCGCGATCCTTCTCCTGCCATTCGATACCGGAGTACAGGCCCTCAGAGTTCTCCCTCACGATCATAATGTCAAACAAATCACCCTTCACGGGACGGAGGTTTGCATAGAGATCCAGTGACTTCCGAATCCCGAGGATGACCGATTGATAACAAGGATCCGGGGGTGTGGTTATGGCACCAAAAAGGATCGCATCGGCCTCTTTCAATGCAGTGATATCATCGTCTGTGCATGCGACACCACTCTTCTGCCATCTGGCATACCCGACCTCCACCTCAAATGAGTCAAATTCCGGGTGTAGCGAGCCGATGATATCCCAGGCAACCGGGATCACCTCCTGACCGATCCCATCACCCGGAACGATCGCTATCCTGGTCATTGTTTCCTTCTCCAGAGCTCCATCATCTCATAGACTGCATCGAGAATCGTCTTTGGTGATGCACCCCAGTGGACGACCGTACCAAAATAGCCGTTGTATATGCCGACACCACTCCGCTCCTTCCGGCAGCATCGTGCAATGAATGGCTCCTGTGATACAGAGGAGAGCGGGCAGATATCAATGGAAGTGAAGTTGTTTCCATAACATTCCTGGTAGAGCTGGCGACCAGTCAGGCAACCCGCCACCCGCTCCCCCCCTACCATCGGATCCATATCAAGGGTCTTCTCAAACCCACCTGCACGGCAGGGAAAGACATCAGCATCAATTCTTGAGATATCCCGGACATGATGATCGAAGACGCAGTTTAACTCTCCAAGCAATCCCTCTTCTTCAAGGTTTTCAATCGTCACCGAGAGATTTGCCCGTGGAGGTCTGATATCATAGACATGCACCATCTCAAATGTTGAGAGATCAGGGTCAAGGACGAAGTTCATATGTTCGTCCATGGCTCCGAAGATGGTGCAGCGTTTTCCGGTTGAGAGGGCGCGCCGGACCATGCCAGCACGGTTATGCTGGTTCACCCGTTCAGAGTACATCACCGTTTCTTCAGCGGTTGCCAGCACCTCTTCGTGGAGGATCTTCCGCATCATTCCTGTGCCATCTGGATCAGGTGTCACCTTCAGGAGTTCAAATCCATCCAGAACCCGCCTGACCAGGTATTCGGAGAGGAAGTACACTTTATCGCCAACAGGCTTTCCAAAGGCATGGCCGACCACCTTGCATTCCGGCGGGAATATCATGATTTTCTCCTCCAGTATGGGACCAGTCCCCGGGCATCAAGAATATCACGCATCCGGGGCGAGAGCGGGGTGAAGGAGTTGAGGGTTCCTGCCACCTCTATCACCCCTTCATTGAGGTTGATTGCGATCTGATCGCCATCCCGGCAGGTAATATCCGCCTCAAGCACCGGCAGGCCGACATTGATCGCATTCCTGAAGAAGATACGGGCAAAAAGAGGAGAGACTACAGCGGCTACACCGGCCTCCCTGAGGGCAACCGGTGCCTGTTCGCGTGATGAGCCACACCCGAAGTTTCTCCCGGCAACAATGACCGCACCGGACAATCTCCCGGCAAGTGAGGGATCCAGGTCTTCAAAGACATGTGCCCCCCAGACAGACCGATCCTTTGTCCTGAGATACCGCCCGGCGATGACGAGATCGGTATCGATATCTGATCCAAGGCAGACTGCCGGACCAGTAATCATGCCTGCACCTCCGGATCAGTGATACATCCGGCAAGTGCGGTTGCCGCTGCGGTGGATGGTGAGGCAAGGTAGATCGATCCCCCCACCCCCATCCTGTTTTTGAAGTTCCGGTTTGCTGTGGAGAGACAGACCTCGCCATTCCCAAGAACACCATTATGCATGCCAAGGCAGGGACCGCATCCGGGAGAGACCACCATGCAACCGGCGCCAACGAGATCGGCGATGATCCCATCCCGGGTGGCGCGGAGAAGAACATCCCGTGATGCGGGCACAACAATCGTCCGGACCTTCACCTGCTTTCCCCTGACGATCCCGGCGAATTTTTGGAGATCGCTGTAGCGCCCGTTGGTGCAGGTACCAAGGAGCACCTGATCCACTTCAGTTCCCGCGAGATCAGTGACCGGCTGTCCAGAGTCGACCCTATGCGGAGGGGCCACAAGAGGCACGATATCATCGAGATCGATTGTAATCTCGCGGGAGTACGTACAGTCAGCCGGAATCTGGAGATCGATTGAATGTCCATATGACCCAAGGTATTCCCGACAGACCGGGTCAGCATAGAAGATCGCATTCTTTGCCCCGGTCTCAACACCCATATTGCAGATGCAGAGCCGATCCTCCATCGAAAGTGATCCTGCACCCTCACCCCGGAACTCAAGGGCGCAGTATGTCGCACCTTCCATCCCAAGGCGCGATATGATCGAGAGTGCGAGATCTTTTGCCTCTGCGGCACCGGTAATTCGCCCCTCAAGCGTGATGCCGATCGTCTCGGGCACCCGGAACCAGGTCTCGCCTGATGCCCAGATCGCGGCCATATCGGTTGCACCGACACCGGTCGCAAAGGCACCGAATGCTCCTCCCGTGCAGGAATGGGAGTCGGCTCCCACCACCACCTCCCCGGGCAGGATTGACCCTTCGCTCATGATCTGGTGGCAGATACCACCGCCGCAGTCGGAGAATTTCATTCCCGCAGAGCGGGTATACTGCCTGACTTCACGCTGGAGATCAGCAGTGAGTCCGGTATTTGCCGGGCAGATATGATCGAAGAGAACGGAGATCTTCTCCGGATCCATGCCCGCCTGAACACCCATTGATCGGAATGCCTCAAGGGTGAGAACACCGGTGCCATCATGGACATAGGCACGATCCACCTTCCGATCGACATATTCTCCGGTGTATCCACCAAGTATCTGCTCGGTGAGCGTCTGAGTCATGCGAGAACCTCCTGCTCAGCCTGGTGGATCAACTGGAGGAGGATGTCATGGGTGATGCAGCATTTGTGCTCGCCCCTCCCCTTTACCTGATCCAGAATCCAGCAGATCTGTTCTTCCCCAAGATCATGCCCCATTGACTGCAAAATATGAGCGATTGCTTTCTTGCCGGTATGTTTTCCGAGAAGGTAATGCCGCTCTCCGCCGACCAGATTGGGATGGATATACTCATAAGTTGAAGAATCCTCAATGAGCGCAGCGATGTGAATGCCGGATTCATGGGCAAAGGCATACTCGCCAACGATCGCTTTTGTCTTTGGAACCGGCATTTTGGAGGCATCTGACACCACCCTGCTGAGTTTCAGGAGATGCGAGAGATCGTAGCGGTCAGCACCTCCCTTGAACCGCAGGGCACAGAGCACTTCTTCAAGGGATGCGTTTCCTGCCCGCTCCCCGATACCATTCACCGTGGTATGGAGCTGGTATGCTCCCCGTTCTGCCGCGGTTATGGTGTTTGCCGCAGCACATCCCATATCATCATGGCAGTGGATACAGAGGGGGATTGGAAGATCGACAGTGAGGGTATCAATTATGCCTGCCATTTCAAGAGGGGTGAGACACCCGACGGTATCTGCATAGGAGACATAATTTGCTCCATATTCAGCACCTTTCAGATACATCTCCCGGAGGAAGGCAATATCCGTTCTTGAGGCATCTTCTGCGGCAAAACGTACCTGGACACCGTGATCGTGGGCATACTCAACCATCGAAAGTGCCTGTTCAAGGACTACTTCACGCGGTTTTTTGTACTTGATCCGCATGTGCAGATCTGATGTGGCGATGAAGATACTGATCATATCGACATCGCACCCGATAGCGCAATCCACATCCGACCTAAGTGCCCGTGAGAGGCAGCAGATCCGTGCATCAAAGCCCATGTGAGAGAGGTCACGGACACATCCCGCTTCGTTATGAGAGACGATCGGAAAGCCGGCTTCAATGACATCGACACCGATCTCGTCAAGGATATCAGCGATCCGGCACTTCTCTTCTGGCGAGAACGATACGCCCGGGGTCTGTTCGCCATCCCGGAGAGTTACATCACAGATCTCAACATTCCACTTTTTCATATTCAGCTTCCTCCGGGCATACCCCACGGACAATGATCACCTTCAGGCCGGTTTCCGGAATAAATAACGCATCCGAGAGGGCATCCGTATCTTCTGCTGCGATCTCCAGGGGATCCGCCCAGGAGAGATAGGGTCTGATATCAGGGACACGCTGACCACCTGTCATTGCCATCAGGCTGTTGGCAAGAACGATGACCAGGAGAGGGATATCCTTCTCCCTGCAGTCGATCAGGCTGTTTATGCCGGAGTGAAGGAGTGCTCCATCTCCTATCACGGCAACACCTGTACTCTGTGCGGCAACGGCAATGGATGAGCCAAGACAATAGCTGGCGATACCGAGCGAGTACGGCGGATTCATCAGGAGGAATGAGCAGCCGATATCCGGGATCACCTGCATCTTCGCCTCTTTCAGAATCGAGAAAAGCGGTTTAAAGGGGCAGTTCCGACAGATTGTCCGGAAGAAACCGCGATCGGTGAAACGCTCCAATGAACGTCCTGCCTGTGGAGGGAGCAGTTGCTGGTGTTCTCTTACAAATGGCCTTCCGATCTCGATGATCCTGGATCCGGCCGGAACTGAGGGGGGTGGGTAGGGGATTGCAATATGAGATTCCCCCCCGACTGCGCCAACGCCGATCTCCCCGGCACCTCCTTTGACCCTGTTGAGGGGAGAGCGTTCAGCCCATGCAAAGAGCCCGGCAGTTCCCTTATCAGCCCTGGCAATCCGGCCTGCTATCGTAAGATCAGGATCGGCAAGCCTGCCATGGCGTATCATCTGGACTGCCTCTACGAACTGTACATCCTCATTCAGGAGGGTGGGCGTGATACGGAGGATAGCCACCCGTGAGAACCGCTCAGATGACTCAAATGCAGCAGCTACGGCCGCGGATAGTGTCTCTCTGTCAGGCTCGATCACCGGGCATTGTGCAAGTTCCCCGAAATACCGGGAATCCTGGGCATTCTGGGAGAAGAGGGCTTCGGGATCATCACCGGCAATGATGACAACGCCGGAGACAAGACCCTGTGTTGTCGCATTGATGAGTGGATCACAGAGGGCGTTCATCCCGACATGTTTTACAATCACACATGAACGTCGCCCGGAGAGAGAATCTCCAAGTGCATATTCAAGAGCGGTCTTCTCGTTTGTGACCACCACGGCAGAGATACAATCACCAATCTCTGTCACAGGGTAGCCCGGAACAGTGTAGATGGTATCAACACATTGTCTCAGGGCTTCTGTTACTGCTTCAAATCCTTTCATCAAAATCCCTCCCGGGAACAATATCACAACCAGTACAATATGTACACATCGTGCGGGCTTTTGTTGTATCCATACCTGCTTTCTTCAGGGCATCATGGTGGATATCAGCAATCCCAAGCAGGCGTTGTGCTGACGGCCTCCCATATGATGCAACTGCTGCTGCAGGGGTGAGCGGCCGGATGACCGGGATGACGCCACGCTCTGTTAGCAGTCGGATACAGACCTCCATCTCTTCATCTGTCTCACCAAGACCGAGGATCACATTTGAGAAGACATTGCCCCGCCCGAAGAGGGCAACGGAACGGTCAAGGGACTCGATGATTCCATCCCATGAGAGTCCGGGGCACATCTTTCCAAAGAGTGCGGGTGTTGCCGTTTCAAGATTAAATTTGACCTCGCTGACACCTTCGGAATAGAGGAGATCAGGAGTATCAGGGGTGGGATAAATCGAAACCCCGATTGGTATATCCTGTCTTCCGATCCGCTTCAGCACCTCGATTACCCGCTGCTCTTCCTCTTCAATGGAACCGATAACCCCGCTCGTGATCGATATCGAATCGATCCGATCAATGACAGATTCGATCATCTTCCCAATCTCCTCAGGAGTCTTTGCCCGCCCCTCGTTGAGTGGCACCGGGCAGTACTTACAGGAGAAGATGCACTGTCCGGTTACGGTAATATATGCCTGGCGCGGGCAGTGAAGGGCAGGCTGCTCGAGGATACCGGTCGTTTCCATGTTGCCGAACCTAAGATGCACATTTCCATCTCCGTCATGGTGAATCTCAACGGGAGAATCAGGGGAGACGGACAGACGAACCCTTTTCCCACCCTTAGAGAAGAAGACCGAACCCGCCCCCCCGGCTCCGGGACCTGCTGAGGAGGATTCAATATAGCCGGATGCATCCACTCCGGTGAGCCTGCATGAACCGATGGCGAGGAGTTTTGCCTTCAGTTCGACCCATCGCATAACTCTAAAGCCTCCTCAAATCTGGTCACAAACGGGATCGCCGCAACCGCACCGATTAAACCTCTTCCAGAGAGCCGGACATCAAGGAGCGGGAGGAGAAGATCCAGTTCCTTCCGGGTAATCTCACCCCGCTTTACCTTCCATGCATACTCTTCAAGAGGGGAGGGATCAAATGCGGTGTATGCAGCCATACCGGTCTCATCCGAGAGGGTATGTTCACGCAATAATTCCTCGAAGCGATCGATGCATCCTGCCGGATCGGCTGTCGCAAACTCGCATGCGACTGCAACACAGTTCTTTGTCCTGAATGCAACCGGGTAAAGCTGTACGATTGTGTGGGAGAGATACCGGCTCTTCTCATCCTCAATAGACCGGGCAATATTATGACAGAGTGTCCAGGTGGCACCGGCATCAGGGGTATCAGTATCATCCACACCGATGATGAGACGCTGAAGCCGCGGCAGTACGATCCGGGACCCGGCCACCATCCCACCGCCACAAGGGTCTGATTCTGAGCGGATCACCCCGGTGGCATGTGCACGGCAGATGGATGCGCCCACGCCACCACCACCCATGCCAAGATAGGTGATGCCGATCTCCTGCTCTGCGACTGCAACACGGGCAATTCCTGCCGGGAAACGCGATCCGACAAGGTCGAGATCAACTGCTCCGGGAAAGAGGAGATACCGGGTTGTCTGGCCGACTGTCCGCACGTTCTGTACAAGCGGACTCTGTCCATAATGTCGCTTCACCCACATTGCACCGCCGATACAGTCAAACCGCTCGATGAGCTCAACAGCTGTACCATCATCTGAGGCGATCGCAAGGATCTCGGGATAGATGATCGAATAGGGATCATGAGTGTGCTTCATAAAAAACCGCCATATCTCTCTGGAAAAAGCCCGGTGGACGATACTCTACGCTGAATATCTGCCATTGAACTGAATTCTCCGGCAATCCGGCATACCTTTTGCATTCAGGCATCCGGTATGAGAACGGGTGTACTGATCTGAGGGGGCGTAGAGGTGGGACCATATCCTGTAACCGAAAATTTCGTTAACAGAATAATCGGTGGCAACAGAATATAAGGTGATCGATCAGAAAAAAAGAGAAAAATTAGAAGAGTTCGTGAAGCTGGAACTTGAAGGGGCCAAGAGAGCCGCCATAATTTCCGGCTGTAATCTGCTTCACACCAGGCACTTTGCAGGCTGCCTTCACACCGGCTGCCATTGCCGCCTTCACCGAGGCTTCGTCGACACCATCAATGACTATCTCATAGATAGCACCAATTCCGGCAGGCACACTTGTGCCTTCAACCTTCTCACGGATAGTCGGGCAGAATGCCTCGTTTGTGGATGCTCCCATGAACTTGTATTTGTTGCTTCCGACCTTTGAACCGCTGGAAACAACACCGCCAGGGAACGGAGTGATGACACCCGGCACATCTGCGATTGCATCGACTGCCGCTTCTGCTGCAACGAGTGCACTCATCTGGTTCTCTCCCAGGATCAGGAAGTTTCCGCCGGCAACACCCTTGACTGCCCCATATTCCTCTTCAATAATGAAGTCACCACCCATGATCGGAATGGACCAGCACTCACGCCCACCGACGGTGACTTTGGATTCAAATCCATCACCAAAGAAGTGAAGCTTCACCGGGAGCTTCTCCTCTGCGTCAAGTCCGTTAAATGCTGCGGTTGTTGGTGCAGTGAGGATACACTCTGCGATACGCTCGACAAGCTGTTCTTTGAGCTTCTTCTTACCGACACAGATGAGGATTGCATATCCGGGCCGTCCATCAGGAGTTTCCTCAGCAGGAACGAATCGCTCAATGCCAGCCTCTGCCGGACATCCGATCGTTGAGGTGGCAAAGCCGGTTGCTTCAACTGCTGCCTTGTATGCCCATTCCTTTGTGACTGCTGTTACAATGACACGGGAGACCCAGGTGGGGAATCCCTCTGCATAGGTATTCTCGATAATGACACCGTTGTATTCCATAGAAACACCTTCTATATGAGTATGTGAGGGAGATGGATAAAAGAAGATTTCTTTTTGTATTTCATGCAGCCGGCATTCCCATACCGGCTTTCCACCATACCTGAAACTATCCTGATACGAAGACCGGGGCTTCCTGCTTCATTCTGGGTTTTTCACCACATCAGAATAAATTAAGAAGGTTTATCTAGATTATTTTACATAGTTTTCGGCAATCGATTTATATCGATAAGCGGCCGGCAAATAAACCATCGCATTTGTAATGTCGATCGACACCAAGGTGTTGTTTTGGATATTGCGGGTCAGATTACATGGGACAATGTGCGCATTGAAGCTACCGGGATAAGGTTGGATCATTGCTGAGATAACCCTCCATTCTGACAGCGAGACAATGTAACTCAACGTCATGACGGACTCCTGCGCCAATGCCCAAAGAACAATGGAGAGGACGAGAGGATTCATCAATGGCTATGAGCAATTTGTTTCCAAAATTCTCGAGGACACAGGATGGACTGGATGTTGTGATGGAGCAGAGGCTCCTTCAGGCAACAAACAGACTTATCCTGAGGAGCGAGACCTGCACGGGATGCGGTATTTGTATCGAGGCATGCCCTGAAGAGGCAATTACCCTTGGTAGGCTTGGAGGCCATGGTAAAGGAGCAGTCATCGACGATGCAAAAGTGAGCGTCGACGCTGAGAAATGTTCCTACTGTGGCGTCTGCGTCATCATGTGCCCATTCAATGCACTGAACCTGACGATTAACGAAGAAGAGAAACTCCCCATTCTTGAGAAGGAAGGGTTCCCTGAGTACGACATGGTCACCGAGATCGATGACGAGAAGTGTGTCCGGTGTACAATCTGTGACGAGGTCTGTCCACGAGAAGCGATCGACCGCGACGTTCCATTATTTGAAGGAACAGATGAACAGGGAGTTTTGCGTCAGAGTGCACTCACGGCAAAAACCGAGTTTACGGTTGATGACGAGAAATGCAATCTCTGTGGCATTTGTGGGGCTGTCTGTCCTGCAATCGTCGTGAAACACAAGCCTTTCAGTCCAGAAACAGGAGTGATTGAGGGGAAAGTGGTTTGGGACGAAGATCTGTGTGATGCATGCCAGGTCTGTGTTGAGGCATGCCCTGAGGAAGCTATCACCGTTGAGAGGACAGTCGAGTCGAAGAAACTGCCAGGCAAGGTCACTATTGTCCAGGAGGACTGCTGTACCTGCACCTGGTGTTCAAAGAACTGTCCTGAAGAGGCGATCACAGTTGAGAAGATCTTCGAAGGGGAGATCAGTGTGGCTGTGGAGAAGTGCCCTGCCGGATGCGATATCTGTGTAGAAGTCTGCCCCTGTAATGCGATTCATATGCAGGATAATGGCAAAATTGGCATTAATTCTGACTTCTGCATGTTCTGTGGCGCCTGTGTCAATGCCTGCCCGGGTGAGGACATCATTATCCTGAAGAGGACCGGCATCAGGATCAAAGGAAAAGAGACAGATCTCTTTGCAAAGATCAAAGAGAAACTCCTGACTCCAAAGGCCTCAAAGGTACGGGAAGCGTGAGGTTTTCATTATGGCA
>NPID01001591.1_pt1 | contig 52739 bp, 47 predicted proteins | sample 8637491 | NCBI WGS metagenome assembly NPID01 (sample SAMN07420843, study PRJNA396082) | bioreactor metagenome | isolation source: sample BA6 brine-fed electro-methanogenic bioreactor BA | place: Japan: Kochi | collected 2016-06-14 | reverse complement strand
GCCTTTGGCCGAAGGCTTACCTGCCAACAATAAATAAAAGAAGCACCAACTGATGATCAATCAATTGGTGCTTAAAAAAAAGTCAACTACCTTAAACTATTGAATAACTATTGGATAGTGTTCAGAGAATGCAATATTTCCGGTTTCGTCAATTGCTTTCACAATAAGATAGTAGTTACCCCGAGCCCAGGTAATATCGCGTGGTGGCACATTATTATCCTGTGGTGCACCCACCAAAATTGAGGCATTGAAGAAATAGCTGTAAAGCCCAGAAACCTGTTCATTGGCATTAAGCATAATAACAAAAGCATCTGTTGTATTAACCATATCTTCAGTCGCATTACTTCTCATGATTGCAACTAAGAGTTCACTAAGTTTTCCATCGTCAACTAAATTTCCTGCCATTCTAATTGTGTCAGCCCTGATATAGGCTTGATTTTCTTCCGGTGCCAAACTTAAAGTAATGACTGGAGCAGTTTCATCAATTGCTTCAAGAAGAATTAGGTTTCGACTAAGAGATTCCTCATTGCCTGCAACATCAAAACATGTAACAGTAAAATCATAACTACCTGCCATTGTAGGCATTCCATCAACTTCTTCAGGAATTACAATCTCAGTGTGACTAACACTCTCATTTGTAATGCTCTCACCAAAACTCCATGTATTTTCATAACTCCAGGCGCCATCAGCTTGTCCTGTAGCGCTATTTTTGTTATTAACATGCTGAATTACTATTTTGTATCCTCCCAAAGCCTTATTATCTGTGAATGTAGCTTCAAAAGCAATTGCATCTCCGGCATTAAATTCAGCCTCATTTACAGGCGAATTGACAGTTAATTGTGGTTTAGTGGTATCTTGTTCTGGAACAGGTGCCGGATCATCATCACTACTCTTTGAGCAGGATGAAACAAGTACAACACCAAACATAATCATAATAAGTGTAAATAAACGGCTAATTCTCATACTAATATGGTTTTTAAATTCAATTATACTAATTGTAATAGCAATATTTATTTTGTTTAATATCAGTCGTTAAAAGGTATCAAATTTTAGAAAGTTATAATTTCTATTCAGCTTTATGGATAATTGATTATGCAAACTACTAATTACAAAAATCAAACTTTCATATAACAATCAATTACATCCTTAAGCAACCAAAGCTTAGTCTTCAATAATAGTAAGCTTAATCATTTTATCACCCTGTCGTAACAAATCGATTACCTCTACATTTTCGATAACTTTACCAAAAACTGTATGATTGCGATCAAGATGGGCTGTATTTTCCCGATTATGGCAAATAAAAAACTGTGAACCTCCTGTGTTTCGACCAGCATGTGCCATCGACAGCACACCTCTTTCATGTCTCTGTTTCTGACCATCAAGTTCGCAATTAATGCTATAACCAGGCCCACCTGTACCATCGCCTTTAGGGCAACCACCCTGCACCACAAAGTTCGGAATCACGCGATGAAAAGCTAAGCCATCATAAAAACCTTTCTGGATTAAACTTACAAAATTTTCAACAGTTTTAGGAGCATCATCTTCGTAAAGCTCTGCTACCATTATTCCCTTTTCTGTTTCAATTTTAGCTTTTTTCATGTTTATTTTTATTAATGTTAGAATATGCTACTTAACAAGTCGCATTGATTTATTAAACCTGACTTTACCATTGAAAAGAGATTTATTTGGATCGAGCGACAACCAAACAAACACAGCCTTACCAACGATATGATCTTCAGGCACAAAGCCCCAGATACGCGAATCAGCTGAATTATGGCGATTGTCACCCATCATCCAGTAATAATCCATGCTAAAAGTGTACTCACTAACCTGAACCCCATTTATAAATATTTTTTCACCTTTTGTTTCCAGCTCATTTCCTTCATAAGCAGTAATAATTCGCTCGTAAAGAGGAAGACTTTCCATATTGAGCTCAACAGTTGCGCCCTTTTTTGGAATCCACAACGGCCCAAAATTATCAATATTCCATGGATATTCAGAAGAATTTGGAAATACATCAGGGTCCCATTCACCGGCTTCTGCTACAACCTTTGTGATACTATACACATTTGGCAGCTTTTCCAGCTCCTTTGCAATATCTTCACTGATCCAAAGCATATATTCATCAGGCTGACTTAAACGCTTACCTTCTGTTATATTGTACTTATCCATAATTCGCTGATTAATCATCGTTCCATCAGTTTTAATCAGATGCTTAAACTGCAGCGTTGCAGGAGCTTCAGCCTTCTTATTGTTAATAAACAATTGAGCATCAATGATTGTAATGGTATCACCTGGTAATCCTACGCCGCGCTTAATATAGTTTTCACGCTTATCAACAGGTCTGGCAACAATATTTCCAAAATTTCTTTTATCAGACCAAACACGATCTCTTCCATATTCACGCACTAAAGAATAATAACTAACATTACTCTGAAACCTGTCGCTCACAGTATCTCCCGCTGGATAATTAAAAACCACAGCATCATTACGCTGAACATCTCCTAGTCCGGCAAAACGATAAAAGGGTAATTTAATCCATTCAACATAACTCTTTGCTGTTTGACTCCATGGAAGGGTGTGGTGCACAAAAGGAAAAGCCAGTGGTGTATTTGGTATCTTGGGACCATAACTTATCTTACTCACAAACAAAAAGTCACCAACCAGAAGGGACTTTTCCATACTTGAAGTGGGAATAGTATATGCTTCAATTAAAAAAGTGCGAATGATTGTTGCAGCCACTACCGCAAAAATAATTGCATCCATCCATTCTCTAACAACACCTTTTTTGGGACGTTCGGTTGTGCTTGGGTCATTGTAGCTCAATTTTTCATCTGCACTTATTATTGGAAGATACACAAAAGGAACAACAACTGCTAAAAACTGCTCACCTAAACCATACTTTCCATAGCACTTCACTAGCTCAACAAGTATTAGCATATAAACGAAAACATTTAAAAAAGGTATAAGGAGCAATACATACCACCACAAAGGTTTTTTTATGATCAGTAGCAATACATAAAGATTATAAAATGGGATAAGGGTGAAATATCCTGGCTTTCCTGCTTTTACAAACAATTTCCAGGCAAACACTGTAGGTATGGTAAATAACAGTGGAATAATAATAATCAACTCGAGCATTGTACTTTGTTTTAAGAGTGCTAAATTAGAAAAGTGTGATCAAATGCAGGAAAGGATTTTGTTAATAAATTGTAATCACCTGAGCGGCAAGGCATAAAATATTTCTTTTTCCTGTTCAAAAAATCTGATTACTATCCCACCATCACGTGCCATTGCACTAAAATAACTTAAATCAACTGATATGCTGTCTGTTACAATCTCACGACAAGCATCCGGGGGAGTAATTACCAAATCAAGCATGGCTTGTTTTGGAAAGCTTCCCTGATCAACTTCCTTTAGGACAACCTGAGTTTGAGCTGGAATACAACCTCCACTATATGTGTAGCTTAAAAATAGACAATTGTCATTCAGCTTCATGTTATCAATATTGAACTGTCGTTTTTCATATTTGGGAACTAACACACTGTCAATATGAATAGTTTCACAATCACTTTGTTGGCTACTATTCTTTACGCTTAACATTTTAGAATTTGAACAACCCACTAAAACAGAAAACAGTAAAAAATTCGCTGAAGCAACTAAAATATAATTTCTTAGAAAATTAGATATCATCTGTTTGCATTAAATCTTTCATAGTATAAACACCTTTTTTACCAGCCAGAAACTCTGCAGCCATAAGTGCACCACTGGCAAATCCTGTTCTGCTGAAAGCTTCGTGAGTCAGGCTCAAGCTTTCATCGTTGGAGTAAAGCTCTAACTTATGCAAACCTTTTACATCGCCGGTTCGCGTGGCCTCTATTGGCAAAAGCAATTGATTAGGAGACTCTTCCAAAGCATATCCTTCAATAAGTGGATGATGCATCTGAACAAGCCTGGCAATTTCAAGCGCTGTACCACTAGGTTTGTCAACTTTATTTTTATGATGTTGCTCTGATAAACGCATCCTGAAACCATATTTAGCCGCTAACCTGCTCATTTCTTTGGTTAAAAGGAACATTAAATTCATTCCCAAACTAAAATTTGCTGCATAAAAAAAAGCCTGTTGTTGTTCAGTGCATCTGCCAAGCACTTCGTCAAGTTGATGATACCAGCCTGTTGTACCAACGACCACAGGCACATTGGCATCAAAACACTTGTGAATATTACTTACAGCTTTATCAGGTAAACTGAATTCAATGGCTACATCAGCATTTATAAAATCCTGCAACTGTTTGTGCCAATCTTTATCATTATCGAGCCTGGCAATAATTTGATGACCACGATCTAATGCAAGTTTTTCAATGGTTTGACCCATACGGCCATAACCGATTAAGGCAATTTTCAGTTTTTTCATGATACATTTTTTTAAGCTGACATAAACCTGAAGTGGACACAAAAATAGATCATTTCCACTTAATTTTTAGTTCTATATCAGAACCTTACTTTAACACTTATGCCTGGTTGAAAACCTGAGTAAGCAGACTTTTGATGCAAAAACAACTGGTCTGTTTGCACAGCAGGCGCTATCCTCAATGAGAGGTCGTCGGAAATATCATAGTCGAAAAAATGAGCATCCACAGTAGCATCAACAATATTTAGCACATACCAAAGCCCCATAACTATCCAGCTCAGCTCCATATTTCTTCTGTAAAAATCTCTGATTGATTGCAAGTCCTGAGCAGAATATTTATCTACCAAATCGTTATCAATAGGATATTCATAACCGTTCGAAACATAATCATAGGCTTCTCGTGCCTTACGGTATTCCTTGGCATTTGTACTGGCCAGGTAATAAATTGTTCCTATTCCGGCATATACTACAGGTATTTTCCAGTACTTTCTGTTGTATAACTGTCCAAGGCCCGGCAATATGGCAGAATAAATAGTTGCTTTATGAGGTGAATGTGGTTTTTTTTCTGATGAATTGCTTACAACTTGCTGTGCTTCCATATTAAAAGAAAATAAAAGCAAAAACAAAAGTGCCAGTAAGCTGCGTTGGTTCATAGATCCCTAATCTTTTGCCAAAAGCTCAATTAATCTGTCAAAATTGATGTCATCAGAAAAAGTTATTAAAATTGCACCTTTCCCGGAATTATCGCGCTTGATAGATACTTTAGTATGCAGTTGTTCTTCCAACTGTTTAATTTTTATTTTATGATGTTCGGGTATGCTGTTTCTGACCTTGGATACGATTTTATTTGTCGGGCTGTTAATTGCTCTGGCAAGAGATTCTACTTGTCTGACATTTAGCTCTTCTTCAATTATTTGTTGCAGAATTAATAATTGCTGCTCAGCACTATCAAGGTTTATTAATGCCCTGGCGTGCCCCATACTGATATGACCATCACGCAAGGCAACCTGCACTTCGGGAGGCAACTTCAATAAGCGCAAAAAATTAGCGATAGTAGAGCGGCTCTTTCCAACTTTTTCACTTAATTGTTCCTGAGTCAGATCGCATTCCTCAATAAGTCGTTGATAGGAAATGGCAACCTCCACTGCATTCAGGTTTTCTCTGTGGATGTTTTCTATGAGCGCCATTTCTAACATCTGTTCATCATTGGCTACCCTTATAAAAACAGGAATCCTCTCTATTCCAGCCAATTTTGAGGCGCGCAATCTTCGTTCACCTGAAATAAGCTGATAGCGATCATAACCAAGTTTCCGAACTGTAACTGGTTGAATAACACCCTGACTTTTAATTGATGCAGCTAATTCACGCAGGGCCATATCATCAAACTCAATGCGAGGTTGAAATGGATTTGCTTCAATTTTTCCAAGTTCAATTTCAGCAATCGCTCCTGCTACATAATTTCCTGAGATATCGGCTGATGTAATATCAGTATCCGGACTTTGAAGTATGGCTTCCAAACCACGCCCCAAGGCTCTTTTCTTAGATTTTCCTGAACTAGCTGTCATTCTTTGATAATTTATTCCACCTTTACTTTCGTTTCGCTGCCAAGATTATTCTTGGCCAGGATTTCGCGGGCAAGATTCAAGTAATTTACAGCACCTGTGCTTGTTGCATCGTGCATGATAATTGTTTGCCCGAAACTGGGAGCTTCACTCAAACGCGTATTCCTGTTAATAATTGTATTAAAAACCATAGATTGAAAATGAGCTTTCACTTCATCAACTACTTGTTTCGACAACCGCAAGCGACTATCAAACATAGTAAGCAAAATCCCTTCAATATCAAGGTTTTCGTTTAATCTGGTTTGAACAATCTTAATTGTGTTGAGCAACTTTCCCAAACCTTCGAGTGCAAAATATTCACATTGAACAGGAATAATAACGGAATCAGCAGCAGTAAGTGCATTAACCGTCAAAAGACCTAGTGAAGGTGAACAATCGATGATAACAAAATCATAATCAGATTTAATTTGATCCAAAACATTCTTCATCATTTTCTCCCTGTTGGGAAGGTTGATCATTTCTATCTCAGCACCCACTAAATCAATATGAGCCGGCATTATAAACAGGTTCGGCGTTTCAGTTTCTTTAACTACATCTCCGGGAGGAATCCCATCAATTATACATTCATAAACACTGTTTTCTATTTCTTTGGGATCAAAGCCAACACCTGATGTTGCATTAGCCTGGGGGTCGAAATCAACCACTAAAGTCTTGAATTCCAGCACTGCCAAACTTGCTGCTAAGTTAATAGCAGAAGTTGTTTTTCCAACACCACCTTTTTGATTTGCTATTGCAATGGTCTTACCCATAAATCATTGATTTACTGTATTAAACTGATATAAACTGCTAAAGGTCAACGCCACACAAAAGTACAATTTTCAATTAGGCAACCCACTTCTAATGTGAGATACTTATCAACATTAACACAAAAACAAATTCAAAATAAATACTAAAAGCTGCTTAAAAGCAGCTTTCAACGCATTCTGGATTAAGATTTATGGTTCTTCATCCAACTTTTCCAGATCATCAAATGAAACATCAAGATTGTTTTTATCATTTGAAGATTCTCCGTCATCATAGTCTTCCGGAATCTCACCTGTTTCAATAAAATTAATTGAATCAGTAAGGCCTTTTACAAATTTCTCAAAGTCTTCGCGGTAGAGGAATAGTTTATGTTTTTCATAAAAAAACTTACCCTGTTCATTGCTAAATCTCCGCTTACTTTCAGTAATTGTTAAGTACTTTTCATCCTGTCGTGTAGCTTTAACATCAAAAAAGTATGTTCGCTTTCCAGCTCTAATCGCTCTAGAGAACAATTCTTCACGTCTGTTTTGCCGTCCTAAGTCTTCCATTGCGCTGTCCATAATGTTTTCTTGATAAGTTTGAAGGCAAAAATAGTAATTTCTTATAATTGCCCGATATTTTGTGTCGACAGTTTATAACCAAGAAAATATTTTACTTCATAAAATAGTGCGAATTTATATGCCCCTAACAATTTAGAATTATTCCAAATTTCAAAATTTATCCTAATTTTGCAGGCAAATTTGAACAAAACCAGCTTTCTGGCTTTAAAAGAAATAGATCAGAGAAATTCAAAAATAAAATAAAGCATGGCCAAATTTGAAATCATAATGCCCAAAATGGGTGAAAGTGTGATAGAAGCTACTATAACTCGCTGGCTTAAAGGCGTTGGAGATACTGTAGAAGAAGATGATGCAATCGTAGAAATTGCTACAGACAAAGTAGATTCTGAGATTCCTTCACCAGTCGAAGGTAAAATTGTTGAAACACTTTACAGCGAAGGAGATGTTGTTGCTGTAGGTAAAGTAATCGCAATTGTTGAAATGGATGGCGATGAGGATGACGAATCAGCTGAAGCTGAAGCTAAAACTGAAAATAAAACAGAAGAAAAAGCACCTGAAAAAACTTCAGAGAAGCAAGTAGCCCCAGCTTCTGAAGAAAAATCAGATGAACAACAAAATGTTGTAAGTTTCGCCAATGCAAACCGCTTTTATTCACCGCTTGTCAAACAAATAGCCAAAACAGAAAACATTAGTTTGGCCGAACTCGAAAGCATTGAAGGAAGTGGAAAAGAAGGGCGTGTGACTAAAAATGATGTTTTAGCCTATCTTGAAAACAGGACTGCCAAACCCGAACAAGCTGAAAAGACAGCATCAACAGCTCCCAAAAAAGCACCTGCAATGGAAGCGCCAAAAGTAAATGCAGGAGCAGGAGATCAAATCATAGAGATGGACCGTATGCGACGCATGATTGCTGATCATATGGTAATGTCAAAACAAGTTTCTCCTCATGTAACTTCATTCATTGATGTTGATGTAACCAATATTGTTAACTGGCGCAATCGTGTAAAAGATCAATTCCAAAAACGCGAAGGTCAAAAAATTACCTATACGCCAATATTCTTTGAAGCAGCTGCGAAAGCACTCAAAGATTACCCTCAAATCAATGCTTCAGTTGATGGTTACAATATCATCATCAGGAAAAACATCAACATCGGAATGGCAACTGCCCTGCCAAATGGCAACCTGATTGTTCCTGTGATTAAAAATGTAGATGAGAAAAATCTTTTGGGTATCACTAAAAACGTTAATGATCTTGCAAACAGGGCCAGAAACAACAAACTGGAACCTGATGAAATCCAGGGAGGGACTTTTACAATTACCAACTTTGGTTCTTTTGACAGCCTCACCGGAACCCCGATAATAAATCAGCCTCAAGTTGCTATTCTTGCTGTTGGAGCTATTCGCAAGCAACCAGCAGTGCTTGAAACTGCTATGGGTGATGTGATTGCAATTCGGCATATTATGATTCTTTCAATGGCATATGATCATCGCATTGTTGATGGCGCGCTTGCCGGCATGTATTTGAAACGTTTGAAAGAACTACTTGAAAACTTTGATCCTGCAAGAGAAGTATAACAAATCTAATAACCTATAATAGGGTTGGGAAGTTTAATTTCCAACCCTTTATTTTTTTCATTATGACCCTCCAACTTAAAAAACCACTTGCATTTTTCGACCTTGAAACTACCGGTTTAAATATTACCGATGACCGCGTAATTGAAATAAGCATACTCAAAATTCATCCTGACGGTAAGGAAGAAATTAAAACATGGCGGCTTAATCCCGGAATTCCGATCCCGGAAGCATCAATTCAGTTTCACGGAATTACCCAAAAAGATATTGAACAGGCACCAGTTTTTAAAACAGTAGGCCACGAAATTGCCAGCTTCCTGAAACAATGTGATCTGGCTGGATATAATGCGCTCAAATTTGATATCCCAATGCTCGTAGAAGAGTTTCTTAGAAACGATATTGAATTTGATTTAAAAAACAGGAATTTAATTGATGTGCAAAATATTTTCATGAAAATGGAACCCCGCACACTCAAAGGCGCACTACGCTTCTTTTGCGGACGAGAACTCGAAAATGCCCATTCAGCAGAAGCTGACACTATCGCAACTTATGATGTGCTAAAAGCGATGATTCACAGGTATCAAGATCAGGAATATGAAGATAATCTGGGAAACAAAAGCAAACCAATAGTTAATGATATGCAAGCGCTCCATTATTTCTCACAGCATCACCGCAACGCAGATTTGGCAGGGCAAATAATTTTTGATCAGGAAAACAAGGAAATTTTTAATTTTGGAAAGCATAAAGGCAGAGCTGTTGAAGAGGTTTTTCAACAAGAACCATCTTATTATGACTGGATGATGAAAGGATCTTTTCCGCTCTACACCAAAAAGTTAATAACAGCTATTAAGCTAAGGATGTTTGGAAAAAACGTTAAAATGTAAAACCTAAACCAAATGAAAATTATTTGTATCGGCCGAAACTATATTGCACATGCCAAAGAACTGAATAATCCGGTTCCTGAAAAGCCTGTTTTTTTCATGAAACCAGATACTGCATTATTATTACCCCACAATCCGTTTTTTTACCCCGACTTCTCAAATGATGTCCATTATGAAGCTGAATTAGTTATTAAAATCAATAAAAACGGAAAGCATATTGCAGAAAAATTTGCGCACAAATACTATGATGAAATCACTGTTGGAATAGATTTCACCGCAAGAGATATTCAATCGGAATGCAAAAAGAAAGGTTTGCCATGGGAAATTGCAAAAGCATTTGATTTTTCTGCTCCTGTTGGCAAATTCCTACCCATTGATACTTTTGCAAAAAAAACTGAGATTCCTTTTGGGTTAAAAATCAATGGTGAATGGCGGCAAAAAGGTAATAGCAGTCATATGATTTTTAGCTTTGACAGCATCATCTCTTATGTTTCTCAGTTTATAACCTTACGAAGTGGTGACTTGATTTTTACAGGTACTCCGGAAGGTGTTGGCCCTGCAAAAATGAATAATCATTTTGAATTATTTTTAGCAGAAGAAAAAGTTCTGGATTTTAATGTAAAATAAATACATCTGGTATGAAAAAACTTTTAATCATTTCATTTGCCTTAATCATAGGATTACAAATGAATATTATTGTGGCTATGGAAACAACTAAAACAATTGAATTTGGTGAAGAAAATATTCAAATAGTTATTAACGATTTAAAAAAGCAATCTGATAAAGACCAATGGGAACGCATCGAAAAAAGTGTGCATCAAACAGCTCAGTTATGGACAAAGGAAGATGGAAGCTTTGAGGATTTCAAAAATCTATGTCTCACTTACAATGCTAAAAATGCCGACGAACGTCAACAGTTGTTTATGCGCATCCAGGATAATTTTGAATTGCTCTGGGGAAGTTTTAATAAAATGAACGTGGGCTTGAAAACAGCATTGCATGTTGACCAGGGAGATATTCTTGAAATAGACAGGCTTTTTGGCGGTTATAGTCCGGGAGCTCATCTCACTTCAGATTTTTTCAAAAATAAAATTGCATTCATTGTCCAGCTGAACTTCCCTCATTTCACACTTAAAGAAAAAACAGCACTTTCTTCTGGTTGGACCCGTTTAGATTGGGCATATGCAAGAATGGGTGATGTTTTTACAGCGCGCATTCCTGCTGCCTTATTGCAGAACTACTCCCAATTGTCAAGTGATGCTGATTCATATATTTCTGATTACAATATTTATATGGGTAATTTAAGAAATGATAAAAATCAGCAGCTTTTTCCTGATGACCTGAAATTGATCACACACTGGGGATTGCGAGATGAACTTAAAACACATTACGGCAAAAGTGATGGCTTCGAAAAACAAGCGATGATTTATGCTGTAATGGAACGCATTATAAATCAAGATATTCCAATGCAAGTCATCAACAATGATGAGTATTTATGGAACCCAATGACAAATATGATCACTAAAGAAGGAACAACCTATCGGTATAGTGTTGAGCCTAACACAAGATATGCACATCTGTTGGGTCTGCACAATGCATTGCGGGCTATTGATGATTTTTCTCCGAGTGCACCAACCTACATTCAAAGACAATTTGATGAGTCAATGGAAATCCCTGTTGATGATGTAGAAAAGCTTTTTATCAGTTTGTTAAGCGATCCTATTCTCAAAGATGTTGCTAAAATTATCGAAAACCGAATGGGCAGAAATCTTGAGCCATGGGATATATGGTATGATGGTTTCAAAACACGTGCCTCGCTTGATATCAATAAAATTGATGCTGTACTTAAGGAAAAGTACCCAGATAAAACAGCCTTCGAAAATGACTTGCCAAACATACTGATCAAATTAGGATTTCATGCTGATTCGGCAGAATCTTTAGCTTCGCGGATAGCCGTTGATCCTTCAAGAGGAGCTGGTCATGCCTGGGGAGCAGCAATGAAAGGTGATAAGGCCCGCTTGCGGACACGTATCAGCGCTGATGGTATGGATTATAAAGGCTACAATATTGCCATTCACGAATTTGGTCATAATGTGGAGCAAACAATCAGCCTTTACGATGTAGATTATTATATGCTAAATGGTGTTCCAAATACTTCCTTTACAGAAGCACTTGCTTTTGCTTTTCAAGCAAGGGATTTAGAATTATTAGATATGGAAGTTGAAAATCAGGAAGCTGCCCATCTTGCTGCCTTGGATCAATTATGGTCAAATTATGAAATTATGGGGGTTTCGCTGGTAGATATTAGGGTATGGAAATGGTTATATGAAAATCCGGGAACAGATGAACACAGGTTAAAAGAAGCCGTTACAACTATAGCAAAAGAAGTTTGGAACACTTTTTATGCCCCTGTTTTTGGCAAAAAAGATAGCCCAATTCTTGCCGTTTATTCTCATATGATTGATAACCCGCTTTATCTCTCAGCCTATCCCATCGGTCAGCTCATCGAATTCCAGTTTGGGCAATACATAAAGGATAAAGATTTTGCTGATGAAGTTTACAAAGCCTTTATGCAAGGCAGGCTAACACCACAGGCATGGATGACAGGTGCTGTTGGCGAACCGATATCAGTTGAGCCTGTTATTGAAACTGCTAAAAAAGCAGTGAAATATTTAGAATAGTAATAATTTCTTTATAATTATAAGTAAAACAGGCAAATAACAGTCTATCAAACAACCTATCGCCAGAATATCTACAATTTACTTTGTAGCAAAATTCATACATCCATATATTTTGTTGCCGATAATTGTTTTTGCCACCGCAGTTTCGATAAGCTTCTCCTGTTTGATCTTGCATTTATTTGTTTTTCAGCTAATAAGATTGCTCATCAGGAATTGCTCGATAAAAATTGATTGACGGCAAATAGTTTTCCATTAAGATAAATCCTTATTTATCTTTACCGATACAAGTATTAATTATTATTTGATTTTATTTTTTATTTCCGATAATAGTATGTTCTAGAAAACCTCCTTGTCCGCCCCACTTAAAATGTAGGTACACTTTGTTAAAACCTTCAAACTCCCCACTTCCAGAACCTCCGGAGCTACCAGTTGGAAAACCTGATATTTCTCCAGTTTCACTTAACTTTAGAATCATTGAAGTATCTTCTAAATAATGGATGCTAATTTCATCTTTATTATTTCCCTTACTTATTAGCCCAGCAAAATTGATTGTATCCTGTACAAATTGTGGAATACTATCAACATTAAGCTTTGCTACTTGTACAACAAAAATCCAATTGCCCGTATATTTCTCCCTATAATCATCTTTTTTACAGCTTATTACAAGAAACAATAAAGCAACATATACAAAAATGCCTATTTTTTGTTTCATATTATTTGTTTTAATGACATGAATTTACATCAACAAAAATACTTGAACCAATAGGAACAATAAAATTACCTATTATCAAAAAACTTTGACTTGAGTCCAAATAAATCAAGGTAGAAAATACTTTTTAGACAGCCTTTTATTTATCTATTTATCAATAGCATACTTTCCTGGTCCAAAAATGAAAAGTGTAATGAAAAGCAATAAGTAAAGCAAACTCATTTCCATTTTGGAAAAGGGATCACCTGCATGAACAATAAAAGCTGCAACAGCCATTGTAAAAATTAAAGTGATGGCAGCAAATCGCGTTAAAAACCCAAGTATTATCAATGCGGATCCGATTACTTCTGCAGCTGTAGCAAGAATAAGAGAAAACAAACTACCTATTCCCAGAGGATCAGGAAAACCTTCAGCTCTGCCATCAAGCAAACGCATTAGTTTCGGATAACCGTGAGTGATCATAAATGTCCCACTGGCAATGCGCATAATTAGCAGCCAAAAAGCAACCAATCCGGTCATTGGTTTTGAAGAAGTTAAAAAAGACATTGCAAATTGTTTTTGTTATCAGTTATAATGAAAATCAGATGCAGATTAGTCTTTTTCCCGCAATTTCCCATAACCTTTCATTATTCCACGGGTTGAGTTTGCGATAAAACTCAAAATCTCATCACGTTCTGGTGATACAGGAAAATTAGCCTCTATATAGCTCACCGCTTGTGAAACATTTTTTCCTTTCAGGTATATAATCCTGTAAATATCCTGAATGGCATTGATCCGATCATCAGAAAACCCACGACGACGAAGTCCAATAGAATTTACACCAACATAGGATAATGGTTCACGTCCTGCCTTAGTGTAAGGTGGAACATCCTTACGTGCCATACCTCCTCCACTGATCATGGAGTGAGCGCCAATTTGTACAAACTGATGTACGGCAGCCAAACCACCAATAATTGCCCAATCATCTACTCTGATATGACCAGCAAGGTTACAGGCATTGGCTAAAATAACATTATCCCCAATTATGCAATCATGTGCAACGTGCACATAAGCCATTAATAAACAGTTATTCCCAACAACAGTTTCCCAATTGGCCTTGGTTCCACGATTGATGGTTACAAACTCACGAATAGTTGTATTATTTCCAACACGTACAATCGTTTCCTCGCCACTATACTTTAAGTCCTGAGGAGCAGCTGATATAACAGCACCAGGATATATCCGGCAATTCTTACCTATTCGTGCACCCTCCATGATTGTTACATTAGACCCAATCCAGGAGCCTTCCTCAATAACTACATTCTTCTCAATATTTACAAAAGGTTCAATCACTACATTATTGGCAATTTTTGCCTGTGGATGAACATATGCCAGCGGTTGATTCATAGCAATTTATTGAAATTATTGTTTTTTGGCTATTTGAGCCATTAGCTTTCCTTCGGTTACGATTTTGTCGCCAACATAGGCAATACCCCGCATATTACATATTCCCCTACGGATGGGCGAAGTGAGCTCAAGCGCGAATACGATTGTATCACCAGGAACAACCTTATGTCTGAACTTTGCCTCTTCGATTTTGAGAAAATAGGTGATATAATTTTCAGGATCAGGTACCTGGTGAAGGACAAAAATCCCACCTGTTTGGGCCATTGCTTCAATCTGAAGCACACCAGGCATCACAGGTTCCCCCGGAAAATGACCAACAAAGAAGTGTTCATTCATCGTCACATTTTTCACGCCTAATATGTGTTCCTCACTTACTTCAATGATCTTATCAATAAGCAGAAATGGAGGACGATGTGGTAAAATTTTCTGAATCTGCATAATGTCATACACAGGAGCTTGATTCAGATCAAAAGGAGGTTCTTTTAACATGATCGGTTTTTTTGTTTGTTCCTTTATCAGTTTAGCAAATTCTGTATTAGCATAATGCCCGGGTCTAAAAGCTTTTACATAACCTTTGATGCGTTTGCCTAAAAGACTAAGATCGCCAATCACATCTAATAGTTTATGTCGGGCAGGCTCATTTTCAAAATGGAGGTCAAGATTATTTAGTATGCCTTCTTCTTTCACTTTCACTTTCGGCTTTTTAAATAAATCTGCCAATCGATCAAGTTCTTCCTGACTTACCTTTCGGTTAACAAATACTATGGCATTACTTAAGTCTCCACCCCGTATGAGATTGTTTTTCAATAAAAATTCCAATTCATGCAAAAAAACAAAAGTACGGCATGGTGCTATATCTTCCTTAAACCTGCTAAGGTCATCAAGAGAAGCATATTGAACATTAAGCACATCTGTGCCATAATCAATTTTTACATCCAGCTTAAAAGTCTCGCATGGCTCAACGGATAACTCAAAACCTTTTTCTTCATCCTTCAGATAAATGGGATGCTTGATCTCTATATACTCTCTGATCGCATTTTGAGTTACTTTTCCAGCTGATTCAAGTGCTTCAACAAAATACCGTGCACTTCCATCCCGGATAGGTATCTCATCCATATCCATATCAATCAGGAGGTTATCTATACCCAAACCAGTAGCAGCTGCTAACACATGCTCAATGGTATAAACCCTGGCATTATTTTTACCCAGTGTGGTTCCTCGGGCAGTGTCAACAACATTAGCTACATCAGCTTCAATGATTGGATTGCCTTGTATATCGGTTCGCCTGAATTTAATGCCATGATTAACCGGAGCAGGATTAAAAGTAATAGTGCCTTTTTGGCCGGTATGCAATCCGGTACCCTCAACACTAACAATATTTTTTATAGTACATTGGTTTTCTGTCATAAGCAAGTGACAAAAGCTTTAATTGCATTATAGTAAATCTGCGCAAAAGTAAGTTTTTTAAGTTAAACTTACATCTTATTATTAGACGTCTGCAATTCAGAAACTTGCTTTTCCAGCTGCAATATACGATCCATCAATCGTTCCAATCTTCGAGTATGCATATAAACCCGCTTATATTCATCGGCAGGAATAGCAGGTGATCCCATAAAAACCGCATCATTTTTACGTATACTTGTACCAACCCCTGATTGTGCAGCCAGTTTAACACCATCTGCAATATTCAAATGACCAGCCAAGCCTACCTGACCACCAAACATACAGCTCTTTCCAATCTTTGTAGAACCACTTATACCTGTTTGAGCTGCCATTACAGTATTTTCTCCTATTTCAACATTGTGAGCCACCTGAATCAGGTTATCAAGCTTAACACCTTTTCTTATAACAGTGGCTCCAAGCGTAGCCCTGTCGATAGTAGTATTTGCTCCTATCTCAACATAATCTTCCAGAATCACCTGGCCAATTTGAGGTACTTTTTTGTATTGATTATCTGATTGTGGTGCAAAACCAAACCCATCACTGCCCAAAACAGCTCCGGCATGAATTACACATCCCTTGCCAATTACCGTTCCGGCATAGAGTTTAACCCCAGGATACAAAATACAATCATCACCAATTTTACAGTCATCACCTATATAAACCTGAGGATAAACTTTGACGTTATTACCCATTTCAACACGATCGCCCACATATGCAAAAGCGCCAAGATACAACTCTTCTCCATAAACAACTTCTTGACCAATAAAAGATTGCGATGAAATACCACTCTTGTTTCCAGTGTATTGTTGATATACTTCAAGGAGCTTTGCAAAAGCTGAATAGGCATCATCTACTCTGATCAGTGTAGCCTTTACAGGTTTTTCTGCCTTAAAATCCTTCCCTACAATAACAATACTTGCATCTGTCTCATACAGATAAGGTGTATATTTTACATTCGCTAAAAAACTAAGGGTTTCTGGTTTTCCCTCCTCAATTTTTGCGACGTTTGATACCGAAACATTTTCATCACCCTCCACAACACCCGAGAGTAAAGCAGCAATTTGAGCAGCAGTGAACTTCATATTTTTAATCTTATGTTAGCTGATTTAAAGTCTAAAATTAACAATTAAAAGCCGTGCAATTTACAATTATTCAATTTATTATGAACAGTAATCTACAGAATCATGATGCCTATCCCTTTTTTGAAACTTTATTTAATCAATACGTAACACGCTTAATATCTTTAACTTACATTAATTTCGTTTAACGTTTTTTAACGCAATATCAATAAGGCCTTTGCTATATTTGCAAACCTGAAAAATAACCTAATTAATACTTAAAGATAATGCAAACAGATATCAGTGCTTTGAATGAAAAAATCCAGCAGGAAAGTCAATTTATCGACTTAATAAATCTGGAAATGAACAAAGTAATTATTGGCCAAAAGGCTATGACTGAGCGCTTGCTTATAGGCTTATTGGGCAATGGACATATCCTGTTAGAAGGTGTACCGGGTTTGGCAAAAACACTTGCAATAAAGTCGCTTGCCAATGTTATTAAAGCTGATTTCAGCAGGATTCAGTTTACGCCTGATTTATTGCCAGCCGACTTACTGGGAACACTCATCTATAGCCAAAAGTCGGAAGAGTTTATTGTTCGTAAAGGTCCTGTTTTTGCAAATTTCATACTTGCTGACGAAATCAACCGGTCTCCCGCCAAAGTACAGAGTGCATTATTGGAAGCTATGCAGGAACGACAAGTTACTATTGGAGACGAAACCTTTAACCTTCCAGATCCTTTTTTGGTAATGGCCACTCAAAATCCTATTGAACAGGAAGGCACCTATCCCCTGCCAGAAGCTCAGGTTGACCGTTTTATGCTTAAAGTTGTAATCAACTATCCTAAAAAAGAAGAGGAAAAGCTAATTCTGCGTCAGAATATAACAAACGAATTGCCATCAACTAATCCTGTTATTAGCCCTGAAATGATTCTTAAAGCCAGGTCAGTTGCCCGTGAAGTATATCTGGACGAAAAAATTGAAAATTATATCACAGATATTGTTTTTGCCTCTCGTTATCCGGCAGACTACCGCCTGAAAAGATTCGAAAACCTGATTAGCTATGGTGGTTCTCCCCGTGCAAGTATTAACCTGGCACTTGCTTCCAAAGCTTATGCATTTATCAAACGCAGAGGATATGTGATTCCGGAAGATGTTCGTGCCGTTGCACATGATGTTTTGCGTCACAGGATTGGTTTAACCTATGAAGCTGAAGCCGAAAACATTACATCCGAAGAAATAATCAACGAAATTTTGAATACGATTGAAGTGCCTTAAAAAAACTAAAACTGAAAGGCAAAATCTAACTCAAATCAAAAAGTCGTGGAATCAACGGATATTTTAAAAAAAGTCAGAAAAATAGAGATAAAAACACGTGGTTTGTCCAATCAAATCTTTTCCGGGCATTACCATAGTGCTTTCAAGGGACGTGGTATGGCATTCAGTGAGGTTCGCGAATACCAGTATGGAGATGATATCCGGAACATTGACTGGAATGTAACTGCAAGATTTAATCATCCCTACATAAAAGTATTTGAAGAAGAGCGTGAGTTAACAGTAATGCTTGTGGTAGATGTTTCAGGTTCTAATAATTTTGGATCTGGTTCGCAATTAAAACGAATGCTCATCGCCGAAATATCTGCTGTGCTTGCCTTTTCGGCTATTCAAAACAATGATAAAGTTGGTGTAATTTTTTTCAGTGATCAGGTAGAGAAGTTTATCCCTCCAAAAAAAGGCAGCAGTCATATTTTACGAATCATTAGGGAAATTATCAGCTTTGAACCTCAAAATCAAGGTACTAATATTTCTGAAGGACTGGCTTTTCTTACAAGTGCAATTAAAAAAAGATCAACAGCATTTCTAATTTCCGACTTCATGACTTCAACAGCTTTTGATCATGCACTTCGGATTGCATCCCGGAAGCACGACCTTGTAGCTTTACGTATTACTGATAAACGTGAAGTAGAAATACCGCCCCTTGGCTTAATAAAGCTCCGAGACCCTGAAACATTCAAAGAGGTTTGGGTTGACACCTCTTCGGCTGAATTCAGGCAGGCATATCGCACAAAAATTATATCAAAAACACAGGAGCTCAATCTGCTTTTCACTAAAAGCGGAACTGACAACACTCAGCTATTTACAGATGAAGATTATGTAAAGCCACTGATGAAACTTTTTAAACGCAGGGAGGCTAGAAGATGAGAATGATTAAAAAGTTAGTTTTATTAGGTAGTTTGCTTGTTCTTTTTAATCAATTAAACGGGCAGGCGGTTGAAGCAATCAGTAAAATCAGTGCCGACTCGCTTAAGCCGGGCGAGCGATTAATTATGGAAATTAACATGAAAGCGCCGGAAGGGTTTGAAGTTGCCTGGCCAGATTTTCAGGATACCCTTGCTGCTGGAATTGAAATTTTGGACAAAACCGAAATTGAACAAATTCCTCTGGATGAAAACGGCAATGTATGGATGCGCCAAGAGCTTACAATTACGATTTTTGACACCGGATATCATCAAATCCCGTCTGTGAACCTTAGCTTCAAACCAGCAGGTGATTCCTCAAGATTTGAAGCAAGCACTCCTCCACTTCGCGTTTATGTAGAACCTGTTGTAATTGATACAACCGCTGGTTTTAAACCTATCATAGGGCCCAGAAAAGAACCAATTACTTTCGCAGAAGTTTTGCCATGGATAATCGGTGGTCTGGGCTTAGCTGTGTTAGTTGCTTTAATCATATGGTATTTTGTTTACCGGCAACGTAAAGAAAAACCATTACCTGTTTTTCAGAAACCTGAAATTCCACCATACACAAGAGCACTGGAAGCATTGGAAAACTTACGCCATAAAAAACTATGGCAAAATGGTAAAATCAAAGTGTATTATTCAGAGTTAACAGATATTGTAAGAAATTATATTGAAGATCAATTTGGAGTTCCGGCAGTTGAAATGACAACTTACGAAATTATTGTGGGCATAAAACCTCTGAATATTAATCCCGAAGCTACAAACAAATTAGAACATACACTTCAACTAGCTGATTTAGTAAAATTTGCAAAAATGCAACCTTCAGCACTTGAACACGACTTATGCCTCGAAAACATCATCACATTTGTAAAAGAAAGTCATAATAACCCAACAACAGACGAAACTTCTCTTAATAAACATGAAAAGGAGGGAAAAGTATGATTCAGAACATCACTTTTGCTCATCCTGATTTCTTATGGCTTTTGCTAATCATTCCATTGGCCATCATTTGGTATGTACTCAGAGCAAACAATCAACAGGCCTATCTCCAATACTCAGACCTCAGCATTATTGGTTCTATTGCTAAAAACTGGAAAGTAATCCTGCGACACAGCCTGTTCGTTCTCCGATGGCTTGCCATTGGTTTACTGATAATTGCCCTTGCACGACCTCAAACAAGTTCTTCGTCGCAAAACATGACAATTGAAGGTATTGATATTGTTATGGCACTTGATGTTTCGGGAAGTATGCTGGCACGCGACCTCAAACCTGACAGACTTGAGGCCTCAAAAGCTGTTGCTTCTACTTTTATTAAAGATCGTCCAAACGACAGAATAGGTTTGGTAATTTTCAGTGGAGAGACCTTTACACAGGTGCCTCTGACAACTGATCATACAATTTTGCTGAATATGTTCAAGGATATTAAAAGCGGCATGATTGAAGACGGTACGGCTATTGGCGATGGCTTGGCGACAGCAGTCAGCCGCATCAAAGACAGCAGGGCTATTTCGAAAGTAATTATTTTGCTTACTGATGGTGTAAACAACGCTGGTTCGGTAGATCCAATGACTGCAGCAGAAATTGCAAAGGTTTTTGGTATACGGGTATATACAATTGGTGTTGGTTCGTTGGGCACCGCCCCCTATCCTGTGCAAACACCTTTTGGAATACAACTCAGAGACATGAAAGTTGAAATAGACGAAGCTCTGCTGCAAAACATTGCTAATCTGACAGATGGGCGTTATTTTAGAGCTACATCAAATAAAAAACTCGAAGAAATATATCAGGAAATTGATCAGTTGGAAAGATCAAAAATAGAGGTAACTGAATTCAAAAGAAAACATGAAGAGTTTTTACCTTTAGTACTATTAGCTTTTGGATTATTGTTTGCAGAATTCATTTTCAGAAATACCATTTTCAAATCAGTAATAGGATAGATGAATATGGAACCAAATGTTATCAGATTCGAAAACCCGGAATATCTGTACTTGCTTGCAGTAGTTCCGGTATTTATCCTTTTATTTTGGTGGGTTAGCTGGCATAACAAAAAGGTTTTAAATGGCTTTGCACACCCATCACTATTTAAAACTTTGATACCAAATAATTCGCCAGCAAGAAAGCGTTGGAAGTTTTTCTTCTTTAATCTCGCTGTTATAAGTTTAATAATTGCAATCGCTAATCCACAAACCGGTGCCAGACTTGAAGAAGTAAAAAGAAAAGGTATCGACCTTTTTATTGCAGTTGATATTTCAAACTCTATGCTTGCAGAGGACATTGCTCCAAACAGACTCAAAAACGCCAAGCAAGCCATAAACCGGCTGATTAACAAACTTCAGGGTGACAGGATAGGCATTATTCTTTTTGCAGGAAAAGCTTACATTCAATTACCTCTAACAACTGATTATGCTGCTGCCAGAATGTTTGTATCAACCATCGAAACAGATTTGATAGATGCACAGGGAACTGCAATTGGAGAAGCCATCAATACTGCAGTAGCTGCTTTCGATCAAAATGAACACAACAAAGCCATCATTATTATTTCCGATGGCGAAGATCACGAGGAAAATCCGATGGATGCAGCTAAACAGGCTTTTGAGAGTGGTATTAATATTTATACAATTGGCATGGGACTTGCCGAAGGAGCTCCTATACCTTTATACAATCAGTATGGTAAACGCACTGGTTTTAGAAAAAATAATGAAAACAGCACTATCATTACACGCTTAAACGAATCTATGCTCCAACAAATTGCAACTGCAGGTAATGGGAGTTATGTCAGGGCCAATAACAGCCGGTCGGGCTTAGACGCAATTTTTAACGAAATCAACCAGCTTGAGAAATCTGAAATCGAAGCCAAGGTATTTACTGATTATGAAGATCAATTTCAATGGTTTTTAGGTCTGGCATTGATTTTGCTGATATTGGAAAGTAGTCTCTCGACAGCAAGAAAGCGATGGGAAAAATGGTTTAACATTTTTGACAGAAAGGAAAAACATGCGTAGATTATTCATTTTTATAGTATTAATCATAAGTGTATTGCACCTTTCAGCACAAAGTGACAAGCAATTAATCAGAAAGGGCAACAAAGATTTTAATAAATCGGATTTTCAACAAGCTGAAAAAAACTATAGCAAAGCATTAGAGACAAACCCATCAAACAACAACGCTGCATTTAATCTGGGGACTTCTCGTTATGCCCAGGAAAATTTTGAGGAAGCCATAAAAGATTTCGACAGGGCTGCCTCGATGAGCCTTAATGCTGATAAGGAAGCTGAATCTTATTATAACCTCGGCAACAGCCTGATGAGTATGGAAAAATATCAGGAAAGCATAGAAGCCTACAAACAGGTGCTCAGGTCTCAACCTGACAACGAAAATGCCCGTTATAATCTTGCTTATGCCCAATGGAAATTAAATGAGCAACAAAACCAACAGCAAGACCAACAAGAGCAACAGCAAGATCAGCAAGAGGAACAAAATGATAAACAAGAGGAAAATCAGGAAAATCAACAACAAGACCAACAACAGCAAGATCAGGAAAATCAGGATCAAAATCAACAGCAGGATCAGCAACAAGCCAATAATGAGCAACAGCAGCAAGGTAGTCAGCCACAACCGCAGCAACTGACAAAAGAGGATGCAGAGCGTATGTTACAGGCTTTGCAAAACAACGAAAAGAAAACACTTGATAAGGTAAATGAGCAAAAAGTAAAGTCGGCAGCACGCATTAGCAAGGAAAAGGATTGGTAATGCATGCGCTAAAGATGATATCTTTGTACAAGATTAAACAGATATGTATGCTTGAAATGAAGTACATAAAAAGTTTGCTAATTCTACTTCTGATTCCACTTACTGGTATCGGTCAGGAAATATTGCTCAAAACAAACACAAAAAGTCAGGTTAGCCTTGGAGAGCAATTTCGGGTAGTTTTTGAACTAAATGCAGAAGGGGAGCAATTCGTTGGACCTGATTTTGAAAACTGGCGCGTTTTGTCTGGCCCAATGAGTTCAACAAGCTCAAATATCCAGATCATCAATGGACAAATGACCAGAAGTTTTACACAGTCTTATACCTACATAATTACAGCCACAAAAGAAGGAGAATTCGAAATCGGTTCAGCACGAATTAATGTTGATGGAAAAACAATTAAAAGTACGCCAGTTAAAGTAACGGTTGTTAAAGGTAACACTTCAGCATCTTCCGGAAATTCCGGGACCAATCAGGGAATCACAGATAAGGATTTGTTTTTAAGGGCTATTATCGATAAAAAGGAAGCTTTTACCGGGGAGCAAGTGATTGTAACCTACAGAATTTATACCCGTGTCCCTGTTTCTTCAGTTTCGGTAACCAAGCTATCTTCATTTCCGGGATTTTGGACTAAAGATCTGTTAAGTGATTCCGATGCCTTGCAGCAATCTACTGAGATAATAAATGGTATAGAGTATACTGTTGCCGATATCAGAAAAATGGCATTATTCCCTCAAAAAAATGGAAAGCTCACTATTGAACCAATGGAACTCGAGTGTGTGGCTCAGGTTAGGACACAAACTAACCGCCAACGCTCAAGAGATCCGTTTGAGAGTTTTTTTAGCGATCCTTTCTTTAACAGAGGCATTGCCAATATTCAAAAAACACTTGTTTCAGAGCCTCTCACAATTGAAGTAAAACCATTGCCCGGTAAGGGTAAACCTATGAATTTCAGTGGTGCAGTTGGTCAGTTTGGAATCAGCTCAAACATAGATAAAACTGCGCTAAAAGCCAATGAAGCAATTACATTGTCTTATACGCTCAGTGGTACAGGAAATGTTGAGTTGGCAGAGCTGCCACAGATAAACTTCCCTCCTGATTTTGAAGTATATGAACCTAAAATAAACAATAATATTAAGACAAGTCCCAGGGGAATTAGTGGTACGAAAAAATTTGAATATCTCATTATTCCACGCACAGCCGGTGTATTTGATATTAGCGAAGTCGAATTTAGTTATTTCGACCCCCAAAAGCAAAACTATATTAGTCTTAAAACTCCGGCATACACAATTAATGTGGAGAGAAATGAAGGTGCTGATTCCGAAGGAGTTTTTATTCCAGGACAATCAGATGTAAAGTATGTCGGCAGTGACATTAGACACATCAAAACAAAAAGCAATGAGTTGAAAAAAGCGGGTGAATTCTTTTTCGGATCCACAGTTTTTGTAATGATTATAGGATTGATGATTGCTCTTTATTCAAGCATCCTCATATATTTAATTCGACGTAAAAAGCTCCGCAGTAACCATAAACTAGTAAGAAATAAAAAAGCAACCAAAATTGCCAGGAAAAGACTGCAATCAGCACACCTACATCTTAAAAACCAAAACCAAAACGAGTTTTATACTGAAATAAGTCAGGCTTTGTGGGGTTATGTAAAAGATAAGTTTGATATTGAACCCTCAAAACTTGCGCTTGACTATATTGCTGAAGTGCTTAAGCAGAAGGAATTGCCTGAAAATATTATCGAAACTCTCGTTGAAACACTCAACAAATGTGAGTACGCCCGTTTTGCTCCCGGAGAAACAGGAAAAAAGATGGAAGAGCTTTACAGTCAAGGAATTGATGTTATCACGAAAATTGAAAAAACTGTAAAATAAATGACAATATCTAAATACATAAAGCCTATGCCAAGCTGTATTTGTCAGAATAAACTTATTACAGATGCTGTCATGAATTTAAAGATTAAATCAAGGCTGATACTTTATTATCCAATTTTGCTATTAATATTAACTATTTTACCTGCTGAAAAAATATATCCGAACAAAAGCGACTTTTCCTTGCTTTATGAAATTGGTAACCAACAATATAATGAAGCAAATTTCGATTCCGCTTTAGTAGTTTATAAACAGATCTACAATTCAGGATATACTTCACCAGAACTGCTTTACAATATTGGAAATACTTATTTTAAGCTAAGAAACATCCCGTCAGCCATTTTATTTTATGAGAAAGCCTTAAAACTGGCACCTAATGACGAAGATTTAAAACATAACTTATCAATTGCCAATAGCAGGATCATTGATAAAATTGAACCAGTGCCACAGCTCTTTATTAAAAATTGGTGGGATACTTTTTACAAAATGCTTTCTGCTGATTGGTGGGCTGTAGTGTTTTTAATTTCACTTAGCTTTTTATTGCTATTTATCGTAATATTTACTGTTTCCGATAATAGATCCGTTCGAAAACTGAGTTTTTTTCTGGGACTAATGTTTTTGTTATTAACCATTGGCACATTTGGAATGGCATCTCAAAAATACTATTATACCAAATCAATTAATGAAGCGATTGTTTTCACTCCAACGATAACCGTTAAAAGCTCCCCCTCAGCTTCCAGCGTAGATTTATTTGTTTTGCACGAAGGAACAAAAGTGAGTTTGCTGGATGAAGTAGAGGGATGGAAAGAAATTAAAATAGCCAATGGCAGTGTCGGTTGGTTGCCCTCAGAAAGTCTGAAAGGTATTTAATACAAAACCTTTAAAAATGCATATCAGGCGATTTCCGTTTTTTCTAATTATCGGATTTATAGTGCTTGGTATGTTTTTTCAGTCCTGTCTAAAATCAAAAAATCCAGGATTGCCAAATGAAGTTGTAAGAACAATCTCTGAAACAGGCATCAACCGTGTAGAACTAACAAAAACAATTGGCTACTTTATTGACAGAGAGGATAGCATTTACTTACACTCGGTTTACTTTCTCCTGAAACATTTACCTCATCAATATAGTGTGAATTATGAAATTCAGGATAATGACAGCCTTAGGCTAAACTTCAATCCTGTTCATTTTCAGACTTACGAAGAACTTGAAAGCTGGTGGAGAGAGCAAAAGCTTAAAAAAAATGGTATTAATTATGTTCCGATAAAATACACTTTGGACCGAGATACGATTACCGCAACATTACTTATTAATACTGTTGAACTAGCGGTAAGCAGCACAAGCTTTCCATGGAGCAAATTTTACAGCGCAGATGATTACTTTGAATATATTCTTCCCTACAGATTTGGCAATGAAGCCTTAAATGACTGGAGATCCACGATTTTACACGATTTCAAATGGGTATTGGATTCAATCGGAAACCAAACTGACCCCTCTGTTATAATCAAATGGGTGAATAGTTATGTAAATAACAATTTTGAATTTGATAAGCGATATTTAAGAGTACCTGAAGCTCAAAGTTTTGAGGAAATTATTACTGCCAAAAGAGGAAATTATCAGGATCTGGCCTACCTTAAGGCTATGATGCTTCGCAGCTTTGGGATACCTGCTACTATCGATTATGTTCCCTTTTTGGCTGATACTACAGGGAGTTTTTATTTTGCTGTAGCAAAAAACAAGCATGGTGTATTTGAAGCATTATTACCCAATCAAACTACCTATCTATTTTCTCAAAACTATATTCCGAAAGTCTACCGAAGGATTTACACAAAAAACCCCCAAAGTTTATATGCCATAAAGGAACTTAGTTTAACAACCCCACCTTTTATCGGGCACTATCATTATCTAGATGTCACAAACGAATACCTTGAAACAAAAACCTATAATTTTCCTGTTAAAAAACACGACACCTTATATTATGCAGCAGTTTTTAACGACTCAAGTTGGCGGGCAATAGATTGGACAATAACGAAAACAAATATTGCCTCCTTCCAAAGCTTAAGTATGAATATCAACTACAGTGTAATGCATATGAAGGATGATTCGCTTAGATTTGAACAAAACAGTAATTAATATTACCTGTTTAACAACAGTTTAATTAGTATTTACAATATAAGCACCTCAAACTTAAGGTGATTTGCCGAAAACTTGAAGGTGGTTGCGCTTGTAAATTTTAAGTTTATCTTTGTTCCGTAAAAGTTGAACCATTACAAACGTTAAGGATTGTTAAATAAAAACCTTCTGTAAGTGTTGCAGGTTTCAATATTTGCTGTAACTTGTGCCACTATTTGAAGCAGTTTTCGAACTGAAATATAATCAAAATTACATGATATGAAAAAAGGATTTCTACCGTTAAGTTTATTATTGACATTCACACTCTTAGCCGGAACAAGTCTTTTAGCCGGAGCTCCGGATAACAAGGTTAAAGCTAACCCTCAAGAGGACAAGCAACCCACTGCTGAATCTTATATTAAAAGCTTAAAAGCGAATCAGCACACCGGAACTATTGATGCCAGAAATGTTTTGGAAGCTTCAAATCAAACCAAGGCTTTGACATCAGTTCGTAACCGTGAGAATTTAAATTGGGTTAATCTTGGACCTGATAATTTTGGCGGTCAGGTAAAAGCAATACTTTTTGACAACAGAGCTGGAAATGAAGGGACAATTTTAGCTGGTGCCAGTGGCGGAGGTGTATGGAAGTCTGTTAATAACGGGATTACCTGGAGCCGTGTTAGCCAGAATAATATGATGGTAAGCTGTATGGTTCAGGCTCCAAATGGTGATATTTATGTAGGAACTGGTGATGGTTTTAACGCTCAGGACTATAATGGTTTAAGCGATTTCGAATACACTTCAGGACTAATTGGACAGGGAGTTTTCAAATCTACAGACGGAGAAAACTTTGTTCAGCTTGAAAGCACTTTACCTGCAATCAACGATAATACAGCAGCATGGGCTTTTGTGAATGAACTTGCCGTTAATGATGCAGGACATGTTTTTGCTGCAACCAATGCCGGATTGATGATAAGTTCGGATGGTGGTAGCAGTTGGACTGTTGCAACGGATGATGAAGGTGCTGAGCTTAATATGAATGCTACTGATGTGAAAGTTGGAAGTGATGGTATCATTATTGCCAGCGTTGACAATAAATGCTACATCTCAAAGCTTGGTAATATCAATGCCTTTGTAAATCGTTCAACTGGTGATTCAATTTCATTACCTGTTGAAAACGTTTCGAGGCTTGAACTTGCCGTTGCTCCTTCAGACCCTAATAAACTTTATGCAAATGCTGTAACAAGTTTTGGCGTTCATCTGGGCGTTTACTCTTCTTCAGACAAAGGAGATAATTGGGAAGTGATTTTGCCTGCCACAAATTCCGTTAATATTTTCCAGACTTACGGAAACTATAATAATAACATAACAGTATTTCCTGATAACCCAGACCGTATTTTGATAAATGCTGTCAATCTGTGGCAAGGACGGAAAATAAATGCTGAAGGTTTTTATTCATGGGATGTTAAATCAAATGGGTTTGCTTCTGACTTCAATCCGAATTACGTTCATATCGGACAGCACATTACAACATTTAATCCCAACCAACCCAACCAGGTTTACATTGGAACCGATGCCGGTATATTTAAAGGTACTGTTTCTGGTGAAGATTTTACTTTCGAAAATTCCAATCGTAATTTTATTACTTCCAGATTTTATACTGTAGCACCTACAGGTCAGGAAAACAGAGTAGTTGGTGGTTCACAGGATAATGGAACAGTTTACGTTTCTTCCACTGGCAATACAGCCAAGGAAGGCGAAATAATTTATACGGCTTCCATTCCTAATCATGGCGGTTCTGCAGTTGTCTCAACTATTGATCCGGATGCTGCTGTTGTTAGCTCAACTGCCGGAAGCATGGAAAGAACTGAAGATATGGGATTTACTTTCTCTACTCAGTTTTTGGGAATACTTATGGGAAATACACAGGTTTTCAATACACCAATTGCTCTTTGGGAAAGTTATGATAATGAAAACAGCAGAGATTCTGTAACATTCCATGCAAAAAGAAATTATGCCGCTGGAGAGGTTTTAAAAGTAAAAAGTGCTAATAACGATCATCCGTTCTACTATACTTTACCCAATGCATTACAAAACGGTGATTCAATCAGGGTTAAAGATATTGTTTCAACAAAGCTGTTTATTGCTGTAGCAAACAGAGTATGGATGACTAAGGACTTTTTAAACTTTGGAATACAACCAGAATGGTTTGAATTAGCCAATACAAGTGTGGAATTCTCAGGCATTCCGCAATCTATAGCTTATTCAAAAGATGCTAATCATCTTTTCGTTGGCACACGTGATGGTAGGTTATTCCGCATTTCAAACCTTGCAATGGCCTATAATTATGAGCTTGCAGATGTGAATAGTCCGCAATGTATTGTAGCTACAAGACAAATTCCTGTTAATATTCCAGGAACCGACGAACCTATTTCACAGACGATCACTTCAATTGCAGTAGACCCTAATAACCCTAATAATGTAATGATTACTTTAGGCAACTATGGTAATGATCATTATGTGATGATGACTACTAATGCGCTTGATGCTGAACCTACCTTCGTTAGCAAACAGGGTAATTTACCGAAAATGCCGGTTTATGCTTCATTAATTGAAATGACTAGTCCTGAAAAAGCAATGTTGGGTACTGAACATGGTATTTTTATAACAGACGACATTTTTTCAGCTAACCCAACATGGATGGCAGATCAGGGAGAAATGGGCAATGTACCTGTATTTGATCTAAAACAACAATTAATTAATAAGTCAGCAGATACGGTCCAGCTTATAAATGTAGATACAACCGTTCTTCATTATCCAGGCACAAACAATTATGGTATCATCTATGCTGCCACTTTTGGAAGAGGATTCTACCGTTGCAATAATTTCAGAAAACCAGTGGGCATAGATGAAACACCAATTTATGCAGGCAATAGCCAGGAACCATCTGTAGTTCTTTATCCTAATCCGGTTAGTGAAAATACTACCTTAAAATTTGAAATCTACCAAAATTCAAATGTCCGTTATCAGGTATATGATCTTACTGGTAAACAAATAATGATACAAGACCTTGGATGGCATTCAGCCGGATCATACCAAATGAATCTAAATTTGGATATGCTTAAGCGCGGAGCTTATATTATCAGGCTTGAAAGTGGTAATTCAAGTAAAGCTGTTAAATTTTTCGTTTATTAATTGAATATTGACCTCAAAATCAAATAAACAATGAAAAGATATTTATTCGTTTCAATCATAGTGTTCATTTTTGGATTACAGCTAACAGCGCAGGAACGTATATATACGCCAACTATGAAAGCTCCTGAAAATGAAGCTATTGATCAAATGCCTAATGCATTACTTGATTGGGATGCTGTTGCAGGACAAGGCACAGAAGTGCTTTATGATGTACAGCTATCTGAAGATGAATCATTTGATAACCCTGTTTCTTTCCCGTCAACTAATGTTACGGCATATGAAATGTCAGAGCTAGGTTTCAATGAAACTTATTTCTGGCGAGTGAGAGCAAGTGATGGCATAACAACTTCAGACTGGTCAGAGCCTTGGTCATTTACTGTGGTTAAAACCGTAACAATCACAGACCCTACAAATGCCTCAGAACAAAATCCGGATGCTTTACTTGAGTGGGAGGAACTTACCGGTATTACAGGTTATGACATTCAGGTTGACACGGCTTACAGTTGGCGTGTTGAGTCATCCGGACAAGAAGAAGACTTGTTCGATATTTATGAAATTGATGAATCCATGTCATGGGCTGTAGGAGCCGCTGGCACAATTCTTAAAAGAGAGAATAGTGTATGGTCAACAGTTGAAAGTCCTGTTTCTGTTGATCTGCTTGATGTATATTTCACTTCAGCTACCTCCGGATGGATTGTTGGAGAAGAAGGTGTTATGTTAAATTATGATGGTACAACATGGAATGAGTTTACTTCAGGTACTACAGAAGATCTAAATGGCTTATTTTTCGTTTCGGATATGGATGGCTATGCAGTTGGCAACTCAGGTACTGCCCTTCATTATGACGGTACAGAATGGTCAGCTATTGATGTTGGACTAACCGAAGATTTATTTGCTGTGCATGGTATTGACAGTGAAAATATAGTTATTTCAGGTGCCTCAGCTACCAGCTCAATATTTAATGGCACAAACTGGACTGATTATTCATCTGGCAACCGCGATATGCTGGGAGTCTGGATGATTGCTCCTGATAATATCTGGGCTGCAGCCAAAGGCGGAAGAATGTATAACTTTGACGGTACTGATTGGACCGAGCAGACCGTAGGAAACCGTGATTGGAGAGACGTATATTTTCTTGATGCCAATACTGGTTACATGGTTGGAAGAAATGGTTCCTTAGCTGCTTTCGACGGAACTGCATGGCAATTAGCTGCAAGTGGTACCGGAGGCGATTTAAGTGGCATGCACTTATTTAGCTCAAGTAGTGGTTTCCTTGTTGGAAATGATGGTGTAGTTATTTCTTACCAAGGTGATGGATTTAATAGTGATTACCTGAAAAGTTATTCAGTTGGTGCTGATATAGTTGAATTTCAGCTTAATAATTTATTGTTTGGTAAAAATCACTATTTCCGGATGAGAGCCAAACATGCCTTATCAACTTCTGACTGGTCATCTGCAGCTGCATTCACTGTAATTCCTTACCCTGAGCTATCTTCTCCTTCAAACAATGCAAACAATGTTGTCCTAGATCCTGAATTAACATGGGATGAAATTAGTGGTGTTGCCCGCTATGGATTACAGGTCTCAACTACTGAAGATTTTGCGCAACCACTGCTTTTCGAAACTAACGAAACAAGCTATGCAATCTCTGGTTTGCTTTTTGGACAAGACTATTATTGGAGAGTCAATGCACGTCATGCAGGTGGAGTTTCTGATTGGTCACCAGCTTACAAATTCACAACTGTTGGAACAATAGTTTTAACTGCACCAGAAAATAATGCAACTGATGTAACAAGATTACCCAGACTTACATGGAATGAAATCCATGGAGCTGAAAAATATATGGTTGCACTGGATCACACGCCTGATTTCACTAATGGTGAAGTTGAAATTGTTGAAGAGAACTTTTGGCAACATGTGTTTTTGCTCGACCCCCTGGAAACTTACTATTGGAGGGTAAAAGCTATTCAAGGTTTGGATTCAACTGATTGGAGTGCAACATGGAGTTTTACAACAACTAATGAAACCGCTATTGACGAGCAGTTCGCTCAGACATTTGATCTGTATCCTAACCCAGCAAATGATTATGTGCAAATCCGGATGGAATACGCTAGTGTTTCTGAGGCCAGATTAGAAATATATAATATAATTGGCAGTCAGGTTTATTCAGAAGATATTGTATTTGGTTCGGATCAAAATACTGCAACGATTAATATAAAAGATTTAAAGTCAGGTCTATACTTTGTTAAGCTTATAAATGGTTCAAATGCTTATACACAGCGACTTGTAATTGAATAATATTTTAAAACAGAACCTTTATTAAAGAAAAAACACCTGCAGTTTCCTGCAGGTGTTTTTTTTGTCATTGACCTTCTAAAGAATTAATTTTGAATAATAACACTGTAGTATCAGATGTTTCTAATTCTATATGCAAAAACATTTTATTAAACCTCAAACTCTCACGTAAAATACTGTTAATGACTTATTGCAACAGTATTGGTTCCGCATTTTTTAGGAAAATAAAAATGAATAATTGCTAAATGCAAAAAAAGAATTTCGTGATCAAAACAAGATATTTGATCAACTTTCTGATAAGTGATCTAAAGATACTATTCGAGCTCTAAAAAACATTGTATCGCTTTCCAAAACCAAAACTAATGTAGAAAGTGAGAAATAAATTCTGATTTCGATTATCTGCCATTATACTAACGCCTTGAGGATAAAACTCAAGAGCAGCTCCAACTTCAGCAGCTTTTATTTGCGTCTTCACATAGCCAAATTCAAAATTCAGACCTGATTTAAAATACAATCCCGGCCGTAAAGAAACCTCACCTAATCCTTTGGTAAATGGTGCTCTGCCGTAAATATCATCAGTTGATGTTGTCGCCTCATCATAGCGCTTTGTTTCAATAACAAGATTACCATTAAGGCCTTGCTCAATATTGATCACAAAATAGTAATAAGGCTTTTGAAAAGCTATGCTAGCCCCACCTTCAATTAACCATCTCAATTCAATGCCACCCCAATATGGCTTTTGATTAAGGAGTTTTTTAATCCCATATCCACCACGAAGGATAAACACATCATTCAGCTTACCATAAACATAACGTTTAGAATTATTATAATATGGATTGATGATTTTGACTTGCTTTGGAGACTTCATTGTTAACAATTCAAAGTTTAGAAGTCTTGTCCTAAAAGCGGTAATATTTTTTGCAGGTTTAAAGTTTAAAGAATATCCCAGATTGTGCGCAGCAATATTAAAGGTACGTTCCCTATTATAGATAATTTGTTCTGCTACATCTTCAAGATCGCCATTTATGCTTTCCTGACCACTAGCAAACCCTGAAAGAAAAAAAAATACTACCAGTAATATATATGAGAACGACTGCATAACTCTAGTTATTAATACAGAACAAAGTAATAAAGTCGTCTCCAACTAATCAATAACGTGTTTCGCGCTGAAATTTATGGGATTCACCATAAGCAGCACATTTACTTGTAGATTTACAAGAAGTTGCGAGAATTGATACTGCAAAAACCATAATTACAAACACAGCAATTTTTTTCATATTTTAGCGGAGATTAATTACCGAATAAATTTGTTACAAAGTAACATATAATCTATTTAAGAACAAAAAACAAAGCTTATTATTGTTCAATACAAAAAACAAATGTCTGTCAAACCTGTGATAGAGAATAGTTGGTATGAGGTTTTAAAAGAAGAATTTGAAGCACCATATTTTAAGGATCTCAAAAATTTCCTAAAAACAGAAATGGCTAAGTATACTATATTTCCTCCGCCAAAACTGATTTTTAACGCTTTCGACAAAACACCTCTTCCAGCTGTTAAAGTAGTAATTCTGGGACAGGATCCCTATCACGGTGCCGGGCAAGCTCATGGCCTAGCGTTTTCAGTACCAGATGGTGTAAAGCCACCTCCAAGCCTTATAAATATTTTTAAAGAATTACGTAACGATTTAGGTATTACAACGCCTAAAAATGGCAACCTTGAAAAATGGGCAAAAGAAGGTGTTTTGTTACTCAATACTTCTCTAACGGTTCGATCGGGTCAAGCAGCTTCGCATGCAAAAAAAGGATGGGAAAAATTTACAGATGCTGCTATACAAGCTATTTCTGATAATCGTGCTGGCGTAGTTTTCATGCTTTGGGGAAATCATGCAATAAGTAAAGAACAACTGATTGACAACTCTAAACACCTCATTCTTAAAACTGTACATCCATCTCCACTTTCCGCAACACGAGGCTTTTTTGGCTCAAAACATTTTTCTAAAGCCAATGATTATTTGGTAAATATTGGTTTTTTACCAGTTGACTGGCAATTAGAAAACTGATTTCTTTAAGGCATTACAATACAACTTTGCTGAATTAAATTTTTTGTACCTTGCGCCGGCTTAATTAAAAAACAAATCTATGCGTAAACATTTTATTCTCACTACAATGCTAGTGATGAGCCTGATGGCTCTTCATGCAGGTGGCTACCAAGTTCGTCTGCAAAGTAATAGGAGTACAGGCATGGGGCTTACCGGAACGGCCCTTCAAATGGGTGCCACATCCATGTTTTATAATCCTGGAGCTCTTGCCATGCTAAAAACCAAAACTGATTTTTCATTGGGTGCTAGCGGAATAATTTCAAGAATTAGCTTCCAGAAATTTGAATCAGACCTATTGGCCGAAACGGACAATAGCATGAGCACACCATTCTATTTCTACGGTGCAGGAAAAATAAATGAAAAATGGTCTGTTGGATTGGCTGTTTACACTCCTTATGGCAGTTCATCCAAATGGGAGGATGATTGGGCTGGCAGACTTCTTATTCAAAACATAGCCCTGCAGGCTATCTTTTTTCAGCCTACAATTGCTTTCAAAATAAATGAGAAAATTGGAATTGGTGCTGGTTTAGTATATGCTACCGGCAAAGTGGAATTACAAAAAGGCTTAAACTATGGTCCTGACAGTTATGTAAAACTAAATGGTAATACATCAAATATTGGCTTCAATGCAGGCTTGTATTTTAATGCCAGTGATAAATTGTCATTTGGATTAAACTATCGCTCTGAAATTATGATGGAAATAACTGGTGGCGATGCTGAATTCAATGTGCCAGCTTCTGTTGGGGCAACCATTCCAGCCGAAAATAAATTTGATGCCACTTTACCTTTACCAGCCAATCTTGATTTTGGAATTGGTTATCAGGCTACAGAAAAATTACTGCTTTCAGCAGAGGTTAACTATGTAATGTGGGGAACGTATAAAGAGCTGGAGTTTAAGTTTGAAAACCAGGGAGACCTTCTAAATTCTGTAAATCCACGTGAATATAAAAATACAATCATTCCTAGGATTGGTGCAGAATACGTATACAGCGATTTATTAACTTTCCGTGCAGGTGGTTATTACGATCCAAGCCCAACCAATGAAGACTATTTCACACCGGAAACAGTTAGTCTCGACAATATTGCTTTTACTTTAGGGGTAAGTATTACACCTACTGAAAAACTAAGTATTGATCTGTCCTATCTTCAAATTAGCGGATTGCAGTCATCAAAGAATTACAAACCAGAGCAATTCGGTGGCACCTATAAAACTGCTGCCTACATTCCTGGCATTGGTGTATCATATCGTTTCTAATCCCTAAAAACAAGACAAAATGAAATACAAAATATTATTAGCAATTGTTGCCATGGCATTTTTATGGTCATGTCAACCTGAAATTAACGAATTTGAACCTACTAAAGGAACCGCTGATTTTTCAGTCTATATGTCTGCGGGTAATTCGCTTACTGCTGGTTTTGCAGATGGCGCCTTGTATCGCTCTGGTCAGGAAAACTCCTTCTCGGTAATGCTTGCTCAACAATTTGAATCTGTTGGAGGCCAAAGTACATTTAAAATTCCTTTGATTAATTCAGAAGATGGCGTGGGCACTCAAGGCGCGATGCTAAGAACAAAATTAGTAATGGGCTTTTCAACTGACTGTCTGGGAACAACTTCATTGGCTCCAGTTCCTGCCAATCCAAATGCGTCACAGCAAGAATTGGCTGTATTACTTGGCACTAATATTGCCTCTGAAGGCCCTTTTCATAATATTGGAGTTCCAGGAGCAAAAGTTACCCATTTACTTGCCCCAGGATATGCCAGTCTAAATCCTTTCTATGGTCGAATTGCAAGTAATCCGGGTAATGCAATTATTGATGAAATAGCACTGGTTCAACCTACTTTCTTCACCCTCTGGATAGGAAATAATGATGTTTTGAGCTATGCAACTGCCGGAGGTGCTGCGGATGCTATAACACCTGTTGAAGGAGATCCTGGTTTTGGGTTTGCAGCAAGCCTCGAAGCTATTATTGCTACTTTTAAAGCTACTGCTACGGGTGGTGCAATTGCAAATATTCCTAATATTACTGATATTCCATTTTTTACAACGGTTCCACATAATCCAATCGTATTACAGGATCAGGCATTAGTTGACCAGCTCAATGCAGGTTATGCTCAGTATAATGCTGCTATGGAGCAATTTGGACTTCCTTATCGTATTAATTTCGCATTAGGAGCAAATCCAATGGTGATTCAGGATCCAACAATCCAAACACCAGCTGGTTACGAAATGCTTCGCATCAGACAAATTGAAGCCGATGAACTTGTACTACTTACAATTCCTCAGGATTCAATAAAATGTGCTTTCTGGGGAAGTCAAAAACCTGTTCCAGATCAATTTGTTCTGACCAATAATGAAAAGGAAAATATCTCAACTGCAGTTACAGCTTATAACCAAGTGATTGCAACTGCAGCTCAAAACCACAATTTAGCACTGGTAGATATGAACGCTGTGCTTAAAAAAGGTTCAACAACCGGAATAAAGATGGATGGTGTGCTTTTTACAGCTGAATTTGTTACCGGAAATGCCTTTTCAACTGATGGCATTCATCTTACCCCCCAAGGTAACGCATTGGCCGCAAATACTTTTATTGACGCAATTAATAAAAAGTATAATGCTAAAATACCAAAGGTTAATGTGGCTGATTACGAAGCAGTAAGGCTTCCTTAACACTGAAACATTAGAGCCGGCTACTGTAATTTTTTCAATGCTGTAGCCGGCTTTTTAATTGAAAAATGACTATGAAAAAACTCATTTTTGCCACCAACAACAAGCATAAACTTGAGGAGATCAGTGCTATTTTGCAGGATCAATTTGAGCTTCTTAGTCTTTCTGATATTGAATTTCATGGTGATATACCAGAAACTTCTGCAACCATCGAAGGAAATGCTATACAAAAAGCCAGGTATATTTTTGACTTTCGAGGCGAAAACTGTTTTGCTGATGACACAGGACTTGAAGTTGAAGCACTTGATAACAGACCTGGAGTATATTCAGCCCGCTATGCCGGGGAAAATGCCAGTTATGAGGATAATGTGAATAAGCTGCTTGCAGAAATGGAAGGAAAACAAAACAGGAATGCTTGTTTTAAAACTGTTATTGCGCTATTCTGGGAGAAAAAAATGTATCTGTTCAAAGGTGAAATTTGTGGTAAAATCACCAATGAACCTAAAGGAAATAGTGGCTTTGGATATGACCCCATCTTTTTACCAGATGGTTACGACCAAACCTTTGCTGAAATGCCTGCAAAACTTAAAAATACAATTAGTCACAGAGCTATTGCAACACAAAACTTGATTAACTTCTTAAAAGAGCTTTAAGTTTTTCTAATTCAGTATATTTTCGAGCGCCATATCAAACAGCTTTGAAAGACTTACTCCCATAAATTCAGCTTGTTGAGGTAAAATACTTGCTTCTGAGATTCCTGGAACAATATTCACTTCAATAAAATACAACTCATTTTCTGTTATAATAAAATCGAATCGCACAAAGCCCTTACATTCCAATAATGGATAAAGTTGGGCAGCTGTTGTTTTGATCCAGAGTTCACTTTCTTCGCCAATTCTCGCTGGAGTAATTTCATCTGCCATTCCTTTGGTATATTTTGCTTCATAATCAAAGAACTCGTTTTTGCTCACAATTTCGGTCAAGGGAAAAACAATTAAACGTTTATTTACTTCCATCACACCACAAGCAATCTCCATTCCCTGGATATACTTCTCTATTAACACCTGATGATCTTCCTTTAGAGCTTTATTAATAGCATCGCGAAATTCTTCAATCGCTTTAACTTTAGTTATTCCAACACTTGATCCCCCATTATTTGGTTTTACAAAAACCGGAAAACCTCCGAGAAAACCGGCAATCTTATCAGGATCATATTTCTCATCTTTATTTAACAAAACAGAATCAGCTACAGCAAATCCATGCGATTGAACAACACGCTTACAAAAGTCTTTATGAAAAGTAAGTGCAGATGTAGTAAGGCCTGAAGAAGTATAAGGAATATCCAGCAAATCAAAATAGCCGTTTAATAGTCCATTTTCTCCGGGACTGCCATGTATGGCGTTAAAAACTGCATCAAAAACCACTTTCTTTTCACAAACAATAAAACTAAAATCATTTCTATCTATTTTTGCTTCACTGTCATCATCAAATAAAACAACCCATTTTTTCTTTGTGATTAGAACCAAATAGCCTTGGTATTTATCTTTGTCAAGATTCCCCAAAACAACTTTTCCGCTATTCATTGAAACGTCAAATTCGCCAGAATCTCCCCCACAAACTATAGCAATGTTTTTCATAGGACTACTTTATTAAATTAATTATCATCAGCCTGTTGTCGATACTCAATTTTTACGGCTGAAATTTCGGTTCAAAGCTATTATAAATTAGCTATCTTTGCCACCAATACACAATAAAAACAAGCTGTTGGAGTTTTTAAGACAACTTATTCATAGTCGGGCTAAATTATAAAAAAATGAAGGCTTTTGGTTTTCTTTTTAAAAAGAAATTCTACCTGCACCTGGCCATAATCCTGCTGTTAAGTGTAATCATAGTTTGGGCGGCTTTTAAATCGCTTGACTATTACACCCGTCATGGAGAGGTTTATATAGTTCCCGATTTCTCAGGGCAACCTTCGCAGCTTGTACTTGAGCGCTATGCTGAACTTTTCAATTTTATTTTACTGGATAGCGTTTATGTAAAAGACCTCCCAAAAGGAGCTATTATTCAACAGGATCCATTACCTGGATCTAAAGTTAAATCTGGCAGAAATATATATTACGTTATAGTTGCTACAATGCCAGAACAAGTTATAATGCCCAACTTAAGGAATCTATCGCTCAGGCAAGCTATGGTTTTACTTGAAAAAGCAGGATTAACAGTTAATCAACTTCTTTATATTGATCATTTTGCGAAAAATGCTGTGATTGAACAACAATTTCAAGAGGAAGTAATAGAACCTGGGACAATAATTTTTAAGGGCCAGGCTATAGATTTAATCCTTGGCAATGGAAATTCACGAGACACATTAACTCCCATGCCATTTTTAACTGGTATGATGCCTTCGCAGGTTAAGCCGGCTCTGCTAAAAGCAGGTTTAAATCCAGGTGAATTTTACTTCCTTGATCAGGATACTGCTTCTTCACGTGTTTTTAGAACATCGCCACAATCTCTGCCTGGCAGTTATGCACCATTGGGTAATCGTGTTGATATTTGGTTCAGGTCAGATAAAATTATCGATTTTGAGGAATTAATACTGCAAATGCAATCTGATAGTATTAGTAGAGATAGTCTTCAACAAATTATCAATGAAATTTATTATTTTGAGGAATAATGACAATTAGAATTCAATTCATATCAGGGTTACTTCTACTTTTATTAGCTTTACCTGGCTCGCAAGTCTTGTCACAAGAAATAGTTAACGGGCTTTATTTACATCCGGTTTTTCCAGAAAAAAATTCTGAGTTGCAAAAGCTCAGGAACACCGAAATAACACTTCACTTACCATTTTTCGAAGACTTTTCCAGCTCAAAGGTGAGTACAGATCCTCAAAAATGGCCTGAAAATGCAGTTTTTATTAATGCTGATTTTCCATATCTACCTCCTAACCGTCAAGCTGCTACATTTGATGTGCTTGACAAATCTGGAGCAGTTTATGAAAATGCTTCCACCCGACCATTTATAGCCGATGTATTGCAATCTCATCTCATCAGGCTCGATTCTGTTCTTGATCCTGAACCCAGAGCACTAAATCCATCTGATTCACTTTATTTTAGTTTTTACTTCCAGCCTCAGGGAAGAGGTGACAAACCAGAAGATCATGATAGTTTAGTGTTGCAGTTTGGGTATCCAAATGGGTTATTAGAATTCGACTTTATCGACTCTACTACAGTTTGGATAGATGACTATCTGCTTGCTAATAATATTGATACGATATTTCCATTAGATACTATTTTTTCACCTTTAGGTTGTGACACTAATCTTTTTTGGATAAGTAACAGAATACTTACATGGGGTGATCAAATTAATTTACCATGTGATTCTGTTTTCAAGCCCGCCGTAAACTGGGAAACTGTCTGGGCAAGTCCGGGAATGTCGCTTGATTCTTTTTACTTCTTCAATAATACCTATAACAAGCAAGTTTTGGTTCCAATTATTGATACAGTCTACTTTAGCGAAAGATTTCAATTTAGATTTTATAATTATGGTAGTATCTCAGATATTACCTTACCCTCGAACAGAAGTAATGTTGATCAATGGAATGTTGACTTTATCAGGCTTGACTACAACAGAAATTCAACTGATTTCAGCTATCCTATGGTAAGCTTTTCCGAGCGTGCTCCCTCTTTCTTGAAGCGGTATCAATCCATGCCTTACAAGCAATATCGCTCTGACCCCACTAACGCTGTTAAACCAAGTTTTGAGTTGTTTATAACAAACCAGGATAGCATAACACATAATACAACTTACGAATACAATGTAAAGCAAAATATTGGTAATCAATTTTTTAGTTATTACGGAGGTAATTGTAATCTTGAACCTTTTAGTACAAATGGTTTCCAAACCTGTGAGTCAGGCTGTGGTGCAGCACATGCCTGTCCGAATATTCAATCTTTGTTTTCACTTGATTTTGACCGTGATACGACCTCTTATCGAATTACGCACTATATAAGTGACTCAACAGTTCAACCTCCACTTATTGATTCTATTACCTATCATCAGGGGTTTTACAATTATTTTTCATACGATGATGGTACACCAGAGCTAGGTTACGGGCTTGAGCCAGCAGGCGCACATTTAGCAGTTCAGTTTAAAATGGTAGTACCGGACACACTGCAAGGTGTTCAAATGCTGTTTAACAGGACATTAAACAATACGAATAATAAGTTTTTCGACATTGTGGTATGGAAAGATAACAATGGGATGCCAGGCGAAGAAGTATACAGGCTTGTAAGACAACGCCCAAAATGGAGCGAAAATCTTTATGAGTTTCATTATTATGAATTCCCTGATCCACTAATCATGAATGGAGTGTTTTATGTAGGGCTTATGCAGGAAGAAATCGGAAGTATCAATATTGGCTTTGATGCAGCAATTGACAATAGTCAATACAACTTTTACAGATCTGATAACCAATGGAGAAATAGCCTGATTCCGGGATCAATCATGCTAAGGCCAGTAATCGGTTCTTCTTATTTCATTCAAATTTCTGAACAGCAAGCTTCAGAAGATATTACCTTGAAGTGTTATCCTAATCCTGCCCGAAATTTTATTCGTTTAAGTTTAGACGGTTTTACACCTAATAATCAAACCAAAATATTGCTTTACGATATAACCGGCAGAATCATTCATGAGCAGGAATGGCAAGATGAAATATCTTTAACAAGATTTGAAAAAGGAATTTTGTTTATAAGAGTTATTAATCAAAATCAGTCTGTTATTGCCACTCAAAAAATTGTGATTACACCCTGATATGGAATTCAAACTACCCGATCAAAACAATTCAGATCTCTCAGAAGAAAACAATGAATTGTATGAACATTTTCGCATTGTTGCTGATAAAGGCCAGGCATTACTCAGGATTGATAAATTCTTGATTAACAGACTAGAAAATATTTCCAGAAATAAGATTCAACAAACAGCCAAGGCGGGAAATATATTTGTAAATGGAACTGCAGTAAAGCAAAATTATAAAGTTAAGCCATCAGATATTGTGACGGTCGTTTTCTCTTATCCGCCAAGAGAAGTTGAAATTATTCCTGAAAACATTCCCATTGAGATTGTTTATGAAGATAAGGATGTTCTGGTATTAAACAAGCAGGACAATCTGGTTGTGCATCCGGGGCACGGCAATTTTAACGGAACTTTACTTAATGCCCTAGCCTGGTATTTCAAGGAAACGAAACAACAAATAGAAAATGGCTATGGCTATTTGGCTCATCGCATTGATAAAGATACTACAGGGTTATTGATAGTAGCTAAAAATGAGCTATCACAAACTATTTTAGCACGTCAATTCTTTGAGCATACTATCGAAAGAAAATATCAAGCGCTTATCTGGGGAACGCCAAAAGAAGAGAACGGAACCATAACAGGACATATAGGTCGCAGCCTTAAAAACAGAAAAGTAATGGATGTTTTTCCAGATGGAAGTTATGGAAAAGAGGCTGTGACTCATTACAAGGTTTTAGAGCATTTTGGGTATGTTACGCTTATTGAATGTCAGCTTGAAACTGGTCGAACACATCAGATAAGGGCTCATATGCAATATATAGGACATCCCCTGTTTAATGATGCATGGTATGGAGGTGATAAAATTTTGAAAGGCACATCATTTACAAAATACAAGCAATTTATTGAGAATTGCTTCAAAATTGCCCCTCGTCATGCTCTACACGCCAAATCCTTAGGTTTTACTCATCCAACAACTGGCAAAAAATTGTTTTTTGAAAGCTCATTACCAGAAGACATGCAGCAACTAATAGAAAAATGGCGTTCCTATGTCGCAAACAGAAATGTTGAATAATCTATTCTATCAACAAAACTTTATACACTACTGCGGTATCCTCAGTTATAACCGATAACAAGTGAATGCCCGTCTTAGTGCTTACAGGAGTAAGCAGAATTTTATTTTCTTCTCTTGATGCAAAAAACCCGACAGGTCTTCCCTGCAGATCGTACAAGTTTATTTGAGGAGTATCAGGAAAACTGTTTCCAAAATCAATTGTAAACCCAGATTTTGAAGGGTTGGGATAGATATTATTGGAAACGTTAATATAATTTTCCAAAATCAAAGTATCGCTATTCAATTCATTGGACACTATTAATCTAACATCAAAGCTACCGGCCTTCTGATATTGAATATCACCCGGATTCTTAAGCTCAGATTGCTCAGGAAGACCTCCTTCAAAATACCATTTATAATCTATAATATTTCCTGATGAAAAATTACTAAAAACAGCTTCCTGACCAATTACAAGTGTTCTTTCTTCTGCTGAAAAAAAAGCAGTTAGCTCCTCAGGGTCATAACCCAAACCCGACAAACGTACCACACCAGTTTGGTCAGGATCGAGCCACGGAGCAAGCTGTTCATCAACTACAGTCCCATTCTCATCCCATGAAAAAGAAAACTTTCCAAAATAGTCGGGAGCCAGCGGTGAATCACACGAAGCAAGACCACCTGTTAAGGCTCCGATTATCAAACCATTATCATCAAATAATGGAGCTCCGGAAGAACCTCCCTCAGTAACGCCATGCCCATTTTCAGTTGCAGTCCAAACCACACGCCAATAAGGGGCATCCGGGTTTTCTCCTCCACCACCATAAGTTGTTGAAACTGGACTAGCCGTGTAAGTGGATACCTTTTTTATGTCGCCATCCGGATGATGAATAACATTTCCACTTTCAGTAGCTGTATTCTCCCTATTCCAACCGTTAAAAAATGGTCTGAAATGCTGTGGAACCTCCTGGTTAAGCCTTAATAGCTTGAAATCAGAATCTTCAGTTTCATCATCCCTGGATCTTGAAAGCAAACTTGCTCCTGTTATCGTTTGATAATCAGGTTCCAGTAGTGGGTCTTCACAACTCTCAGATTCATAATTAAAAGCAAAAACCCAGCGGTCGTAATCAGCTTCAGTAGCGTTTTCGCCACAATGATTTGCTGTTAGAAGCAAGGGAGCAAAATCGCGTCGGGTATTATTAATTAAACTTCCAGTGCAGTAAAACAAACCTGAACCCTCTTTTAAAAGGATTCGGGCAATGCCTTGTTTTTGATTCTTCAGACTTTCTCCCTCAGCGCAATTAACATTGACCTCACAATCGCCGGAAGTCCCAAAACCTTTAATATCCTTATTTAAAATTCCAATTTCAGATAAAACCAAATTAACATCCAAATTATTTTGAACACGAAGTTCAAAAGTGATTTCATCAGCTTCGACAGGCCCGTAAACCAAAGGAAAGTTTTCTGAAATAACAATATTTTCCAAATGGCTCTTTCCGTATTTTGAAAGTGCAACAGTAAGAGGAATTGGTGGATATGGAAAAGCTTGTTCAAAATAAAAGACTAAGGGATTATCATCGGTATTGATAATTTTTAATTGCCACCGCTTATGAGTTGAATCATTCAATTGAACCCAACCAAACTTTGACTGTGTGGTAATATTCAAATCTTCTGTATATCCAATTTGTAAGGGTAAGGATTTGCTTTGTTGGGTTGACTGCTTTTCATCAGGACTTATAGTAACTATAATTGTTTCGGTGCGATTATAATCTATAACCACTTGACCAAATGACACATTAAAAAGAACAACAAAGGCAATCAGTAAAATTGAAACAAATCCTTTCTCACGAAATCCAAAGAAAACTTTACTGAATATTTTTATCCTGTGAGGCAATTTGAATCGGTATTACTTAGTGCTTCTTCATTTCTGAAGTAATAGGAATACGAACATCATTGCGATAAGCTACAACAAAAGCATCATGAATACCTCTGCTACGCATCAGGTTTGCGTAATTTTGAGCAGCATTAAAACTACTAAAACTACCAGAAGAATACCTGTGCAAGCCTTGATGGGTATTAATCACAACTGGATAATCAAAGACTACATTAGGGTATACTGAGCTAATATGAACATTACTTTCACGTTTGGCTAATACCTGAACCCTGAATTCAAATTCTTTAATTTGCGGTTCAGCCTCAACAGTAATAACAGGAAGTACTTTTGGTTCTGAAGCAACTTCCTTTTTTACATCAAACCTGTCATAGTCAATCACTTCAACCGGTCCACCCGGATCTACACTGATATTCATTGGTCTAGGTGATTTTCTCTTTGTTCCGAAACGAGTTCCAAACTGATAGGACAGACCAACATGGGTAAACAATAAAATATCGTGCTTAAAACCATCTGCATAGTAATCCAAATCGTCTGATAGAACAGTATGAATTGAACCATTAAAATCTAAACTTAGATTCTCAGAAATGGCATACTTAAGGCCTAATGTGGCAGGTATCACAAATCCACCAGATTTATAACTAACTCCTGGGACTATCAATCCTTTTTCATAGATTATTGTTTGAGTCTGACTATCTCTTAAAACACCCTTCCAATCACCATAGTGCAAACCAAGTGTAGCGTAAAGATTGAGTCTGCGGGCACTGTATCCCCAAAACAAATTGGAGAGATTAACATATCCATGAAAACCTACTTCAAATATTCGACCACTGTATTCCAGGTTTGCTAGAGTGCCATCCGAAAAATTATCTTTCACTGATCTCAAACCAGATCGATGTAAGCTAAATCCTAATCCAAAACGTTCGTCAAAGTGTCGTCGTGCAATGATTTGGCCTGAGAAACGGGTTTCACCCGAAAACTTCTGAAAATAATTCTTTGTGCTAATATCTCCATAATACTGACCAAACCCCAGTTGGAGTCCAAATTCCCATCCAGGAGTAGCTTGTTCAAATCGACTATTACGGTTCTGAGCCTGCAAAGAGGAATATGCAAATAAAACTATTACCGAAATAATTATTATTATTCGTTCAAATCGCATTCCACTTATTATTTAGTGTATTGACGGCCACAATACTCATTAAGGTATTCACTGGCACTACCGTAACCAAGATCATATGACTTTTTCCAATCAATGCATGCTGCTTCTGTTTCTTCAAGATAGTACTTAGCTACACCTCTGTTAAAGTAATTTTTTACCCAATTAGAGTAATCCATTACTTTAGTTGGCTTTAAATCAATCGCTTTATCAAAATAAGCTACTGCATCCCTGTAAAGGCCAGACTTACTTAAGGAATTGCCCAAATAAGCATAGAGCATGAAATCATCTGCATTTGGATTCTCTTCCAAGGCTTTATAAAATGCATCAGTAGCACCCAAATAATCACCAATTTGATACCTTAATACTCCCCAGTTGTAATGTGAAGTGTAAGCTGAAGGTGTTTCATCAACAGGTACAAAATAAGATCTTGAATCTTCAATAAAGCTTCGGTAAGACGAGAATGGCAATTCATAAAAATAATTGTCAAATAAATCAGTCCAGTTGTCAGGTGATGTTTGCACCTTTATTAAATCATCATTTCTATATGATTTAACAAACTTAAATCGAACTACTTCTTTCTCACCTGATTTTATTGGGTATACTGCAAAAATAAGATTACCATCATTAATTATCTTACCTGATCTAACATCCTGAATTTGCCTGATGATCAAGTCTTCATAAGAACCTGATTTACTACTTGGAAACGATTCCATTGCTCCGGTAGCATAGTTTGTTAGATTTAAGTTTCTGCTTGTAACAACAGTTTTTTCGTAATTCTTAATAAAGCCAGAATAGAAACACTCCAAATCTACCAGGTACATTGTATTGAATGGCACATCTTCAGGAAGCATTTCAAAAAGCTTTTCGCTTTTAAAAACATAAAACTCCAATGAATTATAGCTTTTCCAACCCTTGGCAAGGTATTCAAATTCGTATTCACCATCCTTAAATTTTTTGATAAGTACATTATACTGCTTATCATCTATCATAATTTTTCTCAATTCTATGGTAGTAAAATTATCCAGGCCAAGTGCATCTACAGCTGGTTGACGGGTTGTATTTGTTCTGCTATCAGTATAAGGAATCCGATTTTCACTGTAAGCCCACTTACCATTATCCTGAAGTGACCAACCTTTGGCTTGTTTAATCTCTGATTGAACTGAACTAAGTATCGAGAAGTTTTGCAACTCATATTCATCAACTTCTTGTTGCCCAAACACTTGGACAGACACAACAAATAGAATTACTAAAATAAAATGTTTCATAGCGACAGGATGGCTGAATTATTGCAAGATTATTTTATTCAAAATTAGACAAAAACCATTAGAAAGCCTAAAAATAAAGATTAATCAAGATAAAAGACTGTTTTTTCAATGCAATTAATTCAGAACTTATTAACACAAAAAAAACAACAATTTTCACAAGATCATTCGCTTAATTGGCTCAATATATATTGCATGGCTTCTTCGAGGCCTTCCTTTTTCTTACCACCTGCCGTTGCTAACACAGGCTGGCCTCCTCCCCCACCTTGAATAAATTTTGCAGCCTCACGTACCATAGCAGCAGCACTCCACGACTTTTCACCAACTAACTTTTCTGGTATCATCAAGCATAATGCAGGTTTTTCCTGACTTATGCTGCCCAAAACAGCAATCAGATTATCATTTCGTTGACGCAATGCATTTGCTACTTGCTTTAACTGATCCATTGAAAGATTTTCCAAATTCTCAAAAACTAACACCCCAGCTGAGAATTTTTTTGCATTATTTATTAATCGGTCTGCTAAACTATTTGCTCTTTCTGACAATAATTCCTCTATTTCCTTAACAGCTTTATTGTATTGCAAATCTAAATTCGCTACACCTTTTACAATATCTCCCGTACTTTTTACAATCTCCTTAATTTGATCTAATTGATTTTGAATTTTTTCAACATATTGCTCAGCAGCATTTCCTGTAATGGCTTCCAGCCTTCTTACACCAGAAGCTATTGCACCTTCAGAAACAATTTTAAACAGTCCAATTTGCCCGGTTGACTGTACATGAGTACCACCGCAAAGCTCAACAGAATACGCTCTGTCAAATGAAATAACACGTACTTCTTCACCATATTTCTCACCAAACAGTGCCATTGCTCCCATTTGTTTTGCCTCTTCAATTGGCACGTTATCAAGGGTTTCATTTGAAATATTCGCTCTAATTCTATCGTTAACAATACGTTCTACTGTTCTTATTTCTTCCATTGTCATTTTTCCAAAATGACTAAAATCAAACCGTAGCCGTTCCGGATCAACCAAGGATCCTTTTTGTTCAACGTGTGTACCCAGAACTTTTCGCAGAGCAGCATGCATTAAGTGTGTAGCACTGTGGTTATTGGCTGTTAATAAACGCTTTTGAGAATTAACTATGGCGTTAAACTCTGCCTCAGGTTTTTCAGGTAACTGATTGGTCAGGTGAACAATAAGATTATTTTCTTTTATAGTGTTAAAGATATTTATTTCTTCATAGTCGGACTTTAAAACTCCAATATCTCCAACCTGGCCTCCCGCCTCAGCATAAAAGGGAGTTTGATCCAAAACCAATTCAAAATGCTTCTTCTTTTTTGAAACAACTTCTCTGTATTTCATAATTCGCGCAGAAGATTCCAATTGGGTATAACCCAGAAAAGCAGTAGGCTGATTACTTTCTTTTAAAACAACCCAATCTCCAGCTGCTACTGAAGCAGCATTTCTAGATCTGTTTTTTTGCTCATTTAAAAGGTTTTGAAATCCATTCATATCCACGTCCATTTCTTTTTCACGAGCTAATACCTTAGTAAGGTCAATCGGAAATCCATAAGTATCAAACAATTCAAAAGCAAAAGCACCATCCACAGTTTTCAAAGTGGTATTATTTTCAGCATAAGTCTCAAAACGTCTGATTCCATGCGATAAAGTACGTAAAAAGGATTGCTCTTCTTCAAAAATAACCTTACTAACGAGTTCTTGTTGATGCTTGATCTCAGGAAAAGTTTCACTCATTTGGTTTACCAAAACAGGTAGTAACTTGTATAAAAAGGGTTCTTCCTGCCCCAAAAAAGTAAATCCATACCTTACTGCCCTTCTTAAAATTCTTCTGATTACATACCCAGCACCTGTATTTGAAGGTAATTGACCATCAGCAATCGTGAAACTTACTGCTCTTAAATGATCAGCAATCACACGCATAGCAATATCTTGTTTGTCATTTGTGCCATAAGCAGCTTTCGCAAGTTTTGCGATTTCCTGAATTAATGGTTGAAAAACATCGGTATCATAATTTGATTTCTTGTTCTGCAACACCATAGTGAGTCGCTCAAAACCCATACCTGTATCTACATGTTTAGCAGGTAATTTCTTTAGGGACCCATCAGACAATCTATTGAATTCAATAAAAACAAGATTCCAAATTTCAATTACTTCAGGATGATCTTTGTTTACAAGCTCAGCACCACTTTTAAGAGCTCTATCAGCGTTTTCTCTTACATCAACATGTATTTCTGAACAAGGGCCACATGGACCAGTATCTCCCATCTCCCAAAAATTATCCTTTTTGGAACCCATCAAAATGCGAGATTCATCAATATAAGACTTCCAATAATCAAAAGCTTCCGTATCTAAAGGAAGCCCATCTTTCTCATCACCTCCAAAAACAGTTACATACAGACGGGATTTATCAATTTTTACTACTTCAGTTAAAAACTCCCAAGCAAAAAGAATTGCTTCCTTTTTAAAATAATCACCAAAAGACCAATTACCAAGCATTTCAAACATTGTATGGTGGTAAGTATCATAGCCTACCTCTTCAAGGTCATTGTGCTTTCCTGAAACCCTCAAACACTTTTGAGTATCTGCTACCCTTGCTGACTTAGCTTGCTCATTTCCCAAAAACACATCTTTAAATTGATTCATACCAGCATTGGTGAACATTAACGTCGGATCATTTTTAACTACGATGGGTGCAGAAGCAACAATCGTGTGCTGTTTTTCGTTAAAATAGTCGAGAAAGCGTTTTCGTATTTCAGATGATTTCATAATGAAGTAGTTATTAACAATTTTTTGCTTATAATCGCTTTTAATAAAGCTTGCAAAGTTAGCCGAAATAATTAATTTTGTTGCACGTAGAATTGATATGAACGAACTTTTTTGGTAGCATAAAGTATGTCAGAGCCTAAATATATTTTTAATCATAAAACCTTATCATACGAAAAATATCAACCTAGTTGGCGTCAGCGAATGATGCGGATATTTTCGTATATGCTTGCTACAGCAGCTTTTGCTTTAGTGTTTGTTGTGGCTGCCTTTTACTTTTTAGGGTCTCCTAAAGAACGTGTATTGCAACGAGAATTATCATTCATGAATCTGCAATACCAAATACTTCAAGACCGATTAGAATCTATGGAGTCTTTGCTTGCAGATATGCAGGAACGCGACGATAATATCTATCGGGTGATATTTGAAGCAGAACCTATCCCAAATTCAGTTCGAAAGGCTGGATATGGAGGAGTTGACAGATACGATGATTTAAGTGGTTTTAAGAATTCCGATTTAGTAATTGATGTTTCAAAACAGCTAGATCAGATAGCCAGTCAGCTTTATGTACAGTCAAAGTCGTATGATGAAGTTTATGAAATGGCAAAAAACAAAGCAGAAATGCTAAGTTCAATTCCAGCTATACAACCAGTAAACAATAAAGATCTCAGGAGAATATCTTCCTACTTTGGAATTCGTATGGATCCCTTTTATAAAGTCAACAAATTCCATCAGGGTGTTGACTTTTCAGCACCAGTTGGAACTGATGTATATGCAACCGGTGATGGAAAAGTTATCTCTACAACAAAATCTAAATGGGGTTATGGCAATACCCTTGTTATTGATCATGGGTTTGGATATCAAACCAAGTATAGTCATCTTCATGAGTTTAAAGTAAGAAAGGGAGAGAAAATCAAACGAGGTCAATTGATCGGAACTGTTGGAAACACAGGTAAATCAACAGCACCGCATTTGCATTATGAAGTGCATAAAAACAATAGGCCTGTAAATCCAATACACTTTTTCTTTAATGATCTTACACCGGAAGAATATGAAATGATACTTGAACTATCATTACAACCAACTCAATCAATGGATTAGTACTACTATGCAAAAAAAATCCTCCTCAAACCGGGTATATTATCCTATTGGTCAGGTTGCAAATATGTTTAATGTTTCTACTTCATTAATCCGGTTTTGGGAAAAGGAGTTTCCTGTATTGCGTCCCAGAAAAAACAAAAAAGGTAATCGTCTGTTTACAGAGCGCGATGTACGTTATTTACATATGATTTATCACCTTGTAAAAAACAAGGGATACACACTCCAGGGAGCGCGGGATGCGCTTAAAGGTGATTTTGATCAAATCGAAGAAAAAGTAATTCTTTTATCTACACTAAACAATCTGCGATCATTTCTAAATGACCTGGATAGTTTATTAGCTGAAAAGCAGAAAAATCAGTAATAAACCTTCGGAGCAAGATAATTACCGACATAATCCTTCACACCATGCTCAAGACTTGTAAAGGGTTTATCATATCCCTGAGCAATTAACTTGTTCATATCAGCTTCTGTAAAATATTGGTATTTATCTCTTATATCAATAGGAGTATCTATAAATGAAATCATTGGCTTTAAGTTTAAAGCATCAAAAGTTGCAACAGCTAAATCGTAAAAAGCTCTCGCTTTTCCCGTTCCCAGATTATAAATACCACTGTTTGATTTTCCTTTTAGCAGGAAATCTATAACCCTGGCAACATCTTTTACATAAATGAAATCTCTTAGCTGCATTCCATCATCAAAATCAGGATGATGAGATTTGAATAGTTTAACCTCACCTGTATTGAGAATTTGTTTGTAGGCGTGAAAAATAACTGAGGCCATACGACCTTTATGGTACTCATTTGGCCCGTAAACATTAAAAAACTTCAAACCAGCCCAAAAAGGTGGTTTACTTTGCTGTTCTAGAACCCATTTATCGAACTCATTCTTAGATACACCGTATGGATTTAATGGTTTCAAAGCATTAATTATTTCATGACTATCAGCATAACCATGTTCACCTAAGCCATAAGTTGCAGCTGAAGAGGCATAAATCAGCGGGATTTGAAAGAGGGTGCAAAGCTTAAAGATATTTTTGGAATATTGAACATTCAATTCTTCGAATATATCATAATTAAATTCTGTTGTATCGGTTCTTGCACCAAGGTGAATAATTTGTTCAACCAATTCGTGGTTCACTTCAAGCCAGTCAATAAATTCATCTCGGTTAATAAGTTTGTAGTAAGACTTACTGCTAAAGTTAAGTTCCTTTTCTTTTCTGGAAAAATCATCAACCAGAATCAAATCTTTCTTACCTTGTTGATTAAGATAACCTGCTATAACACTCCCTATAAAACCAGCGGCTCCAGTAATAACAATCATGTATTCAAATTTAAGAAACAAAAGTAAGAAAAACCTGATATAATAAATCAAAAAGCCCCACTACAATAAAGTAGCGGGGCGATTGATAA